>Ga0196970_1001263_pt1 | contig 18320 bp, 16 predicted proteins | sample S1v_513CmetaG_FD_148672 | JGI IMG/M metagenome (GOLD analysis project Ga0196970, IMG submission 148672) | Soil microbial communities from Anza Borrego desert, Southern California, United States - S1+v_5-13C | ecosystem: Environmental > Terrestrial > Soil > Desert | place: USA: California...
CGGCTCGGAGACTCCATTCCATCCGGCGGCTTTGTAGCTCACTTCGGCGAACGCAGGGCACGTCCGCCACTTGTTCTGCTGCTCGTTGGGCTCTTCTTCGTCAAGTTCGGACCACGCAACGCCGTTGATTGGGTTTCCACTTGGCGGGGCGCTGGAAGACCAATACAGGAATACTTTCTGCGGATACTTGAAGTCAGATCTCGCTGGAAAGTTGATGACACCAACGCAGACCGAATCGACCATGTGGGGTTTGCCAAGATCGACAATGACGTCAACAGTCAGACCTGACAGGTTCGTGTCCCAATAGACGATCGGCAGATTGCTCGGCGGCATGCTCGCCTGGTTTCCCAGGTGGTCAACCCTGTCGTCATCCAACAAGACTGCCTGCCTCGAACTGGTGCCGCTGGGAGTCACATACACCACAGAAGGGGTAACCCAAGGAATTCGGCCTGTCCGTTCGAACACGATGCACGTATCAGGCCAAAAGTGGCTGGTCGCAGATACACTTCCGAGGCTGACACGCTTTATCGTGGCGTAATCCCCCGTCTCCTCTGGCGAATCTGTGCAGTTTGCGGCAGGGTTTTGCCCCTTCCCAACCTGCACCTTGTAGAAGTCGGGGCCGAACAGTATTCTGCTTCGGGTCCAGTCGCGCTGGGCCACCTCCTGCGCATACCGCACGTCAGCCGTAAACTGGTAGGCGATGTTTCGAAGGCGAATGACCTCAGCGAGTGAACTGTATCTCGGCACTGCGATGGCCATGAGAACGCCGAGCACAGCAACCACCACAAGCACTTCGACCATTGTGTACCCTGAAGCAGTGGTTCTGCCCAACTTTCGGTCACCCGGCATAGAATCACCCCCTATCGCAAGGGACCGACGTACTGCCAGGACGACACCAGCGGTGATCCTGGATGACATACACGACCTTGGGCGGGCTGGCTGCCATATCGAGCAATAACCAGCCCCGGGCGGTCTTCGCCGATAACGAATGGGGTAACCTGAATTTCACTTCCACCGGAACCTGAGTGAGAGTCTCCGGAAGCGAACCTACCAGGATAGGCGCACCCGGGTCACCAGGAAGGGCTGGGAACCGTCTGACACAGTACTGCAGGGTCTGGCTCCATGAGTCTGTCACAGGGTCACAGTCAGGGGTGCCAGCAGCGAGTTGAACCTGTGCGTCCGGTTGTCCGAGGACATCCTGAACCACGGTGGCGGCTTGCTGAAAGGCTGATGACACAGTGCTTTGTGCATCGGCCACTTCCGCGTTGAGGCGGGTTGCTCGCAGGTGAATGCGCACCTGTCCAGCCAGACCAGCAACAATCAGACCGATCACGAGCACAACACCCAGCACCACCACGAGTGCAGATCCAGCCGATTCACGGACCAGCCTACCGTACAAACCAGGTTCCCTGGACTGTTGTTTGTGCAGAAGGATCACCCGCTCCCTGCGAACTGGTGTCGAGAACGACTACCAAACGGCTGTTGACGATTTCGACCCGCGAACCTGCGTACACGTAAGATCCGTCTGGTCTCCGGGTCCTTGTGCAACTCGTCAGATCTGTTGCTAGAACGTCTCGCACAAAGATCTCCTCAGGGAACCCCGGAGCCTCCTGTGAGAACACCTCTCGCACCAGATGGCTGGTAGGGCTGTTGGTATACTCATTCTCGATTGTGTATCGCACTTTCAGTAGGGCTACCCCGCTCAGATATGCCGGCCCCCCTCCAGTTGGCGTGGTCGCGCCAACTTGGGGCTGATAGAAATTCAGCGTCACACGAGACTGTCCGGATGCGTTACAGGGCTGAGAGACATCTACGAAGCAGGGCCGACCGAAGCCGTCGCACTCGGTGACCCAGTTCCCATGTACCATGTCGTCACCGATCTGGTTTAGGGCGATCTGCATCCTCTGCAGCCGCTCACGGTACCGGAAATCGCTACTCTGCAAAGCAGTGACTAGAACGCCTGACCCGAGCATCAACAACATGGAGAATATGGCTACCACGATCAGAAGTTCCACCAGGGTGAAACCGCCAGAGCGTAGCCGTTTCAAACGTGAGATCCTAAGGAGCACGGGTAACCACTCCCTTCAAAACAGCCGAGTAGGTTACCGAGGACGGGTTGCAGGGCATTTCGACCTGGATGGTCACATCCCAGGCAGACGGAGGGGTGGTACCTGGATGGTTATTGGGAGTCACCTGTGTGATAATCCGATACTCAGCCCCGGCAGGACAGTAGTTGGACGGTGTGGGAACACCGACGTCAGCCTCGATCGCTTTCGCTGCTAGTTCTTCTCGTGCAACTTTCAGGAGCGTCGTCTGCCTTTGTGTGTTCTTTTCAACCCGCATGCTCGCCTGGATCAACTCAAATGTTGAGGCAGATACAGCCGCAAGAAGGGCCCCGGCCATCAGAATTTCAACGAGTGACATTCCAGCCTGGTCCTTCCGCTTGCCTTCGTTGCGTTTGAAAAGGCCATAAAGCGCATGCCCCAACGCCAACGCCGTCAACAACGCGATGGCCGCCCCTGCCCCCCAGATGTAGGCACCCGTAAGCCCGATCAGTCCAGACAGTAGCTCCAGTGCCGGATAACGCCAGGAGATGGAGTGGCCGCAGTGCCGACAGTTGCCCTGAAGCCATATATAGCTGAGAACCGGTACCAACTCGGCCGGCCCAAGGACATGCCAACATTGCGGACAGGAAGACCTTGGAGTCACAATCGACTCCCCCCGGGAAAGCCGATAGCTCAGGACGCTGGAGAAGCTCCCAACGACCAGGCCCAAGAGGAAACCCATGCCAACCCTAATGCCCGGACTGGCATCCGCATAAATGGCGAACAGTTCAGCCATGAACGTTCCCCCCCATACCAGGTCGTTAAGACGAAGCTTTGATGGCAGGCGGAAGGGGCCAGTGGTTAGCTGGCCCCTTCTCGTTTGTCACATCAGCTGGTGATTGCTGAGAACTTCTGGCCCGTGGAGTTGGTGACAGTGCATCCGGTTGCCTTGACGTCGGCAGCGGTAATGGGAGTGGCACCAGAGGTGAGCACAACCTGGAAAGCGGCCGTCGGTGTCAGGGTTTCGGTCTTAGAGTTGCAAGTCAAGGTCAGGGAAGTGGCATCAGCCGGGTCGACCACCACATACCAATCGGCGTTCGCGTCGGTCACGTAGATGTAACCCTTGCTCATCGGGTTGGTCAGGTTTCTGGCGTGGGCCTTCAGCAGGTTAGTGCCCACGATCATGTCCCGGATGTTGGCTGCCGTGACAACCGGTGCGACCGTGCTTGTCACGGGATACTTATTGTTGGTGCTCTGCATGTAGAGTTGCTCAATCGCCGTAGAGATCGTGTGCAGGTCCGCATCGCCCTGGGCCCGCTTGGCCTTGTTGATCGACTCAAAGACCCGGGGCATCGCCAGGGTGGCCAGCAGACCGATGATCGCTACCACCACCAGGAGCTCAATGAGCGTAAAGCCTTCACGCTTGCGCAGACGGGCCGAAATCTTGGAAAGCATCTCGGATGTACCCTCCTCTAATTTCCCTAAGCTGGTTGGCATTTCCAATTGTGCCACAGGATGATTCACAGGTCAAGGGGTAAGTTGTGTGAACTTACATTTTTTGTTTATCGACACCCGTAACTTACCCAATTGAACTCCACAGGGTGAAAATGGGCACCATCATCGAGATCACGATGCCGCCGACGGTGATCGCCAGGAAGACGATGATGACCGGCTCGATGCTGGCCGACAACCGTTCGGCCGTTCGCTGTACCTCGTCATCGTAGAAATCCGAGATCTTGATCAGCATCTCTTCGACCGTGCCCGTCTCCTCGCCGACGTTGACCATTTCCAGGACCATGTCCGGGAAGTGCCCTGACGCCCGTAGGGGCTCGGCCAGGCGCTGTCCTTGCCTTACAGCCTCAGCCGTGTCCCGGATCGCCCCGGAGATCACCACATTGCCCACGGTCTTCTCTACCACGGCGAGCGCCTTCAGGATGCTGACACCGCTGGACAGCAAGCCGCCCAGGGTGCGGGCGAAGCGCCCGATCGCCTGCTTTGAAACCATCGGCCCCATAATGGGCAGCTTCAGCGACGTACCGGCCCAGAACAGGGCCCCCTGCTCCGTCCTGAGCCACCATCGGAGGCCGAAAATCCCGCCCACGATGGCCAGGGCACCAACCCACCAAAAACGTTGGAAGCCGTTGCTGATGGCCATGAGCATCTTGGTGGCGAAGGGCAGCTCGATCTCCATGTCGGCGTATATGGCCACGAACTTGGGCACCACGAAGATCATCAGGAACGCAACCACCAGCACCGCCACGGACGAAACGATGGCCGGGTAGACTAGGGCTGACCGCACTTTCTGGCGGATCAGCTCCTCTTTTTCGATCTGCACAGCCAGCCGCTCCAGGACTTCGTCCAGGATGCCGCCCACTTCGCCTGCCGCAATCATGTGGACCATGACCGGCGGAAAGATGTTGATCTGTCGCAGGAAGGCGGCCGAGAGCGATTCGCCGGCCTCAACCTCCGTTGCGATCAGGCTCAACGCGTGGGAAAGCCGCTTGCTGCCGGACTGGCGAGACAGGACTTTTAGTGCGGTCAGAACCGGCAGGCCGGCGTTGATCATGGTGGCGAACTGCCGGGAGAAGACGGCCAGGTCCTTGCCGCTGACCCTGGGAGTGAACAGGCCGACCGGCGACTGCACCATGGTGCCAAGGTCCCGGTCCTTCTGAATATCCAGCACAAGGAAGCCCTGGTTGCGCAGCCGCTGGATCAGATCATGCTCGGTGTCCGCCTCTGCCCGGCCGCGCACCATCTGCCCGGCGGGGTCCCGCACTCGGTAAACGAACGCAGACATCTGCCCCTTCCCCCCTACGCCTCAGTTATCGCCCGGCCGGTGCTCCCCGGTCCTGGACGAAGCGCTGCAAGACTTCCAGGGAGATGACTCCCTGCTCCTGAAGCTCTTTGACCGACGCCTCCATGGTGCACATGCCCAGCTTACCGCCGGTCTGAATGACCGACAGGATCTGATGGGTCTTGCCCTCGCGAATCAGGTTTCGCACGGCCGGTGTGGTGAACAGGATTTCGAGTGCGACGGCCCGCCCGGCCGCCTCATGCCGGGGGAAGAGCCGCTGCGCCACCACACCCTGCAGGGTGGAAGCCAGTTGCACCCGGACCTGTTGCTGCTGGTCGGGCGGGAAGACATCCACCACCCGGTCGATGGTCGACGCCGTGTCGTTGGTGTGAAGTGTGGCAAAGACCAGGTGGCCCGTCTCCGCCGCCTGCAGGGCGATGGCGATGGTGTCCAGGTCCCGCATTTCGCCGACCAGAATGACATCGGGGTCCTGGCGCAGAGCAGCCCGTAGGCCCCGGGCGAAGGACCCGGTGTCTGCGCCCACTTCGCGCTGGTTGACGACGCTCTTCTTGTGCCGGTGCAAAAACTCGATGGGATCTTCCAGCGTAACGATGTGCTTCTCGTAGCGCTCGTTGATGATGTCCAGCAATGCGGCAATGGTGGTCGATTTCCCGCTGCCCGTAGGACCGGTGACCAGCACCAGGCCGTGGGGCTTCTCGCAGAAGGCGGAGAGCACATCGGGCAGGCCCAGGTCGCGCAGCCCAAGAATCCGCACCGGAATGACCCGGAGGGCCAGCGCCGGCGTGCCACGCTGCATGTAAGCGTTGACGCGGAAGCGGCCCAGCCCGCCCACCGAATAGGAGAAGTCAACGTCATGGTGCTTCTCGTACTCCACCCGCTTGTCGTCGGGAATCAGCGCGTGGAGTAGCTGCTCCATATCCTTGGCATCCAGCGGCATGCCTCCGCGGCGAACCAGTTTGCCGTAAACCCGGAAGATCGGGGGCTGGGCTTCGCAGAGGTGAATATCGGACGCGTCCTGACTCACGGCTTCCCTGAGCAGCGCATCAATATTGAACATCGGAGCCCTCCCTGACTAGTGATCCGTGAAAGCGGTTACCCGGAAGACCTCCTCCGGAGTGGTAAGGCCCTCCAGCGCCCGGTAGAGACCGTTGGTCATCAGCAGGCTCATGCCCTCTGTGACCGCCAGCCCGCGAATGTCGGGCAGGGAACAGCCCTGGGTGACCAGCTCCTGAATGGCAGGCGTCACCCGCAGAAACTCAAAGACCGGGAAGCGGCCCGCGTAGCCTGTGTCGTTGCACTGGGCGCAGCCCCGGGCACGGTAAAGCGTGACCTTCCCGGGCGCCGCGGGAACGCAGCCGTAGCCTGCGAAGATGTCCGCATCAACCTCATGCGGTTCGCGGCAGTGCATGCAGACCTTACGAAGCAGACGCTGTGCAAGAACGCCCAGAACCGAAGAGGCGATTAAGTAAGGTTCAACGTCCATATCTACCAGGCGGGTCAGCGCTCCGGCCGCATCATTCGTATGGAGGGTCGACAGCACGAGATGGCCCGTCAGGGCCGAACGGACGGCGACATCAGCCGTTTCACCGTCGCGGATTTCACCGATCATAATGATGTTGGGGTCCTGGCGCAGAATCGCCCGGAGGCCGTCAGCGAAGGTGAGCCCGGCCTTTGGATTGACCTGGACATGGTTGATGCCCGGCAGTTGGTATTCAACAGGATCTTCGATGGTGACGATGTTCTTCTCCGACGAGTTGAGGTAGGCCAGGGTCGACATCAGCGTGGATGTCTTGCCACTGCCAGTTGGTCCTGTGACCAGCACCATGCCGTGCGGCTTGCGTACGGCCGAGCTGTACCAGTGAAAGATTTGCTGGCCGAAGCCGATCTCTTCAAGCCGGGCCAGGCTGCGGTTCCGGTCGAAGAGGCGAAGCACCACTTTCTCGCCGAAGACCGTGGGCAGCGTGCTGACACGCAGGTCAACGTTACGCCCCTTTTCCCGGAGCTCAATGCGCCCGTCCTGCGGGGCACGGCGTTCGGCAATGTCGAGGCCGGCCTGTACTTTGATGCGCGCGACCGTGGGCGCATGGTAGGATTTTTGCGGGTTCATGATCTCCCGCAGGAAGCCGTCAACGCGAAAGCGAACTCGGAACTGGCTCTCGCCTGGCTCGATGTGAATGTCGCTGGCCCGCTCGTTGATGGCCCGGTCGATCAACTCATTAACCAACTGGACGACCGGGGCGTCATCCGGCTCCGGCTGCAGTAAGGCCTCTGCGGCGGCCTGTGGGGTATCGGCAGTGCCGTCACGGTTCTTGAGCGAGGCGAGCCGCTCGTATTGTGCGAGCGCCTTGTTCAACCCCTGGCGGGTACAGGCGACCGGCTGTACGTTGCGGCGGGTCAGGTGTCGAATTTCATCAATGGAGAACACATCCAGCGGGTCGGCCATGGCGACATGCAGGACACCGTTCTCTTCACGCAGCGGCAGGGCGGCTGTCTTGCGCGCCACCGACGGCGGCAGCAGCCGTGCGACAACCATATCCACCTGAAGTTGGTGGTCGGCCACGAAAGGAACGCCCAGCTGGTCGGCAACGGCCCGTGCCACGTCGCTTTCGGTGAGGTAGCCCAGCGCAACCAGCACCTCGCCTAACCGGTGACCGGACGCTTTCTGGACTTCCAGCGCCTTGTCCAGTTCGGCCTGGCCGATCATTCCCGCCTGGACGAGACAATCGCCCAGGAGTTTTTTGTCCAGAGCCATGGCCTCCCTCCTCGGCGTATCGTGAGACAGACGCTCCGTTAGGAAGTATCTTCCACAAGGACCCTTCACTTCCTGCTTGTTTATCCAGAAAATATTGATTTACAGGAAGATGATGGGCGATCCGTGTTTTGCGCCCAGCGAATAATCTTGGGGGAAATCGCATGTATGTAAGCATCGGTTTGGTGCTGGCTCAGTTTGTGCCGGCGTATCTGGCGCTCGATCTGACGTTTCGGCGCATCGACCTGGCACCGGGCTCACTGGCACGGGAGCTGCGGCGCTTCGGGTGGTACTACGCGGTCGGGGCGGCAGCCTTCAGCGTGGCCGGGGCCTGGGCCCAGTGGCAGGCAAACGGCCTCGTCGGCCTGGCGGTAGCCGCTACAGGCAACTGGGCGCCCTGGTGGCTGCTCTGGCGGTTTGGGCTGCGCAAGCAGCTGACCTTTCTGTTCAAGGATGACGGCGGCAGAGACAGAGACGCGACAAAGCCCGACCTGTAGGCTGTACAGGTCGGGCTTTGTGTTACGAGTACGGGGTCGCCAGGCCATCTTCGGCGCCGAATTCCATGTCTTGGTTTCGCAGGCCGTATTTCTTGTCCTGCTCCGGCAGGCCGTGCTGCAGATCACCGTCCAGGCCCTGGCGCAGGCTGGGATCGCCCCCTTCGGTAACGGTGAAGGTGTGCTCGTAGTGGAACTCGCGGCCATCGTTCTCCTTGACCCGGAGCGTGCGGCCATCCCAGTGGAGCTGCGTGGTGCCGGTCTGCGAGGCGGTCTGCCAGGCCCCGCTGGCCTGGAGATAGTCAAAGGCATCACAGGCCAGGCTGGTCAGTTCTTCTTCGCTCACATGCTTGGACGATGGTGCGAAGGTCAGAACCTGCCAGATGCGCTCAAAGAGCGGATAATCGTCCGGGTCCCGTTCGAGGCGGTCGTAAAGGCTCCGTAGGTCCATACGGTGCGCCCTCCTTATTCCGTGGGCTGACACCGTGTAGTATGCCTCAAAGCCGCAGCGAAACGGGGCGCGCGATCACTGTTTTTTCGGGTGCGACGCAGAGGCACCAGGCGTGCACTTCAACGCCGGCAGCATGGGCGGCCCGCAGTTCGGCGCCGAATGCCGGATCGATTTCGTCCCAGGGACCCATGGCGTCGGCATCATTACGCTGGATCATAAAGAGAACGGCGCTGCGGTAGCCCTCGGTGGTGGCTTTGACCAGTTCGCGCAGATGCTTGGCGCCCCGGTCGGTGGGGGCGTCCGGAAAGCGGGCGACGCGCACGCCGTCCGGGTCGGGGAGCACCGACGTGACCGATTTGACTTCGACCAGGCAGGGCGGCAGGTCATCGGCGGTCAGGAAAAAGTCGATGCGGCTGTCGCCGTACTTGTGCTCCGGTTTGACCCGGGTGTACCCCGCGAAGGGCGGCAAATTGGTGATTTCCGTGCGGAGCAGCTTGCCGGGAAATCCGGTGTCTACGGAGACCCAGGTATCGCCGTTGGCGACCATGGTCAGGGTCCCTGCCGTCTTCTTGTCGGGGCGGGGGTTGTAGGTAATTTCGGCGGGGATACCTGGTGTGAGCAACTCTGTCATTCGGCCGGATGAGGCGACGTGAACCTGAGCGGTGGTGCCATCCTCCAGCCGGACGTGGGCCACGAACCGGTTCAGCCGCTCCAGGAAAGTTACACGCATGTTTTGGTCAGCGTCCATCCGAGGCCGAGTTCCAGTAGTTTGCCCTCGGTTGGCACGCCGGTCTCGCGATCCCAGCCCATCATGCTGTAGTAGGTGTGCAGCGCATCGTTGACGCCTTCCTCGGGCACCGCCCGGCCCTTGAGGGGACCGTTCTCAAAGGGCGTCAGGAAGCGCCGGGCCAGCTTGTCGGTTTCGTGGGTCAGCCCTTCGCGCAGGTTGAAGAGGCGGCTCAGGGTGTTGACCCGCTCGCCGATCTTCATGAGGTCGTACAGGCTGGTGTTCCAGCCCGTGGCGGCCCGAATGAGCGTGGTCACCTGCTCCATGTTCCAGGGCAGGAACATGCAGTAGATGGCGCTATTCTGCAGATGGCGCCAGTTGATGGTGTACATGACCATGCGGACCTTTTCCGGCGACAGGTCGGTGGTGGGCAGCGGCTTGTAAATGCCCAGGGGATGCAGGCCTCGGGTCGCCTTGGTGTAGCCCGTGTCGTGGAAGTTGTGCATATGGTCGGCGCCCGTGGGGCTGACCATGTAGCCGAGGCCCAGGCCGTGCTTGACCCGGGGCTCATGGGCAGGCAGTTCCTGCTTCTTGACGACCGGGGCGAGGGCGACGGCCTCGGGGCCGTAGCGCTGGGCGGCCCGGTAGGAGCCGAGCGCGAGGTGGTCCCCAAAGCCCTGGCGGTAGCCAATGTGCTCAAGCATGCAGAGCCAGGCGTCCACGTTGCCGAAGCGTAGGTCGACGCCCTGCAGGTCTTCCTTGGGAATGAGGCCCTTCTCGACGCACTCCATGGCCCAGGCGATGGTTGCGCCGCAGGAGATGGAGTCGAGACCCAGGGCGCCGAGCCGCATGTTGGCGTAGGCGATGGCCTCCAGGTCGTCAATGCCGCAGTTGGACCCCATCATGCCGATGGTCTCATATTCCGGGCCGCCGTAGTCGGGGTCGATCTCGTAGCGGCCGTGGCTTTCGGTGACCCGCTTACACTTGACCACGCAGGCGAAGCAGTTCTCGGTGCCCGTCAGCAGGCCGGTCTCCTTCATGGTCTGGCCGGTGATCGCCTGGGCGCCCTTGTGCTCGTCGGTGGTGAGGCAGGCTTCGGTGGGGTCGACCATGTTGTTGTCGCCATGGGGCGTGCGGCCGGGCCAGTGGCCGAAGCGGAAGTTGAGCGTGGGCAGGTTGCCCTGCTGGCTGGAGCCCAGGGTGCCGCCGGCGGTACCCAACTCGCCGAAGCCCTGATACATGGGCTTGCCTTCGGTGGCCAGCCACTTGTTCATCTCCAGGATCTTCTTCATGTCAGCGACCTCGGGCAACTGGGTGCCGCGCACCGCCACGCCCTTCAGGTTCTTGGAACCCATGACGGCGCCCATGCCGCCGCGGCCCACAAACTCGTTCAGGTCGTTGGAGATGGTGGCAAACAGGACCTGCTTTTCGCCGCCCGGGCCGATTTGGGCGAAGCGGACCCTTTCATCGTTCAGTTCGGCGCGCAGCGCCTGCTCCGCGGGCTTGCACTCAAGGCCCCACAGGTGCGCGGCATCACGGATCTCGATCTGGCCATCTTTGATGTAGATGTAGACCGGCCGTTCGGCGGCGCCTTCGACGATGAGCGCGTCAAAACCGGCCCGCCGCAGTTCGTTACCCCAGAAGCCACCGGCCTCGCCACCGCCGTAGCCGCCCGTGAGGGGCGACTTGGCGCCGACGGCATGACGACCGCTGCCGGCGAAGGGAAGGCCCGTGAGGGGGCCGCAGGCGAAGATGAGCTTGTTTTCCGGACCAAGGGGATCGCAGCCGGCGGGCACTTCCTTGTAGAGGAAGTAAGCGATAAAGCCGTGACCGCCGAGGTAGGTGTGGTAGAACTCATCGTCAGGGTGCTCCACTGTGATTGCTCCGGTCGTCAGGTTAACCCGAGCGATGTTGCCATGATAGCCTTTGGATTCGAGTGCCATGGTGTTCCTGCGTCCCCCTTTTCCTTAGCCGCCTTCCATGGGTGCAAGGAGCATGACCTGGTCGCCGTCGTGCAGCACGGCCTCATCGGGCGCCTGCCTGCCGTTGACGGCTACCAGACCCACCTCGTCCCAGGGAATGCCGCTGGCTTCGATCATCATCCGGACCGTGGCGCCATCCGGCAGGTCCAGGGTGACCGGCGTTTGGCAGTACTGCTTCAAGTGCCCTTGAGCCCTCACGGTGACCTGCACGGCCAGTCATCCTCCTTTACACCGGTTCCATTAGTTCGTATCCCTAAATTTGATCATATCACAAGCAGATGGTCGACTGGCAGGGGGTGTGCGGACTCCCCGCTGTGGTAGAATGAAGGCATAGCTTGTCCGGAAAGGTGATGCCCGGTGTCAACCGTTAAGCTGTTCCATACAGATGCCTATCGTACCGAGTTTACGGCCCAGGTGCTCTCCTGCGTTCCCGCCGGGGAGAAGTGGGATGTGGTGCTGGACCAGACCTGCTTTTATGCCACTGCGGGCGGCCAGCCCAACGACCTGGGCGTTCTCGGCGGCCTCCAGGTGCTCGACGTCCGGGAAGATGAGGCCGCCGGGGTGATTATTCATACGGTCAACGCACCGTTGTCCGGCGAAGTGCACGGTGAGATCGACTGGCAGCGGCGGCTGGACCACTCGGAGCAGCACACCGGCCAGCATCTGCTTTCCGGTGTCTTTGAACGGTTTCTGGATGGCGAAACGGTCTCGTGGCACCTGGGCGCCGACAGTTGCACGGTCGACATCGGCATTGACGGCCTGTCGGTCCAGCAGGCCGAGCAGATCGAACTGGAGTGCAACCGTGTGATCCGCGCCTGCCTGCCCGTGGTCACGCATGTGGTCGATAAGGAAGGCGTGAAGGCCTTTCCCATGCGGAAACCGCCGGCTGTGGAAGGTAACATTCGGGTCGTGGAGATTCAGGGCTACGACTGGTCGGGCTGCGGCGGCACCCATGTGCGCTCCACCGGTGAGCTTGGCCTGCTGAAGATCAAGTCCTGGGAAAAGAACAAGAAGTATGTGCGGGTCGAGTTCCTGGTGGGGCAGCGGGCGCTGCGTGACTACATGCGGCTCGACCTGGTCACCCGGGAACTGGCTCGGTCGCTCTCCATTCATGTCCTGGACCTGCCCGGGTACGTGGACCGGTCCAAGGAAGAGACCGGCGGCCTGCGCAAACAGCTGAAGATGGCCCAGGAGCGTCTGCTGGAAATCGAGGCGGCCGAGCTGGTGGCCGAGGCCCGCAAGATTGGCGGTACCCGGATTGTCCGGCAGATTGTCGGCGCCCGGCCCGTGGACGAAGTGAAGCTGCTGGCGGCCAAGGTGGCGGCCCACCCGGGCACGGTGGCGATTTTCGGGACGAAGGGCGCCATGCCGCAGATTGTGCTATACCGCTCGGTCGACCTGCGTCTTGACATGGGCGCCATCATCCGCCAGGTGCTGCCGCTCATTGAAGGCAAGGGCGGCGGCTCGCCCATTCAGGCGCAGGGCGCCGGAAGCCGGCCCGAAGCGCTGGAGCACGCGCTGGATGTGGCGCTGCAAAAGATTGGCGAGGCCCTGGTGGGATAAGGGATGAGAAAGGCGCCACCCGCAGTCCGAACCGGACGGGGTGGCGCCTGTTCTATGTACTTCATCAGGCCGTTGCTGCCAGGCTCGCGGACACTTCCGGAACCACCCGGCTCAGGAATGTCCGGACCAAATCGGCGTCAAACTGCGTACCCGCTCCCGCTGTCAGGCGACGTGCGGCCTCCGCCCGGTCCAGCCCCCGGCGGTAAGGCCGGTCCGCCGTCATGGAGTCGTAGGCATCACAGATGGTTACGATACGAACCTCGAGCGGCAGGTCGGTCCCGCCGATGCCGTGCGGATACCCCTGTCCGTCGTACCGCTCGTGGTGCAGCTCCACGACTGGCAGCACAGGCGAAAGCGCAGGGCAGGAGCGAAGGATATCGACGCCCATTTCAGGATGGGCCCTGACCGCATGCCATTCCTGGTCGCTCAGGGCACCGGGCTTGTCCAGAATCTCCTCGGCCACGCCCATTTTGCCAATGTCGTGCAAGAGGCCGCACCGCTCCAGATGGCGAACTTGCGCGTATGGCAGATCAAGTGCAAGGGCAAGCGCCGCTGCGTACTCCGCCACGCGCTCGCTGTGCGCTACTGTGGCCGGCGACTTGGAGCGCAATACGCTGACAAAGGCGGCAGTCGCCTCGTCTGCGCTTGCAGCGGCGCCCATCTGGTTGCCGGTAATGGACAGGCTCCTCAGGAACCCCAGGGCCCACAGCACCCCACCCGCTGCCATCCGATACGCCCCCCACTGTGAACTGTCACACGCTTCGATTGGCATACGTTGGAATATGGGGGTAGGATCACAGACCTTATAGATTTTTGTCGGATCAACGGGAATAGGGACAGATATTTACCACAGATGACACAGATGACACAGATGACACAGATGACACAGATGCTAGGCTATGAACTCCTGGTCATCATTGTTGAATGATGCCAGCGAAGCATAACGCAGTATCTGTGTCATCCGTGCGATCTGTGGTTAAATAATGAAACCCTGTAGTAATCTACCTAGTGCCCTTTATGTCCGGGCTCCTGCGAAGCCGCACCCGCCTGACTGGGGAAAGTCAGCCGCAGCAGAATCGGCGTCACCAACGTGGTCGCTAACGTCATGATTACCATAATCGAAAAAACGTCCTGTGTAATCACGCCCTGGGTCAGGCCGATGCCGGCCACAATCAGGGCGACTTCGCCACGGGAGATCATGCCGATGCCAACCCGGAGCGACTCCGCCCAGCTGAACCGGACCAGCTTGACGCCCAGGCCGGAACCGATGATCTTCGTGATGATGGAGGCAACGACGATAGCGGCCACCAGCAGGCCGTTTCCTCTCAGGGCTTCCAGTGCATTCGCCTGGAGGCCGATGCTGACAAAGAAGATCGGCACAAAGAAGCCGTATGCCAGGATTCCCAGCTTCTCGCCCACCTGATGGCCAAGGTCACCGTGCCGTGCGATCATCACGCCCACGAGGTAGGAACCGGTAATGGCCGCCACCTTGCCTACCGCCTCCGCCGAGAAGGCGAACAGCAGCCCGACTACGATGGCCATCGCAAAGCCGGTCTCAGTGCCGGGCCAGCGGGACGCCCACCGCAGCAGCTTTGGCACCAGCTTGTCGCCCACGAGAATGGCCACGGCGAAGTAGCCAACCATTTTCGTGACGACCCACCAGATCGGTTCGGCGTGCTCAGCCCCGCCACCGGCCGCATGCAGCGCCACGACCACGGAGAGAACAATGATGCCCATGACATCGTCGATGACGGCGGCGCCGAGAATGGTGGTGCCTTCCTTCGAGCGGAGCTGCCCCATTTCGAGCAGCGTTTGGGCCGAAATCGAGACGCTGGTGGCGGTCAGGATTGTGCCGATGAAGACCGACTCAAACCACCCGTAGCCACCAACATACCGGCCAAGTACGGTTCCGGCAATGAAGGGCAGGGCCACGCCGCCGGTGGCGCCCAGAAAAGCCGCGACGCCGACTCGCTTCATTTCCTTCAAATCGGTTTCGAGGCCGGCCAGGAACATGAGGAAGATGACGCCCAGGTCAGCCATGTGCTTGACGGTTTCGCCGAGCATTTCGTGATCAGTGAACGGAGGAAGGTGCAGCAGATTCAGCAGGGTGGGACCGAGAATGAGGCCTACCAGCAGTTCGCCGAGTACCGCGGGTTGTCCCAACTTCTTGGACAGGGCGCCCGCGCCCTTCGATGTGACGATAATGATGGCTAGCAGGAGCAGAATCTGCAGCAGGGGCGTCAACGGATACTCCATCAGCTTGAATTGCACGCTATCACTCTCCACGGCTGATTATACCGCACCGTGACCACAGGCTAATACACAAAAATGACCGAGAGCTACGAGTCGCTCTCGGTCATTTTGCGCGATAGGTTACCGTAACATCCGGGCGGCCATTTCGGTGTACTCAATCACCTTGCCGGAGAGGATGCCAGCGAGCATCACGCCGATGAAGGAGACGGCAACCGTGATCATGACGCCGGTGCTGGTGGAGAGCGCCTGCTTGTCGGACTTCTCCAGGAACATGGCCTTAATCACCCCGTAGTAGTAACCAACGGAGATGACCGAGTTAACAGCCATAACCAGAGCGAGCCAGATGTAGTTCGCTTCCACAGCAGCGTTGAAGATGAACAGCTTGCCGAAGAACCCTACTGTCGGCGGAATACCGATGAGCGACAGGAAGCAGACAAACAGGGTGACGGCGTAGAACGGGTTCCGGTGGAAAAGGCCCTTCATGTTTTCCAGGGTCGTGCCTTCGCCTTCCTGATCCAGGTGGGTCAGCACGGCGAAGATGCCCAGGTTGGTCAGGGCGTAGCCCATGACGTAGAACAGGACAGCGCCGATACCCTTGCCGGAGGTCATGTTGGAGCCGGCGGCCACCACGCCGACCAGCAGGTAACCCGCCTGGGCGATGGAGGAGTAAGCCATCATGCGCTTGATACTGGTCTGCATCAAGGCGGTGATGTTGCCGACGAACATGGAGGCGGTGGCGAGCACAGCCCAGATGATCGTCCACTTGCCGGTTAGCGGGCTGACGCCCAGGCCGATCATGAAGATCCGGAGGATGGCGCCGAAGGCGGCACCCTTGGGACCGACCGAGAAGAAGCCGGCGATGGGAGTCGGAGCGCCTTCGTAGGCGTCCGGCGCCCACAGGTGCATGGGTACGGCGGAGATCTTGAAGGCGAAGCCGCCGGCCATGAAGATCATACCGACCGTCATGAGCGAGAGCATGCCCGGGTGAGTGGCGCCGGCCCGCAGGGCATCGACGATATGCACCAGGTTGGTTTCGCCCGAAGCACCGTAGACCAGCGAGAAGCCAAAGAGCAGAACCGCAGAAGCGAAGGCACCGTTGAGGAAGTACTTGAGGGCCGCTTCGTTGGACTTGGCGTCCTTGCGCAGCAGGCCGGCCAGCACGTACGAGCTGATGGATGCGAGTTCAAGGCCCACGTAGATGGCCAGGAAGTCACGGGAGCCCACCATCAGCATCATGCCGAGCGTGGCGGCGAACATCACCTCAAAGAACTCCATGAACATGCCCTTCAGGTACTTCTCCACGAAGTCCGTGGACATCAGGGTTACCAGGGCCGCAATCCCCAACAGGACAGCCTTCATGAAGAAGCTGAACCCGTCAGCCACAACCATGTCGCCGAAGAACTCCTTGGGCGCCCCGTTCGGGTTGAAGATGTTGCTATCGGTGGCGGTAAACCACGTCAAGATCATCGCCAGCGCCAAACCTGCCACGCTGAACCAGACCAAGTACCGCTTCTCACTTACGTAGAAGTCGGCGATCATGACAATCAGCATGGTGGCGACCAGAGTCATCTCAGGCAGCAGGTAGAGGTAGTTTGGGTTTACGACCTCAGTCCAGTTAATTGCTGCCAAGCTGACTTACCTCCCCAGCATTCCGGACAGGGTAGCGACAGAGGCCTGGAGCATGTCGAGGATGGGCTTCGGCCAGACGCCGAAGAGGACGATCAGGACGGCCAGCGGGGCGAAGATGATCTTTTCCTTCAGGGTGATGTCGGACAGGCCGGCATACTCCTTCTTGGCTTCGCCGAGCAGCACGTTACGCATGGTGATCAGGTGCCAGGCAGCGGTGATGACCATGCCGGCGCCGGCGATCAGAACCCACATGCCATAAGCCGGGTAGGTGCCGGTCAGGGCGATGAACTCGCCGATGAAGCCGGCCAGACCAGGCAGGCCCAGGTTGGCGAAGGCAACGAAGGCGGTGATAAAGCTGATGACCGGAATGGTCAGGAACATGCCGCCCAGCTTGCCCAGGTCGCGGGTGTGGGTCCGCTCGTAGAACATGCCGACCGCAAAGAAGAACAGGGGCGAGATCAGGCCGTGCGAGATGGTGACGAAGTAGCCACCCTGCAGCGCGACCTTGGCCGATTCACCCTGGCCGTTGGCGGCAAGGTAGCTGGCGGCCGCCAGGGCGATCACGAAGAAGCCCATGTGGTTAACGGAAGAGTAAGCGACCTGCTTCTTGAAGTCCTTCTGGGCCATGGCGGCGGCGGCAGCGTAAACGATGCCGATGACGCCGAAGACGAAGAGGACGGTGGCGTACTTGGCAGCGACCTGGGGCAGCAGCGGATGGCTGATGCGGACCATGGCGTAGGAGCCAAGCTTCAGCAGGATGCCGGCCAGCAGCATGGAGATGGGCGTGGGCGCCTCGACGTGGGCGTCGGGCAGCCAGGTGTGGAACGGGAACATGGGCACCTTGACCGCAAAGCCGACCACGAGAGCGAAGAAGGCGAAGGTGGTCAGGCCGTTGATGGGCAGGCCGCTGGCGGCCTTGGCCAGAACGAGCAGGTTGAAGTCGCCGGTGCCGGTGGCGATGTAGAGGTAGATCGCGCCGACCAGCATGATGACCGACCCGATGAGGGTGTAGAGGAAGAACTTGATGGCTGCGTACTCACGCCGGGCGCCGCCCCAGATGCCGATCAGGAAGTACATCGGCAGGAGGACGATTTCCCAGAAGACGTAGAACAGCATGAAGTCCATGGCCACGAAGACGCCGTTGGTGCCGGTCTCGAGGATCAGGAAGAGGATGAGGTAATCCTTAATCCGATCCTTGATGTAGCCGTAGGAGGAGAGCAGGGCCAGCGGGAAGAGCAGGACGCTCAGGAGGATCATGGTGAAGCCGAACCCGTCGACGCCAACGGTGTAGCTTACGCCGATGGCCTTGATCCACGGGATGTCGAGAGCGAACTTCATACCGGCCGTATGAGCGGCGGTGCCGAGCGGAGCGGCCGCCCAGTCGGACGCCAGGAGCAGGCCGAGAACCAGCGGAATGATGGTGCCGAGACCAGCCAGCCAGAAGAGGGTCTTCTGCTGCGTCTTGTTCACGAACAGCATCAGCAGGGCAACGACCAGGGGAGCGAAGACGAGAATGGTAAGGCCGTAATCACGAAGGAAATCAAACATCCCCGGTAAGCCTCCTATCTAATGACCTGGAATAGCAGCACGCTGGCCACGATGACAACTACGA
>Ga0196970_1001264_pt1 | contig 18312 bp, 13 predicted proteins | sample S1v_513CmetaG_FD_148672 | JGI IMG/M metagenome (GOLD analysis project Ga0196970, IMG submission 148672) | Soil microbial communities from Anza Borrego desert, Southern California, United States - S1+v_5-13C | ecosystem: Environmental > Terrestrial > Soil > Desert | place: USA: California...
CGACCTTCGGGTTATGAGCCCGACGAGCTACCGGACTGCTCCACTCCGCGATGTGCTTGGATCTGGTGCGAGGGCCGAGATTCGAACTCGGGACCTCTCGGTTATCAGCCGAGTGCTCTAGCCAACTGAGCTACCTTCGCATATGTATGGAGCTGATGGCCGGGCTCGAACCGGCGACCTCGTCCTTACCAAGGACGTGCTCTACCTGCTGAGCTACATCAGCATTCTTGGTGCAGATGGGGAGACTCGAACTCCCACCGGGAGTGGTTACCCGACACGGTCCTGAGCCGTGCGCGTCTGCCAATTCCGCCACATCTGCATCCATATGAAACTAGCGGAGGCGACGGGATTCGAAGGTCTCGGCCGTGACAGGGCCGCATGAGCTATAGCCCCGTATGAACTTGGAGCGGGTTACGAGATTTGAACTCGCGACCTACGCCTTGGCAAGGCGTCGCTCTACCGCTGAGCTAAACCCGCAGTCACTTCCCTGCCTGTCCGACAGCGGAATTCTTACTTTATCAGCTTCACCCGGGCTGCGCAACCCGCAATCCCTGGAAACTGATCTGGTGGGGAGAGGTGGATTCGAACCACCGAAAGCAGTGCTACCTGATTTACAGTCAGGCCCCTTTAGCCACTTGGGTATCTCCCCAGATTGTATCGATGGTGGCCCAGGCCAGAATCGAACTGGCGACACGCGGATTTTCAGTCCGCTGCTCTACCAACTGAGCTACCGGGCCATGCTCTAACCGACTGAGCTACACCGCCAGAAAACTGGTTGGGCATGTAGGATTCGAACCTAGACTAGCTGATCCAGAAGCAGCCGGCCTACCGTTACCCCAATCCCCCACTCGCTGGTGGACCGCGAAGGACTCGAAGCTTCAACCATCCGATTAGCTCTTCTGTTGAGCTAGCGGTCCAGCTAAGCGCTTTTTGCCTCACCGGAGTTCCTATTCTATCGGGCCGCCAAACCTGTGTCCAGCCCGGTCTTCCTGGCTGTTCAGGATGATCGAACCAAGGCTGGAGCGGGCGACAAGCCCGCGGAAACATGGTGACCACAACTGGATTCGAACCCGTGTTACCGCCTTGAAAGGGCGGTGTCCTGGGCCTCTAGACGATGGGGCCGTTTTGGTGGGCGGTACTGGGATCGAACCAGCGGCCCCTTGCGTGTGAAGCAAGTGCTCTCCCGCTAAGCTAACCGCCCGGAGCATATTGGCGGAAAGGGAGGGATTCGAACCCTCGGTACGGTTTTGCCATACACAGCATTTCCAATGCTGCACGTTCGACCACTCGGACATGGGCGGACCGACCGGAGTCGAACAGGTGATCTCAAGAGCCACAATCTTGCGCTCTAACCAACTGAGCTACGACCAGCGTCTGATCGGAACTTGGCAGGGGCAGTAGGACTTGAACCCACAACCTACGGTTTTGGAGACCGTTGCTCTACCAATTGAGCTATACCCCTATCTTGGCGTGCCCGGCAGGGATCGAACCTGCGGTCCCGAGGCGCTAGAGGCAAGCGCTCTATCCGATGCGCTACCGGCACAGTTGGAGGTGGGTGTGGGATTTGAACCCACGAATAACGGTTTTGCAGACCGCCGCGTTACCGCTTCGCCAACCCACCGCATTTGGCGCGCCGGGCAGGATTCGAACCTGCGACCACCTGATTCGTAGTCAGGTACTCTATCCACTGAGCTACCGGCGCATCTGTGGTGTCGGCGGTGGGACTTGAACCCACACGTTGCCCATACGCCCCTCAAACGTACGCGTCTGCCAGTTCCGCCACGCCGACATCTGTTCTTCCATTTGACCGCCTCAAGCAGCGGCGAGGACTAATACTATCGTGTTTGCCACCGGAGGTCAACCGGCCAATCTTTGGCCTGCGACCCAGTGGCTTTATGGAAGAGAATGCAGAACGCCTGCGGCTCTAGGATCAGCCGCAGGCGTCATTACACCAGACGAGTTAACAGGAGACGGCAGGAATCGAATATGCTAACATCCTCTCCCCCTCAATTTGTTAACAAAGACTTTGATTACGGAACCTGGCGGTTATGACTGCATCCATCGGGTAGCTGGCGACATGCAGATGCTGAGGACGATCCCTCCTTCGCCGGGGATATTGAATAGCCGACGCATTAGCGACTGAAGAGCACTCCGATAAAGTGCACCGCTCCCAACACTAGCATGACTTCCGATGGGATGAAGAAGGTTACTCGGCCCCTCCCCCGCCGCCGCCATCTCCGCCTCCTCCTTCTCCGCCTCCTCCATCGCCGCCACCGCCTCCGTCTCCGGCGTCACCACCCCCGGTGCTCCTCGAGGGGAGCGGGGTCAGGTCAAAGGCGGACGGGGCAACCGTCAAACCTGCGGCTATGGCAAACGGCAAGGGGAGTTGGCTCGATTCCCGGCGCCACAGAGCTAACTGCCGGTACCCTTCTTGGGTGTATCTAGGCTGAAGAAGCCCCAGCAGGACCAACAGAGCAGAGGCTACACCTGCACCAACACGGGTCGGACCCGGATAGGTGAAGATGGTGACGGCCACGCCAACCACAGCTAGCAGATAGATCCAGTAGTCGTGCGCCGCAAACCACTCGACGGGAAGATCTGCCTTGGCCTCCGCGTACCACTGATTGAGCTTCTCTTCGGAGATCTTTTTCTGCGCCCGGAGCTTCCGCCAACGGTGCAGACTGATCCGCCTACAAGTGAATGGAAAGAATGTATCAAGCAGCTGCCGGTCGGTTAGGTCCAGGATGATTCCCGTGTCGGTCCGGGCAAACCGCCAATCCGTCCGCTTCTTCCGCACACGACTTTCAATATGGAGGGCGCCCTTTTCTGAGAGGTCGATCAACGTCGCAAGCACCGCATGATTGAGTGGCTTGTCGTACAGTGCTGCAAGACCGACCGGCGGCAGCGGATGGGGCTGTTCGTTCGGTTGGATCTGGCATCTCTCACGCATCGGCTTTGTCACCCGGCTGACAAAGAACCAAGCCCCGAACGCCAAAGCGACGAAGATCCACTGCTGCTGAATTATGACCGATACCCTATCCCGTTCCCGGCCGGCTCGGGCACGGATTTGGTGCAGGGTCTTCCCATCCGGTTTCAAGGCGCTGCCGTCAACCGCCCCTTGTGGCAACAGAGTGCGAATGGCAAGAGCATGTTCCGGTTTTAGGTCAGAGACAGTGAAGGTGAGATGTCGCCCTTCGACCCGGACGGGCTCTTCGATGCCCACCGCCCAGGCATCTACCGGAGGCTCAGGGAGTTCGAGGTCAATTTCGACCAGGCCGCTCCCCCGCTCCCACTCGTCACCAATGAAGTCCCAGTACAGTTCAGCCCCGTCTGCATGCGTGCGGACAGCGTTTGATATGCTGTAGCTGAGCTCGAAAGTGATTTCCCCGGCGCCCGGGGGAATGTACCAGTCCACCTGCCAGCCGTCATCCTCCTTGGTGACCCAGAAGGTGCCGGGCTCTCTGTTCTCAGCCATCTGGTAGGAATACCCGTTCGTGTCTTCAAGGGTCAGCCCGTACATGTCGCTTCGGTCTGGCAGTTTGATCCGCTGCCAGAGGTGGCTGTACTCGCCGATAAAGCGGTAGGTCCTCCGCTCAACAACAGCCATAACCCCGTTACTTCTAAGGTTGGCGATTACCTGCGCATGGGGAATCGTCCAGTCCTTTGCATAGGCGACACTGGAAATTAGTAGAAGCAGACTCAACGCTGACAACAGTAGGCACAGTTGGCGTCTTCTCCCCAAGCGGACCACCTCCTGCTTCACCTGCTTAGTGGAAAGTTTTCATATATATATACGGCAGCCCCACGTGTTGGTTCGATCATGTCATTGCCGGGTTGCTTGGCGCCGAAACGGCGGACGCCGTTGGCGTCCAGCACTGCCGAGTGCCACTGGCACCAAACCAAACGAGCCCAGTCAGGAAAGCCTGCACTGGGGTCGTTCTCTTTCTACCATCCGGCAGCCGCCCGTTCGGCCTCGTCAAACTCACTGGCCACGCGCCTCACGCTGGCCTCATCCACCACCTTGTGGTCTCTGGCGCGGTCCTCCAGCAGACAACTGACGCAAAAAGCGTTAATGAGCCGGGGAATCCCTCGGGTAAGAGTCGCCAAAGCGCCCACTGCGTGCTCCGAGAAGATTGGCCGGCTGGCCCCAGCCAGGCGCATGTGGTGCTCGATGGGGCCGACCTGCTCCTGGGGCAGGCCTCTCAGGTGGTAGCGTACCTGGACCCGCTGCGCCAGTGCCTGAAAAGCCCTCATCTTGAGCTTCCCGTGGAGCTCGGGTTAACCGACCAGGACGAAGCTAATGGGTGAGGCCGATTCAAAATGGAAGTTGAGGATGAACCGGCTCTCCTGGAGCATATCGGGCGCGACAAGTGGGCCTCATCCAGGACAACTGCGGGCTGGCGGCCTTGTGTCCGGTATCCCTCCAGCAAGGTGGCCTCCAACATCCGCTTTGCTTCCCGACCGTGAAACGGTGCTTAAAGTACATACCACCTTCTCCAGCCTGATTACGGACCGGGTTCAAGGCCAAGGGTTCTCGTTCATGCTGGCAGGTAGTTGGTTGTCCAGCGCCCTAGCGCTCCTACGCCCCTTGTCGGGCCGTTTCCGGAGCTGCGTCACACGCAGACGGTAAACCCTCTTAACAGGGAAAGCGGCGAGGCCATGTCGGCACCGCCGCTTCGCATTCTATGGTCCAACCGGCAAGTACACCTGGCATGGGAATGAGGTTCTTTTCTCCCGAGTCAGTCGCTACAACTGTCCAATTCACCTTTTGGAGGTCTGGGGGCCCGGCTGCGCTTCCCGGGGCGGGACGTGCTCTTCAGTGTGGAATCAGGGTCACGTAACCTGGGATCATCAGCGTCCCCAGGTAGACGAAAACCGAATGGCAGACCGTTCTGGATGGAACCACCATCGCCCTGAACCTCGGGTGTTGTCTTGATCCGCCCGGACGCTCAGCATTCCCAAATGGAGTCCAGTCCCTCATTGTCAACATCAAATACGGCGTTATGGGGCGGCAGGGGTTCCTTTCGCATCCATTCCGGAAGGCGATCATGGGCAGCACCGAAGCCCGCCCTCCGGTTGAACCCGCGCTCTGTGCCGATCACCGACAGCGCCAACTGACGAAGGTCTTTCCATGACCAGGTCGTGCCCATATACGCATTGAACATGGTGGAAAACGTCTCCGGATTTATATCCGTGAGCCCCCGGGCGAAGGTGCAGTACCCCAGCATGTCCAGGATCGTCGCGACCAGCTGAACTTCTCTAGACAGCGCTACTTTGCCGGCGGGATCCAAATGGTCTACCTTCATGCCGATGGTGTTGCCGGCAGTATGGTCGGCCCCCTGGGGCGATGTGCAATAGGTGACACCGTTCCCTTTGATGGCGCGGGGGTCGTACGCTGAGATGGTCTGATTTTTCACCACTGGAACGCGGACGACCCCAAGCGCCCTGCCGGCTATTCCGGCGCCACTGCCGGCCAGCCGTCCCAGAGGGGTGCCCGACCGCAGGTCGTGATCCAAAATGTGTTCGACAGCCGAAGCATCCCCCCACTGGATCAGGCCGGCCTCCATGAAGATACCCATCGTTCCGCCGGCCTCAATGGTATCCACGCCCAGATCGTTGCACAGGTAGGTGAACCGGGCAACGGCGTCCAGGTCGGCAATCCCCAGGTTAGAGCCCCACAGCCCGTTGGTCTCAAACTCCATGGATGAAGCCACTTCCCGGCCCATCCTGTCCGGGAAAATGTTGGAGCACTGGATGGCGCACCCGGTCATGCAGGAGTGAGTCGTCCGGCCCTCTCCGCCCCGTTCGAGGATGATCTCCCGCATTCGGATGCCGGCGATCTGATCGGCCGCCTCAAAGCGCCCGGCGGAGAAGTTCCGGGTCGGCAGGCCTCCCAGTTTGTTGACCACTTCCAAGGTGCCTGCGGTTCCGAGTTGGGGGTACCGCTCGCTAGTAGCGGGGTGCTCCCGCAGCATGCGCATATACTGCCGGGCGCCCTCCTTCCAGCGCATCTCGTCGACATGGCTGACCGGGTTTCGTTTGTTCCCCATAACGACGACGGCCTTCAGGCTCTTGGATCCCATGACCGCACCTACGCCGCCGCGCGCGTTGAGCCGAGAGGCACGCCCGTCACGATCTGTGTTGACAATGCCGGCTACGTTCATTTTCAGTTCGCCTGCGGGACCGATGAGCGCCATGCCGCACTGGCGCACGCCCCCATATTGTGCAAACAGCTCGGCTGCTGTAGCATATCCACCCGCGCCGATCAGGGATTTCGGCGCCTCGACAAACCGAACCTCATCCCAATCGATCACCAGCACCCACCAGGACCCGGGTTCGGCAGCCCCTTCCACAATCACTGCTCGGTACCCCAATTGTGCCAACAGCAGTCCTGTCTCCCCGCCGGCGTTGGATTCCTTGATAGTACCAGTGAGGGGCGATTTGCAGCCTACCGAGACACGACTCGTACTGGAGACCGTAGTTCCCGAGAGAAGGCCCGGCGCCCAAACGAGCTTATTTGATGGGCCAAGTGCGTCACAGGTGGGGGGAACCTCATCAGCGACAATCTGGCTGGTGATAGCGCGCCCGCCCAGGTACCTGTACCGGTCGGGGAGGGGCTCCACGACGAATGTGCGGTCCGTCATGTTGATCCGCAGAATCCGGTTCACGGCTGTGCCTCCTCTCCGGCGCTGCCTCAGTTCTCTTGCTCCAGCCCGATCGATACATACTTGATCTCCAGGAAGTCTGCGAGGCCGTGGTGCCCGCCCTCCCGACCGATACCGCTCTCCTTGAAGCCGCCAAACGGGGCCTGCGGCACGGTTGGCATGCTATCGTTCACCCCAACGACACCGCACTCCAATTGCTCGGCCACGCGCCAGGCACGTGAGAGATTGCTGGTGTAGAAGTAGGCGGTGAGGCCATACGGACTGGCATTGGCCAGCGAAACGGCCTCCTGCTCACTTCGGAACGGAATGACAGGGATTACGGGGCCAAACGTCTCTTCCTGGCAGACAGCCATATCGGCGCTCACATCGGTCAGAACAGTCGGAGCGTAGAACGAGCCCGGACCTAAATCCGCAAGCCGCTGACCGCCCGTCAGGACTCTTGCGCCCCGCTGCCGTGCGTCGCGTACCTGTGCCTCCACCTTGGCCAGCCCCGCCTCATCGATCAGGGGACCCACCTGAACTCCGGGTTCCAGGCCGTTGCCGACCCGCAGTCTACGGGCTCCTTCTGCCACCTGTTGCACCACCTGATCGTACACGTCCTCTTCCACATACAGGCGGTTGGCACAGGAGCACATCTGCCCATTGTTACGAAACTTGTTGTACAGAAAGTCCGCCACGGCCTGCTTGAGGTCCGCATCCCGAAAGATGATAAAAGGGGCATGCCCGCCAAGCTCCAGCGAAACCTTTTTGACCCGGTCTGCAGCCCCTCGCATCAGGAGCTTCCCGACCTCGGTCGATCCCGTAAAGGTGATTTTCCGGACCAGGGGGTTGGAAAGCAGTTCCAGGCCAATCTCTACCGGATTTCCTGTCACCAAGTTCACCACGCCCGCGGGCAGGCCGGCCTCCGCTATGAGCCGGACCAAAGCGACGCCACAGAGGGGTGTCTGCTCGGCAGGTTTGGCGACTACCGTGCATCCGGCTGCCAGGGCGGTGGCAATCTTGCGCGCGATGATACTGATCGGGTAGTTCCAGGGCGTGATCACGCCTACCACCCCAACGGGCTGGCGCAACACGAGAATACGTTTGTGCGGAACGGACGCCGGAACAGTCTCCCCGTATAAGCGCTTGGCCTCTTCGGCGTACCACTGGATGATGTCCACGGTGCCGAGTACCTCTCCCCTGGCCTCGGCCAGGGGTTTGCCCTGCTCCCGGGTCAGCAGCTCGGCCAGCGCGTCGACATTTGCCTGAACCCGAGCTGCAAACTTGCCCAGGAATCGCGCCCGCTCCCCGGCCGTAAGTCCGGACCACGCGGGGAAAGCACGGGCGGCTGCCTCAATAGCCCGCCGAGTCTCGGCCCGACCGGCATCTGGAACAGTGCCTACCTCTTCAAGGGTTGCCGGGTTGGTCACTGCAAAGCGCCGATCACTGTCCGCCCCCACCCACTGTCCATCGATGTACATATCAAAGGTAGCAGCAGCCACAAACGATTCCTCCTGCCGTTACTTGATGGCCCCCGCGGTCAGCCCCTTGACGAAGTGGCGGCCAATCAGCGTGAACAGAGCCAGAGCCGGCAACGTGGTTACCGTTGCCGCTGCGCTGAGGGCGCCCCAGTTGACGTTGTATTGAGCCAGAATCGCCTGCAGCCCCATGGGGAGAGTCTTGTTGGCGTCGCTCATGATTAGCGTCGAGGCAAACATGAACTCGGTCCATGAGACCAGGAATGCATATATGGCAATCGTGGCCATGCCCGGCGCAACGAGGGGCAGGATGATCTGGGTCAGAGCCCGCAGCGGACCCGCCCCATCGATGGATGCCGCCTCCTCTAGTTCCCACGGCACTGCCTCAAAGAAGCCCCGCAACAGCCACACGGCAAATGGCGCCGCGAAGGTAACGTTCACAATCACCAGGGACCACAGGTTGTCCACCAGACCCAGCGAACTCATCATCCGGTAGACGGGAACCAGCAGAAGGGTTCCGGGAAAGGCGTAGGTCACCAGAATCAAGTGGGCCACCAGGCGTTGGCCCTTGAACTTGAGCCGGTAGGTGCTGTAGCCGGCCAGTGTAGCCAGGACCAGCGTAATCCCCATGGTACCAACAGCGACAAGGGTGCTGTTTACCAGGTAGGAGACAAAATCGCGGGACTGTAGCAATCTTATGTAGTGCTCAAGCGTCGGCGCATGGGGAAAGAATGTCGGAACACGGGAGATGACCTCCTTCGAAGGTTTCAACGAGGAGATAACGATCCAGTACAGCGGGCCTGCCAGAAGGACCAGGAGCGCCCCTGCGCCGAGGTAGGTAAAAAGGTTCTGGCTTAACCGCCCGATGTTCCTCACGCGGTGTCCCTCCTTTCGCTGGGCGCCTGCCGTGACTCCGAGCGCAAGTACCACAAGGCAAAGGTGAGGAGAAACAGGGCGGTCACGACGGATGCTGCCGCCGCTTCCCCAATGGCAAAGGCCTTGAATCCCTTCTCGTAGATATAGACGGGCAGGGTGCGGGTCGCGCCGGAGGGGCCTCCCTTGGTGAGGAGATAGACGATGTCAAAGACGTTAAATGACCACAGAGTTCCGACCAGACCCATAGCCGAGACGACGGGACGAAGTGAAGGCAGGGTAATGTGAATGAACTGCTGCATCCCATTAGCCCCATCGACAGCCGACGCCTCGTAAATCTCAGCGGGGATGCCCTGGATGCCTGCCAATAAGACCACCGCCATGAACGGGAACCAGTGCCATGTATTAATGAAAGCCGCCGTCGGCAGAGCGGTGCTGGTCATGCCCAGGAAGTTCAGCGGTTTTTCGATCAGGTGGACCGCCGTAAGGAGGTAGTTCACAACGCCAAGCGTGCCGCTCAGCATCCACCCCCAAATCACGGCAACGGCTGCCGTAGGAATCACCCACGGAGCGATCAGCCAGGTGCGGGCAGCCTTGTGGCCGCGAAAGCCGCGACTGAGCAGCACGGCTGACGCCAAAGCGAGCCCCGTCTGCAAGACGCCATTCAACAGAACCCATTTAAGACTGATCCAGGCTGATGCCCAGAAAGGGCCCGACAGTAAGACCTTCTTGTAGTTGGCCAACCCGACAAAAGAGCCGTCCGTGCCTACAACCCCGGTGTTGGTGAAGCTAAGCCCGACGGCTGTCAGCAGGGGGTAGGCGACAGTGCCGGCAATCCAGAGCAGGAGCGGAGCGACCAGGAGGTAAGGGAACCATTGGAAAGGGCGACGGTGAACTCTGTGGTGCCGATTGGTGGAGATGACCGCCATGTGACCCTCCTTCTCGTAAGCAGGAAAGGGCGAGGCCCGCTCGCCCTTTCCCTTGCCGATCGTACCTATTTAATCGCTTCCTGCATGGCCTTCTGGCCCCACTTGACCGCTTCGGCAGGAGAGCTCTTCTCAACGACCATCTTCTGAACCGCCTGGGCCATGATGTTCTGGGCTGAGATTTTGCCGATGGCTGGGAACACCTTCCCGTTGCTAAACCCATAAAGCTGGCCGTTCTTGGACTGCTCCACGAGCACCTTCATCTGTTCGCCGTATGTCTTGATGATGGGATCCGCCAGCCAGGTCTTGGACTGGAATCCGTCCTCCGTCAGGGGCAGGAAGAGTGCCGGAGAAGCGTTGACGAACCGTCCGTAGTTGTCGGGCTCCAGAATGAACCTGATCAAGTCCTTGGCCGCGGCCTGCTTCTGCGGATCCTGGCTGAGGAGCATGGCGCCGTTCGGGATGTAGATCGATCCGTTCTTCCCGCCGGCAGGTACCGGTACAGGAGCAACCCCAATTTCCGCGGGCTTTTTCCCGGACGTCTTTTCCCAGTCGCCCAGGTACCAACCCTTTTCAACAGCCATGGCTACTGAGCCGTTATAGAACGCGTCGCGCGGCTCACCCCAGCCCCAGGAGGTGACGTCAGGGGGCGAGTACTTGACCAGTTCGTTATACAGTTCAAACGCCTTCACCGTGCCGGGGTTGTCAAAGCGCACGTTGCCGCTGGCATCAAACAGATCCTCGGCTCCGGACGTCGCCATAAATGTGTAGATGGTCTGGTCAGTGGCCATGGTCTTCGATGCCGGAACAGCAATGCCGTAGCGTCCATTCTTGGTCAGGGCCTTCGCAGTGGAAACGAGCTCCTCCCAGGTCTTGGGCGGGGCCACGATACCGGCCTCGGCGAAGAAATCCTTGCGATACCAAAGGACCTGAAGCATGCCGTAGAGGGGAACCGCCCAATGATGGCCCTCATAGTAGTAGGGTCCGGTAGCTGAGGGAAGGAACTTGTGCTTCTGGTTCAGTTCGGAAACCAGGTCGTCAACTGGCTGAACAATACCGGTCGACTTAACCGTGGTGGTAAAATCGGGAATGGTAAAGAGCAGATCAGGCTGATTCTTCGCCTGTACCGCCGCCAGGGTCTTCTCCCAGGCGGTACCCCAGTTCTGGATCTCCACTTTCACCTTGACGTTGGGGTTGGCCTTGCTGTATGCATCGAAGACTTCCTGGAACCGGGCAGCCCATTCCGGCGGCTCCTCCATGTGCCAGATTCGCAGCTCAATGACCTTCTCCCCCGAGGTCGAACCTTCGCCGGCCGCCTGCTTTGGCTGCGACTTCTCGGCTGAACCGCAAGCCGCGAGCATGCTCATCGAAACCAGCGCCATCAAGAACCAAACGATCCCCCTGCGAAACATAATCCGCATCATCTAGCTCCCCTCTCCCCCATCAAATCCTCTGCTATGCTTCCCACACCCAGGTGCCTGCCCGGAAGACCTTCCCCGAACGGGCTCCCAAGTGTTCACCCCGATGAACCGTCAGCTCGCCGTTCACAATCACAGACTCGATACCCTGCGGGAAATGGTGAGGATCCGCGTAGGTAGCCAGATCGCGTACGACCTGAGGGTTGAAAATGGTCAAGTCGGCAAAGTACCCTGGAGCGATCTGCCCTCTTCCGCACAGGCCCATTTGGCTGGCTGGAAGCAGGGTCATTTTTCGTACCATTTCAGCCATGGGCATGAACCCTTCCGCCGCCATTCTGAGCACCTTGGGAAACGTGCCATAGTAACGAGGGTGCACTTTGCCCACGGCCAACTCCCCATGCGGAGCCACTGCACACCCGTCGGATGCGATGGCCGCTTCGGGATATCTCATCACCGTGTGCACATCCTCCTCCATTGAGTGGAAAATCAGCATGTTCCCTTCCCCATGCTCTTCCAGGAGCAAGTCAAACAGGGCGTACGCCGGGTCGCACTGGCGTTGTTCAGCCACCTCGGCCAGTGATTGCCCCTCGAATCGTCTGTTGGCCTTTCCCGGAACGGCCGAAACGATCACCCGCTCCCAGGCCCCGCCTTCGATCAGGCTGTCCCAGCCTGGGGCGTTTCCGATGATTTCACAGCGGATACGGCGCCGTAGCTCAGGGTCTGAAAGGCGTTCCAGCAGGGCCTTTGTCCCGCCGGCATGCACCCAGGGGGGCAACAGCGCCGTCAGCATGGTACTGCCGGCTTCGTACGGATACACATCGGTCGAGACCGCTACCCCCTCGGCCCTTGCCTGTTCGATCATCGCCAGAGCACGGGCTGCCTGGTGGGCGTTGGACGGACCGCCCAGCTTCAAATGGGAGATCTGAACCGGAAGGCCGGCCACCCGGCCAATGGTAATCGCCTCGCCAATGGCATCAAACAGCCCGTTTCGCTCGCTGCGCAGATGTGTGGTGTAGACCCCGCCGCGGGCCGCAACGACTCTGGAGAGTTGGGCGAGTTCTGCTGTGTCGGCATAGCGGCCCGGTGCATAGATCAACCCGGTTGACATTCCGATGGCGCCTTCGGCCAGGGTCCGGTCAAGCAGCTCTTGCATCGCCTGCATTTCCCGGGAAGATGGCGGCCGATCGGCAAATCCCATGACGGCTGCCCGCAGCGTCCCATGGCCCACAAGCGAGGCGACGTTAATTGATGGGCGTACCGCTTGCATCCGCTGCAGATACTCACCCATGGAACGCCACTCCCAGGCCACGGGGGCAGACAAGAGCGAGAGTGAGCGCTTAATGTCCTCCAGGGCGCCCTCGCCGAGCGGCGTCGGGGTCAGGCCACAGTTGCCCACGACCTGCGTGGTTACCCCCTGGCGGACCATGCTCTCCCCCTGAGGGTCATACAGCAGGGTCAGATCAGAGTGTGTATGGATATCGATAAACCCAGGGGCAACCATTAGCCCCTCCGCATCGACGACCAACCGGCCGTCTGAGCGTTTGAACCGACCCACAGCGGCGATGCGGTCGCCGCTGACGGCTACATCTGCTTCCACCGGCAGGATCCCTGTACCGTCCAGCACCCGCCCGCCGCGTACGATTAAGTCATACATTAGCGTAGCCCGCTATCGAACCAGGCCGCGGGCCGCCACCGGCCACACCGCCTCCACGATGCCCTTGCGAGATATGTAGTAGTAGTCGTGCAGGTTGATCGTCGTGCACCCATGCGCGGGGATGAGGTGAAGCTTGTCGCCGATGGCCAGGGGGTGGGCGCCCGGCCCCAATGTCACCTTTGCATGCTCCTCGGACAGGCCAAGCACGACCGCGTCTGGCACGTCACGGACCAGAGGCATGCCAAACTCGGGTGTCACTGACTTGAGCCCGCAATCCAGAACCGCCCGCTCCGGGCTCGGCCTACTGACTACTGACGTCAGCAGGGTCAGTGCGTTCTCGAACTCGGGGACCACGCCCTGGTACCTGCCGTCCATGGTTGCGTAGGAGCCGGCTTGAATCTCGGTGATGCCGGGGTGGACACCGGCAAGGTCATAGGTGCCCGTCCCTCCGGCGCTTATGATTTCCGTAGAGAAACCTTTGCCGCGTAAGGCGTCGGCATGTTCCACGAGGATCGAGTTGGCCGCTTCGGCTAGGCGTGCCCGCTCGGCCCGCTCGGTCTTGAACACCGCATGCCCTTCGTATCCCATCAGCCCTTTCAGTTGAAGGTGTGGTGCCTTCTCAATCGCCTGGGCAAGTCGAATACTTTCCGAAACGCTTCGGGTACCGGAACGGGACATCCCTACGTCGACCTCAATTACCAGGCCGATGGTCGCACCCGCTACCGTTGCTGCTTCCGAGAGCTCGGTTACATGGACCGGGGCGTCGACAGCAGTCATCACCTCTGCCCTGGTGGCGAGTCTCGCCAGCCGTAGGGCCTTGCCCGTTCCGACGACCTGATTCGCGATCAGAATAGAGGAGAGACCGGCATTCACCATGACCTCGGCCTCGCCAACTTTGGCACAGGTAAAACCGATGGCGCCCAGGTCCAATTGCATCCGGGCGATGATGGGGCTCTTGTGGGTCTTGGTGTGCGGGCGAAGTCTAGCGGGCTTGTCCCGAAAGAAGTCGGCCATCCGTCGCAGGTTCCGCTCCAATAAGTCTGCATCGATCACCAGGGCCGGGGTCTCAACCTCGCTTACAGGCCGGCCGATGATAGATAACTCCAGCTGTTGCTGATCCATAACCATTCCTACAGCCCCCCGGGTATTGAGAGTGCGTTCCGGATGACAACGTTCTTGATCTGCGTCAGTTCCTCCAAACTACTGGCGAGGCCCTCCCTGCCCAAACCGCTCATTTTGAACCCACCAAAGCCGATCACATCCGGTCGGTACGTGCTGGCGCCGTTGATCACCACAGTGCCCGATTCAATCCGGTAGCCAGCCGTAGCAGCCCGGTTCACGTCGCGGGTAAAGACCGCAGCATTCAGACCGTACCGGGATGCGTTGGCAATCTCGTATGCCTCGTCGTCGGTCTCAAACGGCAGAATGGGAAAGACCGGGCCAAAGATCTCCATATCGCGGGCCACATCCATCTCAGGCGTGACATCGAGCAGTACGGCCGGAGTCACAAACGTGCGGTCAAGCCGCTTGCCGCCTTGAATGAGGCGTGCCCCTTGTGCCACGGTCTGTTGAATCTGCCCTTCGACTGTGGCTGCCGCCCGTTCATGGATAAGCGGTCCTACCCTGGTCTCCGCTTGCAGCGGGTTCCCGACGTGATAGTCCTTCAGGCTGGCAAGGACCAGGTCAACGAAATCTGTAAAGACCTTTCGGTGTACGAGCAGCCGCTTGTTCGCGCAGCACACCTGCCCGTTGCAGACCAGGCGGCCACTAACAGCCTCTCTGGCTGCCAGTTCAAGGTCAGCGTCGGGAAAAACAATCAGCGGATCGTTTCCGCCAAGTTCCAGCAGGAGCCGGACCAGGTGCTGCGCGCCGTTCCGGGCGACCTTCACGCCCGTGCGTTCACTGCCCGTAAGGGTGATGCCGTTGACGAGAGGGCTGGAGGTGAGCCACTGGCCTGCCTGGGCACCATACCCGGTAACCAGCCGCACCACGTTCCCCGGAACCCCGGCTTCCCACAGCATTTCGGTCAGCATCACAGCCGAGAGCGGCGTCTCTTCCGAAGGTTTTACGATGACTGCGTTGCCCGCTGCGATGGCTGGAGCCACCTTGTGGGCGTACAGATCAATCGGGAAGTTGAACGGCACCACAGCCACAATCACACCCAGCGGCTCGCGGCGGGTGTAGAGCAGGTCCCTCTCCACGCCTTGCTGGGCATCTAACGGCATTGTCTTTCCGAACAGATGCTTCACCTGTTCGGCGAAACCCCTGAAAAGCCGGACTGCCGTGTCGACCTCCCAACCGGCCTGGACCAGCGGCTTGCCAACTTCCTTGCAGACGATCTCTGCTATTTCGGCTCGCCGACCCTCGAGCAGCGCCGCAAACCTGTGCATGGCCTCCGCGCGTTTGTGGATCGGCGTGGCCGCCCAAAGCCGGGCACCCCTTCGTGCTGCCCGGAGCGCCTCCTGGACATCCTCCTCAGAAGCGTTCGGCACCACGCCCAGGCGCTCGCCCGTTGCCGGGTTATGGACCGGAATCTGCCCTTCCTTGGAGGTTGTGTGGCGCTGGCCATCGATCAGCAGGTACATGGAGACATCCCCTCCCTGTGCCTAACCGGCCACCTGCGCGCTGAGACTTAATTCGTTCATCACCGCTGTGCCCATCGCTTCCGTTGTGGCACTCCCGCCTAGATCAGGCGTGAGAACGTCTCTCCGTTCCACCACTCGCTTGATACTCGCCAATAGGCGGTCCGCCCACTCATGCAGGCCGAGATGATCGAGCATCATCTGGGCGGTCCACATGGCTGCAATCGGGTTGGCGATCCCCTTCCCCGCAATATCTGGCGCCGACCCGTGAACGGGCTCAAACATTGAGGGTGCGGTCCGGTCAGGGTTCAGGTTGGCTGCCGCAGCCAAGCCAAGCCCTCCCTGCAGCCCTGCACCGAGGTCTGTGAGGATATCAGCAAACAGGTTCGATCCGACGACCACCTGAAAGCGTTCCGGATTGCGAATCATGAACAGGGCAGCGGCATCTACCAACAAGGAGGTCGTCCGAACCTCAGGGTACGAGGCCGAGACCGCCCTGAACTCTTCGTCCCACAGGACCATCGAGTAGTTCAGGGCATTGGATTTGGTGATGCTGGTGAGGGTCTTTCCCTGGCTCTGCGCGAGTCTGAACGCGTAGTGGAACAACCGGTTGAGGCGCTTCCTGGTGAACAGGCCGGTCTGTATCGCAACCTCGTCTGCCCCAGACCCGAGCCGGCCTCCGAGACCTGCGTACTCTCCCTCCACATTCTCCCGTACAAAGAGCATGTCGATATCGGCAGGGGTCTTGCCGGATAAGGGTCCGCGTATGCCGGGCAGGAGCTTGACCGGTCGAAGGTTGACATACTGGTCAAAGCCCTGGCGAATTCGTAGAAGCAGGTCCCGCAAAGAGATGTTATCCGGGACGCTCGGATGTCCGATTGCGCCCAGGTAAATGGCATCATACAGCCGCAGTTGATCCAAGCCGTCGGCGGGCATCATATGACCGTATTGTTGGTAATAATCGCACCCCCACGGAAAGGTATCAAACGCAAAACGAACCCGGCTGTCGAGTTCGGCGATCCGTTTGAGGACCCGCACGCCCTGGGCTACCACCTCGGGGCCGATCCCATCCCCCGGAATCACCGCGATCCGGTACATGGTCATCGATTCCATTCCTCCATTCCCTTTTTCACTGCTCGGAAGGCTCAGTTTTCATCAACTGTGGAAAACGCCTGGCTACCTCGTCACCCGCTGTCTCCAAGTGATAGGCCATCGTCGCCCGTGCGGCCTCGGGATTACGGGCGGCCACGGCCTCCAGAATCGCCTTGTGTCGTTGGAGAACAACCGGCCAGCGGTCGGGGAGACTCAGACTGATTAGGCGCGAATTGAACATGGGTTCAGCAAAACTCACGAGGATCTGGAGGAGCACTCGATTCCCGGCTGCGTCCGCCATGCGTTGGTGAAAGGCGACATCGAGAGAGGCGATCTTGAACACATCCCCGGTTTGCATGGCCTCCGCCAGTTGCTCGTGTACGGCCTGGAGTTCGCGAATGTCCGCCTCGGTGGCGCGCTGCGCAGCTAGGCCGGCAATCTGTGACTCAACTAACCGACGTGCCTCCATCAAATCCACCAATATGTCAGGCTGATACTGAACCCATGTGACAAAGGGTCTGGCAAGCACCTCTTCATTCATGGATGAGACGAACGCACCGCGCCCCGGATAGACCTTGAGTAACCCGGCTGCTTCAAGGACACGAAGCGCCTCGCGCGCTACAGTGCGACTGACCCCTAGTTGTGTGACCAGTTGGCGTTCCCCCGGCAACTTGTCCCCTGGCTTAAGCTTCTGCGCCTTGATCCAGTGCTTGATCTGCTCCACAGCGTGTTGGGAAAGCCGCACGTTCTCCATGCGTTCGTTCATAAAAGTCTCCCTCCCCGCTTTCGTTCTCTGACCATGCAGACTGTTAGGGTTTAGCCGCTAGTGGCGGACCACCGGACAGATCAGCCATGCTGGTCCAACTAGACCAACTGGTTAGACTGGTCATACTGGTCTGACCAGTTTGATATCAACGGTTTCTTCGCTCAATATCTTTTCACCTTCAAGATTTTCTATGTCTTTGTATTGAAAAATGCTTACAATACCGGCTCCAATTAAAGATTTTGCCTATACCATTGATAGCCACAAATATCTATATTGAGAGATGTCAGCCAACAACGCGAAACGCCTGCAACGATGTTCAGTCCTCAAGGCATGCGTTGCCGGTCACGGCGACCCAGCCTTTCGGATACCCCTCATCGCCAATCGTCAGCGGGGTCGGGAACCGTCTGGGCTCGACCGAGGAGAATCTCAAAGCGAAATAGGACCGCCACAGACGTGGCGGTCCAAATAGTTCGGGCGGCGACCTAATCTCCCACGCTCGAAGCGTAGTACTATCGGCCCTGAGAGGCTTGACTTTTCTCCGTCTTGTCCGGCGGTCCTTGGTTCCTTTTCCAAGGCCCACCGGACAAGACGGAGAAACCGTGTTCGGAATGGGAACGGGTGATCCCTCTCGGCATAGCCACCCTAATTCTATGGGCTTTCGTGCCCTCCTTCGGAGGCCACTGTCGCCCTGGCGCAGTCGCACTAGGCCTGGATTCCGCACATGGCCTTACTGAAATCTCAGAGGCAGGAGGGGGACACCTAAAGGATGCGTTCGACCTTGAGGAGTTCCAGCAGCCGACGCTGTACCTCTTTGGGTTTCTCGACAGCGAGGGCTGGCCCGGTGGGCGTGGCGACAGAAGTCGCCATCCACCAGGAAAG
>Ga0196970_1001265_pt1 | contig 18306 bp, 18 predicted proteins | sample S1v_513CmetaG_FD_148672 | JGI IMG/M metagenome (GOLD analysis project Ga0196970, IMG submission 148672) | Soil microbial communities from Anza Borrego desert, Southern California, United States - S1+v_5-13C | ecosystem: Environmental > Terrestrial > Soil > Desert | place: USA: California...
TCCGCGGCCGCATCCGGCTGGACGCGCCGGCCACCGGCCGCACGGTACAGCGCTTCAACGCGCTGGAGCGCGGCACCCACTGGCTGACCGCCGGCAGCTTCATCGTTCTGGCGCTGACCGGGCTCAACGTGCTGTACGGCCGCTGGGTGCTGCTGCCGGTGATCGGGCCGGAGGCGTTCGCCGCGCTGACCGGCTGGGGCAAGCTGGCGCACAACTACCTGGGCTTCGCCTTCATGGCCGGGGTGCTGGTGACCTTCCTGCTGTGGGTGCGCCACAACATCCCGGAGCGCGCCGACCTCACCTGGTTCGCCCAGGCCGGCGGCCTGTTCAGCAAGAACGTCCACCCGGCGGCGAAGAAGTTCAACGCCGGCCAGAAGGTGATCTTCTGGTCGACGGTGCTGGGCGGCGCAGGGCTGGGCTTCACCGGGCTGGCGCTGCTGTTCCCGTTCAGCTTCGGCGGTCTGCAGGACATGCAGCTCTACCAGATGATCCACGCGGTCATCGCGCTGGCGATGGCGGTCATCATCATCGGCCACATCTACATCGGCTCCATCGGCATGGAAGGCGCCTTCGACGCCATGGGCTCCGGCCAGGTGGAGGAGGAGTGGGCGCGCGAGCACCACGCCCTCTGGCTGGCCGAGGTCAAGGGCGAGCGCATCGACCAGCGCCCGCGCGGCGGCCGCCACGGCCATCACGCGCCCGCCGAATGAGGAGGACCCCGTCCCGCATGCGCACCGCCGTCGCCTCCCTGCTGATCGCCGCCGCGGCCGCTTGGCCCGCGGCGGCCCAGACCGCCACCCCCGCCGAGTCCGCGCCGCAGGCGCAGGCCGCGCTCCAGGCCGAACCGCCGGCGCCCGCCGCGGCCGCGGCCCCCGCCGTGCCGACCAAGCCCGCCGACGAGGTGAAGCGGCAGATCGAGACGGAGTACGGCGTCACCGTGCTCCGTGTGCGGGACCTTACCCGCGGGGACGGCAGCCCGGCCTACGCCGTCACCGTGATGAACCCCGGCGGCGACCGCAACAGCGCCTTCGAGGTCAGCACGCTGGAGGTGGACGCCCGCACCGGCAGGCTGGTCCCGCAGTTCCGCCACGCCGCCGACGGCTACACCGCGTCGGGCGCCGCACGCAACGACCCGAACCGCTCGGCCGACAACCCGGCGGCCCTGCGCGGGCACGTGTGGCGGTGACGGCCGGGCGCCGAACGCTGTTTGAAGGATAAGGGCTTACGCCGCCGGCTTGGTCGGAGGGGAACAGGCGATGGGAGCGGGCAGCCGGGCGTTGACGTCGCTGATCCTCGGCGCCAGCCTGTTCGCTGCCCCGCTTCCTGCCGCGGACCTGATCGGCCATGGCGCCATGGTCAACGCCGTCGCCGTCTCGCCCGACGGGCGGTGGGCGCTGACCGGCAGCTGGGACTATTCGGCGATCTGCTGGGACCTCGCGGCGGGCAAGGAACTGCGCGCCCTCCAGGAGCACACGGGCGGCGTCAACGCCGTCGCCTTCCTGCCGGACGGCCGGCGCGCCCTGACCGGCAGCCGCGATTCCACCGTCAAACTGTGGGACCTGGAGAGCGGCGCCCTGCTGCGCGGCTTCGAGGGGCACACCGGCAACATCGTCGGTCTTGCGGTGTCGCCCGACGGGCGGCGCTTCGCGTCGGCGGGCTGGGAGCCGTCGGTCAAGCTGTGGGACGTGGAGAGCGGCGCGCTGCTGGCCACGCTGACCGGCCACACCGCCAACGTCAACGCGGTCGCCTTCACGCCGGACGGCGCGCGGCTGGTCAGCGCCGGCTACGACTTCCAGGTCCGCGTCTGGGACGCCGCGACGTGGCGCGAGTTGGCGGTTCTGGAGGGGCACGAGGGCAGCGTCAACGGCGTCGCGGTCTCGCCCGACGGCCGCACCGCCGCCACGGTGTCCAGCGACGAGTCGGTGCGGCTGTGGGACCTCGCCACCTTCAAGCAGCTGCGCGCCTGGACCGGGCACACCGGCTTCATCACCTCGGTCGCCTTCGCGCCGGACGGGCGGACCCTGCTGACCGGCGGCGGCGGCGACCGCACCGTGCGCCTGTGGGACGCGGCGACCGGCCGCCAGCTGGCGGAGTTCACCGGGCACGCCAAGCCGGTGTGGGCGGTCACCTACACGCCGGACGGCCGGCATGCGCTGTCCGCCGGCTACGACGCCGTGGTCAAGGAGTGGACCCTGCCGGAGCGGCGTTGACAGAATGCGGCCCGCCGTGGCGTCTTCGACCGAACCCTCCGCCGGAGTGACGCCATGAGCCTGCCCGACGCCGACCTTCGCCGCGCCATCATCGACACCTGCCTCGCCATGAATCGACTTGGCGTCAACCAGGGCGCGTCGGGCAACCTGTCGGCGCGCGCCGGCGGCGGCTTCCTGATCACGCCGTCGGGCATGCCCTACGACGAGACGGAGCCGGCGGACATCGTCGAGATGGCGTTCGACGGCAGCTACGCCGGCGCGCGGCGGCCGTCGTCGGAGTGGCGCTTCCACCGCGACATCCTGGCGGCGCGGCCCGACGCGCAGGTGGTGCTGCACGCCCACCCGACCTTCGCCACCGTGCTGGCGGTGCACGGCCGGCCGATCCCGAGCTTCCACTACATGGTCGCGCTGGCCGGCGGCGACAGCATCCGTTGCGCTCCCTACGCCACCTTCGGCACGCAGGAGTTGTCCGACCACGCGCTGGCGGCGCTGGAGGGCCGGCGCGCCTGTCTGCTGGCCAACCACGGCATGATCGTGCTGGGCAACGACCTCAAGGGCGCTCTGGCGCTGGCGGTGGAGGTGGAGGCGCTGGCGCGGCAGTACGTCTACGCGCTGATGCTCGGCCAGCCGACCATCCTGCCGCCCGAGGAGATCGAGCGCGTGGCGGAGAAGATGCGCAGCATGAAGTATGGGCAGGGCGGGGGCGGCGAGCCCGATCCGGACGCGCCGCGGCGGCGGGGGTGAGCGTCACTCCGCCGGCTGCGGCAGGGCGCGCGGTTCGGCGACCGTCAGCAGGGGACGGACGTCGCGCCCCTCCTTGGCGATCAGCGGGCGGTCCTCCGCGGGCGGCTCGTAGACGGCGGGCAGGGTGAGGATGATGCGGGTGCCGTGCCCGGGCTCGCTGGACAGCTCCAGGTCGCCGCCGAGCATCGCCGTGTAGTGCCCGACCAGTGTCAGGCCCAGCCCGGCGCCCGGCACCTTGCCGCCGCCCGGCGCGGCGCCCTGCACGAAGGGCTGGAACAGCCGGCCGGCCTGCGACGGCGGGAAGCCGGCGCCGGTGTCCGACACCGTGAAGCGGATGCAGGCGCGGCCGTCGCGGTCGGCGCGCTCCACCGACAGGGCGATGCTGCCGGCGCGGGTGAACTTGCAGGCGTTGTCCAGCAGGTTCATCAGGATCTGCCGCACCTTGCCGAAATCCTGGTGCATGGCGCCGAGCGACGCCGCCCCGATCACCGTCAGTGTGTTGCCGTTGAGGTCGGCCACCGGCAGCATGCGCTCGCGCAGCTCGGCCAGCAGGCGGGCGACGTCGAAGTCCTGCAGCTCGACGTCCACGGTGCCGGCCTCGATCTTGGCATAGTCGAGGATGGCATCGACCAGCCCGACCAGCTGCTCGCCGGACCACTGGATCATCTCCACGTCGGTGGCCAGCTCGCCGGCGCCGACTCGGTGCAGCTCGCTCATCAGCGACTGGCTGTGGTGGATGATGTCGTTGATGGGCCGGTGCAGCTCCTGCCCCATGTTCACCAGGAAGTTGGTCTTGGCGAGGTCCTTGGCTTCGGCCTTCTGCTTGGCCTCGAGCAGCGCGGCGTGCGCATCGGCCGCCTCGCGCTTCAGCTCCTCGACCTCGGCGGCGTTGGCGCGCAGCGTCTCGACGGCGCGGGCCATGGTCGCCAGCTCGTCGCGGCCGGCGGTCAGTCCGGCGGGGGCCGGCAGCAGCCCGACGTCGGTCTTGCCGGCGGCCAGTGCGGCCATGGCGCTCGCCACCGCGTCCACCGGGCGGGCGACGCTGCGCACCACCAGCCAGGCGGCCAGCAGCCCGAGCACCAGCAGCGTGCCGCCGAGCCACAGGGCCGTCTCCACCCAGTGCTCCGCCCGCTCGGCGAGGCCGCGGCGCAGCGTGGAGGCGAAGCCGTCGTTGCGCTTGCGCACCTCGGCGGCGCGGGCGCTGATCAACCCGGCGTTCGGGTCGAGCGCCTGGAAGCGCAGCTGGTCCTCGTCGTTCACCACCTCTTCCAACCGGTCGAGCACGCCGGCGCTGGCGGTGAGCATGTGGCGGGTGTCGAAGATCAGCTGGCGGGTGCCCTGCACCCAGACATAGCGGTTGATCTCCTGCAGGCGGCCGCGCACCGTCTCGACCGCGGCGCGCATCGCCTCGGCCTCCTTGGGGTCGCGGCTGGAGGCGAAGCGGGCGGCGTGGTCGGCCATCGCCTGTACCGCGGCGGCGGCGTCCGCCGCCAGCGCGGCCGAATCGACGCCGCCGGCCTCCCTGAGCTGGGCGAGCTTGCCCTGCATCTGCTCGGCCATCGGGTCGAGCACGCCGGTCAGCAGGCGGGCGCGCTCGCCGCGCAGGCTCACCAGACGCTCGAAACCGTCACGGTAGGAGTCCAGCGCGGTGCGCGCCTCGGCAACAGCGGCGGAATCCGGGGTGGCGGCGGTCGCTTCGGCCAGCGCGGCGAGCGTGGCGCGCAACGCTTCGTGCTGCTGGCGCACGGTGCCGAGGCTGGACTCGTCGCCCATGCCGAGGTGGTCGCGGACCGCGACCTCCAGGTCGCGCATGCCGATGTCGACGTCGGCGGCGATCTGCGCCGCACCGGCCGAGGCGGAGTAGGTGCCGACGTTCTGCGTCACAGCGCGCAGCGAAAGCAGCCCGATCGCCGCCAGCACGAGGACCAGCCCGAAGGCGATCCCGAAGCCGAGGGTGATCCGAGTTGCCACCTTGAGGTCGCGCAGGGCGCGGAACCGAGTCACACCAGCTCCCATACGGGCAGTCAAAAACGCGCCGCGGATTGTAGCGGTACGGGAGCGGTTAAGAAACAGACAAGTACGGGACAATCCGCGTCCCGGTACACCCGCAGCTCAAGCGGCGTGGAAGGCGTAGGCCTGCATGCCGATGCTGCCGTGTTCGAAACCGTCGTGCAGCCGTTCGGCGCGCGGAGTCGGGCCCGCGGCGCCCAATGCCACCGGCAGTGGCAGGAAATGCTCGTCCGTCGGGTGGGCGACGCGGGCTTCCGGGCAGCGCTCGGTCCAGCGGGCGATGCCCTCGACGTCGCCGGCCATCAGCGTCGCGTCGAGCCAGCGGGCGAAAGCCTCGGCCCAGGGGGCGGCGCCGGTCGCGCCGAAGCGGAAGTCGCGCAGGTTGTGCACCGCGCCGCCGCTGGCGAGGATCAGCACGCCCTCGTCGCGCAGCGGCGCCAGCGCGCGGCCGAGCGCCACGTGGTCGGCCGCGTCACGGCCGGGCATCACCGAGAGCTGCGCCACCGGGATGTCGGCTTGCCCGTACATGAGCTTGAGCGGCACCCAGGCGCCGTGGTCCAGGCCCTGATCCGGGTCGGCGCTGCCGGCCATGCCCTGCGCCCGCAGCAGGCCGAGCACGCGCGCCGCCAGTTCCGGCGCGCCGGGGGCAGGATAGCGCATCTCGTACAGCGCGCGCGGGAAGCCGTGGAAGTCGTGCACCGTCTCCGGCCGGGTGGCGCTGCTGACCGCCGGGGCGCCGGTGGTCCAGTGCGCGGAGACCGCCAGGACCGCCGACGGCCGGCCCAGTCGCTCGCCCAACCCGGCGAGGAAGGCGCGGCCGGGCGAATCCTCGAGGATCAGCGTCGGCGAGCCGTGCGAGACGAAGACGGTGGGGAAGGGGGCGGGCATGGTGCGGTCTCCAGGTGTTCAGAGACCAATATGGCCAAAGAAAAACCCCGGCCAAAGGCCGGGGTTTTTGAAACAGCGTTGCCGGGGTGACAACAATCAGTGCAGATGCCGCGGCAGGTCGGCGATCGACGCGTCGATCAGCTTGTCGGCCTGGGCGGGCTGGATGCCCTGGCTGAGCAGCTGGCGGCTGGCGGCGATGGCGATGTCCACCGTCAGGTTGCGAACCTCGGCGATCGCCTGGGCCTCGGCCTGGGCGATGCGGTCCATGGCCTGCGCCTCGCGGCGCTTGAGGGCCGCCTCCAGGTCCGCGGTGGACTGGGCGCGGATGCGCGCGGCCTCCTCGCGGGCGTGGGCGACGATGGACTCCGACTCCTTCAGGGCGTCGGCCTGACGCTTCTGGTAGGACGCCAGGGTGGCCTGGGCGTCCTCGCGCAGGCGCTGGGCCTCGTCGAGTTCGGCGCGGATCTTCTCGGCGCGGGCGTCGAGCATCGAGCCGATGGCGGCCGACGCCTTCTTCCAGACCAGCGCCATGAAGATGACGAAGGCGACCGCAACCCAGAATTCAGGGGCTTTCAGCATCAGCGGCGCTCCTCCATGACGGCGGCGACGGCCGCCTCGGCCTGGGCCGGGTCGGCGTCGATGCCCGCCAGCTTGGACGCGATCTCGCGGACGATGCCGGCGGCCTCGCCACGGACGTTGGCCAGGGCCTGTTCCTTGGCGGCGGCGATGCGGGTCTCGGCCTCGCGCAGGCGGTCGGCGATCTGCGCGTTCAGCGCGGACTGCTTGGCCTGGTTCTCGGCCTCGAAGGCGGCCACGGTCTCGGCGATCACCGCCTGGGCCTGGGTGCGGGCGTCGGCCATCGCCTTGTCCACGGTGGCCATCACGGCCTCCGCCTCTTCCTTGAGGCTGGCGGCCTTGGAGAGGTCGCGGGAGATGCGCTCCTGGCGCTCTTCCAGGACCTGCGCCACCACCGGCAGAGCCTTCTTGGACAGCAGGTAGTAGAGGGCGCCGAAGGTGAGCGCCAGCCAGAAGATCTGGGTCGGGAAGGTGGCGGGATTGAGCTGCGGCAGGCCACCGCCGCCGCCGTGCTCACCGCCGTGCTCGGCGGTCGCCGCGAGGACGGGGGCGGCCATCACGGTCAGCGTGGCGAGCGAGGTGCCCGCGACGCCCGACCAGCGGGCCAGCCGTCCCTTGGCCAACAGGTTCGACATGATCGGTCCCCCAAGGCAAAGGTACGGCGCCGAAAGCCCCCCAAAGACCCCTTTGGGACCGTCCGGTTTCAACGGAAGCTTCCGTGGGCGGGAGCCCACGGAAGCCCGTCGATCCGGAACTGGAGCCGGCGCCGCTTCAGAAGCGAAAGTCGCGTCTGGACGAGCCTTAGGCGAACAGAATCAGGAACGCGATCAGCAGGGCGAACAGCGCGACGGCTTCCGTCAGCGCGAAGCCCAGAATGCCGATCGGGAACACCTTCGGCTGCACCGCCGGGTTGCGGGCGATCGAGCCGATCAGGGTCGAGAAGATGTTGCCGATGCCCATGCCGACGCCGGCGAGGGCGATGACGGCCAGACCAGCGCCGACGAACTTTGCGGCTTCAGCTTCCATGATACTCATTCCTCTTCTGAAGGGTGAACTGGTGATGGGTAACTCAGGAACGTCCGGTCGGAACTCGGTGTGCGCTTAGTGCAGCTCGAGAGCGTCGCGGATGTACAGGCAGGTCAGGATCGAGAAGACGTACGCTTGCAGGAACGCGACCAGGAACTCGAAGCCGGTGAGCGCGATGTTGATCGCGACCGGGACGATGCCGGCAAGGAAGCCGACCGAGCCGAGCGCGCCGATCATCAGGACCGTGAAGCCGGCGAACACCTTCAGCATGGTGTGGCCCGCCATCATGTTGGCGAACAGTCGGATCGACAGGCTGACCGGGCGCATCACGTAGGAGATCACCTCGATCGGGATCAGGATCGGGGCGAGCGCGATCGGAGCGCCGTGCGGCATGAAGAAGGAGAAGAAGTGCAGGCCGTGCTTCATCAGCGCCAGCACCGTCACGAACACGAACACCGTCAGCGCCAGCGCAAAGGTGACGATGATGTGGCTGGTGAAGGTGAAGGTGTAGGGGATCATGCCCAGCATGTTGCCGAACAGGATGAACATGAACAGCGTGAAGACGAACGGGAAGTACGGCTTGGCGTCATGCCCGGCGTTCTCGCGCACCATGCCGGCGACGAACTCGTAGAACATCTCGGCCAGCGACTGCAGGCGGCCGGGAACCAGCGCACGCGCCTTCATGCCGAACGTCAGCAGGCCGTAGACCAGCAGCGCCGCGACGACCATGAACAGCGCCGAGTTCGAGAACGACACGTCGTACCCGGCGATGACGAGTTGCACGATGGGGTTGATCTGGAATTGGTGCAGCGGATCCAAGGTCGTCCTCGCTCAATGTCCGTCGCCGGTGGGGCGCTCTGGGTCTTCTTTTTCGTTCCGGCGGTAGCCGGGAGCCAAGCCGAGCCCGGAAACGGCCCGGTAGACGTTCATAATTCCCGCCGCAGAGCCCAAAAAGAACATCACGATCAGGCCCCACGGTGCTGTACCAAGCCAGCGGTCGATCAGCCACCCGCCGCCGACGCCGACGATCATCGCGGCAACCAGCTCCACACCGATCCGCCAGGCGACCCCGATGGGGCCCTGCGGGGCGCCGGCGAACCGGCTTGGCCCGGAGCGTTCCTCCTGGCTTTCCCGCGCCTTGCGCAATCGGGCGTCGAGCTCTTCAAGCGATGGGGGACGCTTTGGGTCGGTCATGCCGTTGTCATGCCCCGTTGCGTTTCCCCGGTCGCTCGCCACCACGCGAAAGCGGCGAGACCATACGGACAGGGCACTACCCTGTCAAGAAGCAAAACCCTTGAGGCAAGTGCTTGAAAAGCCGGCGATTCCGGATTCTCCGGCCGGTTTCGGACGAGGATACGGCGCAGCCGAGCCTTCGCTGCTGCGGAATCCGCCGATCCGGGGTCAGCCGCCGATGCGCTTCCGGATGTCGGCGGCCATCTTGTCCGGGCCGGTGCCGCCGGGGAACACGGCGACGAATTTCCCATCCGGCCCCATCAGATAGACGAAGCTGGAGTGGTCCATCAGGTACGCCTCGCCGCTGCTGCCGGGCGCCTTGGCGGCGTACACGCGGTACTCCTTGGCGACCGCGCGGATCTCGTCGGGCGTTCCGGTCAGGCCGACCAGCCGCGGGTGGAACAGCGGCACGTAGTCGGCCATATGCGCCACCGTGTCGCGTTCCGGATCGATGCTGATGAACAGCGGCTGCACCTTGTCGGCGACGGGCCCGAGCTTGTCCAGCGCGGCGGCCATGGTGCTCAGCTCGGTCGGGCAGACGTCGGGGCAGAACGTGTAGCCGAAGTAGATCAGCAGGTGCTTGCCGCGGTAGTCGGCGTCCGTGACCGCCTTGCCGGTGTGGTCGGTCAGCCGGAACGGCCCGCCCACGGCGGCGGCCGAGGTCTCGACCTGCTGGGTGGCGTGCCGGACCTGCCACCAGGCGATGCCGGCGGCGAGGGCGAGTCCGACGAGGGAGGCGAGCGCGATGCGCAGGATGCGGGCGGTCATGCCGCCCAATGAAGGGTGTCGCACGGCCAAGGTCAAGGGGGGATGAAGGACGTTTTCCGCGCGCCGGCCATCCCCCGCCCCGTTACGCCGCCTTCGCCGCCCGGCGCGCCAGGTGGTCGGCGAAGCGCTTGTCGTGCTGCTGGATGTGCTCCACCAGCCAGTCGCGCACCAGCCGCAGCAGCTCGTCGCCGGCGGTGGCGGAGGCGCCGGTCTTGATGCGCCGGCCGAGTTCCACGGCGCGGGCCTTCAGCGCCTCGTGCTGGGCGTGGTGCTCGGCCAGCGCGGGGTAGGCGGAGTCCCGCATCATCTGCTCCTCGTGGCCGAAGTGCAGGGCGGTGTAGGCGATCAGCTGCTCCACCACCTCGCCGACGACGGCCGCCGAGCGGCCCTTGCGGACGTTCTCGTGCACGCGGTTGACGAGGCCGACCAGGATCATGTGGTCGTTGTCGATGTCGTCGTTGCCCATGATCAGGTCCTTCGACCAGGGCATGTACAGCTCGTGCCCCGTTGCGGCGAACAGGTCGCCGATGCCGGCGGCGTTCACCGCCTCGACGCTGATGAGGAAGCTGTCCACCACCGACTTCAGGGAGTCCGCCTGCGCGGTCAGGCTCTGCGCCGCGGTCAGCACGGTCTTGGCGGCGTTCTCGGTTTCCAGCGCGGAATCCGAGACGTGGCTGATGTTGGCCGAAACCTGCTCGGTGCCCATCGCCGCCTCGCTGGCGGAGCGGGCGATCTCGCCGGTGGCGGCGCCCTGCTGCTGCACCGCGCTGGCGATGGAGGTGCCGATCTGGTCGCTCTGGCCGATGATCGCGGTGATCTCGCGGATGGCGGTCACCGCGTGGTCGGTGGCCTGCTGCACGGAGGAGATCTGCTGGGCGATCTCCTCGGTGGCGTGCGCGGTCTGGTTGGCGAGGTTCTTCACCTCGCCGGCGACCACGGCGAAGCCCTTGCCCGCCTCGCCGGCGCGCGCCGCCTCGATGGTGGCGTTCAAGGCCAGCAGGTTGGTCTGGCTGGCGATCGAGGTGATGAGGTCGGCCACCTCGCCGATGCGGCGGGCGGCCTCGCCCAGATTGGCGATCTGCGCGTTGGCGCGCTCCGACGCCTGCACCGCCTGGGCGGAGATCCGCGCGTTGACCGCCACCTGGCCGCTGATCTCGGTGATCGAGCCGGACAGCTCCTCGGCCGCCGCGGCCACCGTCTGCACGTTGGCGGCGGCCTGCTGCGACGCGCCGGCCACCGAGGCGGCCTGCTGCATGTTGCGGTCGGCGGTGCTCGACAGGCTCTCGGCGGTACGCTCCAGCCCCTCCACCGCCTGGGTGACGGCGCCGATCATGCCGGTGACGGTGGCGTCGAAATGGTCGGTCAGCCGTTCCAGCGCGCGGGCGCGCTGCTCGGTGACGCGGTGCTCGACCTGCTGGCGCTCCCAATGCTCCTTCAGGGCGACCTGATGGCCGCGGAACACCTCGACGGTGCGGGCCATGACGCCCAGCTCGTCGCCGCGGTCCTGGCCGGGCACGTCGAAGTCGGTGTCGCCGTCGGCGAGCCGCTCCATGATGCCGGTCATGGCGCGCACCGGCCGCACGATGCCGCGGCTGATCAGCAGCGCCACGCCGACGCCGAGTCCGGTGACCAGCAGCCCCAGCCCGCCCAGGCGCAGCGCCGCGTTCCAGAACGCCGCCTCGACGTCGTCGATGTAGATGCCCGAACCGACCACCCAGCCCCAGGGCTGGAAGCCCTTGACGTAGGTCAGCTTCGGCACCGCCGCCGACGAGCCCGGCTTCGGCCACAGGTAATCGACGAACCCCGCGCCCTCGCGGCGCACGGTGTCGGCGAAGGCGACGAACAGCTTCTTGCCGTTGGGGTCGGCGTTCTGCGACTGGTCCTGGCCGTCCAGCTCCGGCCGGATCGGGTGCATGACCATGCGCGCGTTGAGGTCGCTGACGAAGAAGTACTCGTCGCCGGCGTAGCGCATGGCGCGCAGCGCGTCCTTGGCGGCGGCCTGCGCCTGGTCGACGGTGACGGCGCCCTTGCGCGCCTGCGCCTCGTGGTGCGCGATCAGGGTGTGGGCCGTCTCGACGACGCTGCGCGTCTTGTCCTGACGGTCCTTCAACATCTCGGCCTTGAGGCTGAACAGGCTCAAGACCAGCACGAGCACCAGCCCGACCGCCGACACGGCCAGGATGACGGAAATCTTCGCCTTGATGCTGATGCGCTCGAACATCGCCGCGCTCCCCCCAAGATTGCGGACGCCGCCGATAGACGGCAATTCCATTAAAATTTTTGCAATCTGTATGGCAGAGCGCAAACGATTGGGAAAGGGGCAACCTGTCGCAGCGGTGGAGCGGCGCGACTGGTATGACCACGTTACGGTAGCGTATGGTTCGAAAGTGCGCGCCAGCCCCCCTCCCGCGATGGGAGGGGGGCGCCGCCGTTACAGCACGGTCAGCATGCTGGCCACCAGCGGGTGGCGGACGATGTCGGTCTCGCTCAGGCGGACCACGGCGATGCCGTCCACCGCCTCCAGCCGCCGCGCGATGTCGGACAGCCCGGAGAGGTTGTCGAGCAGGTCGGTCTGGTCCGGGTCGCCGGTCAGCACCATGGTCGAGTGCCAGCCCAGGCGCGTCAGCAGCATCTTGATCTGCGCGTAGGTGCAGTTCTGCGCCTCGTCGATCACCACGAAGGCGTTGTTCAGCGTGCGCCCGCGCATGAAGCCCACGGGCGCGATCTCGATGGTGCCGTCCTGCATCAACTGGCGCAGCCGCTTGCCGCCCAGCCGGTCGGACAGCGCGTCGTAGAGCGGCCGCAGGAAGGGCGCCATCTTCTCGTGCATGTCGCCCGGCAGGTAGCCGATGCTCTCTCCCGCCTCGATGGCCGGGCGGGACAGAACGATGCGGTCGACCTTGCCGCCTTCCAGGGCTTCGACGGCGGAGGAGATGGCCAGATAGGTCTTGCCGGTGCCGGCCGGGCCCAGCGCCACCACCAGGTTGTGCTCCTGGATGGCGTCCAGCAGCGTCTTCTGGTTGGGGCTCTGCGGCTTGACCTTGCGCAGGTAGCTCTGGTCGCGGCGGTCGTCCCCGGTCGTCGACCCGGTCAGCGGATCCCAGGCGCCGTTGGGGAACAGCGGGTGGATCTTCGCTTCGGACACCTGCGCGGCCGCGCTGCCTTTGGTCTGTCGCTTGGCCATATCGCTCTCCTCACGTCAGGGGGATGGGCGGTTCGCGCCGGGCACAAAAAAACCTCCCGCAAGGGGAGGTCGTGGTAACGCGCGAAAGGATATGTGCCCGACGCCGGCTTGTCGCTGCGAGGCCGACGCCCGGACCGTCGAAGCCATGCACGGCTGCGAAGATCGGTAAGGGCGTCGAGGGCAAAGATCGCTGCAAGCCAGTTTCCTCGTCCGGAAGTGTGCCTCGCATCACGAACCATACTCCAGGGGAACGCCGCATGTCAGCCGAAGTTGCGGCCTACGTAAAAATTTCATACAAGATGTTGTGCATAGGACCGAGGTGCGGCGTGTTGCCGCTAGGGCTGCCCGGCGGCAAGGGCGGGGTGCCCCGGTTGGCGATTCCCAACCCTTTCCGCGCGAGAAAGCGGCGGATTTTGCCGCAGGAAACGCTTTACCCACAATATCGGGTTAAGTTACTATACTTTGTGGTGAGGAGCATCCTCAGCCCAACACATTGGCGCCTCCGACGGATTGCCCGGCCTTGGGAAGGCGGGCGGCCCGCCCGATGGGGCCTATGCCGTGTGTGCAGGGCTGATGGTTGTCACTCCTTTCCGGCACGGTGGCACTTGAACCGGGCCGGCACGCATCGCTAGAAGGGGGGCTGGCTCGCCGGCCGCCCGCAACGGCGTGCATGGTTTTCGCGGGCGACTTGGAACGGCAGGGCAGTCAGGATGGTGGCGGTGAGCAGCGCCGGTCAGGTGAACGAACGGGACGCGCCGTTCCAGTTGCGGGGCAACTCCTTCACCATGATGGTGCTGAAGGTGCTCGACCCGGTGTCGGCGAACTTCTTCCCGGCGCTGGCCGGCAAGGTGCGCCAGGCGCCCAACTTCTTCCGCCACGCGCCGATCGTTCTGGATTTCGACGAGCTGTCGGCCGACGTGACGTTCGACGTCGCCGCCTTCGTCGCCAGGGTGCGCGAGCAGTACCTGCTGCCCATCGGCTTCCACGGCGGCCCGGCGACGGTGCAGGAGCAGTCGCTGGCCTGCGGGCTGGTGCCGATGCCGACGGGGCGCGCCGCGAAGCTGGAGCTGGCCCGCCCGGTGGACAGCTCCGGCCAGCCGGTGGCGCCGCCGCCGGAGCCGGTGTTCCGTCCGGCCCTGGTGATCAGCGAGCCGGTGCGTTCCGGCACGCAGATCTACGCGCAGGGCACCGACCTGATCATCACCGCGCCGGTCAGCCACGGCGCCGAGGTGCTGGCGGACGGCAACATCCACGTCTACGGCGCGCTGCGCGGGCGTGCGCTGGCCGGCATCTCGGGCGACAACGGCGCCCGCATCTTCTGCCAGAGCCTGGAGGCCGAGGTGGTGTCCATCGCCGGCCTCTACCGTGTCAGCGAGGACCTGGACCCGTCGCTTCTCAAGAAGGCCGTGCAGATCCGACTGGACGACGGCTTCCTTCGCATCGCACTGCTGTGACCTGAAACTCTAGCTTCGTAGGAGAGGCTCGTTGGGCAAGATCATCGTCATGACTTCCGGCAAGGGCGGCGTCGGCAAGACGACATCGTCCGCCGCTTTCGCGACCGGACTCGCCTTGCGCGGCTTCAAGACGGTCGTCATCGACTTCGACGTCGGCCTGCGCAACCTCGACCTGGTGATGGGCTGCGAACGCCGCGTGGTGTTCGACTTCATCAACGTCATCAACGGCGAGGCGAAGCTCAACCAGGCGCTCATCAAGGACAAGCGGGTCGACAACCTGTACATCCTCCCCACCTCGCAGACGCGCGACAAGGACGCGCTGACCAAGGAAGGGGTCGAGCGCATCCTGAACGAGCTGTGCAAGGAGTTCGACTACATCGTCTGCGACAGCCCGGCGGGCATCGAGCGCGGTGCGCTGATGTCGCTGTACTTCGCCGACCACGCGATCATCGTGACCAACCCCGAGGTCTCCTCGGTGCGCGACAGCGACCGCATCCTGGGCGTGCTGAACTCCAAGTCGCGCCGGGCCGAGCAGGGGATGGAGCCGGTCACCCAGCAACTCCTCCTCACCCGCTACGATCCGGAGCGCGTCGAGAAGGGCGAAATGCTGAAGGTCGACGATGTGCTGGAGATCCTGGCGATCCCGCTCCTGGGCGTGATCCCGGAGAGCCAGGCGGTGCTGCGCGCCTCCAACATCGGCATGCCGGTGATCCTCGACGAGAATTCCAACGCCGGGCAGGCGTACCTGGACGCGGTCGGCCGCTTCCTGGGCGAGGACGTCGAGCACCGTTTCACCACCGTGCAGAAGAAGGGGCTGTTCAGCCGTCTCCTGCGGAGGAGCGCATGAGCATCTTCAGCTTCTTCCGGTCCGCCCCCAAGACCTCGGCCGTCCAGGCCAAGGAGCGCCTGCAGATCGTCATGGCGCACGAGCGGGTCGGGCGGTCCGGGCCGGATTACCTGCCGATGCTCCAGCAGGAGCTGCTGGCGGTGATCGCCAAGTACGTGGACATCGACGCCAACAAGGTCGAGGTGAAGCTCGACCGCGGCGGCGACTGCTCCACGCTGGAGGTCAACATCGAGCTGCCGGGCCGCGACCAGATCAAGGCCCCGGCGGCCAAGGACTCCACCCCGTCCAAGCCGGCCAACGGCCTGGGCAAGGACGAGGACGACGACAAGGCCACGCCGATCAAGTCTGCGGCCAGCGTGCTGACCAACGGCGGCGTGTCGAAGCGGCGCTGAGCCGCCCTTAAGGCCTTTCTCCCCCGTCAAACCGTCATGGCCGGGCCTGTCCCGGCCATGACGGTTTGGGGGGTGTCACATTCCGCCGCTTTCCACCGCCGCCTACGCTTCCGTCCGGGTTTACGCCCGGCCCGCCAAGGGGTATTCCTCAAAGGGACACGGGGAAGGGATGGCGCCGATGTTCCTGGATTGCTCGGACCAGATCGCCGGAAATGAGCCGCGCCTGTCGAACGGCGTCGCGGTCGCCGACGTGGATGGCGACGGCGCGTTCGAGGTCTTCGTTGCCGGCTACGGCACCGCCAACCTCGTGCTCAAATGGGACGGAAAGACGCTCGTCGACATCGCCGACCCCGTGCTCGCCGACCCGTCGCGCAAGGCGGTGGGCGTCGCCGCCGCGGACATGGACGGCGACGGGCGCGAGGAGATCTATGTCCTCAACGCCGACTGCGGCGGCCAGCCGGACGAGACCTGCGACCGGCTGTTCGCCGGCTTCGGCAAGCGCTGGCTCGACCTGCTGAGCCAGTCGGAGAACGCGTCCGCCGCCAACCGGCTGCCCGGCCGCTCGGTCGCCGCCATCGACCGCGAGGGGCGTGGGCGCTACGGCTTCGTCATCGCCACCGAGGGCGCGCCGCTGCGCCTCTATGAGCTGAGCCGCCGTGGCCGGCTGATCGACGCGGCGGAGGATGCCGGCATCGACCTCATCGGCATCGGCCGCGGGCTGCTCACCGCCCCGCTGCTGGGCGAGCGCATGGACATCGTCGCGGTCAACGAGGCCGGCCCCAACTTCCTGTTCCGCAACCTCGGCGACGGCACCTTCGAGGAGATCGCGGGCGAGCGCGGCATCGCGGACTCGCGCAACGCGGCGCGCGGCGTGGCGGCGCTGGACGCCGACGGCGATGGACTGCTCGACCTGCTGATCGGCAACTGGGAAGGGCCGCACCGGCTGTACCAGCAGCGGGCCGGCGGCGGCTTCGTCGATGCCGCCAACGGCGACCTGTCGCTGCCCAGCCGGGTGCGCACGGTGATCGCCGCCGACTTCGACAACGACGGGGTTGACGAGCTGTTCTTCAACAATTTCGGCGAGCCCAACCGGCTGTTCGCCTGGCGTGACGACGGCTGGACCGAGGTGGACATCGGCGACGCCGCGGAGCCCAGGGGCTACGGCACCGGCGCCGCGGTGGCCGACCTGGACGGCGACGGCCGGCTGGAGCTCATCATCGCGCACGGCGAGGCGGAGGCGCAGCCGCTGTCCCTGTACCGCACGCTGCCCAACGCCAACCACTGGCTGCGCGTGCAGCCGTTGACCCCCTACGGCGCGCCGGCACGGGGCGCGCTGGTCACCTGCACCGCCCGCGGGCGCCGGCAGACGCGCGTGGTCTGCGCCGGGTCCGGCTATCTCTGCCAGATGGAGCCGGTGGCGCACTTCGGGCTGGGCGGCGCCGACGCGGTGGAGCGGGTCGAGGTGCGCTGGCCCGACGGCATGGCCGCCATCATCGAGAACCCGCCCATCGACCGCGTGCTGACGGTGCCGCACCCGCCCGAGTGACCGTGATATTTCAGTTCGGTCACAAATTTTAATCTTTTTTCCACAACCCCGCGGACCTATTGTGCCACGGGCCGTGATTTTCCTTGCTGGAAGCGGTCCGGAGAGATGACCGTTTTGAAACAAAGAGTCCCGGGCGGCGACCGCGGGACCATCGAGGCAGCGCATGGCACGACGCGACGTTCCCCTGACCGGGGTGGAACGGTTCTTCGAGCCTGACGAGGTGATCGTCAGCAAGACGGACCTGAAGGGGCGCATCACCTACGCCAACCGCGTGTTCCAGCGCGTGGCGGGGTACGGCGAGGAGGAACTCCTCGGCCAGCCGCACTCCATCGTGCGCCACCCCGACATGCCGCGCTGCGTCTTCAAGCTGCTGTGGGACACGCTGGGCGCCGGGCAGGAGATCTTCGCCTATGTCGTCAACCGAGCGCGCAACGGCGACCATTACTGGGTCTTCGCGCACGTCACCCCCAGCTACGACGAGTCCGGGCGGGTCATCGGCTATCACTCCAGCCGCCGGGTTCCGGAGCGTTCGGCCATCGAGAAGGTGGTGCCGCTCTACCGCACGCTGCTGGAGATCGAGGACAAGCACGCCGACCGCAAGCAGGGCATGGAGGCGGCGTTCGCCGCCGTCGTGGCGCTCCTGACGGAGAAGGGGATCGGGTATGACGAATTCGTCTTCTCTCTCTAGGGCGTCGGCGCTGGCGCTGCTGGCCGGCGCACTGGTCGTCGCCGGGGTGGCGGCGGACGTGGCGGATCTCGGCGGGGCGGCGCTGCGGCTGACGCTGGGCGCCCTGGCGCTGACGGCGCTGGCCGGCGTGGTGTTGAGCCTGGGCCGCGCCGCGCGCGCGGTGCGCGAGGCCGGCGCGGTGTGCCGCGCCGTCGCCCGCGGCGACTTCGAGGCGCGCGTCGTGCACATCCGCGAGGGCGGCGATCTGGGCGAACTGTTCCACGCGCTGAACGACATGATCGACCGCACCGACGCCTTCGTGCGCGAGGCGGCGGCGTCGATGAGCCACGTCTCCGCCAACAAGTACTTCCGCCGCATCGTGCTGAAGGGCATGCAGGGCAGTTTCCTGCGCGCCAGTCGGACCATCAACGGCGCCACCGACGCCATGGCGCAGAAGGTCAAGGGCTTCGCCGGGGTGACCGAGCGCTTCGAGGGCCACATCCGGCAGGTCTGCGCCGAGGTGGCGAGCACCGCGCATCAGCTGGAGATGTCGGCCCGCACCATGGAGACGGACGCGCAGACCGCCACCGGCAAGGCGTCGTCGGTCGCCGCGGCGGCGGCGCAGACCGGCTCCAGCGTCGGCGGCGTGGCGGCGGCGACCGAGGAGCTGTCGGCCTCCATCGGCGAGATCGCCCGGCAGGTCGGGCAGGTCGCCAGCGTCGCCGCCGAGGCGGCGGACGAGGCGGAGCGCACCAACGGTC
>Ga0196970_1001266_pt1 | contig 18293 bp, 15 predicted proteins | sample S1v_513CmetaG_FD_148672 | JGI IMG/M metagenome (GOLD analysis project Ga0196970, IMG submission 148672) | Soil microbial communities from Anza Borrego desert, Southern California, United States - S1+v_5-13C | ecosystem: Environmental > Terrestrial > Soil > Desert | place: USA: California...
CCACCAGCTCGCCGACCTCGCCGGGCGCGGCGCGCTCGCCGGCGTCATCGACGACGTACGCCTCGCAGTTGGGGATCGCCTTGCCGACCGAGCCGGGCCGGGTGGCCAGCTCCGACGGTTCCAGATAGGCGATGCGGGTCGAGCACTCGGTGGCGCCGTACATGGAGTAGAAGGCCGCCCCGGGGAACAGCTCGCGCACGCGCTGGAGGTGCGCCACCGGCAAGGGGGCGGCGGCGTTGGTCAGGTAGCGCAGCGAGGACAGGTCGGCGTCCTTCACCGCGTCCATCTGCAAGAGCGTGGCGAAGACCGTGGGCACGCCGGGCAGGCCGGTGACGCGGTGCTCGACCATGCGCTTCAGCGTGTCGAGCGGGAAGGCGAAGGAGCGCTCCAGCACCAGCGTGAAGCCGACCAGCGCCGAGGTGGTGACCTGCGACAGGCCGTAGCCGAAGGTCAGCGGCAGCAGGCACAGCACCACGTCGTCCGGCGTGTTCTTCAGGTACCCGGCGATGGAGCGCGCCGTGGCCACCAGATTGGCGTGCGTCAGCATCACGCCCTTGGGCTTGCCGGTGGTGCCGGAGGTGTAGAGGATCGCGGCGAGATCCTGGTCGATGCAGCCGGCGTCGGCGGGTTCCGGCCGCGCGGCGTCGGCCAGGATCTCGCCGATCGAGGCGGCCCCGCCGAGCGCCGGCAGCGCCGGGCCGACCCACAGGGTGGCCTGCACGCCCGGCGCCTCGGCCAGCGCCGGCAGCACCGTGCGGGCCAGCGCGGTGGGCGCCACCAGCGCCCGTACGCCGCAGTCGTTGAGGATCCAGGCGAGCTTGTCCGCCTTGGTGGACGGATTGACGGGGACGTAGACCGCGCCGGCCTTTATGGTGCCGAAGAAAGCGGTCACGTACTCGACCGAGTTCTCCAGCATGATGGCCACGCGGTCGCCGCGCTCGACACCCTGGCGCTGCAACGCGCAGGCCACGGCGTCGCTGTCGGCGTCCAGCTCCGCGAAGGTGCGACGCGTGGGACCGGCGATCAGCGCGACCTTGTGGGGGTCGCGCCGGGCGGTTTCGGCCAGGAGGTGGTGGACCAGGAAGGCCATGTCGGTGTCCCCGCCCTGTGGCTGCGCTCAGGCCGCGGCCTTCAGCGCCTGCTTGCGGCCGACGAAGCCGGCGATGCGGTCGATGGAGTCCAGGTTGTCGGCCACCAGGTCGTCGTCCTCGATGGCGACGCCGAACGTCTCCTCCAGGAAGGCGACCACGTGCATGATGCCGGTCGAGTCGATAATTCCCGACTCCAGCAGCGACTCCGAGTTGTCGAACCCGGAGTCCTGGCCGAGCAGGAAGCTCTCGACGATGAAGGAGCGAATACCCTGGGCGACGGCGGGGTCGATGGTGGACTGGATGTTGGCGGTCGTCGACATCGTGAAGGAACCTCCTGGATAGATCGGAACACGCATCCTGCTCTCCTCATTTATTGCGTCGAAGTCTCAGGAAAGCGAGGGGGCAAATGATGATAACTCGCTGACGGAACAGGGTATCTTTGGAGCTCTTCTGTCTTAGGCGGAAAATCGAAATTTTACTTACGGCCGATGTCGTCAGCCGCGTCCGCCCAGCGCGCCTGCCGGTTCGGGATAGGCCGGGGCAGCGCTGGCGCCGCGGCCGCGCAGCAGCCCCTTCAGCTTGCGCGCCCAACTCGGGATCCCGGTGACCTGCACCGCCAGCCAGCCGACCGACACGTCGTCGCTGACCGGGAAGGCCTTGAGGCGGAAGGGGTCGACGGTCGGGCCGTTCCAGCCCGGTTCGATGCTGCGCGCGGTGCGGTAGCCGGAGGCGCGGATCAGCGCCACCTCGCGCTCGCCGAAGTCGCCGTTGGTGTAGGCGAAGTGGGCGCAGGGCCTATGAAGGGCGTCCTCGATCTCGGCCTTGCACAGGCCGATCTCCTCGGCGGCGGTCTGGTCGTCGCATTGCAGGAGGATCGGGTGGTGGCGCGTGTGGCCGCCGTAGTCGTAGACGCCGGCCATCGTCCGCACCTCGTCCCACGACAGCGCCTGGCGCGGGCCGCGGGCGTCGACGTCGGGGTCGTCGCCGGCCTCGGCGAGGCGGCGGCGGCGCTCGGCGTCGGGGACGACCTTCAGCGCCTCCGGGCCGATGCGGTCGGCCGCGGCGGTCTGCCACCAGTAGGGCCGCGCGGTGCCGACGATGCGGCTGCACAGGTACATGGTCGGCCGCACGCCGTACTCGCGGAACAACGGCTCGAGCTTGGCGTTGCCGATGTGGCCGTCGTCGAGGGTGAGGACCAGGGGATAGCGGGGCAGGGACTTCCAGCGGCCGCTGTCCATGGCGTCGGCGACGGCGTCCAGCGTGGTGAAATTGTAGCGCTTGGCGTACCAAGCGAGGTGTTGGCGCAGGATGTCGGGGTCGGGGTCGTGGTAGACGACGATGGTGACCCGCCGGCGCGCGAACAGGAACCGCAGCGCCGCGTCGAGGCCCGACCAGCGCACCAGGGCGCCGAAGGCTTCCTTCATGGGTTTGGTCCTCCGAGAGAGGGGAATTGCAAGCCCCTCCCCCGCGAGGGAGAGGGGCTTAAGAGTCACCCCAGCCGGCGCACCACCGTCGATCCCTCCGCGCCGGCCGCCGGTGCGGTTTCCGGCTCGGAGCGCCAGTGGCGGGCGTTGCGGCGGTAGATGTCGATCAGGCGCTCGCGGTAGACGGCGATGTCGAAGCAGGTCTCGAACTTCCGCCGCGCCCCGATGCCCAGCTCGCGGCGCAGCGTCGCGTCGTCGAGGACGCGCACCAGCGCCGCCGTCAGCGGCTCGACCTCGCCGGGGGGCACCAGCAGGCCGGTGACCTCGTGCTCGATGGCGTCGCCGACCGAGCCGACCGGGGTGGCGACGATGGTCAGCCCGTGCGCCATCGCCTCCAGCACCGCCATCGGCAACCCCTCGAACATGGAGGGCTGCACCAGGACGTCGGCCTGCGCCAGCTGCCGCCGGCAGCCGTCCTGGTCGAGCCAGCCGGTGAAGGTGACGCGGTCGCACAGGCCCAGCGCCGCGGCTTGGCGGCGGTAGGTCTCCAGGTCGCCGTCGCCGGCGATCACCAGCTCCCACGGGCGGCCGCGGCACGGCTCGGCGGCCAGCGCCTCCAGCAGCACGTGGATGCCCTTCAGCTTGATCAGCCGGCCGAGGAACAGGAAGCGCACCGGACGGTCGGCGGCGCGCAGCGGGATCGCCGACGGGCCGGGCACCGCGTTGTGCAGCACCGTCACCCGCCGCGCCTCGGCGCCGAACTCCTCGGCCATGAAGCGGCGCCAGAAGTCGCCCAGCACCACCGTCTCGCTGCACGCCGCCACCAGCCGGCGGATCGCCCAGCGGGCCAGCGGGCGGGCGTTGCGCACCTGCTCGGGGAAGCGGCCGCCGTGCAGGTGCAGCACCACCGGCACCCGGAACAGCGAGGCCAGCGCGACGATGATGCCCTTGCGCGCGACGCTGCCGTGCTCGGCCATGTGGATGTGCACGAGGTTGCCGCGCCCGGCCAGGAAGCACAGGGCCAGCCGCAGCACCGCCAGCGCGAAGTAGAGCGGCATCAGGTGGAACTTGCCCGGGCCGTAGCTGTCCACCACCTCGAAGCGGATGTCCGGCCGGTTCTCGCGCAGGTCGGTGGTGAAGTTGTCGACGATCCGCCCCATCCCTCCCTTTTCCTGGGTACCGCCGGGGCTGACGATGTAGATCATGTCCACTCCTGGTCTTCAGACCGTTCCACGTTCCGTTCGGGTTAGCGGCGGCCGACGCGGGGCAGCGACGCCTCGGCCGGCGGGCGGCTGTCGGCCAGCACCGGCGCCGGCTCGCCGTCGGGGATCCGCCGCGGGCGGCGCGGGCCGGGCCGTCCCAGCGCGTCGTAGACGGCGCACAACCGCTCGCAGTAGCCCTCGATGTTGAACTGTTCCTCGAAGAGCCGGCGCCCGGCCTCGCCGACGGCGCGGTAGAGATCCGGGTCGGAGGCCAGCGCCTGCACCGCGTCGGCCAGCCCCTCGCGCTCGCCGACCGGGACGATCAGCGCCGTCTCGCGGTGGTCCAGCACCTCGGGGATCGAGCCGACCGGCGTGGTGATCACCGGCAGCCGGGCGCACAGCGCCTCCAGGATCACCATCGGCAGCCCCTCGTGCGTCGAGGGCAGCAGCAGCACATGGTGCGAGCGGATCAGCTCGTGCGCCTGCTCCCGCGTCACCCAGCCGAGGAAGCCGCAGGCGTCGCCGATGCCCAGCTCCCCGGCCATGCGGCGGTAGTTGTCGACCTCGCCGTTGCCGCCCAGCGTCAGGCGGAAGGCGAAGCCGCGCTCCCGCAACAGCGCGCAGGCCTGCAGAAGCGTGCCGATGCCCTTGCGCTCGCTCAGATGCGCCAGCACCAGCAGGCGGACGGGCTCGCCGGCCGGGGGCGGCGTGCGCTCGATGTCCGGCCCGGCGAAGTCGGGGACGGCGTTGTACAGCACGTCCACCTTGCCGGGGTCGATGCCGACCTCCTCCACCAGGAAGTCGCGCCAGCTGTGGCCGAGCACGATGGCGCGCGAGCAGCGGCGGAACAGCCAGCGCGAGATGACGCGGGCGAACGGGCCGCCGCGGAAGTAATCGACGAAGGAGGCGCCGTGCAGGTGCACCACGGTCGGCGTGCCGAACACGCCGGCCGCCGCCTGGATCGCCGCCTTGCGCAGGAAGCTGGCGCGCTCGGACACGTTGATGTGGACGGCGTCCACCTCGCCCTGCGCCTGCATGCGCAGGAGGCGGACCAGCGCCGCCGCGAGGTAGAAGGGCGACAGGAAGACGCTGCCGCGACCGCGGGTGTCGAGCACCACGGTGTCCGGACCGCTGCCGGTGCGCCGGCCGCGGGTGTGCAGCTGGTCCACGATGTAGTCGGTCATGCGGCCGATGCCGCCGCCGTCCAGGGCGCCGGGCGTGGCGAAGGCCACGCGGGTACGCGTTCGGGTCATGCGCTCGGTTCCCCCCTCTCAGGCGGCGGACTGGGCGGAGAACAGCGCCTGGCGCAGCCGGCGGCGCAACGCGACGGGGAACAGCGAGTGCATGGTGAAGGTCGCCAGCGCCATCGGCGTCGGCGAGCCGCGCCGCATCGCCTCGCCCAGGATCTTCCAGCGCACGGCGCCGGTGCGCGCCGCCGGCTCGCCGCCGGTGGCCTGCAGCAGCAGGCTGGCGTAGGCGCGCGGCGACAGCAGCGGCTGCATCGTCTGCGCCCAGCCGAGCGCGTCCTCGATGTTGTGGCAGGTGGACAGGGTGATGCGGTTGTTCTCGGTGTAGTGGACGGCCAGCGCCTCCGGCACGGTGACCAGCGCGCAGCCCTTGATGCGGCCGCAGCCGATCAGCCACTCCCAGTCGTCGAACAGCGAGACGGGTATGGGGTGCTTCTGCAGCAGCTCCTTCGGGGCAAGCAGCGTGGTGGTGGGGGCGAAGGTCTCGCCCTTGAACAGCCCCTTGCGGATGAAGAGGTAGTCGCCGATGGCGTCCTTCGGCGTCGCCAGCCGGCGCGGCCAGACGAAGGTGCCGCGCGCCGTCACCACCTCGCAGCGGCAGCTCATGACGGGATAGCGCACGTCCTTCGGCCGGGCGGCCATCTGGACGGCGATCTTCTCGTCCATCCAGTGGTCGTCGTCGTCGAGGAAGGCGATCCAGCCGCCGGCGGCGCGCTGGACGCCCAGGTTGCGGGCGTTGGCGGCGCCGATGTTCCTCTCCAGCGCGACGACGGTCAGGCGGGGGTCGGAAATCGCGCCCAGCACCGCGACGGTGGCCGGATCGGGGCCGTCCACCACCACGATCACCTCGAGCTCGCGATAGGTCTGCGCCAGCGCGCTGTGCACGGCGCGGGTCACCAGATCCGGCCGGTTCCGGGTCGGGATCACGACGGTGACCTTGTCCTGCATGGTCTTCATGGCGTGCCTTCGAATGTCTTGAGTTCGTTTTTCGGGCGGTCGCGTCGTCAGCGGGTCGGGGCGTAGCCGAGGCCGCCGGTGCCGGCGTAGGCGGGCGTCGCCTGCGGGATCGGACCCAGGGGCGAGGCCGGGGCCCTGGCGCGCCGGCGCAGGATGGCGACCCGCGTCACGCCCAGCACGAAGACCACCCAGTTCAGCGAATGGCGTTCCAGGAACACGCTTTCGGAGATGGAGACGGCCAGCAGGCCGAGCGCCACCGCGAGGATCCACGGCGCCTCGCGCCAGTCCACGTAGCGGGCGACGAGCACGCCGCCGAACAGCAGCCGGCCCATCAGGTAGATCATCAGGATGAGGCCGACGATGCCGACGTCCAGCAGCACCTCCAGCCAGCCGTTGTGCACCGAGGTGATGCCCCAGCCGGTGGTGTAGTAGCTGGCCGGGCCGTACAGGCCGTACCAGAACGCGGCGTAGCCGTAGCCGAGGACGAAGTCGTCCTTCAGCATCTCGCGGGCGAAGCGCCACAACTCGGTGCGGCCGGTCAGCGTGGCGTCGCGGCCGATCATGTACATCGCCTCGCGGAAGTCGGCGGAGATCAGCGCCGCCGCCACCAGGACGCCGAAGCCGAGGAAGGCCAGCGCCGGGATCAGCGTGCGGATGTTCACGCGCAGCAGCCGCACCGACAGCATCACCACCGCCACCATGATGGTGGACAAGAGGCCCGTGCCCGAGCGCGACATCACCAGCAGCAGGAAGGCCGCCAGGAACGAGCCGCGCAGCAGCCATTTCGGCCGGCAGCCCATCCAGTCCAGCCACAGCACGCTGAGCGAGAACCAGACGATCATGCGGCCGGTGACGTTCTTCTGGAAGAACACCCCCTTCCAGGCGCCGCGGTGGATGTCCTGGTCGACGCCGATCTGCGGCACCGCGGCGACGAAGACGAAGGACAGCAGGATCAGCAGCCCCAGCCCGGTCGCCAGCATCGCCACCGCCTCCTCCAGGCGCCAGCGCAGCGCCAGGTACAGGCCGAACAGCGTGGTGAAGGTGAGCGCCACCGAGCGGCGCAGCGTCACGTCGGGGAACACCGACCACGCCGCCGACACGAAGGCGAGGATGACCAGCGCCGTCAGCACGGGGTTCACCGTCGGCACCCGCCAGACGATCCCCTGGCGCAGCAGCAGCAGGAACAGGATGACGAGGTAGACGCCGGCGAAGATGAACATCACCGCGGGGCTCTCGACGTCGAGCGGACCCGTGGGCAGGGCGCCGTTGGCGATCAGCGCCGGCAGCACGGTGCCGCCGAACGACATGACGACCAGCACGGTCAGGAATTTTTCGAGCTTCTGCATGGTCTCCGGGCCGCTGCTTTCGGATGCCGTGGCTTCGCCTCTGGGGAGCCAGAGTGCCGCGGGGGTTCCCCGCCGCGTAAGCCGCGTGAAAGAGCTAAACCGCCCGGGATGGAGCACCCCGGCCGGCCTAGGAGGCGGCCCCGCACCCCTTATTCGGGGGGTGCGGGGTCCTGGCGGGGCGTCCTATGACCCCTCGCCCCTCAGCACCACGAAAGCCGTCTTGAACAGGATGAACAGGTCGAACACCAGGCCGCGGTTGCGGACGTAGAAGACGTCCATCGCCACGCGCTCCTGGAAGCTGGTGCGGTGCCGGCCGGACACCTGCCAGTAGCCGGTGAGGCCGGGACGGACCGTGCCGATCACCGCCGCGGACTCGCCGACCTCGGGCAGTTCCTTCGGCATGTAGGCGCGCGGGCCGATCAGGCTCATGTCGCCCATCAGGATGTTCCAGAGCTGCGGCAGCTCGTCCAGCGAGGTCTTGCGCAGGAAGCGGCCGAACGGCGTGATGCGCGGGTCGAAGCTGAGCTTGTGGAAGGTCTCGTACTCCGCGCGCATCTGCGGGTCGCTGTCGAGCAGGCGCTTCAGCTGCTCCTCCGCGTCGATGTGCATGGAGCGGAACTTCAGCAGGTCGAAGGTGCGGTTGCCGCCGGCCCAGCGCTTCTGGCGGAACATCACCGGGCCGGGGCTGTCCAGCCGGATCAGGATGGCGATGCCCAGCATCAGCGGCGCCACCAGCACCAGCAGCAGGCTCGACAGCACGATGTCCATGGCGCGGCGGATGCGCAGGTAGGTTGCCTCCGACCGCGGCGTGACGCGCAGCGCCAGCGAGCCGTGCAGGTTCTGGTACGACGCTTCGAGCGCCGTCACCCCGCCGTTGCCCAGCACGCAGTAGACCTGGCGGAAGGGCAGGGCCTTCAGCAGGCCCGGCAGGTCGGCGCCGTGCCGGCCGACGTCGGCGACGATGGCGGCCTGCGCCTGGGCGGCGATGGCCGGGGCGGCCTGCAGCATGCTGGTGGGGCCGAGCACCGGAACGCCGGCGATGCGGGTGTTCCACAGCGACTCGTCGTCATCGACGAAGCCGACCGCGCGCATGCCCAGCCACGGCAGGCGGTGCAGCTTCTCGGCCACCGCCGCGCCGACGGAGCCGGCGCCGACGATGATGACCGGGGTGCGCCACTGCAGCACCAGCGTCAGCAGCCCGTGCACCAGCAAGAGGTCGGCCAGGAAGGTGACGGCGAAGCCGCCCAGCGCGATGGCCAGCGACTGCACGAAGAACGAGCGCACGCCGTCCATGACGGCGAACGGGACCATGAGCACGGCGGCGCACAGCACCGCGGCCTGGAAGGTGCGGCGCGTGCGCTCGGCATAGTCGAAGCGGCCGAGCGAATAGATGCCGAACACCGACTTCACCAACGGCACCAGCATCAGGCCGGTGACCAGCGCGCGTTCCGTCAGGTCGAGGTCGGGCATCGGAACCGAGGACACCAGCGTCCGGCTGAGGATCCAGCCGAGGAGCGCCAGGACGACACCATCGCACAGCGCCAGCAGCAGCCCGACGCTCGGGCTCGGCCAGCCGGCCTTCTTGACTGGCGCGGTCTGGAAGACCGCTTCAGGATCGGATTGGCTCATCACTTGTCCCGCATGTTGACAATATGATCCCGTCCGCCGCGAATTTGCTCCGCGGTCGGCGCTTGTTTGCACATGTCTTGGGTGTTTTATGTCCGGCCCCCGCAAGCATACGGAAGAAACCGCGGGCCTGAAGGGCTGCCGGTGCGCGTTTTGTTGTGCAAAAGTTGGAATAGCGGCCGCGCACCATCAAGAAATCTTTGGAGCGCCTGGATGTCGGAGGCCGTAACACGCGGCTTCGGAAGGTGAATACCAGTGGTCGCTGGAGCCCCCCGCGGGATGAGCGGTGCCGCACCGGGGTGATCGCGTTGGGGTGGTCCCCTCTCCGAAGCGGGGTGGAGCCGGCGCGAAATCGTGGCGAATTGTAGGTAAACGCTCCTCAAATCCACCCCGGACGATGGAGGCCGCATGCCCGCAACGCGGTGGGTGCCGCACCAAGGGGGTGGCCGGACGGGACCCCCGCCCCGCCGGGGGAGGCCGGGCGGTCGGTTCGGTTGGTGGGCGGGTGTGCTCCGGAAAGCACGGTTGCGGCCGGTCAGGGGAGCCCGTCGGTCACGGTCATAGCGTATGACCGAAGAGTCGCCGCTTCACCCAATGCAAAATTGACGCGCTGTCGCCCGGTCCCAATCATCAACGCACGTCATTCGCTGAAGAATCCACTGATGATCGCCGGGCTGACTACTCCCAAGGAGGGTGGTCGCCGGCCTTTCCCATTGTGTGAAGGACCGACGATGGCATCCGAAGCGGCAACGATACTGAAGCACGGCTGGATTTACACGGTGGCCAACATCGTCAACCGGGCCGCCGGCCTGTTGCTGTTGCCGCTCTACACCAAGGTGCTGACGCCGTCGGAATTCGGCGTCTACGCGCTGATCGGCGTCGTCGGCGACATCCTCGCGGTCATGCTGATGATCGGCATGAACAACGCCTTCACCGTCGTCTACTTCGAGCACGCGGAGGAGAAGGACCGCAATCGTGTGGTCAGCACCACCATGTTCGGCCTGGGCGCGGCGACGCTGGTCCTGCTGGCGCTGTCCTATCCGGCGGGCTGGGCGGTCAGCCGGGGCCTGTTCGGCGGCGGCGGCTACGCCGCGGTGATCGCCGTGGCGCTGGCCAGCATCGCGCTGAGCACGATGTTCGAGCTGGCGCTCGCCTACTACCGGGTCCACAAGCGCTCGGGCATGTGCCTGCTGGTTTCCGTGGCCAAGGCGGTGCTGCTGCTGGGGCTGAACCTGGTGTTCCTGCTGGTGATGGACCTGGGCGTGTCAGGGATCTTCCTGGCCAACGGGGTGGTGTTCTCGGTGCTCGGGCTGTCGCTGATGGCGTCGATCCTGACGAAGACCGGGGTGGGCTTCTCGCCGGCGATCCTCCGGCGGGTGGTGACGCTTGGCCTGCCCTTCATGCCGCAGTCGCTGCTGGACATCGCCAACCAGTTCGTCGCGCGCTGGCTGCTGAACGTGCTGATGAGCACCGCGGCGGTCGGCGTCTTCTCGTTCGGCATGCGGCTGTCGACCATCCTCTACATGTTCCTGACCGCGTCGTTCCTGCAGATCTGGTCGGTCCGCCGGTTCGAGGCGCAGCACGGCGGCGAGGACCGCGAACAGTCGGAGTTCGTCTTCCACCTGTTCATCGTCGTGCTCACCGCCGCGGCGCTGGGCATGACGCTGATGACGCCGGAGATCCTCCGGCTGATCGCCTCGGCCGACTACGCGCCGGTGCTGGCCTGCATGCCGTTCCTCACGCTGTCCTACGTGCTGCACGGGGTGCGCATGCATTCCGAGGTGTCGCTGACCAAGGCCAAGCAGATGCGGGTGCTGCCGTGGATCTCCGCGGCCAGCCTGGCGGTCGGTTCGGCGCTTGCGGTGGCGCTGGTCTGGCAATGGGGCGTGCTGGGCGCGGCGGTGGCGGTGCTGGGGCGCGAGCTGTTCCAGATCGCCGTCACCGAGTGGGCCTGCCGCCGCCTCTGCCCCGGCGAGGCGCCGCTGAACCCGGTGCGGCTGCTCGGCATCCTGGCGCCGGCGGTGGTCGCCTGCGCGGTGGGGTGGGAGGCGTTCGGCGCCGGCGTGTCGCCCGCCTTCACCGCCGGCAAGGTGGCGCTGACCGCCGCCGCCATGGCCGCCGCGGTGTTCGGCCCGGGCCTGGGGCCAGAGGGGCGGGCGCTGCTGTTCAAGCTGATCGGCGGAGTCGTCCGGCGGCGCGTGCAGCCGGCGCCCTGATCCCTCTACAAAGGAGGCGCGTCCGCTCCAATTTGCTGATTGGGGCAAACCGGAACGGGAGCGTGCCTTGGTCCTCATCCGCGACGCGCAGGCGGGCGACGCCACCGCCATCGCGCGGGTGCACGTGGCGAGCTGGCAGTCCACCTACGCCGGCATGCTGCCCGCCAATTACCTGACCGGCATGTCGCTGCGCGGCGCCGAGGCGCGCTGGCGCGGCAGCCTGCCGGACCGCGGCCCCGGCAGCGGCACCCTGGTGGCGGTGGACGAGGACGGCGCGGTCGCCGGCTTCTGCAGCTTCGGCCCGCAGCGGCGCGGCATCGACGGATTCGCCGGCGAGGTCTACGCGCTGTACCTGCACGACGACGCCAGGGGGCGCGGCATGGGCCGGCTGCTGATGGCGGCGAGCGCCGAGCGCATGCTGGCCGGCGGGTTCCGCTCCGGGCTGGTGTGGTGCCTGAGCACGAATCCGACGCGCTGGTTCTATGAGCGCCTGGGCGGCGTGCGCGTGGCCGACCGGCCCGGACGCTTCGCCGGCATGGATATCGTGGAGTTGGCGTACGGCTGGCGCGACCTGGTGCCGCTCGCAGGGCAGTCCGCACTGGGCTGAGAGGCCAAATCCCTTGACCCGACCGCCCATTGGGCGCATCTAGCACGCTTCCACCGACAGCGTGCCCGACCCATGACCGCAGACCGCGTCCTCATCCTCGATTTCGGGTCCCAGGTGACCCAGCTCATCGCCCGCCGCGTGCGCGAGGCCGGCGTCTACTGCGAGATCCACCCCTTCACCATGACGCCCGAGAAGATCGGGGCGTTCGACCCGAAGGCGATCATCCTGTCGGGCAGCCCGGCCTCGGTGCTGGAGGTGAACGCCCCGCGCGCGCCGGACGTGGTGTTCGGGATGGGTGTGCCGGTGCTGGGCATCTGCTATGGCCAGCAGACCATGTGCCACCAGTTGGGCGGCGCCGTCACCGGCTCCGACCACCGCGAGTTCGGCCGCGCCTTCCTGGAGATCAAGGAGCCCTGCGCGCTGTTCGACGGCGTGTGGGAGGTGGGCTCGCGCGAGCAGGTGTGGATGAGCCACGGCGACCGCGTCACCGCGCTGCCCGAGGGCTTCCGCCCGGTGGCGGTCAGCGAGGGCGCGCCCTTCGCCGCCATCGCCGACGACCGCCGCCAGTTCTACGGCGTGCAGTTCCACCCGGAAGTCGTGCACACCCCGCACGGCGCCAGGCTGCTGTCCAACTTCGTGCACCGCGTCGCGGGCATCAAGGGCGACTGGACCATGGCGGCGTTCAAGCAGGCGGCCATCGAGAAGATCCGCGCCCAGGTCGGCACGGGCAAGGTGATCTGCGGCCTGTCGGGCGGCGTCGATTCGTCGGTGGCGGCGGTGCTGATCCACGAGGCGATCGGCGACCAGCTGACCTGCATCTTCGTCGACACCGGCATGATGCGGGCGGGTGAGGCGGACGAGGTGGTGACGCTGTTCCGCGACCACTACAACATCCCGCTGATCCACGTGGACGCCGCCGACCTGTTCCTCGGCAAGCTGAAGGGCGTGTCGGACCCCGAGCAGAAGCGCAAGATCATCGGCGCCACCTTCATCGACGTCTTCGACGGCGAGGCGCACAAGGTGGGTGGCGCGGCGTTCCTGGCGCAGGGCACGCTGTACCCCGACGTGATCGAGAGCGTGTCGTTCACCGGCGGCCCGTCGGTGACCATCAAGTCGCACCACAACGTCGGCGGCCTGCCGGAGCGCATGAACCTCAAGCTGGTCGAGCCGCTGCGCGAACTGTTCAAGGACGAGGTCCGCGTGCTGGGCCGCGAGCTGGGCCTGCCCGAAGCGTTCGTGAAGCGCCACCCGTTCCCCGGCCCCGGCCTGGCGATCCGCGTCCCCGGCGAGATCACCCCGGAGAAGCTGGAGATCCTGCGCAAGGCGGACACCATCTACCTGGAGGAGATCCGCAACGCCGGCCTCTACGACGCCATCTGGCAGGCGTTCGTGGTGCTGCTGCCGGTGCGCACGGTGGGCGTGATGGGCGACGGCCGCACCTACGACCACGCCTGCGCGCTGCGCGCCGTGACCTCCACCGACGGCATGACCGCCGACTGGTACCCGTTCCCGCACGAGTTCCTGGCGCGCGTGTCGAACCGCATCGTCAACGAGGTGCGCGGCATCAACCGGGTGACCTACGACATCACCTCGAAGCCGCCCGGCACCATCGAGTGGGAGTGACCGTCATTTAAGCCCCTCCCCCCTCGCGGGGGAGGGGTTGGGGAGAGGGGGATGGCGGCGGAAGCCGCGGAAAAGTTCCTGGCCGCTTCGCGGCGCCACCCTCTCCCCAACCCCTCTCCCGTCGAGGGAGAGGGGCTTCCCGTGTCTTCTTCAAGCCTTACCGGGAGCATATCGGCGTTTTCCCTGTTGAGCGGTAGGAACCCGGACCGCAACAGAGGGACTTCGTCATGAAACGTTTCAAGCTGATGGCTGCCGCGCTCGCCGCCACCATGTTGCTGGCGGCGTGCAACACCGGAACCCTGGTCGGCGGCGGAGCGGGCGCGGCCGGCGGCTACGCGCTGGGCGGCAAGCGGGGCGCCGTCATCGGCGGCCTCGGCGGTGCCGCGGTGGGCACGGCGCTCGACAACTGATCTGCACGCACACTGACCGGACGGAGGGGCGGGGACGGCGCGCGGCGCGGTTCCCGCCCTTCCCGTGTCCGGCCGGGATCACTTCTTCTTGGCGCGGCCCTTGGTGCGGCCGCCCTGCAGGCCCAGGCCCGAGGCCTTCGCAAGCTGCGAGCGTGCTTCCGCGTAGTTGGGCGCGGTCATCGGGTATTCGCGTGGCAGATTCCACTTGGCGCGGTACTGGTCCGGCGTCAGGTCGTGGTCGGACGCAAGATGCCGCTTGAGCATCTTCTGCTGCTTGCCGCATTCCAGGCAGGTGATGTAGTCGGGCTTCACCGACTTCTTGATCGGAACCGCGGGGGTCTGCGGCTCGGCAGCGGCCGAGTCGCCGGTTTCACTGCCGACGCGGCTGAGCGCCGAATAGACGCCCTGGATCACCGAAGGAAGGTCATTCACCGAGACGCTGTTGTTCGCCGCGTACGCTGCGACGATCTGCGCCGTAAGCTGCTGTAGATCCTCTGCCACCTGGGCTCTCCCTGCATTTATCTCGACTCTGGCAGAGAGCATACATGAATGCGGCTGATCGTCCAGTGTTTAGCGTGGTGAAAAAGGCGAATTCATTACACGTTCGTGTATCGGCCTCGGCAATCTTCAGTCGAGTCCGAGAAAGATCCGAGTTGAGTCCGTGTCGAATCTTCCGCGCTGCCGCGACTCAAGCAGTGGTGGTGCCGATGATTCGCGCGGCCGGCAGTACGATGGTCACCGTGGTGCCGAGGCCCGGCGCGCTGTCCAGTTCCACCCGGCCGCCGTGCAGTTCGGCGAAGCGGCGCACGATCGGCAGGCCGAGGCCGATGCCCTCGTGCTGGCGGGCCAGCGAGCGCTCCGCCTGGGTGAAGGGGTTGAAGATGCGGTCGATCATCTCCGGCGGGATGCCGGGGCCGTCGTCGGCGACGCGGATCGCCACGCCGTCGGCGTGCGGGCCGGCGCTCAGCGTCACGTGGCCGCCGGAGGGCGTGAACTTGATGGCGTTGTCCAGCAGGTTCAGCAGCATCTCGCGCAGCCGCCGGTGGTCGGCGCGCAGCGTCATCGGCGGCACCGGCGACAGGGTCAGCGCGATGCCCTTGGGCTGCGCCTTGGCGGACAGCAGGTTGAGGCAGGTCGCCAGCAGCGCCGGCAGCCGCACGTCCGACTCCTGGATCTCCACCGAACCGGTCGAACCGCGCGTGTAGTCGAGGATCTTGTTGACCATGGAGAGCAGGACGTTGCCGCTTTCCTCGATCAGTTTGACGTAGTCCAGGTAATCCGGGTGGCCGAGCGGCCCCAGCGACTCCGCCGCCATCACCTCGGCGAAGCCGATGATGGAGTTGAGCGGCGTGCGCAGCTCGTGGCTCATCACCGACAGGAAGTCGAGCTTGGCGCGGTCGGCCTGGCGGGCGGCGGCCAGCGCCTCGCTCAGCTCGGCCGTGCGGGCGACGACGCGGCGCTCCAGGTCGCGGTTGTGCTGGGCGACCCGCCGGTACAGCGTGCGGATCTGCAGCATGTTGTGCACGCGGTGCAGCAGTTCCCAGGCGATGAACGGCTTGGTCAGGAAGTCGTTGGCGCCCAGCTCCAGCGACTTGCGCCGCGTGTCCTGGTCGGTCTGCGCGGTCAGCACCAGGACCGGGACGTAGTCGCCGGCGTAGATCGCCTTGAGGCGCTCCATCAGCTCGAAGCCGCTCATGTGCGGCATGCGGATGTCGAGCAGCAGCAGGTCGAAGGCCTGCGCCTCGCACAGCGGCGGCACCTTGCGCGGGTCGGTTTCGCCGCGCACGTTGGTGTAGCCGTCGTGCGCCAGCATCTCGCGCAGCAGCTCGACGTTCGAGGCGTTGTCGTCCACGATCAGGATCGCGGCGTCCCTGATGTCGTCCTGCGCCATGGTGAACCGCTGCTGCCCCTCTGCTGCCGGCCGTCGATCAGCCTTGCCAATCGTTCAGGGAAAAGCAATGGGGTTGTGGATGGTCCCCCATTACGCTTTTTTCTCCCAGGCGCCGCGCTCGTTCTCCTGCCAGTAGGTGAGGCCGTGGCCGGCCGCCTTGCAGGCCTTCCAGCGGTCGCGGGCGGCCATCACCGCCTCCTCGTCGTTGCCGTCGAACAGGTCGCAGACGAGGTCGTAGGCGGCGAGGTTCCCGGCGGCCGCGCCGTCGATCTGGAACAGCACGGTGGCGCCGTTGGGGTTCTCGTCCTCCGCCGTCAGCCAGACCGGCTGGGCGTCGGCGAATCCGTCGCGCTTGGCGCCGTGCGGCAGGAAGGACGCCGGGTCGTAGGTCCACAGGTGCTGGTTCAGCGCGTCGACGCGCTCCGCCGAGCCGGCGAGCACGACGGCCCGCCAGCCGCGCTCCAGCGTCTTCTCCAGCAGCTTGGGCAGCGCCTGTTCCAGGCTGCGGCGCTGGAGGTGGTAGAAGCGGATCTCGGTCATCGGCCTGTGTCTGAGTGCATGCGGCGGGCCCCCCTCCTAACCTCCCCCCACTTCGCGGGGGGAGGAATCAAAGGCCCTCGCCCGCGAAGTGGGGGAGGGTTGGGTGGGGGCCCAGCGCAGGAGCGTCCTCACCCCTCGTGGAAATCCGCCACGAAGCGGTCGAGCAGGCGGACGCCGAACGCCGTGCCGCCCTTCGGCACCGTGCTGGTGTCCTTCTTCGACCACGCCATGCCGGCGATGTCCAGGTGCGCCCACGGCACGTCGTTCACGAAGCGCTTGAGGAACTGCGCCGCCGTGATGCTGCCGGCGCCGCGGCTGCCGCCGGTGTTCTTCATGTCGGCGGCGTCGGTGTTGATGTCCTTGTCGTAGGCGTCGGCCAGCGGCATGCGCCACAGCGGTTCGCCCACCGCCTTGCCGGCGCCGGCCAGCGCGTCGGCCAGCGCGTCGTCGTTGGCGAACAGGCCGGCGTGCTCGTGGCCCAGCGCGATGATGATGGCGCCGGTGAGCGTCGCGAGGTCCACCATCAGCTTCGGCTTGTAGACGTCCTGCGTGTACCACAGGCAGTCGGCCAGCACGAGCCGGCCCTCGGCGTCGGTGTTGACGATCTCGATGGTCTGGCCGGACAGCGAGGCGACGATGTCGCCCGGGCGCTGGGCGGTGCCCGACGGCATGTTCTCCACCAGCCCGACGACGCCCACCGCGTTGACCTTCGCCTTGCGGCCGGCCAGCGCCATCATGGTGCCGATCACCACGGCCGAGCCGGCCATGTCCCACTTCATCTCCTCCATGCCGGCGGCCGGCTTGATGGAGATGCCGCCCGAGTCGAAGGTGACGCCCTTGCCGACGAAGGCGACCGGGCGCTTGTCCTGGGCGTCGGGCGCGCCGTTCCAGCGCATGATGACGACGCGCGGCTCGTGCGCGCTGCCCTGCGCCACGCCGAGCAGCGCGTTCATGCCGATCTTGCGCAGCTTCTTCTGGTCGAACACCTCGACCTCGAGGCCGAGCGCGGTCAGCTCCCGGCACTTGTCGGCCAGCGTCTCGGGGTAGATGACGTTGGCCGGCTCCGACACCAGGTCGCGGGCGAACAGCACGCCGTCGGCCACCTTGTCGAGCTTGCCGAAGGCGCGCTTGGCGGCCTCCGCCTCCTCGGTCAGGAGGCAGACCTTCTTGAGGGACGGCTTGGCGTCCTTCTTGTCCTTGGTGCGGTACTTGTCGAAGCGGTAGGAGCGCAGCCGGCCGCCGAACGCCATCTCGGCCGCGGCCTCGGCGGGCTTGACCGCGCTGCCCTCCGGCACCTCGACGAAGACGTGCGCCTCGGTCTCGCCGCTCCTGGCCAGCGTGGCGACGACGGTGCCGCCGGCCGACTGCAGGGTCAGCGGGGCGACGTCCTCCGCCTTGCCGAGGCCCAGCAGCAGCACGCGGCCGGCGTCCAGGTTGGCGGGGGCGAGGACGGCCAGCGTCTCGTCCTTCTTGCCGGTGAAGCGGCTCGCCTCCATGGCGCGCGTCAGCATGCCGCCGGTCTTCTGGTCGAGGTCGCGGGCGGCGCGGCCCAGCGTGCGCTCGGCAAGCACGGTGACGACGATGGTGCCGGCCTTGGGCAGGGCCGGCTTGGCGAAGCTGAACTTCATCTCCCCCTCTTTCCTTCTGCGGAGTGCGGGCCGAGCGTAAAGGGACTGCACCGGCTGTCAAGCCGCACGGATCGGCGGCACGGGTTGTCTTGGCCGCGGTTCGGGCGTACATAGCGCACCGGTTCCCGTTTCCGGCCGCTGGAGGCCGACCTCATGTATTCCTCCGCGACGCTGTCGCGCTACATCGGCCGGCAGTTCGTCACCTGGTTCGTGCTGCTGCTGCTGGTCTTCCTCGGCATCATCCTGCTGCTCGACGTGGTCGAGCTGCTGCGGCGCGCCGGGTCGAAGCCCAACATCACCTTCGGGCTGGTGTTGCAGATGGCGCTGCTCAAACAGCCGGAGATCGGGCAGCAGGTCTTCCCGTTCGTCATCCTGTTCGCCGGCATGTTCACCTTCTGGCGGCTGACGCGCAGCGCCGAGCTGGTGGTGGCGCGCGCCGTCGGCGTGTCGGCGTGGCAGTTCCTGATGCCGGTGCTGCTGGCCGC
>Ga0196970_1001267_pt1 | contig 18293 bp, 39 predicted proteins | sample S1v_513CmetaG_FD_148672 | JGI IMG/M metagenome (GOLD analysis project Ga0196970, IMG submission 148672) | Soil microbial communities from Anza Borrego desert, Southern California, United States - S1+v_5-13C | ecosystem: Environmental > Terrestrial > Soil > Desert | place: USA: California...
GTTTTTTTGGCCACAAGAAGGGCAGAAAATATGAGACATAGTTAAGATTTGTACTTAACTATTATAATCTCTATATATGCTTTTTAAAGCGATTACGTGTAACGAACTTACTTTTTGTCAAGTTCTTTTTGTATCAACTCAATATCGCGCTTTAAAAACTCAATTTCCTTCTTAAGTGCGTACGAACTTTCGGTCACTCGCTCTTTATATTCTACGTACTCTTTTGTGGTCACAAATTGCAGACCCGAAATCTGCTGCCCTACCTGCGTAAATCCGTTTGATATAGCGGCCTCAAGCGAGGTCATTTTCTGCACGTTCGTAACTTGAAACGTATTAAAGTCCTCCTTAGTCATGAACTCTAAAGAGTTTCTCTCTTTGAGAACCGCAAATAATACGGCTCCTATAGAGATTGTTATAGATACAATAGTACCAATTCTGTCGATATTGAGATTTGCCATGATGAGGAAGGAGTTTAGTCTTGATTAAGTTTTTTTACACGCTTTTGAGTCCGTACTTTAGCTTTGGGTTTGTCCTTGCTCCAATCTTCTAGTTTTGGGGCGAGTTTTTCTTTGAAGAGTTTTTCGTCTTCTTGGCGAAAATTTTGTATAGCTCCAGCAGCAATATCAGCATCATCTTCTGCGTCCTTCCATGCTTTAATAACGGCCCCAATGGCCAATGTAAATACGATGCCGAAGGCTGTAATGAGAACCCACAGCGGTAAGAAACTTACGGTAATGGCGAGCCCTACGCACACAGCGGCAAATAAACCGAGCGAGGGATTAAACATCTGAGTGGGACCTTTTATCATCACAGCGCCAACACCTGCAAGTAGTCCAAAACCCATCAAACAATATACGACTAACTTTTCTAAAGCGGCCTTTTTCTTTGCCTCCGCTTCATTCGCTTCCTTATTCGCTTTGGCAATGGCGAGATTTTTCTCTTCAATCGCTTTTTTCTGCAACTCTTCCTTCTGCTGCTCGAATGCGACCCTCTCTTCTTCTTTTTTCTTTTCTAAAGTAGCCTTCTCCGCTAGAATCTGTTCTTGAGCGGCTTTGGCGGCAAGAGCTTCTCCCTTTTGTTTTTCAATCTCAACCTTACCAGCGGCGATTTCTTTCTCCTGCTCCGAAAGCAGTTTCCTTTGCGTCTCCAGCGTTCTTTTATAGTCAGCTATCGTAGGCTCAGGGAGAGCGGACTTTGCCACGTCTAATGCAGCCAATGCGGCAAACGAAAACTTGTTCTTGTTCGGGTCGAGGCTAAGAGTGTCAATAGCGGCCCAGACCGATGCGGTACCTAAACTAATATTTGAATCGAAGAAATTTTTGTGCTTTTTGTCGAGCTGCTCAATTTGCTCGTTGAGGGCTTTGATTCGCTCCTCCTGTTTTTGCGCAAGTTCTTGTAGCGCGACCTCAGACTTCGAAGGCTGAATCGTGAGAGTTGGGCGCGGTAAAGAGTTGCAGCCCCCTACGAAGCTTGCCAACCCAAACGCCAATACTCCCACCACCTGTTTCTGCATACTATATTTTACACGTAGACTAGCGAAAAGTACGTTTTTTCTTGACTCGACCGGCCTTTAGACGTACTATCGACCTTTTACAAGAAATACGTATACGCTATTATGTTGCAAAAACTTAAAAAACTCAACAAATTAATGCAGCTGGCCGGTGTCCATCGGTTACCTGTTGTTATCGACGCCGCCAATTTTCCTGAAACCTATCCAAAGAACTCTCCGATGATTGTTTCGGACACTCAGGAAGTGCATGCCCTTTTCGTCGCGGGCACATATGACCTTCGCTGGTTCGTATCAAACAAGGGTGGGGATGAGATAATAGAAAAGGGTGAGGGTGAACTTACAGAAGAGTTCGTAGATAAGGCGTACGCAATGGCGCTGGAAAAATATCGCCAGATTGTGGCGAATGAAATTATGGCGGAAATGGTAAACGGGCGGTTACGTAAAGAGGGACTAATATGAGCTTTAAAACAAAACAAGGAGATTGAATCATGAGTATAACCAATAAGTCAGAAGTGGAGACCCTAAAACAATTCGTTGATACATTGCGAATCACGGACGAAATCAAAGCCAAGTCACCAGTCTTAAGTGACCATATCGCGTACGTTAATCAAAGCCTCACAAACTTAGAGTCCGCAGTCGCCAAACTTGAAGACAGACTCAAGTCCTTCCTTAATGAGGGTGGAACTGAGATAAGGGATGTCCAGCATCTTAGGTCGGGTAAAGAAGCCCCGCTCATGATTGAAATTCAGGACGTGGATTGCCGCATCGTTAAGTTATTCATGAAAATTGAAAGTTTACGGGCTCGGTGCGTTTAAAAATCACAGGTACGCCACTATAATACGTTGTATCGTACGCGTACAGAAGTGTAGGTTTAAATGGTATAGATTAGGGTGGTGGGTGTTCCTGCCACCCTATTTTTGCGTACGTACTACTCGGCAGTGGTAAACGTACTTTACTACGTATACGTGGTGAAGAGGGGTGGGGTAAAGTGGATGAAAAAGTCGGGTTCGGATTTTTTGAAAAGGGTGGCGGAGCTGCGGCCCAAAACCCTATTGGCGCAGCCGAAAGTGGGTAGGGGTCCGCGAAAGTGAGCGGCCAATTTTTTGGAAAAGGCTTTTTGGTTTGGTGGGGAGGGCGTTGAAACCTAGAAAAACACCCCCGGGGGGCACAAACCGCGTAAAAGACTTGTAAAAAAATCTAAAAAGTGGGGTAGGGGGTTGACAACCTTCTCCCACCTACTTGTCAAGTAAATACTTCGCCGAACGTATGCACGAAAAAGGCACTAGACCATTACAGCCTAGTGCCCTTGCTTCGTTATGGCTTACAACTGACTAAAAGCATTCAATGTCTTTGCCTGCAATGCGCATGCTTTCCATGCATCCCGCATCCAAGCAATAGGACCGGAAGCGCCCCACTGGTAGCGTGCGACGGATAGCGTCCTTCGCCTTAGTCAATGGGCGGCTATTGACGTTCTTATATACACCTGCAGTCAATATCTTCTTACTGTGCGATAGTCCCGTTACTTCAAACGTGCCATCATTGACGTTCATTCGAATGCCCGGACACACGTCCTCATAGGTCTCTGCCTTAGTATATGCGGGGTTTGCTTCGCCAGTAGTGAAGCCGAGCAGCGTACGGGACAGGCTCGCAATCAACTCTTCTGCCGCCTGCCTGTCAATACCCTCGTACGAGGGCAGGTTAATCTGTAGCGTCTCAAGGGACTCCCTTACGCAATTAGCATAGCTTGCGCCTAGGATGACAACGTGCCGAGCTACTTCGCCCGACTCTTTCGCTTGGTAGGTAAAGCCTGCAAAGCGTGCACCGGGTAGGGATGCTACTGCGGCAACGATACGCGCAACAGTGATTGACGAGAGAGAGATGGTTTCTGTGAGCATGGGTAGTAAGGTAGAGTTAAGATTGAACGAACGAAGAAAAGCAGGCTTGTGACCTTAGGTCAAGAAAACTTTTCAACAATAGCGTCAGCTTTTTTAATGCTTACCCCATGGGCGGGGAAACCAATAATGACAGAACGCTTGCTTACACTACATAGCTTGCACGTGGCGCATGTTACGTTCTCCCGTTGCGTAGCGGGGCAAACAATAACCTTGTTACCCCCTTCCGTAACGCAATTAGCCGTTTGTGTGGAAGGTAATAGGGTTACTACGGGGCCAACGTTCAATGCCTTTAGCTTGTCCGCGTGCTCTAGGTTGTTAGCTGACAGGTTGACTGTGAAACCCTTAGCGTTTGAATGAGCAATAGCGGCCCGATTCTCGGCAATCACCTTAGCGTTAGCCTGTCCATCGATAACAGGCTTGTGTGTATAGGTAAACCCCCGCTTGTCCTTGTTGGCCTCAACCAGTAGGCGCAATGCGTCAACGTCTATGCGGTTGTTTTGGCCCGGCAGGTCCCCTGCTTGGTTGTGTCGCCACAGTTGTCCCCTAGGTAGGGCCTTTACCTTAGTCACGAATTCCTTCCACGTAATGCCCGTAGCTCCCTTGGTCAAACGTTGCCAGTGCAAGTTAATAGGTCCGCCGCTTGCATAACACCCCCCCGCTTTCAGAGGGCACGTATCGGGGCAAGTGACCTTACTTGTCATGCTGACAGGGATAGGGCCAGTCTTTTTGTTGCCGGAAACTTGTGTGAAAATAACCATAACGAAGTGAGTGAACTATCAGTATAAGAGAGGATTTAGTCAAGAAATTTCTTACGAATAATGCTAGTCAAGCGAAAAAACTCTTTGCGTGCTTTTAGGTTGACAGCGCGCTTGTAGTTACGCTCTCACTACATTCACAGATTCTCTCATATGTCAATAGCGAAATAAAACTCGAAAAATTCTCTACAAATAAGTTTGACATAACACGCGGACACTGCTTTAGTGCTATGTAGAAAGGGTGGTCGCACACTCAGGGGAGACACCAAACCTACCCAAATCACTTTTACATCCGTATAACCCCTCCACCCTCACTAGGGGGTTTCCCTAGCCTTCAAAGATAACAATAGCGAACGCTCACACAATTGCAAGCTTTTTCTTTGCGAAAAAAAGGGGGCTTTCGCCCCCATTGTTTAGGCCAAAACTTTGATTTCCCTGAGGTGCGCCTCGTACGCTTCTAAAAGCTTGACCTTGCTAGCAGGCGTCTTTTTTCCTGCGTCTTTCAGAATGTCTCGCACCGCAACGGATACCTTAAACCCTCGGGACATTTGCAGCCCTCTCGTTTCAAGCTTTAGCGCGCCCTTAAGAGCGAGCAAGCGATATGCTGAAATTCCCTCGGGAGTGTCGATAACAAGTGAGTTATTCATAAGGTAATTTCAAACATACAAGCGCTCCCATAAATTGCAAGTTTTTCTTTGGGAATAAAACGAAATAGTTTTCAGAAAAATGCTTGACTTTCTGTACGCCTATGGTACCTTGTAGTCAGAAAGGTTGGTAAAACAATCAGGCGAGACACCAACCCTACGCGGATTAGTTTTATATCCGTGTTGCCTCGCCACCCTCACTGCGGGTCGCACCCGAGCCTTCGGAAACAATAGTGCAGGAAAATAAATGAAACGCAAGAAGTTTTTTGCGATTTAGACCAAAAAAAAGAGGGGCTTTCGCCCCTCCGGAAGTTAAGCGCTTGCGACCTTCGTCGCGCATTCCGGACCAAGACCGGATTCAATAGACTCAGGAACGGTCAGCTTGCGCCCACACCGGCCGCATTTCCCCTCGTGCCAAATCTCGCACCCATCCAGCGCTTTGCCTTCTAACACACGCGAGACGACCCAACGTGCAGCCTTAGCAGAAGGCGCTTCGACCGACACCTTTGAACGCTTCCCATGGACATACTGCTTTCCTCCGAATATGGACCCAAGGAAAACGTAACTGTTTTCATTGTCCGCACCGTTCAGCAAAGAAACGAAATGCGGAGTTTCTTCTGAAGGCTTGGACACCTTGAATGTAAAGCGATTGCCGGTCTTTTGCGAGCGAACGGTAAACGTCGCGTTGCCAGCTAGAATGAACGTTTGAACGTTTTTCGGTGCGATAGGGGCGGTTTCCATGTCCCCACCGTAGCAGCGCGATGGGGATTGTCAACAGTAAATCGCAAGAAATTTTTAAGGTTTAATCAGGGCGTAAAACTTGTCCGCGCGTACTATCATCAACCCTTTAGAGAATGCATACTCTCCCCATGCACCGTCTGCAAACATCTTTGTGCCACCAAAAAAGCAATGGGACTGACTATAGTTTACCTCCATAACGATTTCACACTCCTCGTTAACAATAACGTAGTCGCAACGCTCCGGTGCGGAGGGGAAAATTCCCAAGTCCTCGGGGGGAAAGGATTCAGCTAGCTCTTCAGGTGTAGGCATAAAAGGAGCGATTTCTTCACAAGCGATTTCATCAATAAAGGTGGTGAGCATGGGGGAATCGTACTAGGCTAACTCAGAATGTCAACTCTATTCTCGACAAATAAATGTTAGATAATTGATGCGGGAATCTTAGCGGCTAGGTCGATAATGCGGCCGCAATCAAATTCTAGTTGCACTTTAAAGCCAGCCATTGCCGCGCTTGCGGTCTCTTTCAATAGCTTACGCTCACAAGTAAACTCTTGGGTGCATTGCGTAACACCGTTCACGATAGTTGACGCGCGAGATTTGTCTCCGGACTTGTGAATAAGAAAAACGTTCATGCCATTAAGATACGGCCGAACGGACAAAAAATAAAGGGCATTCTTTCGAATGCCCCTCGTTTACAAACCTTTGACGCTCTTAGTTAGCGGCAATGTCAATGACGTCCTTTTCTAGGATTCCGCAGTAACCGTCAAGCAGTGCGTGGAGTTTCACCGTACGTTGCGAAAGGGTTTGCAGGTTTTGGGTAGCCTTTGCCGCTTCAGTGAACGCATTAAACAAGCGCCAGACATTGTTGGCCTTAAACTCCTCGTGCGTTGGGTTGCGGTACTCGTCCATCACGTGCTTAATTTGCGTTACGGTGCACGCTTCAGAGTCAATTGCGCGGATAAGCAAGTCGTGCACGTCGCGAACGTCGTTAAAGGACTTTTCCTTGTAGGCTTCGAAGCGTTTAGCCTGCGAGACCCAAAGTTGACCAAGCTTTCCGATACCGAGAGTAATTTTCCCGGGAAGGTCCCGATAGATGTTAACCGTGTGTTTGCGGGCGAGACGCACCTCACCCGAGAAAGCAAGGTTGTCACAAACAAAGACGGCGGAGCCAGCCACCAGTCCAGCGGGGAAAACCTTATCGTGAGAGTTCCGCAAACCCAAAACGAGAGAATGGTCAGTTGCCTCCATACCGGGCCGACGAACTTGAAAGAGTCCGAAATATCGGTCCCCACCCTTTGCAAGTGCATGCGCTTCGTTCACTACCTCAAGGTTCGCGTTCGCGAGTCCCACGCGCGTACGTTCGACAAGGTCGTGATGGGGGATGGGGGTCCAGCTTTCGGTTGGTGCGGGAGTGGCAACCTTCAAAAGTTCGCTATAGCTAACTTCAGAGCCACCGGTGTGCAAGCAGAGTTTGACTTGACGCATGGTAATAAGGGAGTCGAGTTTTTGTTTTTAGTGTTTCGATTGAACGACTACACCTTACCACATAAATCTGAGTTGTCTAGAGTTTTTTGCGAACAAACCAAAGATTTTTTGCAAATAAACTTTCCTGTTGACAGCTCTCTTGTAGTGCTGCTCTCACTACACTCATACTTTTCGTACGTTGTCAATGTAAACGAAATGTAAAAAATCTACCTTCTTTTTTAAGCGCGCCCCATGGTCCCCTACTCTTGGCGTCAACCTTTCGGTCCTTTTTCGCCTCAACTCTTCAGGGGAATAAGCCCTTCGATACGTCCATCAAAGCAGGGAAACGCGCGATGTCAACAATAAATCGAAAGAAATTTCGCGACAATAAAAAAGGGGCTTTCGCCCCTCTATCACATCCATCGGCCCCACTTTGTGGCTTGAGTGGCGAGTCCTAGCCGCTCCCATTGCTGCAAGGTCGCCTCTTTGATTCTCTCTAATAGAGCAGGGTCTGAAACTTCTTTTTCGGTCTCGTTCTCCAATACCCGAATTGCCGCAACGGACTGCGCAACTTGAGCCATCAAATCGCGACCCATGCCGAAAGAAGGGTTGAACTCATGGTCGACGCTTTCGGTTTCCCAGTTGAAATCGGCAGCCACGTCGTAAGCAATGCCGTCAACGTCAACAATACCGCAGAACTCGAAAGAATTGTAAGGGCGATTGGTTTCCATACGACGTACGATAGGACAGCAGACGGGAAATGCAAGAAAAATTTTTGGTTTTATCGGAGAATTCCGTTTTCTCTCTGATAAGCTTCAAGGTCTTTTATGAAATTAGGGTCGCGCCTCAACCATTGCGAAATGGTCTTTTCGACAAATTCGGCCGCTTGCAGAGGAGTCATGCCCCACACCTCGGGATAAAGCCGACCAAAATTGCGCAGCACCAAACTCGTTTTGTTGAGAACGTTTAGGAACGCATGATATGCGGGACTTTCAATAGCTTGACCCATAGGGCAATCATCCCACATTTGCCGCAGCGTGCGATGGTCACCCGCTAAAATTTCGTGATTGGCAATCTGGTTTTTCATAGAATGTAGGTTGTCACCTCGTACCGTCCGGAGTTCATGCGGTAGATTGATACGTGGCCCCATTTTTTAGTTGCCTTCCCCTTGTAGGAGATTAGGGCGACGTCAGCCTGTTTTGTCGTCTCGTATGGGACACCGTCAAAGGCGTATCGTTCGTCAATCGCGCTGCGGTCGAACTCCGCCCCGCTTTCAATCAGGTTTTCGATAGCTAGCTCCACGGCTTGGCCTAGCGTTTCAGTGTAAGGGGAACGTGCGAGCGTTTTCATGATTCAAAACGTAACGAGGAAAAACTAAAACGCAAGAAAATTCTGCATAATTATCCCCGAAGAGTCAGCGGCTCAAAATACGCATCCCCCGGGTGACCAACAAAGACAGCTTTCCATGAAATGTCCCCGTCCTTCGTGCGATAGAGGCTAAGGTCAAAACCTCTATACTGATTCGCCATTTCCTCAGCTGAATTCTGTTTGCAAAATTTATCCCACGTTTCGCGGAATTCGACCAATACCCTTTGGTTTTCGTACGTGTTGGGAACAAGCTTTTCGGCCATTCTGTAGCCGTAGCGGTGCAAGTCCGCAATAGCTTGCGGGGTGCAGCTTTCTTTGTACTCGCGTCCGAATTCGACTTCTTGTTCGTCGCGTCCTTCTGGTTCGCAAGCGGCTACTTTCTCGCTAAATGACTCGATAATCCATTCCAGACCTGAATTGCCAACCTCTTCTTGCGACGGAACGTTGGAGCGGAGACGGTCACCAAACTGACAATATCCGTTCTCAATAGCTTCTTGAACCATGTTCAAGGTTGTATCTCTCACCATAGAGTCAGGAGCGTGAAAAGTGTTTTGCAAGCGATTGTAAACGCCTAGACCGTCGAAATAATACCAACAGGCACCCATTGCAGCCATTTCCCCGCCCACGTTCATGGCGTATTCACCTTTGAAATACGTTTCGTGCTCGTGCGAATGTTCGAAAACGTCATGGAAAATTCCCATACCATCCCAGAACGCATTAAACGCGTCACCTCCGAAATTTTCATTGCATGTGTTGTGATGGGTTACACCCCATTCACCGGTTGCGTCATCCTGAAAGAAACGGAAAGAGATGCTCTTAACTTTGCGTTTGCGGGCCGGCTTTTCGAGAATGGTGGAGTTCATGCGACGTAGAGTAGAAGGGAAAACGAGAATGTCAAGAAAAAATTTGCGTTTAAACTTTCGGCCAAACCATAGATACCTCTCCGGACTGCTTTTCTTTCGCTTTTACGCATGCGGAAAGAATGTCGGGAGCCTCAATCTGGAAACGTTTCGTGCGGATGCGATAGCCGTTTTTCTTGTTCTGCACGGGGAAATCAACAAATACAATGTAAGTTTTCATGGTATGCACTCTACCACTAGCAAAATAAAATGCAAGAAAAATCTTCGGAATAATCTCAGAAAGTTTTTTGGAAATATGCTTGACATTCTAAATACGCCTGCTAACTTCTACGTCAGAAAGGCCCGTAACACGGTCAGGAAAGACACCCACCCTGCACAAATTCGTTTTATATGCACGTAGCCTCGCCACCCTCACTCGGAGCCTGTCCGAGCCTTCGCTACGTATCAAAGCAGGAAAACGTATGATTGCAAGAAAAATCTTTCGATTTACGCAAAAAAGAGGCCACCCTTTCGAGTGGCCCCTTGTTATGAACTCGCCCTTAAAATGGTCGAATGCTATTTTTCAACTGCGAAATTAGCCGCTCATATTCCGCAATCTTACTGCGGACGTCTTCAATTTCTTTGGGGGCTAGGTCGACCCGAAATTCAGGTGCGCCGTAAACTTTCTTCAAAACGTTGTCAGTAATATCCAACAGGTAAACTGTTTGGTGCCTGTATTCCGCCACGCCATCGAGAACGCCCGACGTCCTTAGCTCCACCGTCACGCTATAGCGGCCGCATTTCAAGTACCATGAAAAACCCGCGTCATCCGTAACATATTTCGGCATCCCGTCCCGAATCTTTTTGCGCAAGTCATATTGTGCGGTTAGTATCGGCTGTCCGACGAATTGCGTAAAATATTCCGCAAGTAACTTATGCAGCGCATTTGCATGCGCATTTACTTGGTTTTGAAGGTCGATACAAAGGATGGCGCGAGAGTTCATGGGCGAAAGTATTAAGGGTCTCTGAGTCTAGTCAAGTAGAATAGTAAGCCTAAAAAAATAATCAAGTAGAACACTTAGTCGAATGCTCGGCGCATCATGGGGGAAATTTCCCGCAAATTGACGTCATTCTCTTCATCCTCTGTTCTGAGGGTCACAACGGCGGAGCGCTCCCCTTCATTGTCTCCGCTCAAATCTCCGACCGCATCACGGATGCCTAGGTCAGGGTCTTCTTTGCGGAGTTGCTCAAGAATCGAAGCGGCTTCAGGTGACAGAGAAACGTTGCGCTTAGAAGCGGAACGGATGAGGGAGAGACGAATTGCTTTTTCCATAACGAATCGGAGCTTAGCAGGGTTTTTGTTTTCGTCAATAGATTTTCTGAAAAAACTTTCAGTACGTGGAATAATAGACGACTAAATAGCCCATCGCAAGAAAAGAGGGCACCCAAAAGCGGAAAGGATGGAACGTCTTACGGACTCCGCGCGCCTTGTCTAAAGCTCGCTGCCGATAGTCCGCATGATATTGCAAATCAAGGTAAGAAACCCATATCCCCGCCAGCAACCCAAGGATTGAAACGGGCCAAGCGAGGATGAGGAAAAAGAAAAGGATAGGTTGCATTTATTTGACCTTTATTACGTGAAAATTAGGAGGGTTTGCAGTCCCCTCCCTTTGGTGTTGTGATTAGCGGGCCGCTTTGACGCGTTTGTTCAATTCCTTTTTCACTTCTCTCGCTACATCTCCCTTCCACGTGCTGGCATTTGCGAGAAAATAGTTGACAATCTCTGTACCAGAATCGCAACCGTACGAGTCCGTAACCTTGTCCATTTGCGCCATGGCGTTGAGGTACGGGACCGCACCGAAATAAACTTTTGGCCAATTGCGACGAATCATTCGCGCGATTTCACTGATGGACATTGCGGACAGCGGGCGGATGGAAACGGAAGTAGAGTTCATGGTGCGGACTGTGATAAGGAATGAGGACAAAGTCAAGCGGAAACTTTCAGAATTTTTGAGATTTCTTCAATCAAGCGTTCGGGGGAGACGTTACGCAATGGCCGGTTGTATCCTCCCACGTAGTCCTTGCGACCCTCGCACGTGCGCCAATAGGGGAATTCGCTCAATTGAATGTAAAAATTTTCGTGATGCAGGGTTGCCTCACCTGACACCGCAATGCCGCCCTCATTGTAGCGGACCTCGTACGAATCCTTATTGAGATTCAACTCCTTCGCAATCGTCCAAAGGGCAGAAAGGGCATTCCTTTTGAACGTACTCTTTATTTCGGGGTTGTGGCTCGAATTTTGAGCGAGAGACTCAAGGGTCGCGAACGTTTTCGAATTAAATTTCATGGCGTTACGTTGGTACGTATTTTCGAAAAGTCAAGAAATTATTTTAGTGTTTCTTTCAAAGCTGTTGCGCGCTCAAGCCATTCGGCTCGAATCTTAGTCCCCAATGGCATCAACTTCATTGCTTCGTTCAGTAGCTTCAGCATGTCCGGTGCGGAGGCGATGAGGCGAGCGTTAGCGGAATGCGGAAACATTTCATCTTCGGCCTCAAGTACCTTAACAGCCAACCCGGTCGGCTCACCTTTGGCAGAAAGAAGTCTGAACCGATGGGGCATTCTTTGCCATGACCAAGGCCCGGGCGTATGACGGATTGCGCTAGCGTGTGTGGTTTGTGTGCTCATTTGGCGCCCTCCGCTTTGGCAATGGCTGCGCGTGCTTTTGTGTCCCAGTCGTTGAGCCCCCGATTGGCAACGTCCTGCTCTACGCGCTTGCGGGCCGCGTCGGGAATATGCGCCCAAAGGATGCTTACAATGTCAGTCGCTCGACAGAGTTCCTTCAGTAACTCCGCTGCCGCGTTCGAAACTTCTAATAACGCATCATTACGTTTCACTAGGACGTCTATTTGCCGGTGCAATTCAACGTTTCGAGCCTCAAGCTTAGCTTTTGTTGTCATAGACGTAAATTGATAGGGGAAGGCAATAAAGTCAAGCGATTTCCACAATTATTTCGTGATGATAGCCGTCATGTTCACAAAGCGACCGTTTAACGTATTCAGCGTCGCAGTCTACACAAAAATAAACGGTGTCAATTAAGCGACCACTCAAGTATACGTTCCAAGCTTGTTGGGGCATGTCTTTTGGGGTAGATGTTTATTACGGGCGAGTCAATTATTATTTCACGATACTGCGGTAATCGTGCATTTGCTCTTGTCGAAATTCTCTATGTAAAAGCCAACCGCCCGCATATGATAGATGACGCCCATAAAACTTAGATTTGGACATTTACGGGGTGACTCAGGGTAGTTGCAGTACAAGCGACCGTGAGGAGCTAAAAGACTGTGAATTTCTGCCAAAGTAGCTTCGAGCATTTCACGGCTGCTTTGTTCGTTCAAGACGTTCGAAGCAAAAACCATATCGTATTTCCGTTGCAAAGCGTCGTTTGAATGCCAAATACCCTTATTTGCACCAAATTCGTGTGCAATCACGAAGTGACCCTTACTCTGCAAGTCCCGCGTGTGAATTGCGTCTTTCCCCGCCCCATAATCTAGCGCCACCACTCGCGCCCCAATCTTACGAGCGTTATTAAGGTACTCTTCTGCCATCTGCGGCACGATTGCCTTGCGACCGACCGCACCCGATGAACGAGAGGTAGCGTTGGCGATGCGAATCTGTTCTTGAGTAATCATGGGGCGTAGCGTGGCCACCTATTCCGCAAAAGTCAAGCTATTTTTTAGATGAAATTTGAGTCCGTCGAATTTGGAAAAGTCGCTCGCTAGGATTATAGCTCTTCAATTTGCTACGAAAATCTGCGAAATTATCTAGGCTCCGCTTGATACAGTCTTTAGTAGCCTCCGCTGTATATCCCTGCAATTCGAAATGCGCCTCAACGTATTTTTTGTACGCTTTAAATGAGACCCTTCCCCATAGAAAAAGGAACATGTCTATTTCTACGACCCAATCGTGATGAATATCTGCGGGTAGATTGAATAGCGGCGCGTCGTCACTCACATGCTCGAAACTTGTAGGCAGCCGACTTGAAAACGCCAGTCTTAACGTCTCCCAACCCTTCTCAGTGATGTCGGAAGGCGTGTCAGAATAATCTTCCCGACAAACCAAAACGCCTTTGTGCCAGTAATAGGATGATGAAAGTAAGGCGTTATTCAAGAAATGCATCGTGCTCGGATAGAGCGAAAAGAACCGCTTGCGATGCTTGGCAATGAATTCTGCGGCTACGTTCGGCTTGTCGGATTTCATGCGTCCAACTTGGTAGATGATTCCTAGAAAGTCAAGGAAAAATCGTGCGTCGGCACAGTTTTTTATAGGCAGTTTGCAGGGCTTCATAAGACACGTAACGACCATCGAATCGCCAACCCCAACCTCGATTATCCGCAGCATCTCGGCGAAACGCGCGCATGGCTATCCTCAGAGTTGCGCCACCCTGACACCAAACAATTTCACCGTCCAAGATAATGCCTACCGTGTATCCGGCGGTCAGTCTAGGCTCTGTTCGTTTCCAAACAGATACACCAATACCGTTTCGAAATAGATACAGGCGTTCCCGCGCATGAAGCTCAGGGAGGTCTCTGATATAACTGCCCGGAGCAAGTCCGTCGTACGGTTTACTCATTGGCGTATTACGTGCGCGTTATTTCGAATTTAGACGTCCGAGATTCCCCGATTTACGAGGAAGCGTGCGCCTTCTTCGCCTTCTTAAAGTGCACCTTCACCACAGGTACGTTGTCATATCCAAACGTACGCATCTCAGGGTTAAACTTTGGATTCTGATATTCGTGCGTCGTCTGGACCGTGAAACCGCCCGACAAGCAAGACAGGTCATGCAGCCAATGACCGCCCCACTTGGTATAAATTTCAATCATACCATTTTCAGTGACGCCCAATTGGCGACATTTTTCGCTCAATTCAGCGTTGGGCTCGCACCGCGCACGAAGTCCCGTAGCGTTCTCCAACAAGGTCAGGATTGCGGTATGGTATTGATGAATAACAATTCGACCGTTGAAATGAATGCGGTCAGACGCGGGACCGAATTGCTCCCAAATTTCTGCCTCTTTTGTGACGTAGGTCGGACCGTTCTTCCTAGCAGTAATCCGACGTTCGAAAACGGCAATCATGTGACCGTCAGAGTGGAAATAGGCGCAGGTGAGGGAGCGGTTTTTCATGGTGAGTGTAGATTGAGGGTGATTGCGGGAAAGTCAAGCATTATCCCAAATAAATTTTGTGCTGAGAGAATATCATGAGCGCACCAATGACTGTAAGAATCGTGATAATCACATGGCGGGTCCACCATGCATCATCTCCATTCTTCACGGTGCCCATGCAACCAAAGAAATTCAAGAACGTCGCAATAATGCACAGGGCGCAGCAGCAAGCTCCAATAATGATGAATGTCATGGCGCAGAACGTAGCATAGATTTCAAAGAAGTCAAGAAGAAATTTGGATTTGGGCAATAAAAAACCCCAAGGCTTGTGACCTTGGGGCGGGTTGCGCTCAGCTTTACTCGAAGTAGTAAATCCTATAATACGTCAGCAATTGGGACGTTGTTGCATAAAAAGTGAGTGGTTGACCACCTTCCACAGCGAACATATCCCAATACACCTGAACTACGTAACGCTTTCCACCAGTAATATTGGTGGCGCTCAGGATTGTACATGGGGTATCCCAGTAATTATCATGAACGTAGAAGTAGGTGACGCTTTCCCCACCGGTCGACGTGACATCCACAACCATTTGGTAAGTGTAGATTCCATGGTTTTGGACTCCCGTCCAATTATGACCGACAACCGTCATATTTGGCGCACCAGCGAACAATGAGGTCGCGAAGATGAGCGACATCAGACAAAACAGAGACTTCATATTTAGCAGTTTCATATTTATTTTTGTGTTTTATTTTCGAAAATGCGAGGAATTCGCACACTAAGGATTACACTGCGTACGCGCCTTATTTGTCGCGAATTTTTATATAATAGATTACGCCCAGAATCAAAAGGAAGATTAATTCGTTCAAAATTTATAGAGTTTTAAATTAAGGAGCCTCGTAGTTGTCGAAGCGACCGATTCGCTCACCCTTGAGGTACAGATACATTTGATTGTCCGTACAGCGGTAAATGTCATACGTAACGGGGCCTATCGTCATATCCCCTACCCATTTCCTCCCCACTTTACGGGCCACCGACCTATTTGTTTGTTCGGCCGCAGTCAAAAGTAGCACCAACATCGCCCCAATTAGAAGCGCGATTCGATAGCTGAGTTTCATATAGGGGACGTTGAGAAATTATAGGCGGAAAGTCAAGACATTTTGGCGTACGCGTAGAAAGCCACGAGAGTGCGGGCCTTTTTCAACATTTCTTTTTCCGTTTTAACCGCGACCCATTCATCCTGTTGAGCGTGAGTGTGGGGCAGTGGATACATCATGTCGTGCACTGCGGAAAATTCCCTTATTATATCCACCCCATGGCTATCTCTGACCGCCTCTTTTACGCCGAAGAGATAGTTAACGTATATCTCAAATGCATGAATCCTACTCTTTAGCGAGTAACCAGTGTCGAAGATTCGGTTTGCGACTTCGTCACTCGGATATTGGAAAGGGTTGTTGAATGGTTTGGCATATCTAAGCCGGTCATACCCCCTTTCGAAATCTCCACGCCTCATTAGGATTGCGGGCATTGTAGGGTCGGTCTTCAATGCATAAGCAACTTTATTTATGCGAATCACCTCCCCATCAATATTACGGACTCGCTTAAGCTCCTTCAGGTAATCCGTAACGAATGAGGGGAGCGGGGAAGAAGACGAGGGACGATTGGAAGCGCGCTGTTTCATGAGGCCCACGCAATCGAATTATGGCGAGAATGTCAAGCTATTTATGAGGCCGACATCAAATACCAGACCATATAGGTGACGCACGCAGCCAGACCACAAGTAAAAGTGGAAGGAATATTCATCGTAACACTAATAGCCTTCCCCGAATTAGTGATGCTGGCACAGAAAATCACCCAAAACAATGACGCAACTCGGATAGCGAGCCACACAAAGCAAAAGATTGCGACCAAGAAGCCTACAAAATAATAGTTCATTTTTTATTTGTTTTAAAGCACTCAATCAATCTTGTTCTAATTGTCAAGCGTATTTTTCTCTAAAAAACGCCCGCGTACGATACGCGCTTATTTAGGAGAAACTTGTTCGATTTCAGGTTTATTAACCTTCGCCACTACCCACCCAATCCCCACCGCTAAAAGGGCGAACAGGGAGAGCATCAAAACGACGTAAACAGCAAGGGCAAAAGTGCTAGCTTCTCGGTGGCTCATCGTATTTGTTATTTATTTTGCGCGAACAGCGACCGCATCCATCGTCATCGTAACATGATACTTCTCAGGGTCAATTTCGACCTGCACGCGGGCACACTGATGTTTCTCGTAGAACCCAGTAGCGGTTTCACCCGCAAGAAGCTCGGCGACCATGCCAATCGTGAAGAAGAAAGTATATTTCATAAATGGACGGTGGGGCCTTATTACGGACTTGTCAATTCGATTTTGACCTTGCCCGCCACTTTCTTATTTAGCCAATTTTTGTTCGATTTTAGCTTCCCATCTCTTGCGACATATCGTAGTAGTCGATGTCCGCACTAGAGAATTCCTGCAATATCACATTTGATAGAAAGTCTTTGCGAGCAGCGAAGGTTGTGAAGGCGAATGTTATCATGAGTGTGTCATTACCTCCACCCTCTCCCAGACATCTGTAGCCCTTATCTATTTTGAAAGCTTTTTGCGAAATTTCACTCGCCACAACATCATGAAATTTCTCGCGAACAGGAATCTGAATCGTGGTGGGGTAATAGCCTTCCTTATCGTACTTGAACGGCGTATCTGGTTTATACTCCAGCGAGCTAAGTCGAATCTCAAGCTCAGTTATTTGGCTTTCAAGATTTGAAGCCTTCGTTCTGCCAGCTGTCCATTTTCGTTCGAGCGTAGTAAGCTCTTTACGGTGGTCGGTCAGTTCAACTTTGAGCTTCTTAAGCTTAGCGTTTATTTCGTCTTTAGTCATTTAAGTTTGGGTTTACCACACGTCTTTCACAAGACTGTATACAATGTAGACGGCGAGAGCGAGAGGGATGAGAGCCCACACCGACTCAGTAAGCTTTTCAATAAATTTAGGGAGCTTATCCATGAAAAATTACGTAAGTTAAATTGGATTTAAAAAGTGGTATAGTTTTCTGGCCTAGGAAAACATAAATCGCGAAATTCGTATCTTATTACGGAATCGCGGGTTAGAGAATTTGTCAATGTTTTTGTATGCGGCCGCACTAAAAATACGCTAAGTGACTTACGTAATTTTCGAAAGTACGCTTTATTAGTCGAGCGGCACCGCGACCTGAGAGTTGATGACGAGATATTTCTTACCACTCTTTGTGTAAATCGTCTTAAACGTCTCACCACGAACAACTAGCGTGTTGATTACGTAGTCGGTTGAGGTGATTTCTTTGAGGTGATACGGCTCTCTTCCCCTCTCTGGGGCCACGAACCATCGAATACTAAAGTGTAGGAGTGTAGTGAATGCCAACACGACCGCTATCGTGATGAGGAGTGGTTTGATATGGTGCATAATGAAAGTGTTCCGGTATACCGGGGCGCTGAAGTGCTTATTTCTGATAAACGCCGTAAAGATTTGGTCCGAGCTTGTTTACGTTAAATTTTTCAGTATCTACGGAAACCTGAATTTGCCGCTCATGACTCATCACGACCTCCCCTTGAAAGGAGGAGCCTTGAAGGGCGTACGTGAGTTCATATTCGCTGATGTATAGGGTGAGGTTCATGGGAGCATGGAAGAGGATGAGGGGCGCAAAGTCAAGGAAAATTTGGGTGTGGACGAAAGTGTTTTCCTATGCCAGAATTCCTTATACGAGTGGAGTGAATAAAATGTGGATGTTGTTGGGCTCGCAGAGGTTGCGTGATTTTTCGATATATGTCAATATTTTGTGATTGAGGCGATTCTTGCTCCAAATCAGGCGAAATCGGGTGAAAATCGACCGTTTGGGGAGCGGTCGGATGAGAAAGATAAGCGGGGG
>Ga0196970_1001268_pt1 | contig 18267 bp, 17 predicted proteins | sample S1v_513CmetaG_FD_148672 | JGI IMG/M metagenome (GOLD analysis project Ga0196970, IMG submission 148672) | Soil microbial communities from Anza Borrego desert, Southern California, United States - S1+v_5-13C | ecosystem: Environmental > Terrestrial > Soil > Desert | place: USA: California...
GCCTCGCAGTGCGGACAGCGCGACCGGGGCGCCAGTGCACAAAGCGTCGGTCGACAGCGTCAGCAGGCGCTGGTAGCCGGCCGTCGTGCGGGCGAGGACGCCGGCGGTGATGGTGGCGTGCGGCGTTGCCAGTGGGATCGTCGTGCCGGTGATCGGCTGCACGCCGTGTTTGGCGAGGCTGACGGCGAGATCGAGCGCGCCCATGAGGTTCGGGTCGGCGCTGGCGACGGCAGCGATGCCGCGCTCGCGTGCCAGCTGGGCGATGCGGTCGGCAGGGAGCATGCCTTCGCCCACGGCGTACTGGGAATGGACGCGGAGGTGGACGACGGGCGGGGTGGCGCTGGCGGCGTGGGTCGGCAAGGCTTGGTCCTTGGCTGACGGCGATGGGCTTTGCTTGGGTGTGTGCTGTGGTGCTGATGAGATCTGACGTGGAAAGGGCCGGCGGTGGCCGGCCCTTTGGGGATTGGCGATGCCGTCAGGTCGGCTCGCCGGGGGGGGTGTCCGCCTCCCGCTGTTCGCGCGGCGTGGGGATGGTGAGTTTGAGGGAATAGAATTCCTTTCGCCCGCCGGTGCGGAACCAGCCGGCGAGGCGGTAGGTGACGCCGGTGGGCGTGACGATGAAGCCGGTGACGTCCGGTCCCTTCGGATTGGTTTTCTGCTCTTCGGGATAAAGCGTGCCGGTGCCGGGCTTGCGGTCCATGCGCGCGCCCGCGTCGGGGGCACGGAGCTTGGGCGAGCCGGGGGCGGCGATGGAGACCGCGTAGAGGTTCTTCTTGCCCTGGAGTTCCTGGTACCAGGCGGCGAGGACGATGTTCTCGCCGGCAGGGGTTTTGGCATGACCGCTGAGCACAGGATCGCCGGAGGCGGCGGCGTCTTCGAAGAAGAGCAGGCCAGAACCGGGGTCGTTCTCGTAGGTCTTCTTTGCGGCGGGGGTTGAAGTCATGGAGGTTGTCCTCTCTTGGGTGGGTGTTAAGAGCAGCCGCCGGAGGAGGTCAGGCAGTTCCGGCAAACGAGGCAGGCTCCGGCGCGTTCAAGCGGACCGCCGCAGGTGCCGCACAGTTCACCGGAGCGGGTGGATGGTGGTTTCGCGGCGGTGGTGGTGTTCAGCATCGTTCGCAGGGCCTGCAGGGCGGCGGGGGAGGCGGCCGGGATGCGAACCGCGTTGGCGGCGGGGGCTGCCGGCGCGGGGTGGCTAATGAGCAGCTGTTCGGGTTGCACCTGGCCGAGATCGGTGCGGCCGAGATAGTTGATGCCGAGGTGTCGGAAAATCGCATCCACCGGACTGGTGCACAGCTTGATGGCGTCGTGGCCCTGGACCACGCCGTCGGGTTCGAAGCGGGTGAAGGTGAATTGCTCGACGAAGGCGTCGAGCGGCACGCCGTGCTGCAAGGCGATGCTGATCGCCTGCCCGAAGAGGGAGAGGAGCGCGCGGGTGGCGCTGCCTTCCTTGGCGGTGGAGATGAACAGCTCGCCGACGCGGCCATCGGGGTATTCGCCGACGTGGCAATGGTAGCTCATGCCGCCGATCTTGAAGGTCTGGCGGTGGCTGACGGCGCGCGTCGGCAGGCGTTCCTTGGCGCCGCGCGGGAAGGTATCCTGCTTGGCGGGGAGGGCGGCGGGCGCAGCGGGTTGCGGGATCGGCAAGTCGGAGTCGGCGCCGAGGGCGACGAGCGGCTGGCTGTATTTCGAATTGTCGCGGTAGAGCGCGATGGCTTTGACGCCTTCGCGCCAGGATGTTTCGTAGAGGGCCAGGCAGTCCTCGACCGTTGCGGTGCGTGGCACGTTCGCGGTTTTCGAGATCGCACCGGAGATGTGCGGCTGCAGGGCGGCCATCATCAGAATGTGGCCGGAGGAGCTGATGCAGTTTGTGTATCCCTCGGGGGGAACGGCCGTGAGGAAGACGGCGGCGTGTCGGGGGTCGAGGACCGGCGCCCCTTCGGCGGTGCCGCAGCGGCGAATGTGGTCGTGGATGGTGGCGCGCTGATCGTCGGTGTAGCCGAGGCGGCGCAGAGCGGGGTCCACAAGGGTGCTGGCGATGTGCATCACGCCGCCGCCGGCGAGCGTCTTTTTTATGGCCAAAGCGTAGGGTGGCTCGATCCCCAGCGTGTCGGCGTCGAGGACGATGCCGGTGGTGGCGGTGGGGGCGAGACAGGTCACATGGGCGTTGCGGTAGCCGCTGGTGGCGCCGAGGTCCACGGCCGCGCTCCACTCCGCCTGCGCGGCCTTGATGAGGGCGCCTGCGGTGGAGGCGGCGACGGCGGAGGGATAGTCGGCCGCGGGGACCAGCGCGTGGTAGCGCGGGCCGTTGTCAGAGAGCACCTGGCGGTGGCCCATGGCCGCGGACTGATGCTGGGCGATGACACGCTGCATGTGGCGCGCGTTGGCTGTGTAGCGTGGAAAGGGGCCGAGCTTTGCAGCGAGCTGCGCCGAGCGGGCGTAGGCGCGGCCGGTCATGATGCTGGTGAGTGCCGCGGCGATGGTGCGGCCGGCGTCGCTGTCGTAGGGGATGCCGAGTGTTATCAGCAGACCGCCGAGGTCGGCGTGGCCGAGGCCGATGGTGCGGTAGTTCAGGCTTTGGCGCGCGATGCGGGCGGACGGGAAGCTCGCCATGCTGTTGGTGATGTCGAGGGCGGTCGTGGTGACGTCGATGGCGTCGTTGTAGGCCGCGACGTCGAAGGCGCAGCCGTCGTCGGCGGTGGTGACGAAGCTGGTCAGCCGCAGGTGCGCGAGGTTGCAGGCGGTGTCGTCGAGGAACATGTACTCGGCGCACGGGTTCGAGGCGACGATCTCGCCGTCAGCGGCGCAGGTGTTCCACTCGTTGATGGTGGTGTGGAACTGGACGCCGGGGTCGGCGCACGACCACGCGGCGAAGCCCAGTTGTTCCCAGAGCGTCTTGGCACGGATGGTCTTTACCGGAGCACCCGTGGCCCGCCCGATCAGGTCCCAGGGCTGGTCGTTGAACACCGCGTTCATGAAGCGGTTGGTCACGCGCAGGCTGTTGTTGGCGTTTTGACCGCCAACGGTGCGGTAGGTTTCGCTGTTCCATTCGAGTGTGTAGGTCGGGAGAAGGAGATCGAGGTTGTCCGCCGGCAGGTTCTGTCGGGCGACGTCGATGACCTTGGCGATGACCGACGAGGGGATGCCGAGGGCCGCGGCCTGGGCGATGGCGTCGGAGTAGGCGTCGGAGCGCTCGTCGGGAGTCGCCCGCCAGGTGGCGTGGATGCGGCGCAGCGTGTCGCTGGCGACGCGGGCGCCGATGACCAGGAACGCGGCCTTCTGTTCTTCGCGGACCTTCATGTCGATGAAGGCTTCGACGTCCGGATGGTCGGCGTCGAGTACGAACATCTTTGCGGCGCGCCGGGTGGTTCCGCCGGACTGGATGGCACCGGCGCCGGCGTCGAGAATTTCGGCGAAGGAGAGCGCGCCGCTGGACTGGCCGCCGCCGGAGAGCGGCTCCAGCTTGCCGCGCAACGGCGAAAGATTGACGCCGGAGCCGCTGCCGAATTTGAACACCGCGGCTTCGCGGGTGGCGAGATCCATGATGCCGCCGTCGCCGAGCAGGCTGTCACGGATGGATTGGATGAAGCAGGCGTGCGTCTGCGGATGCTCGTAGGCGGAGGATGCCTGGTGAACCGAGATCGGGTCGGTGGCAGCGGTGGCGAACGCTTTGAGGGCGTCGCGCCGTTTCCGCGCGCGGGCGCGCGGATCGGGGCTGTCGATGAGGTCGGGGGTTCGGGCGTCCGTCGCGAAATGGTGACCGGCGGAGGGGCGTTCGATGCCGTACGCCCAGTGCAGGCCGGTGTTGAACCATTGCGGGCTGTTGGGGGCCATCCGCTGGGTTTCGATGAGCCAGCGGGTCTTGGTGTAGAAGGTGTGGGCGGCGCTTTCGTCCGGAACGCCGTGGTCGTTGTCGAAATAGCCGAGGCGCCAGCCCCAGTAGGTCCAGGCTCCGACGATGCGGTGGGTCGCTTCGCGGACAGAGAGTTCGCCCCGGAAGGTGGCGTCGGGTGCCGGCTTGCGGCGTTGCAGCCATTCGGGCACTCCCGGTTCGGCGATCGGGACAGTGGTGGATGGCACCATGGTCTTGCGCAGGTATTTTTGCGCGAAGATCTTGACGGCGTTGGCGGACCAGCCTTCGGGGCACTCGACGGTGGCGTCGTAGACGACGGCGTTGTCCTCGTCGCGGATGGAGGCGCTGCGCCACGTGTGGGTGATGGTGTCAAGCAGCGGCGAAGACGGCATCGTCGGGAGCAACTGCGCGGTGTCGGGAAGCGGCATGGTGTCGGGCATGGCTGGCCTCACTGTTGGACGGTGCAGCGCTCGACGCGCAGCGTGCGGTCTGGGCCGCGTTCTTCGAGGGTCGGGTTGAGCTCCCGGATGCGGGCGACGGTCGTGTGGTTCTCCTCGGCCGCCAGCGTGAGCATGCGGTCGTCGAGGATCATGTCGGCCGTGACCTTGGCCAGCATCAGGCGGCAACGCTGCGGTGGTGGGACGGCGGTGGCCGCTGAGGCCGCGGTGGGAGTTGCGGCGCCGGTGGGGGGTGTTGCCATTGCCGACGCGGGTCCCGTTGCCGGCTGGGCCAAGCCTGGGAGCGACGGCGTCACCGCCGGTGACGCTGGTGCCGATGCGCCGCCCGGCGAGGGTGCGAGCGCTGCGGTTTGCTGGGGTGGTGTGGGCGGCGCCATCGGCGGGAGCGTCGGTCCGTTGACCGGGCGCGTGCCCGGTGTCGGCGGGGTGACGGCGGCGGTCTGGGGCAGAACGGCCATGCCGGGGGTTCCGGACGGGGCCATTGGAGCGTGGCGGGCGGTCGGGGTGACGTTGGTGGTGGCGGTGGTGTCCGTGTCCTCGGTCGACATCAGGTAGAATTGAAAGCCGAGGGCTCCGGTCGCGGCGAGCAGGACGCCGGCGAAGGCCATTACCTGTTTCTTGCGGTCAGGTTTGCCGCTGGCGCGCCCGGGGACGGCACCGTGTTCCGTCTTTGGCGACGAACCGAACAGGCTGCTCCGGCGGCGGGCTGGGGCCGGGGGTTCCGGCGCGGGGCGCGCCGGTTGCGCCTCGGTGCGGTGGTGTTGGTTGTCTGCCGGGTCGCTGGCGGCGTCGGCGGAGGCGTACGCGGGTGGCGGCGGTGGTTCGTTGTCCGGTTCGTCGTCGTCCTCGAACGCCGAGGGGACGTCGTTGATAGTCCTCGGCGTGCTGGGCGTGGCCGGCCGCGGTTCGGCCGCCGCGACGTGCACGTACGCCGTGGGAGCGCTCGTCGTCGGCGCTGTGGGGAAAGGCGGGGTGAGATCTTCCCCCGGGTGCGCTGCGTGGGTGCCCGAAGCGGTGTCGAGTGACGCGGGTACGGGGGCCGGATGCGGAGCGTGCGCCGTCAGGGCGGCGGCTTGGGGAGCCGGGGAAGCGGCGGCGGCGGCGGTGAGCACGTGGCCGGGGAGCGCGTCGATCGTGGTGGACAGGTTGTCGTACGCCGATGTCAAACTGAGACGGGTTTCGCGGCTCTCGTTGGCCGATGCGTTGGCGGCTTTGAGCGTTGCGGCGACGCTGGTGTTGAGCGAAGAGATGCGCGACGAGACGTCCTTGCTGATCGCGTCGACCTGTTGGGTCAGCGAGGCGAGGTTCTCGAGCAGCGTCCGCATGGTGTCGGACACGACGCGGTTGATCTGCGCCTGCCCGTTGTCCTCCGTCGCTGTTGCGGCGACGATGGCAGCGGCGCTGTCGAGGCGTTCGGCGACGGGGCCGATGGCTGCTGTGAATTGCTTGATGGCCGCTTCGGTGGATGCGTCGGCGGTGGTGGTTGCGGTGGTCTGGAGGAGCGCCGTGAGGCGTTCGGCCAGGTCCGGGATGGTCTTCTCGAGCGCACGGTCGATGGCCGGCCCGAAGGCGGTTTCAGCGAGGTTGCCGACGTTGGTGTTGATGGCGTCGATGATCGCCGGCCGAAGGTCGGTCGCATGATGGGCGCCGAGTGCAGCTTCGAGGCGCTGACACAGGGTTGGGATGGCCGACTCGATGATCGCGGCCAGGCGTTGAGCGTCGTCGTTGTTGGGCGTGGCGGCTTCGATCGCCGGAATGATGCCGGCGAGCGTCGTGGCGAAGAGTTGCCTCGTCGTTTCGGCCTGCTGGTCAAGCTTGTTGTCGATGCTGACGGAGAGCGCCGTTACGGCATCGTTGACGGCGGCGCGGACGCCGTCATGGTCGGCGTCCTGCAGGCGCGCGAAGAGGATGTCGGCGATCTCGTTCGGATCGAAGCGGGGTGCCGGTGTGGGAGTTGCTGTTGGTCCCATGATCGGGTCGGTGGGCGCGCTGATGGTGTGTGGCGCGACGGCGGGCGGGTTGGGCGCCGGCTGCGCGTAGGCGGGCTGTGAGGTGTGCGCCGTCGCAGGAAGATCAGGTGACGGTGCGTTGACGGGGGCCGGTGCCGCCGGCGCGTGGGACGGCGCGGCCGTCGTGGGGTGGACGGGCGCGGGCATGGGCGCCAGCGGGTGTACGGGAGGGGACGGTGAACGGGTGCTGCGCAACTGGTTGAAGAGAAGGGCTGCCTGCTGTTCGGGCGGCGTCGAATGTATGATGACGGTGGGACCGCCGGTGGGGGCCACAGCGGAGCCCTGCGGCGTCATCAACGAACGCAGAGAATCCAGTTGCCGCGACGTCTCCCGGTTGGTGACGGTCATCGGGGGGGCGTCGGTCCGGTCGGTCATGGTGTCATTCCTTGGTGGGGAGGCCGGGGCATGGGGGCCCCGGCTTGGCCGATCAGGCGGCGTTGCGGGGCGTCGCGGTCGGCGCGATGGCGAACGTCAGCGGCGTGCCGGTGTAGGTGAGCGCCAGGTTGTTCATGGCGGCGGAGTCCGGTTGGGAGAGCACGGACCGGATCATGCTCATGACCATGAAGCCTTCGGATTCCAGGGTCTCATGGAGGTTGGAGAGCAGCTCGTCCAGCTGCTGCGGGTTGTTGGTGAAGTTGAAGACCGCCGGCTTGTTCTGCTGGGCGCGCAGGAGGAGCAGCACGCACAGGCTGAGACGCTGCAGCATCGTCGGCTCTTCGTTGGTCGCCACGCGGGTGACGGTGTCGGCGAGCGACGCGGCGACGGCGACGGCTTGGTAAAGGGGCGTTTGGGTGACGCTCTCGTCGGCGGCGTGGGTGGTCAGGTAGTCCTTCAGCGTGTCGACGGTCGCGCGAAGGGCAGGGACGGATTGATTGAGGAAGGGCATGGTGGTTCCTTGTTTGCGAATCAGGGTGTTTTGACGGACCGGGAGCGGCGTGTTGCCCCCGTTTTGGGAGAGCGCTTGCGCACCGTGTCGAAGCGGATGTGTGCGTCCAGCCGGCCAAGGGTGGTTTGCTGGGCCAACGCGGCGAGGTTCCGGCGGATTTCATCGGCCGTGCAGAGCATGCCGCCGTTGGGGTCGAGCGGGTGCGGGCCGATCGTCGGAGAAAACACAGCTGTCCCGCCGGGCGGGATCGGTGACGGTTTCCACCATGGCCGCGGGCGCCGGTTTTTGCCGCCTTCGGTGTATTTGAAATCGGGGTTGTCGATCAGCGACTGTTGATGGCTGATCGAGCGCAGGAAGCGTCGGCGGGCTGCGAGGATCTCGGATTCACCGGTCGGTTCCGCCGTTGCGTAGGTTCCCTCAATGCCGACGATCCCCTGCAGAATCGACCTCGGCCTCGTCTCGGGGGTGAGGTCGGGAGTGGTGTTTGCGTCGGTCGGTGCGGAGACGGCCGCGGTTGATTCGGAAGGCATTTGGCAGCCCAGCGATGATTTTTGACGCGCGCATTATGATGGGCGATGGTGAAGGATGCAAGACGGCAGGCGCGTTTTGACGAAATTGCGCGCGACGCCCGCATAGGGTATTTTGACGGCCAGGCACTCAGGAGGTTGGTATGAGCAAGCGCGCGCGTGTTGCGGTGGTGGGTGTGTTGCTGGCGGGAACGGCCGCGACATTGGCGGCGTGCGCGACGCCGGGCGGTGCATCGCACGCGGACGCTGAGGCGCGACAGCGGTTCGTGTTCGATCCCGCGCACGGCCGGCTCGTGGATGTCGGCGAGCCGGGCATGGTGCTCACGGAGATCAAGGCATGGCAGCAGCAACGCCGGGGGGTTGGCCAGGCGGACAGCCAGCGGCCGGTTGCGGTCGCGACCGCAGCGACCCACACGGTCGTCGCACGCGGTGAGAGTGTTGCGGCGCCGCTCGCGTCGCCTGGGAAGGCTTTGAGTGTGGTGATGAAGAAGGGGCGTGTCGGCAAGCCGAAGACCCTTCCGGTGTCGGGAGCGGTTGCGCAGATTCCGCCGGCTGAGCTGGAAGCGTTTGTGCGCGCCGTCGTCGCGTCGGTTGATGGTGATGCCGTCGCGGCCGGGTCAAAGGCGGGTAAGGGCGTGGATGCGAAAGCGTCTCTGCAGGTGACGGTTACGATGGCGCGCGGCGCTGCGGCATCGGAGGTGGCGCCGGCGAAGCCGCAGGGCGGGGCCGGTGCAGCGGCGTCTGGCGGGGAACGCGGCGGGAAGCCGGGTGAAGGCAACGGGCCCATCAGGTTGGGGCCGCGGCCGCCGATCAAAGCGGTTCCGGTTGCCGCGGTGGCGTTGCCGCCGAGCGCGCCGGTCGTGGTGCGCGGCGCAACGACGGGGCTGGTGTACGAGGTTGTGGAACTGGCCTATTTCTCGCCGGACGACTGATCGGCGATGCCGGCGGTCCGTGCGAAGAGGGCGCACAGGTCGGCCCAAGGCATTTTGCGGCGGAGGTCGTTCCAGTCGCCGGTGTGCGGCGGCATGGCGATGCGCACATCCGTCGTGTTGGTTTGGCGCAGCGCGCACCATTTGGCCGCGGTGTGCCCTGGGTTGGGGTCATCCTGAGACGGCGGGTCGTTGTCGGCGACGATGAGCAGGGTGGTTACGCCCGGTGGGGCGGTGAACGCGCGCAGCCCGCTGGTTCCCCAGGTCGCTGCGAGGGTCCAATCCGCAAGGGCGGGGCTGACCGAGAGCAGGTTCTCGATGCCCTCGGCGATGGCCCATCGTGTAGGATCGCCTTTGGCGAGCATGACGCAGCCGCCGGGATCGGCCGGGCCGGTGGTGCGCTTCGGCACCACGAGGGTGGGCCGGGTGCCGTCCGGGTTGAGGTAGATTTCCTGGATGGCGCGGACGGTGCCGTCGGGCATCTGCCAGGCGCTGACGAGCGCGCGCACGGGCCGCGACGTTTCGCTGCAATAGGCGCGATCGTTGAAGCGCAAGGACAGGCCGCGCGCCAGAGCGGTTCGTACATGCTCGGGGCAGCGGCTTACATCGATGCCGCGGCGCATCAGGTATCGCTCGGCGATGGTCCCGATGATTGGACGTGAGGGATTCCAGCGGTTGCGCGCCGCTTCAGCGCGTTCTTCCGGCGTCCGACGGGCGCGCGCCGGTCCGTGGGTGGCGAAGTCGTTGGGTGTTGGGGATGGGTCGGCGTTGGTTTGGCCGGCCAGCCAGTCGTAGGCGTCGCGGAAGTCGGCGAAGCCGTGGACGATCTCGACGAGCCGGGTGAGACCGCCGCCCTGGCCGCTTTCGAAGTTGAACCAGCATCCAGCCAGGTCGCCTCCCATGGTGACTTTGAGAGAGCCTTTGCGCCCGTAGCGCCATTCGCTGCTGGAGCGTTCGACCCAGGTCGGGCGGCCAAGCAGGGCGAGGATGACGCCGGGAAGGTGGGCATCCGAGCACGCGCGGTCGAGGACGCGTGCGCGCCAGTTCTTCCAGAAGACCGCGTTGGCGGATGCGGTGGCATTTTGAGCGTGTGGAGTCATCGGCGGACGATGCCTGTTGGTTTGGCGCCGGCGGCGTCGCAGTGCGCGCGCTCGGCTGGGGTCATGGGCATGTGACGGAGGGTTGCGTAGACGTCGAGCACGTCGCAGACGTAGCGTTGGCCGTGCTTTGGTTTTGATGAGTAGTATCGTGCGACGGCAGCGTTCCAGCTCCGTTCGCGTCGGCGGAACTCCAGGAGAATCTCGGCCGCATAGCGAAGGTTGGCGTACGGATCGAGGGCGCGCTCCGGTTGACCGTCGAGGCGCTGCAACTGCCAGGTCATGCTGATCTGAGCGCAGCCGATCGCGATGTCGGTGCGCGGCTTTCGGCCACGGTAGAGATGCGGCACAGCGGCGTGGGCGGACTCGGAGTGGATGTTGTCGCCGTCCAAGGTGGTGAGGACCCACGGCCGCCCGCGCGATTCCACCGCGACGATGGCGGTGAGCAGCAGGTCGGGAATGCGATAGGCGCGCTCGGCGGAGAGCGCGGCCTGGACGCAGATGTTGTTGCTCCAGCCCGGAGGGAGCGGTGTTTCGGCGCGGGCATAGACGGCCGCACTGAAGATGGCGAGCGATGCCGTGGCAAGGGTCAGCAGGCGCATGGGGCATACCCGGTGCGTGGGTGCGAAAGGGGTGTGTGTAGCGCGGTCATTTTAGGCGGTTGGGCTGGCGCTCCGTCAAGGCAGAACGGCTTTGACGGCAACTCGGCGCTGTTTTGTTGTGGCGCGGACGGTGTGATGAACGTCCACGACGACGGACGAGTCACGGGTGAAGGGCGATGACGGTCGAAAAACGCCGTGGCATTTTGAAAGGGCAGCGGTATAGTGTCCTCGGTGCGAGCTTTGGCTTGCGAGCAAACAGGAGATGATTCTATGAGCGGTATGCAGGCCGGCGATCTCGGCGTCGAAAAGCCGGAGCTGACGATGTTGGGGCGCTTCCAGGGCGAGGAGGAAGCGTTGCTCGTGGTCATGGACTGGGACGCGGTCACGCCGGCCCCGCAAAGGGTGCTCGACCACATCGGCGAGGTGGCGGCCGTTGACGACTACCAGTTCCTGGCGTCGTTTCGTGGGCGCATCGAGGTCGTTGAGACGCCCGCCACTCTGATCGAGTTTTGGGAGCGCGCCGGCGGCGACACGTTCAGCGAGGTTGCCTTGGACGACGTTCCGGATGGCCGGCTTCTGACGTTCGTGGGGCGCCGGCGTGACAGCGGCGATCTCGAACTGACGCTGCGGCGGATGCCGGTCACGGGCGAGGCGGCGAGCCCGCTGTACATCAAGCGCTACGCGATGTCGCACATGCTGCACGCGGATCGCTTCGGCGTCTATGAGCTGCTGTTCGTCTGTGAGGGCGATCATACGGCGCCGGTGGCGACGTTCGACGACGTGTATCTCTACGCGCTCAAGCAGCAGGGCATGGATCGGCCGGCGGTGGCGTGATGGACACCCGTCAAAACGTGGTGGAGGCGGAGGCGCCGGCCGTTGAGCCGGCGCCTTTCGTCGTTTCGGCTCCCCGGCGGCCGGTCGTCATCCATGTGGCGCCGACCGCGACGATGGGTGGCGTTCCCGTGCCGGCGACGGTGGTGTGGGGAGTTCCGGAGCGGCCGAGGCAGGCGAACGCCCCGGTGAAGTTGCGGGGAGGGCGGCTGCCTGGTGGCGCCGTTGGCATTCCGGTGCCAGGGGAAGAACCGCCCAGGCGCAAGGTCAGGCGGGAGCGCCCGAAACGGAGCTTTGCGGCGCGGGTGCTCTGGCCGTTCCCGGATCTGTGGTGGGACGCGGTGGAGCCGGCCGTGGTGACGTATGAGGCGTTGACGGAGGTGTTGGGCCGGCGCGTGGCGCAGGTGGTGGTGGCCTCCGGAGTGGTGACGCTTCTTCCCGCGTGGTTCGTCGGAGGAATATGGGGCGTGGTGCTTTCGGTGGCCCTTGGTGCGGTTGGGACGGGCTTGCTGATCCTCGGCCAGCCGGAGGTGGCGGCCCGGATCAACGCCAAGATGGACGAATGGAGCGCGCGGGGGGGAAAGCGATGAGGTCGGTCGGGCAGCGTCGAACGATGGTGGCGGCGGTCGCGGCAGCGCCTCTCGCATGGTTGGTGCTAGGTGGAGCGTGGAGCACGGACGCGTTCGCTGAGACGATTGCGGAGGCTTGTTCAATCAGCTGGGACGTGCCCGGTATGCTCGCTGGGATGATCACCACGCTTGCGAATGCGCTGCTCGGTATGGGGTTGTCGTTCTACACCGCCATCGTGCCAAAGCTCGGCGGCGTGGTGTTTGTTGGGTCGGTGCTGTGGCTGGTCTTCCAGGGTGCGAAGATCGTGTTCGCCTTTGGTGATCCGAACGAAGGGAAGGAGTTTGTCCAGAACCTTTGGATCAAGATGTTTGCGCTGGCGGCACTCGGCTGGATCATCGGTGAGGGAACTAACGAGAGAGCCCTGTCGGAGTACGTGTTTCAGCCGATTTTCGGGACGGGCGCATCGCTGGCAAAGCTGGTTCTTGACGCAAAGATTCCGGGTGCTCTCAGTATGGGTGAGGTGAACTGTACGGCTGAATATAGTGTCGGAGATGTGAAAATTTTCCAAAAGGATAGCTTCATCGATTTAGTGTGTTCGATGGAGTATGCCATGAACACTGGGGGCGTTGGGTATCCACTCGCGGCTGCGGTGTATACTGCTGCGGGCGATGGATGGGGCGCCGCGATTGCTGCGGTGTTTACAAACATATTTTTGGTCATGGGTGCGACATTCATTTGTTTAGCAATGTCGATTTATTTTGTGTTTGTGATTTTTCGGATTTTCATGCTGATCGCGTTTGCCTGGACAATTCCAGTTGGCTTGGCGTTCCAGCCGTTTCGGGATCCGGCGAAGGCTATTATTAGTGGTTTGATCGGCGCGATGATTGTCATCATGGCGTTCTCGGCCATTGGGCAGATTGGCGTCGTTCTGGTGAGCAGTATGCTTGGGGGGCTGGCAGGGAACTCGTTCTCGAGCCTGTCGCAAGTGTGTCTCGCTTTGTCCAAGACGGATGGAAAAACGTCAACGGATTTCTATAACGCGCTAGTGCCAACTGGCGGGTTCATTATGGCTGCCCTCGGTGTGGTGCTGCCTCTTCTGCTCAACTCGGCGAGCGCCCTGGCCAGCATGATGGTGCAGGGAGCGGGGGACATTCTCGCCCCGGCCCGTCAAATCACGGGTGCGGGGCTCGGGTTGTTCATGGGTGCCATGGGGGCCATGGCTGGTGGTCTTGCCGGAGGGGCGTTGAAGCTCGGCAAGGGGTTACTAAGTGGCGGTGCGGGCAAGCCAGCCGGTGGAAATGTGACGGATGATAAGCCGGGAGGTGCGTAATGAGAGGACTGATGGTGTTGGCGGTGACAATTGGCTTGCTGGGAGGGACGGCAGCGGCCGGGCAATCGCCGGAAGTGATTTTTGTCCGGAGTTCTGATGATGCTGAGGCCGAACGCGTCGTGCGGGATCTCTGGGGCCGGGAACTCGATCGGGCGCGGGCGGTTTCGCCGGATCATGCACGGTTCTTCGTGAGCCGACTGGATCTGGGGGGACCGTTTCGGATCGCGGTCGCTGCGATGGGGGACTCAGTGTCGTTTTGTGGTAGCGCCGGGTGCGCGGTGGTGATCTTCGCGTACCGGGGCGACACGGGACAGTGGAGCCGGGTTCTCGATGCGATAGGCAATTCCGTCGCAGTGGACGCAGCCGGAGGGACTAACTTACGGCCCGCTGACGTCGTCATTGATGGCGTGCGACATTCATTTGATGCGGTGAGATCAGTGTATGTGGAGTCGCTGCAGTGAAGCGCGTGCTGCTGATCGTAGCGCTGGTGGCGATGTCGGCTGGCGGCGCGGTGGCTGCCATCAAGACAGATAAGGAGTTTGTAGACGCCCTCATTCAAATCGAGAGCGGTGGCAACAAGAAGATCGTGAATGGGAGCGGGCATATTGGACTCGTGCAGTTCTCCAGAGTCGGTCTTGAGGACATCGGATGGGTAAAGTCGAGTGGTGATCCGGGGTGTCAAGGGAACAACTTTTCATCCAGGTGCGTCACATGGACTGAAAAGGCGAGGCGGGTAGGGGTCAGTAGTGTTGATCAGTTTCTTGAGAATGATGTTGCGCAGCTAGCCGCTGAGACGGACGCGCTGGCCCGAGGACGAGCGTATGTGTCGGCTCTAAAACTCGACCAGTATTACGGCAGGACGATTAATGGCCATGTGATGGACGAGTATACGACGCTGGCCCTGATCCATAATTTGGGGATCGGCGGTGCAGAGCGGTACCTGGCGAGCAATGGTGTGGAACAGCAGGGCGCTGGCGTACGCTACCTCAATAAACTTGGGCGAACGGAAGGGAGTACGACGTCGACATCTCGCGGCGCATCGACAGAGTTCGACAAGATCGCTTATGCGTGGTCCTTTGGGCTACTGGGGTCAAATGATTCTTACAAAGATGCATGTGATAAACAGCCGCAGTTGCCGGTGTGGGCGGTGAATACACTCGATATGTTGTCTGTAAATATGTCGGTATTTGCTGAGGGTCTTTATGATAAAGTTATTAAAGGGGTCGTGTACAGCGTGTACACCGCGTTGACTGCTTGGTTAGTTATTCAGGGTGGCCGGATCGTGATAGCCTTTGGAGACGCGAGCCGTGGTTGGGCTACGGTTCGAGAAGTATGGGTTAAAGCTCTGGGTGTGGTGTGTGTGCTTTACGCTGCCGGAGTGGCGCAACCGTATCAGGTGTGGCGCGATTACGTAGAAGGCCCGGTGATGACTGCCGGAACTGGCTTGATTCGTAGCGCGCAATACGGACAAGTTGTGGATCAAAGAGGTGCAAAGATATTAAATACGTCACTCGGGCCGTGCCCCATCGTTGCGCGAGGTGGGAGTGGTTTTGACGAGCGCGCGGAGCAAGCTCGTGTTGATATCATTTGTGGTTTTTGGGAGCCAATGAAGGCGTCTGCGGGAATGTTGGTGGTTGGGAATGGCCTTATGTCATTGAACGCAACCCCAACGCTGAATCCGTTGGTGACGGTGTTTCGGTCGGCGGCGATTATATTCACATCGGCAGGAGCTGTTGTTGTTGCGCTATCCCTGTTCGGATATGCCTTCTTTCTGCTATTTAGACTTTTTATGTTGGCGATGTTTGGTTGGGTGTGTGCGCTAGGATTGGCGTTCAAGCCGTTTCGAGAGCCGGCAAAAAAGATAGTGCTCGGAGTGGTTAATGTTGTTCTAGTGGTGTTTGGCTACCAAATATTGGGGAAACTGGGGATCGTTATGTTGGGGTTGGTATTTGAACTCGGAAAGGATAGCGAGAGAGTGTCTGATATTGTGGGTTATTGTGATTTGTTGGGAGCGGATCAGGGATTGAAGGGGTCGGTGTTTGTGGTCATGACGACAGTGGGGCCATTGTTGTTTTTGTTTCTTGGAATTGGCTTTGTTCTCCTGTTGCCAGCCGCGTCGGGTATTGCATCGTTGCTTACCAATGGGATCAACGACGGGTTGGCTGCCGCGCGCCTGTTCGCTGGATCTGTGGCGACAGGAGCGCTTGCAGCGTCAGGTGCCGGCGTTGGCGTGCTATTCGGATCATCTGTCACAGTAAGGAAAACAATAGCAACGTTTCTTCGTAGGCGGTTTGGTACTCCCAAAGAATCTGTTCAAGAGACACTTCCTGGAAGCTCATAACAGTGTTGTTGTGGTTATGAGCCCTGGATCTTCCTCAGCGAACGCTCTGAGATGAGGGTGTAAAAGAGGAGATATCGGCCGTCAGAAGTCCTGGTGCAGATGGATGCCGCGGGGCGTTCGTAAATGACCTTAATGTCCTGTGCGCCTTCTTGAAACTTTGTGGACGGTTCGGCGATCGTCGGTTGCTCGTCCTTGGTTACAGTATAAAGGTATCTGTTGGTTGCTCGGCAGACCGCCGGATCAATGTCCCAGACGACGGCCGCGACGGGGACTATGGCTTTGTAAGTGGTTGACGTTGTCGAGCCGAGGATGAGCGACTTTATCACGGTTACGCGATGGCGGACCCAGTTAGCATAATTGCGCTGGGCGCTACGCCCAGTCTTGTTTATAGGTGGCAGCATGATAAAGCGAGGAGCCGTGTTGTAGATGTCAACGACGGACATGCGCTTGTTAACGAAATGTTCTGAAAAGGCGCGATTCAGACCTTCTAGTATGGCGATTTGGTTCGATTGGGGGTCATCGCCTAGCCAACTCTCCGAAACGGAGAAGAGGTCGGTGACCACGTAGGGGCTGTCGGCCCGGGCCGTCCAGGGGGTGAGAGCGCCAGCGAACACCAGGGCGGCAGCGAGCAGCGAGCGCATGTGACTTCCTCTCTTTGCTTTTTGGATTTTGGCCGGATTGAGAGCTGCGTGACCGTGTTGTGACTGTGTCCGTCACCGGCCGGCTTGGGCTGGACGGTGCAGGATTATGGTTGTACGGCGAAAATGAGCTTTTGTGTAGAGGTGGCGTGTGCGCCTGGGATCACGTGGCCGGCGTGATCTCGATTTTGCGCACGTTCCAGCTGAGTGGAGTGGTGTCGCCGGGGTGCGCCACCGCGTTGCGGATGCTGTCGGCGAGTGCGCCGGCGTAGCGGGTGCGCAGCGTCACGGTGATCGTGGCGTTGTCCTTGATAACCGAAAGGTTCACGCGATAGCCAGTCGCGTGAACCTTTTTGATGTCGCCCCTGACGCAGGTGAAGCCTGGTTCGGGCGGAGTGCCGGTGGTGAATGTGAGCATGGGCTAGCTTCCGGTGGGGAGGGCGATGCCGTGGGGGAAGTAGAGGATGCCTGCAGCGACGAAGAACGGGCACTGGCGGCCTTTTGGGGCCGTTTGGACGGGTGTCGGTCCAGTTTGGATGATGGTGGTGGTGGGGCCGGCGATGTGCACGGTTCCCGCCTCGTCGATCATGGGGCGCGTGTGCGCGCCGTGGGTACTGATCGTGACGAAGGCCGCGTGGATCGGATGGTCGGGCGCAAGGCCGCCGGCATCGGTGAGGATGCCAGCGTTGGTGAGCTGGGCCGCGCAGTGCGTCGCCAGCGGTCGGAGCTGGTCGGCCGCGGCGGGCGCGGCAATGCCGAGCGTGGCGGCGGCCAGGTGGATCGCGATACTGTGTCGCATGGCGTTCACAGCGTCGGAACCGGCGGGCGGGGTGACTGGGTGGGCGGCTGCGGTGATGCCGGCGCAACCGGCGGTGTGGTAGCTGGAGCGGGTGACGGTGCGAGCGTCGGGCTGGGCGGTGGAACGGCGGCCGGTGTGCTGCCCTGTGTGGGGGGTGCGGAAGGCGCGGCGGTGGGAGCCGGCGGGGGCGTGAGGTCCCGTTGGAATGCCGCGAGGATGCGGTCGTTGGGATCGGCCGCGGGGCCGGTGGCGGGTGTGAGGTCCCGTTGGAACGCGGCGAGGATGCGGTCGTTGGCGTTGGGGACCGCCGCCTGCGGGTGCGTTTCGTTGGCGACGTGTGGCGCGGTGGCAAGCGTTGGCTGAGGGATCCCTGCTTGGGCGTAGGGGTCGTGCGCCGGTGCCAGCACAGGTTCCTGTGCGATCTGGGGCTTGCTGTCGGCCGTCGGTGTTGCCGGCGTGAACGTCTTCAGGAAGGCGGCCTTGGCGCGGGTGAGGACCGGCTTGGCGACCGCTGCGGCTAGGGATGCGCCGCCCACGAGGAGAAGAGGGCCAGCGAGCGGCAGAATCCCGAGCCCGGTGGTGATCGCTGCGGCGGTCACCAGCGTCAGGCCGGCCGCGAGCGCGCGCGTGTTGACCTGGGATGGTGCGTTGGCTTTGGCCGGTTCGTTGGTGTGGCCTTTTGGCTCTACGCGCTTGGCTACAGCGTCGGTGACGTCGGCCGGGTGTGCCAGCCCTTTGTTCAGCGCGGCGAAGCCCGCAACGGCGACTGAGGCGATGGTGACCGGAAACGCCAACTGGGCGAGCAGTGCGAGGTTTCCGGTGGCAACGGCGGCGGCGATGAGCGCGAGCATTGTGATGAGCGCCATCATTGCGACGGCGTTGAACGGCATCTTGTCGAAGGCTTTGGGTCGCATTGCGGTCTCCCGTTCCACTGATGCGTCGGAGTGTACCGGGAGATGGGGGGGTCGGCAATCGGCGGTGTTTTGACGATCTAAAACGGCGGGTCTTCGCCGTTGGGATCGTAGTCCTCTGCTTTCACAGCCGCACGAATGGGGAAGTCCGTGACGATGCCGGCCGGTGGGCCGCTGGGAAGCGCGGTTGCGTCAGCGCCGGGGTAGAGTCGCGGCGCCGAGGACAGGGCTGGCGCGGGCGGGCGGTAGACGTTGGGAGGGGAACCGGCTGTGGGCGGGATGTGAAACGGCACCACGGCGGTGGGTGGCGGGGCGGAGGGGGCAGCCGACGTTGCTACGGTCTGCGGCGAGCGCGTCGGCGCGGGAGCCGCGTGGGTTGTGTCTCCCGCCAGCAGGGAGGCCAAAGCGGGGAGTGGATCGGTGGTGAGGCGCAGCGCGGGAAGCGAGCTCACGTTGAGGGGAAGCGTGTCGATGCGGATCTCAATGGCG
>Ga0196970_1001269_pt1 | contig 18261 bp, 21 predicted proteins | sample S1v_513CmetaG_FD_148672 | JGI IMG/M metagenome (GOLD analysis project Ga0196970, IMG submission 148672) | Soil microbial communities from Anza Borrego desert, Southern California, United States - S1+v_5-13C | ecosystem: Environmental > Terrestrial > Soil > Desert | place: USA: California...
ACGCGTCGCGCAGGGTCGCGGCCCACCAGTCGGGAGCGACGGTGGGGTTCACGTTCAGCACCGGCTCGCCGGGTTCGCGCTCGTACTTTTCGACCAGCTCCCAGAAGCGGCGGCGCTCGTCGGGTGTGTCGCCGATGGTGGAGATGATCGCGGCGACTTCGTCACTATCGCGGGTGATGGAATCGACCGCACCGGGACGTTCGGTATAATCGACATAGCCGGCAGATCGGGAGAGCGCGGTGCTGGTTTCCGGGTTCTCCAGGTCGGCCGCCGTATAGTGGGTCTGGACGGCGTCGCGCGGGACCGTATCGAGCGCTTCGCCGCGCTCGATGTAGGCCTGATTGGCCGATGCTGCGCCGACGCGGTCGTAGCCTTGCGAGGCCTGGTACAGGGCTTCGGCGCCGCCGGTCGAGGCGACTGGAGCGACCTTGGAGATCGAGCGGACGGCGAAATGAAAACTCTGGGCGCCGGCTGCGCTCAGGGGGCGTGAGGAGACGTTTTGGTCAACGGGCGCGTTGAGCGGAACGCGGAGTTCCTTTTTCGAGACGGCACCTTGCGCGAGGGCCGCGGACAGGATGGTGCGGGACTGGTTCCGGGTCGCGGGTGTGCCTTTGAACAACAGCGCGAGCGCGCTGGCTATTTGACGGTTGTTCCGCTCTACGGTGCGGCCGGCGCGTTCCGTCTCGCGGTCGGCGCGTCGCGATTGCGCGAGCTGGCGCTTGGTGTCGCCGTCGAGGCGGAGATCCCACCACGGGCGTTCACGCCGACCGTTGGGTTTGGGGGCCATTAGCGCCGATCCTCATGGGCGGCGACAGGCACGCCGTTCGCACACGAACGGCGCGCCGGATGAGGCTGCTGGAGGAGGTGCCGGCACGGGCCTCTGGCACGTGTTCGGCAACCGCTCGGACGAGCGGGTGATGCCGTGGCTGTGCTGGGGCACAGAACGCGGGGGTGTTGAGAGTGAGCGGTGTGGTGACGCACCAGCGATGCTCCCAGTAAGGCCGCGCTTTGGCGGACTGGATGGTTGTCGAGGGGCGTGAAACGCCCCTTGTCAGGCCCCTGCCAGGGCACGCGCGCAGCGCGCCACCCACAGCAAACAGGTGCGCAGCACGTGTTTGCGGTATTGAACATCTTTACTTGCATCCTTCTGGTCATGCAAGCCCAGAGGCGTTTTGATGCCTCTGGAGCTATCCCAAAGCCTTGTGCTACAAGGCTTTGGGGAGTGCTGCCGGCAGGCAGCGGCGGTCCGTTGGGCCGTTTTTCATAATGCATAGGAAAATCAACTGGATACCGGATGAGCCGGGCGTCGCCAGAACCGAACTGGTAGGGACATGCGGGCAAACCGGCAGCGCCGGCCAGGCAAACTGGGAGCGCCGGGAGGGGCGAACTGGTAGGGGCATGCGGGCAAACCGGGAGCGGCAGGGGCGGCGAACGGGGAGGAGGCAAGGGTGAACGGGGGGAGGCGCTGTGGTCGGGTCTGCGTGGCGGGCGATCATGGCTGCGCGATCCGGCGGCGTGGTGATGGGACGGGCGGTCGGCGGCCGCGGTGACGCGGCGGCGGGCTGGTGGAAGTCTGACGACAGGTCGTGAAACGGAGTGTGCTGATGGGTGGCAAGCGGGTGAAGTTTCCGACGCTGAGGGATGTGCCTCGGAAGCCGCGAATGGGGCGGCTTGGCCCCTCCGGCGCCATCGAGGCGATCGACGAGTTGCTCGCACCGGAAAGGTATGAGGAGGTCGATTGGGGAGGTGCGCGCGAAGCGCGGAGGGGCGGTCGGTTTCGCGCCGGGTACGACAATTTGATGACGTTCGCGCAGCGCAAGCGCGCGGCGTATCGAGAGCACATGGGCGAGGCGGGTGTGAAGGTACTCGACGCGCTCGAAAGGGTCGCGGCGGAGTTGGAGGCGGAGAGCGCCGCGATGCCTTTGACCTGGCAGAACGCGGTGATCCAGCTGGTCGAGGCGTTGAGCGGAGCGGACCAGACGGCCGGGGTGCATCAGTCGGTGAAATGGGCGATGGAGGCGCTGGCTCAGGCGGTCGAGGCGGAGGTGCGTGCGGCGGTTTTCGAAACGCTGCCGACGCATGCGCTGGCGATCCGTGTGTTCGCGTCGGTGCAGGGGGAAGGGCACAGCGTCGATGATCTTCTCCTGCCGGGCGGAGGGATTGAGCGCGAAGGGTTCGCGCGGCTTGTCGAGCACGTCAGCCGTGGAGTGGCGGCGTGGCGGGTTGAACGCTCCTCAGGAGGCGCAAAGCTGGCGCCGAGCGATGCCGTAGCGCGCGGTATCGGTGGGACGGACGGTGCCGAGGCGGGGCGGCAGGCGGCGGGGGAAGCAGCGTCGGCTGAGGCCGGCCCGCCGCGGTCATCCGCGGTCGCAAGCGCTCCATCGCGACCTGGAGGTGGCCACGCGTTTGATCCTGGTGCTGAACGGCATGGCGGTGGCGCGGTTGGCGCCGGTGGAGTCGCTGCCGCTGGCGCGGGTATGGGCTCAATGAGTGCGGCTCAAGTGCCGGCTCAAGGAGTGGCCCAGGGACCGGTCGAGGGTCCGGCTAAGGGCGCAGCCGCGATGCGCGGGCCTGGCGGTGCGTTGCCGGTTGATGGCGCTCAGCCGGTGGCGCTGGAGGATGACGCCGATTACTTCGAGCGCGCGGACCGAATCCGGCAGAGGTTGCGCGAGAAAGCGCAGTCCGGCGGTTGACGGCACGGCAGCCTCGTTGCAATGGCCAAGCGTTGCCGGTCGTCAAAACACAGCGGATTGCGCGGACGTCCGCTGCCTTGTACGATGCTCCGAATGGTGATGTTTTGACGATTCGAAAACACGGAGCTGATGATGGCGAAGGAACGGTCTGAGAACCGGCTGATCGATATGCTGCGCACGCACCTGAACGGCATCGGGCTGACGGTCGAAGGGGGACCGGGACGTGCCCAGAGCCGGGAAGCAATCGATCAGGCATTGGCGGCGGGGCGGGCGTTTCTCGATCGTCTCACGCGAGAGGTGGTGCGTCCCTACACGGAGGTCGCACGACAGTTGGAGGCGGCGCGTACGGAAGCCTTCCACAAGGATGTCGGTGGGGCATTGACGCGCAAGCTTGGTCCCGAGGCGGCAGCATCGGTTGCCGACGATCCGGACCTGTTGGCGGCGATCGCGGATCTGGTGAAACAGCGGCGCGAAGCGGCGCTGAATGGCGCTGGTGCGGGTGCTGAGGTGCGACCCGGCGCTGGCCGTACAGGAACGGCACGGAGCGAAGGTGCTGAGACGCCGGGCGGCGGGCCTGAAGTGCGTTTGCCGGACGCGGGCGCCTATACCGGCATCATCGCGGGCACTGATGCCGGCGCCAATGCCGGTGCCAACACCGGCGCGCGCGCTGGTGCGGGACCGGATGGTCGTTCCTCGGCAGACGATGTTGGGCGGGCAAGCGCCGCGGAGAGTGGGGGCGCTGCCGTTCCGCCTGGTGTCAGTCTGGACGGTTCGTCGGGATCCGCTGTGTCCGGACCTGGAGGCGCGCGTCCAGGCGGCGCCGCCGGTCCGAAAGACGCGGTCAGGCAGGCCGGGGCGGATGGCGGGACGGCAGGACAAAGGGCCGTGCCGATCCCCGCCGCGGCGGCGTTGCTGCCGCAGTCCACGCAATAGTCTGAACATCACGCGGGAGACGTCGGATGAGCGAGCCTCAAAAAGCCGATATGGACGGCGCGGACACCATCGCCTGGGAGCGCCTGGAGCGTCTCGGGCGTGGAGTGCTGATGGCGTTGGCGGCGTCGGTCAGCTTCGTATTTCAGCAAGGTGCGTGGGCCGTCACCATGTCGGTGATTGGCATTTTCCTCGTGTCCTGCATTGACGTGGTCTGGCAGGTGTTGTGGCTCGTCTGGGTTATGAACACGGACCTCCCTTACTTCCTGGCGGTCAAGGCGTCGGGATGGGCTCCGCGCATGTTTGACCCGCTGAACGCCGCGCATTGGGCGGCGCTGCAGGGGGCTTACTATTCGACTGGAATTCCCTGGCCGGTGACGCTCGGTACGTTGCTCGCCGTGCTGTTGTGGGGCATGGGCGTGATGCAGATTGCGGAACAGCATTCGCTGACGCGCACGAAGGATCTCTGGCAGATTCCGACCTGGAGGTTCGTGAAGAGTTTCTTCCGGTTCATGGCGTCCGTCGGCCTGCTGATCGGGGCCGTGTTGAAGCGGTTTCCTTGTGTGATCTCGTACCCTCTGGTGACCGGGGTTCTCGGTTTCCAGTACACGCTGACGATGGGCATCGCCGCCGGTGATTGGCATCGCCCGGCCAAACTGGCAGTGGTGTGGGGCGCGGTCGCGGTCGGGGTCGTCGTGGCGCTGTTGTTGCGCCCCATCGGCCGGTTGGTCGTTTGGGTCGAACGGCACAAGGGCTGGCGTTGGAGCACTCTGTTGAAGAGCCGTCCGCGCACGGCTGGCACGGCTGTAGCGGCCGGCGTCGGTGCAGACGCCGCAACGGGCGGGCGGCGCGAGGATTTGGCCAGCAAGACGCTGGCGGAGATCATGGCCATGCCGGAGTTTCAGGGCGCTTTCGTCCAGGCCCTCAAGACGGCGTTGCCGGCCGACGGTGTGGAGGCTTCCGCCGGGAAGCGTGGTGGTGTGCTGAACGTTGCTCCGGTGGTGGTCACGGGACAAGGTTCGGCGGGGGTCGCGGTGGCGGTCCCGGCCACTGCCCGGGCCTCCGGCTTGGAAACGGAAGTGGTGCCGGCAGCGGCGCCGAGCGGGGCGCCTGGAGGGGTGCCCGGAACGGCTCCGGCTGAGGCGCGGTCCGGGGCGCCCGGCGGAGGCGCGCAACGTGTGGCGGGAGTGGACATTCCGGTGGTGATGGAGGCCGGTTCAGCGGAGGGTGGAAAGACCGCTGCGGATCGGGCTCGGGAGATGGCGTTGGCCTTCCAGGGTGCCGCGGGCGAGCCTAAGCCTGAGGCGAATCAGGCGGGGGCTGGAACGTTGGCGTCGTCCGGCGGAGACAGCCCGGGGACGGCTGTCGCGGGGAAGGTTGTGGCGATGGTGGCGCCGGGCCTGGCGATGGGCTCAGGGGACGTGGTCGAGGGGGCCGGGTCGAGTGATCCGGCAATGGTGGACAACATCGCGTGGGCGCGGGATCCAGAGGCTCTCACGCGCATTCCGGTGGACGGCGAGGAACCGGCCTCGACGTTCGACCGGAAGGGCCAGCATGTGCTCGCGCTGGAGACGGCGATCATCGGCTTGATGCGTAAGTTCGGTCTCGCTGGAGAGGGCATTGGTGGTGTCGTTATTCGCGACGATGACCCTGTTCTGCGCGCGATGGGATTGACGGTGTATGGCGCGCGCGTCTGGACGGGTGATGAGCGCGACGCGGTCATCCGGCGGATCGTTGGCACGGCGATGGGAAGCGCCGGGATGCTCGGCGATACCATGAGCGCGGTGCGCGGGATCATCGAGCTCATGGTGCGCCTGCGTGATGAACACGGACTGACGTGGCCGCATGTTGTGCGGATCCGTTGGGCCGGGCGCGAGGTGTTCGGCGAAGACGACGTTTTCGAGGTGTTGTCGTTCCTGGTGCACCGCAAGAGTGTGATCGAGCTTTACGCGGCTTTGTGTGAGGCGATGGGTGGGCGTGAGGCGACGGAAGGGACGGCGCGGCCGTGTCCGTCGTTGGCGCGTCCTTCGACGCGGATCCGGCGTATTTTTGAGGCGGCCGAAGCGATCGACGGCGCGGATGATGTGGTCGGTGAAACGGACGGTGGTCCGTCTGGCGGTCGGGGTCCGGAGGTGGGTTCCGGCGACGTCGGTACGGGACGCCAGGCGGCGCTCGACGGTGATGGCCGGGGCGACGCCTTGCGCCGGTTCGCGTCGGCCGTTGGCTCCGGGCCGGATGGCGTGTTCGGCCGGCTGCTCAAGAGCGGGCAAGCGCGTGTTCTCGACAGCGTGAAGGGCGAGGGACTCATCGCCAGCTATCTCGTCGGTACCGCGGGTGGGCGGCTGATGCCGACGCACTTTGCCGGAAGCCGTGATCTCGTCGTGGCCGGCGGTATGCCGGCGTCGGGAGCCATGGTTGCCGACCTCGTGGTGGCGTGCGTGGACGTGCTGCGTGACAGCGTCGTCGTGGACCCTGTTCCGGAAGCGGTGGGGGGGCGCGGTATCCTATTCATCGGCGTGTTGGACGGTGGCGGCGTGGCGGAGGTCGTGCGCGTTGTCCCGATGAAGGTGATCCTGGAGAACGTCGGTTTGGCGGTCCCGGAGCCGCTCGTGGCGCGGGGGGGCGACGGGCGGGAGTTGTATGAGCTGGTCGTGTATGTCGTGCTGCCGCAGCGGCTGGCGTCGGAGTACCAGATGGCGTCCGAAGGCCCACTGACCGAGGAGGTTCTGATTGCGCTGGAGAGTGCATCGGGAACCTCGTTCGAAGGCGGTGACGATGACGCGGCGGCTGGTGGCGGTCGCGCGGAGGTGCGGCCGCCGGATCTGAGCAAGGCGATGGTTTAGGGGGCAGTCGTGGCGCTCGTGTCGCGTCGTTCCCTGGTGGTTGGAATGGCCGGGTTTGCGGCTGCTCCCGCGGTCGCCGCGACAGGTCCGGCGATGCCGCGTCGGCCAGCGGTACGAGCCGAGTGGGCGCCGGCCGCTGTTCCGGCCGGCGCCCAGGTGCCGGTTGCCTGGGAGGGCGATTTTCCGTTGTGGGTGCGGTCCGCGCACACGGGGGAGGAGGTCCGGATTCCCCCGGTGGTCGGCGGGCGGTATCACGGTGGCAACATGATCCGGCTGAACTGGGTGCTGCGCGATTTTCGCGCCGGGCAGGCGGTGCAGATGGATCCTGTGATGTATGTGCTGCTGCTGCACCTGCACCGGTTCGTAAAGCCATCGGTGCCGGTGACGATCAACAGCGGTTACCGGTCTGAGGCGACCAACGCACGGTTGGTGAGGGAGGGCGCGGTGCGGAACTCCTTTCACCTGCGCGGACAGGCGGTCGATTTTACCATCGCCGGTGTTCCGGTGGACTACCTGGTGGAGGCCGTTCGCTGGCTTGGCGTTGGTGGGTGTGGCCACTACGACCGCTTCGTGCATGCGGATTCCGGCCACCGGCGGTTCTGGGACGGGCGGAAGCCGCAGGACGTCGATGGAAAACCGGCGGACTAGCCGGCGTGAAACGCGGAGTGGATGCGGCTGTGGCGGTGAACAAGTCGAGCGGTTGCTGTTTGCAACGCTTAGTTCTAGAATTGAAATAATCGTGAGGCCGTCGGGAGGTCGCCGGTACGTTGATTTCCGTTATTTTATGGGGTTTGCGTGTCAGCGGCCGGTCGGTCACCTCGAACGGCTTTCCAAACTTGCCCATTGCCTTTCCGTTTTCGCGTGTTTCGCGGCCTTAGGGAAGTGCCATACCGTGTATGGCAGATGACGCTGCTGCGGTAGGATCACCATGAACGCCATGTCTCGCGATTTCGGCCCTGGGTTTGGGTCGGGCCTTCCCCTGAACGCGCAGTCGGTTCCGCAGAAGTTGCGGATCCTGGGCTACAGCACGTCGGTGCGGCTGGAGGATGATCTGTGGAGCGCGTTCGACGCGATCTGCGTCGAGATCGGCAGCACGCGCCAGCGGCTTGCGAGCCGCATCGCCGCGCGCTCCGTGGGCGCCTGTGGCATGACCACGGCGATGCGGCTGTTCCTGCTGCGCTATTGGCAGGTCTACGCGCGTTTTCCTGGCGTTCTGCCCGAGGTCGTGGTGCGCCAGACGTTGGAGGAGATGATCCCGGTGCCGACGGACCCGCGGGAGCTGTCCATCCTGCGGTTCCGCGATGTGATCGCGCCGCATCTGACCCCGGCGCGCGTTCGCGCCATCGCCGCGGCGGTGGCCGATGATCCGGCGCGCACCTGTGCGGTGGTGAGCCGCAGCTGGGGTGAGGCAACGCCGTGGGGCGAGGCTGATCCGGCTCTGGTCGGGCGGGCGCTGATCGATCTGGTGTCCGTTTCCCGGGTCAAGCGGCAGAGCGCGCCGACGGTGGCCGGTGTTGCGGTTCGTGCCGGGGACTTGGGCCGGCCGGCGGTGCGGTGACAGCGACGTGACGATGCTCTCTTTGTCGGCGGCGGACGTGTCGGGCGCCGTCGCTCTTGGCCTTTTGGCGGTGTGGCCACTGTTGCGGGGCCGCCGGGCGCTGGTGCTGGGACAGGCGGCGAGTTCGCTCGTCTTTGGCGTTCATTACGCGCTGATCGGTGCGACGACGGGGGCGGCGGTGACGGTCCTGTCGGTCGTGCAGGCGCTGGCGGCGTTGCCGCGGCATCGGTCTGTCGCGCGTGTGGTGGTTTTTGGAGCCACCCTCGCCGCGCTTGGCGGCGTGTGCTGGTTTACGTGGCAGGGTTGGCCGTCCGCTTGCGCGGCCGTCGGGATGCTGATGGCGGCGGCTGGGCGCTGGCACGGGAGTGCCAGCGGCTTTCGCCTTGGCTTTGCCGCGGCCGGCGTTGCGTGGATTGTTCACGATGTGGCCACGGGCAGCGTGTATGGCCTGGTTGCGGACGTGGCGTGTCTTGCCTCGCTTGGGGTTGGCGCGGTCCGTGAGCGGCGGGCGGTGACCCTCACCGCAGACGCGCCTGCGTCATGATGTCGATGACGGCCTGGATCGTCGCTCTTTGGCGGGGAACGTGGCGCAGGCCTTCGTGGTAGACGAGGTACGCTTGCGCCGATGCGTCAAAGGGGAGATCGATGCGGCGAAGCGTCGGGTGATGGTCGAGCACGCCAGCGGGTTGCAGGGAGATGCCGAGACCTGCGAGGGTTGCCGCGAGCAGCGTCATCGACAGATCGGTGGTGATCCGAACCTGGGGTGACTGACGCACGAGGGATTGCCAGCGGGCAAAGTCGCTGTCGTCGTCCTCGTGCTCGGCGTAGTAGGCGTGCGTGAGCAGGTAGTGGTTCGCCATCAGCTCCTGCCAGGTGGCGGGTGGCGGGTGGCGCTCCAGGTAACTGACGGAAGCCACCGGCTGAAAATGGATGGTTGCCAGGGACAGGCGCACCAGCGTCCCCGCGGTCGGTTCGGAATAGCCGATCCAGATGTCGGCCTCGCCGGCGAGCAGGTTGGGCTGTTCGGCGCGGTACAGCAGCTGGATGTGAATCTTCGGATAGCGGTCAAAGAGCTCCTGAAGGCGTGGCGCGACCCAGTACGAGGCCAGGCCGTCGGTGGTGGCGATGCGGACCACGCCCTCGGGGCGGGTATCGAAGCCGGAAATGGCCATGCTGGCTTCAGCCACGGCCGCTTCCATCGCTTCCAGCGCCGGCAGCAGGGCTTTGCCGGCGGGCGTGAGGGCGACGCCGCCGCCATGTTTTCCCGGCCGGTACGGCCGGTGAAAGAGCAGCACGTCGGCGTGCGCCTCGAGGGCGTTGATCCGTCGAGCCACGGTGCGTTCGTGGGTGGTCAGCAGTTTTGCCGCCTGCGCGAGCGATCCCGCGCGCGCTACGGCGAGCACCGCCGGCAGCGCGTCCCAATGATCGTCGATGCGCGTCTGATCGCTGGCGCGTAGCCGCTCGCTGTGCTTGCGGAGCGTGGCTTCCACGGCGGAGGCTATGGTTTCCATGCGCGCGGTGCAGGTGGCGAGAGCGGTGCCGGCGTCTGTCAGCGTGATGCCGTGAACGCCTCGGGTGTAGAGCCGCGTGTCGAGCGCGGCTTCAATCTGAGCCACCAGACGATGGACGGTGGTTAGTGGCATGCCGAGATCGTCTGCGGCGCGGGCCAACGCGCCCTGGCGCGCGACGGCGGCCCAGATCCGGAAGGCAGCCCAGGGGCATAGAAGTGTCGTTCCCCGTTGCGGATGGTTTCCGGAATTGTGCACGATGGTTTCCGTTTATATCGGTTTCACAGCTAAGGGTGATGCCATACGCTGGTATGGCTGCTTCCTGGCCAGGGCGCTTCCAGTTTTCGCAAAGTGAAGGATACGCACACCATGTCCGTCATGCAGCAAAAAATCGCGCCCGACAGCCAGACGCTCGCGACTGCGACAGCAATGAGCCCGTTCAAGGCTGGTCCGTTAGTCGTGGATGTTGCCCGGTCACTTGATGACCTGGTGCAGGCCATGACAGTGCGTGCGCTCTCTTTCATGGGCGAGCAAGGCTCTCCGTGGGACGAAGAGTTTGATAACGATATGTCCTGCACGCACTTGCTCTGCCGGGTCGGCGGCGAAGCGGCTGGGGCGCTCCGCATCCGTTATTTTGCTGGTTTCGTCAAGCTGGAAAGGCTGGCGGTGAGGAAGGAATTCCGGGATGGCGGTGTCGCTGGAGCGCGCGGCGTCGCTGGCGCTCTGGTCAAGTATGCCATCGAACTCGTTCGCCGGAAGGGCTATACGAAAATGATCGGGCATGCGCAGGAGAGGCTATATCCTTTCTGGCACAGGCATGGTTACCGGAAGACGGGGGAAGTGATCGTATATGGCGATCACCGTTATTTGCCGATGGTGGCTACTTTGCCGGCGCATCCCGATGCCATCGGGATCGATGCCGATCACATGCTGGTTATTAGGCCCGAAGGTCGCTGGGATGAGGCAGGACCGTTCGATCGTTCGGCCCAACGTCCAGCCACGTGTCCGCACGAGGACCGCAAGGTGCGCGCGCACAACACGCAAGCGGCGGCGTGATGCATGGCGGTGTCGACTCCCGGCCGGGTGATGCAGCACGCTGGCGGCCGGGAGTCGATGGAAGGACGGGGCGGCTGGTCGGGCCGCGGCACGCAACAGAACAGAATGATGGGGGAGTCCATGCGTTTCGTGTGCGCCGTGGTGGTCGGTCTGGCGATGGCCGGTGTCGTGGGCGTGGCTGGAGCGGCGCCACTGCGCATTGCGTCGGAGGGTGCTTATCCGCCCTGGAATGTGGTCGATTCCACGGGCAGGCTCACCGGGTTCGAGGTCGAGCTCGGCGCGGAATTGTGCGCGCGGATGAAAGTCGAGTGTGTCTTTGTGGCGCAGGAATGGGAAGGCATCATTCCCGGGCTGCAGCAGGGTAAGTACGATGCGATCATGGCGGCGCTGATGATCACGGATGAGCGGCAGCGCGCGATCTCCTTCGCTGGGCCGTACGCGAACGAGCCCTCGGCGTTCCTGGCCATTGCGAATGGCCCACTGGCGGCTCTCGGTCCGGCGGAAGGCGTGATCGACACTGCGTCGGACGCGCCGGCGGCGCAGGGCGCGCTTGCGCGCGTCGCGGCCGTTGTGCGCGGTCGGACGGTCGGCGTGCAGATCTCGACGGTGCAAGCGGCGTTCCTGGCGCAGCACCTGCCGGACGTGGTGGTGCGCGCCTATCCGACGTTTGAGGCGGGCAGTCTCGATTTGAACGCAGGGCGTGTCGATGCGCTGCTGGCTACGAGGTCGGCGGTCGAAGTCGTGGCCAAGCGCCAGCCGGGCGTAGCGATCGTCGGCCCCGGGCTGGCCGGTGGCCTGCTGGGGCGTGGTGTTGGGGTTGGATTGCGACACAGCGATGTCGAGCTCAAAGCGAGATTCGATCTGGCGATCGCGGCGGCGGGAGCGGATGGCGCAATCCGCCGTTTGTCAGAGAAGTATTTTGGCTTCGACGTGTCGGTTCGCCCCTGAGTGCCAGGCACAAAGAGAGTTTATATGCGTACTTCGAGGAATTGCCGGGTCCTGGTGATCAATGGCCGCCGGACGTCGATGCGGCTCGAGGCGATCATCTGGGATCTGCTTGCCGAAGTTGAGGCCCGCGAGGGCCTATCGGTTTGTGAGATCATTTCCAGGCTTGAAACGGAACACAAGTCGCGAAGCGGCGAATTCGTCAATCTGGCCTCCGTCGTGCGGTTGTATGTGATGACGTACTTCCGTGCTGCAGCGACGGAGGAAGGGCATCGCCTCGCTGGGCATGGCCGTGGGGATCCGCTGCCGCGCAGTGGGACGGAGGCGCCAGAGGCGGGGGGGGCGGACAAGCGGGCGCGCAGACCGCGCGACGGTACCCGTCGCGGGGCTCCGGCTTGATCGTGGGAACATGGCGCGCGATGATGGCGCGCTTACCGGGTTTGCGCCTGGCCGGGCGGGCGGTTTGGTAAACCTTCGCGTCGATGGGGTTGTTGTTATGTCCTGCGCCGAAAGCGGACAGGGACGGGTCGTGGACGCGATGGACGTCCACGACCGTCAGCTTCTGCTGTTTCATCGGCTCGCCGCGCGTCGGCTGAGGTCGAGGCCCGCGCTGGCGAAGCATGCGCGGCTCTATCTTTCCCATATCCGCTCGCGATGGGGTGTGCGGGAAGTGGAGCAGTGGGAACAGCTGCTGGCGCTTCCCATCGACGAGGCGTGTCGCCGGCTCTCCTCGCGCAGCGACGTGATGGTCGATATGCGCTTGTCGTCACCGTTGAGGTTCATGCCGGAGTTCGAACTGCGGGATGCAAGCGATCGCCGACGGCTGTATGTTGCGGCATTGCGGTTCACCGATCAGTACGGACCGGTGCGGCCCTTGGCGTGTGCCAGGGCTGCCGACCGCGGCGGATTTTGAGGATCAGGAGAGTGTTGATGGATTTGGACGACTACAGGAGTTTCGCCGAGGGGCTGCGGGAGGGACGTCCTGATTATCCGGAGCACCTGATCCGACTGTATTATGCCCTGCAGGACGCCCCGACGGCGTTGTTCGCCGCGGTCAACGAGGCCCTGCCCGGGGCGTCGGGCCAGTGGCCGGATCGAGAGACGGCACGGGCGGCGCTGAAGCGATGCATCGAGTGGCTCGAAATGGGGGTTTCCGCCATCGACGATGCGCACGGCGAACCGTCGTCGCCGGCGTGAGTGCGGCGGGGGCTGTACGGCGTTGAGCGGGCCCAATGCCGATCCGGCGCAGTTTTTTGAGATGCCGGTCGACTTGCGGGCGTTCGCTGTTCCGCTGGCAAGGCAGGGGGCATCGGGGTCGGCGCGCACCGTGCTCGGCTCGCGCGGGCGGTGCCGTTGGGCGGCTTCGTCCGGCTGTTGCGTGATGGGGCGCCGCTGTGGGCGGGCGCCGGTTTTTTTCGCTGGGCGTCGGTTGAGGCAGCGGACGCGCTCGGCCAGGTGGTGCTGGCCTTCCAGCAGGTTGCGGTCGAGCTGGCTATCGTCGAGGTGCCGAGTGTGAATGTCGGGCGCGAGGTGTTTGCCGGGGGCGGCAGCCGCGTGTCACTCGAGGCCGCTTTGGACAGGCAGTATAGCGGCCGCAAGGGGCGGTAGCTCTGGCCCCCAGTGGCATCATTCGGATGCTCGGTTGAGCGTCCGGTGTTGTGATCCGATCGGCCGGCGTTGGCGGGCCATCCGGTGTGTCGCAGTGCGTCTCCACGATGGCGGTGAGGGCGTCTATTGGGCGCCGTGGCCGTTAGAGGTCGTCCTCCTCGACGTCGCAGTCGATGCCGGAAGCCTCGCAATAGGTGTGGCAGGCAAGCTCGAGGGCGGCGGTGTTGGCGAGATCGGCAGGTCTCAGCGGCTCCCCTCCGTGACCGTGGATGGCGAGAGCGGATGCGTAGCCGTCTGTTGAGATGTAGATGACGCTGGCAACCGCAGTGAAATGAAAGTCCCTGCCGGACATGGTGTGTGTCATGTCATGGTTCCCGGTGTGAGAGGGTTATGGTGACTGGGTTTCATTGGCCATTGCGGCGAGGCGTTTCATGGTCCCAACTTTTTCCATTACGGCCGGCTCGTCGTCCGGGCGAACACGGCGCTGGTGCGCTATTTCGAAACCCAGGATAGCGTTTACCAATATTTTCCCCTCTTGGTCAGCGTCGCGGTAGACCTCGCAGACTTCAGGCGGGCTGCTGCCGGGGGTGCGAAGGTGATCGCTTGAATTCATGCGTTGAACGACGTCAGCGAAGTGTGTGCTCATGTGGAGCCCTCTTTGGGTCCCGATGGTGTGGTCATCATTTCCGTCGGGGGTCCTGAGAGGATGGTATAGCCGTTGAGCTTCATCTGTTCCATGACCTTGCGGGCAATTGTTGACGTGGGGTTGTCGCCGGGGCGGCGCCTGGTCAGTGCGCCATGCTCGCGCATCAAGACGACTTGGACGTCGATCGCCACAGCGTCCCATGGCGTCGGCTTCACGAGGATATCGGCGGCTCGTTTCGTCAAGGTCCGGTACTGGTTCGGGATCTCGTCGCTCATGCCGGTCCATATCGGCTTGCCGCCGGCCATGTGGATCGCTGCGTGTTCGATGAGCGGTGGGTGCATGACCGCCTCCAGGGTGGAGGGGAATGGTGAAAGGTGAACAAGGCGGGAAGCCGAGGGTTGCTGGTCGCTTTGCGGCTCCTGACCGCTTAACCGAGCGGCTCGCGATTTTATGCGCAGACGGTGGTTGCCAGGGTCTGCTCGGCGGAAGGTGGGAGGTGGGAGGGCCTAGGCATTCGATTGGCGCGCGGGTCAGGTGAAGCGAGCGGCCTGCAGGCGGTTTTTTACGCCGAGGGCGTGCTCGGGCTGCGTGTCGTGGGCTAGATGGTGATGACGACCGCGGCAAGAAACCCGGAGGTATCGACCTTCACGTTCGCGGGCAGGTGATCGAGGCGGATGTGGTCGCCGATGCCGGTGCTGGCGAACGCCCGCTTGATGATGGCGGGAAACAGGTCGCTGTTGGCGTAGCTTGCGTATTGCGGGTGCCGGCGGAATGCGTCCATATCGCAGTGCGAGCGTGTGATCGTGGGGACTTTGACGGTGTGGTAGGCCAGCGCGTTTTCGGGAGTGTAGACGGCCTGCGCTTTGGCGCGGAAGGTGATGTCGGGCATGGCGTCGTTCCTGTCGGAGACGGGGTGCGGGTAAGGTGGTGCCTGGTGCGGTGCCGGTTGCCGGTGGAGGACGATGGCGGCCAGCGGATGGGCGTCAGGCGTGGCTCGGTCCCAGAGCGGCGAGGGCGCGGCGGCCGAGGTCGGTGAGGATGGCAACGCCCCAGCGGTCGGGGCTGTGGTCCATGAGCTTGATGCAGAGGCCGGAGGTTGCGTTGGGCAGTGCACGGAACTCAGCGCGTGTGTGCAGTGTGCGCGGCCCGTTGACGAGCGCGGCCATAGCGGTGCGGGCGGCGCGACGGTTGATTGGCGGGGGCGTCGCTTGGGCGAGGGTCCTGCGCGCGTTGTCCAAGGCTCGCCTGCAGGCGGCGGCAATGGGCGGTTCGAGCGGGAGCGTTTCCCGGTCGTTGAGGTCTTCCAGGTGGTTGATGGTGCTGGTGCACAGGAGACCGGCAACGCAGAGGATCCAGCGCGGTGCCGTGACGGTGATGGGGGCGGTGAGGTCGTTGACGGTGGCGAGATCCGGGGTGTAGGGCGGAAGCACCAGGGGCATCGGGGACTCCGGTGTGAAAAGACGGGCGGGTGGGAAGCCGCTGGCGTTACGGGGCGCCCAGGGCGGCGATGGCATCGCTGACGGTTTCGTAGCTCTCCTGAACGGTGTCGCCGTTGCGGTCGCGCGGGGGCGGCAGCGTGCTGGCGGCGGCGACGGCGGCGGCGAGGGTGTAGGTGGCGTGGACATCCACTGAACCGTCATCGTCGTCGTAGCGGCCGATGACCCAGATGGGCGCGTTGGGGTCGCCGTCGATGCCGGCGTCACCGTTGGTGATCATCAGGGCCGATGTGTCGGCGAGTTGCTTCGACCAGGCCATGCACCCGCCGCCGGTGTGGACAGGGATGTAACCGTGGGCTTTCATGGTGTCGGCAAGCCCGGTTTCGGCGACAGCCGCGTCAAAGGCCGCCCAGAAAGCAGCTGTGCGGCGCTCATGAACGCCAGTCGCGTGGTCGAGGGCGATGTCGTGCGCGGCGGCGAGCGTTGTCGCCCCGCCGACGTCGCGGACACCTGCGTCTTCGAGGTGTTCGATGCGATGGAAGGAGTCCTGGTCCTTTGGATGGATCGCGTAGTGCTTGCGGTCGCTCGTGAGAATGAGGACGGTGGCCCCTGCAGAAAGCGCATGATCGATGCGGGCTTGCAGCGTCGGTGCGCATTCCGTCGCTGCCGCGGTGGATGCGGCGTCGGTGCCGGCCGCGGCCCCGACGGTTGCGTTTGCCGGGGTGCCGACGGTGGCGCTTCCGGCAGAGTCGGTTTCAAGCCGCGCGATGGCGGCGAGAATGTCGGGCCAGTCGTTGCTGGATGCGACGAGGTGCCTGTAACCAGGCTGAGCAGCGTCGCGCTGGAGCGTATAGCGGTGAGCGTGGAGCGGAGGGTCGATACGCTTGGACTCGTCGGGATGGTCGATGTAGAGGGTCATCCCGAGATGCGCGTTGTGCCAACTCGGGCAGCCGTCGTTGATGCGGTGGTTGTCGCCGAAGCCCTCTGGGATCGGCGGGAGGCCGTCGATGGGGAAGTCGGGAAATTCGCTCAGCAGCGTGGCAGACATGTCAGGTCCTCGAGGCTTGGGTGGGCGTGGCCGGGGAGCGCGGCGTCGGATTGCGCTCCCAGGACCATCGGGCGTAGTCGGGCAGGTCTTGCCATGAGGGGCGAAGGGTTCCGTCATGGTACCGCGGGCAGTCCTGCACGTCGGCCGCATAGGCGATCTCGCCAAGTGTTTTGATCAAGAGCGGGGCTCTCCCGGCGGGTTGGCGGAAGCCAGATCGTCGATGACCGCCTGCAGCATGGTCTGCGACGGCGCGTCGTCGGCGGGCGAGGGGCGCGTGCCCATGACGATGTGTCGCGCGGCAGCGAAGGTGTATTCGAAGGGCGACTGGCCGTAGTTTTCGGGCCAACAGAGGTTGGCGAGGAGGTCGTAGACGACGCGCGCGCCATGGGTGGACAGGTTTTCGGTAACGACAGCCTGCTGGGCGATCCAGCATGGGGCGTCGGCCGGCAGGCTGTGGGCGACACAGACGTCGCGTTTCAGCATGGCGAGGGCGCGGTGCTTGCTCACGTCGTGCACTCCTTGCCGGTCTGGAGCAGTTGGGCGATCCAGCGGCGGTCGCGCTCCTCGATGCCCGGGGTGGCGTAGCGTCCGTGCGCGACGGTCGGTTCGGCGGCGATCATGTGGCGGGCGATGGTGTCGGGGCACCGCTTGGCTTGTTCGGCGTGCGGGCTCGTCGGGTAGGCAAACGCCGCGAGTCCGGTTTCGGTGTCGCCGCAGAGGAATCCTCCGTCGGCGGTGATCATGTATCGGATTGGCATGGGAGCCTCTTGGGCGGGCTATGGTGAGCGTGGCCGGCGGCTGGTGACGTGGCGCCGGGGCCGGCGAGGGGCCGGCCCCGGCGGTGTTATCAGGCGGCCAGACGCTGCTGGGGCGCGTCGGCGGTCAGGGCGCCGGTCCAGGCGCCGTCTCGGATCACGACGCGCTGGTTGGCCGGGCTCATGGCGCGCAGGTGGTCGATCACCGCGGCGGTGGGAACCAGGTTGGTCGCGCGGGCGGCGGCGATCTTCGTGGCGTGGCGGTCACGGGCAGCCTCCTCGAGGATGGCGGCGAGGCTGCGTACATAGCCGGTGAGGTCGTCTCCCCGGCCGCGGCGCATGGACCAGGTGTTGATTTCGGTGATCTCCGCGGCGAGCGCCGCGTCGGCGGTCTGCTTGTATTTGGCGATACGCTCGATCAAGTCGGCGTCTCCGACCGGGCAATACCCGAGCGAGCGGATCGCGCTCAAAAAGACCGGGATCGGAAGATCGGCGTTGTACGGCAGCGCGTTGGTCGGACGCTGCGGACGCGGAGCGATATGGTTCATGTTCTTTCCTTTCACATCTGCGGAGTTACCGCTCACGTTTTGAGGAAAGTGGATGAGGGTGGAGGGTGTCGGTTCGTGGCGCCTGGCTAGCGGCCGTGGTGCGAGGAGCGGCGGCTGGCTTCGGCGAGGCGTCGGTCCCGCTTGGCCATGGCTGCGGCGCAGGCGCGGCGGATCTGGAATTCGGCGAACCGGGGATCCCAGGCGGGATGTTCGGCGAGCTTTGCCGCGTGGGTGAGGATGTCGATGCCGTGGCGCGCCATGATCGAGTCGTTGTGCGGTGAGGCGCCGATGTCGATGAAGACGCGTGCCGCGTTCTGTGCCTCGGCCAGCGAGTCGGTGTCGCCGATTTCGAGGAGCTCGACGATGAATTCACGGAGGATGATGGGCGCAGCGGCGAGCTGGCGCAATGCGCTCGGCTCGTCGCGACGAAGGACCGTCACGCCGGCGATCCTGCTGAGCAGGACGTCGATGGGATGCAGGAGGCGCACCTCGGTATGGCGCGGCTCGCTGGTGTTGCTGGGCAGTGGTACGGCCAGGGTCTGTGCGCGCTCGCGCATGGTGGTGATGTCGAGGCCGGCGACGGAGCGCAGGAAGTCGATGGTGTAGTCGCGGCCTCGCAGTCGCACGTCGACTGCGGCAGAGTTCGGGGTGACCATGTCGTCGCGGGAGGGGATGCGCAGGTCGCCA
>Ga0196970_1001271_pt1 | contig 18235 bp, 14 predicted proteins | sample S1v_513CmetaG_FD_148672 | JGI IMG/M metagenome (GOLD analysis project Ga0196970, IMG submission 148672) | Soil microbial communities from Anza Borrego desert, Southern California, United States - S1+v_5-13C | ecosystem: Environmental > Terrestrial > Soil > Desert | place: USA: California...
CGAGCCGGCTGGGCGATGGCCCGCATGGGTGGCCGGGCGCCTGTCGATGGGAGCTGCAAATCCCGACAACGTAAACACCGAGAAGCTCGTTGGCGCGGCGTACCAGCCTTACGGATCGCTTGGACCGTACACAAAGAGTCCAGCGCTATATCATTGTGCAGGCGACAAATCGACGGACATTGCGACTGCGAAGCCGCGGGTGCGATCGATCACGATGAACTCGCACGTCGGACCGACTGGCGATCCCGGAAGCATCAGCGGGAAGATCGTTTCGCAAACGACTTACGAGCGGTATGTCAAAATGTCCGACTTCAAAAAACTGCCGCCGTCCGATGCGTTTGTCTTCGCGGACGAAAGGGCGGACAGCATCAATGACGGGTGGTTTTGGATCGACTCCAGCGCGTGGGCAACTTCCGCAGCGGGTTCGAATGGCAGATATCGAGACCTGCCTGCGTTTTACCACAACAACGCCAGTGCCTTCTCGTTCGCGGATGGCCATGCCGAAATTCGCAAATGGCGCGATGGACGGTTTCTCGCGGTAAAGAGCGGAACCGCGGGCGCGATCGCCGCCAGCCAGGATGTGTGGTGGCTGGTAACTCACGCTACAACGAGGAAATAAACAGCCGGCTCCGCCCGCGTTGGACCATGCAATACACACTTTGTTTTCTGCTCAGCGCATTCGCCGTCGCATCGGCGGCGGCGGAGCCCGTCACGCGCGAGCGCATCAACAGCCTGCCCGCGGAACAGCAACCCTCCTGGAGAGAATACCTCGACCGTTCCCAAAAGAACTCGATGGCCGACCAGGCAGCGATTGCGGCAGAAGTAGCGGCCAGCGGGATGAGCAATGCGTTGAAGGCTCCGAGCGGCGGGGATTTCAAGGTGACCGCCAGGCCGGGTGACGCGTGGTTTGGTTCAGATGAAGCCCGGCGAATTGCCGATGCCGTCCTTTCCTATCAAACCCCGGCAGGCGGATGGTCCAAGCATACCGGATACAGCCACGGTCCGCGGCGGCCCGGAATGCAATGGACGTCCCAGAACGAGCCCGGCCGTTCGGCGCATTATGTTGCGACATTCGACAATCATGCGACCACCGCGGAGATGAAGTTTCTCGCATGCGTCTGGCACATGACGCAGCGCGAAGATTGCAAAGCGGGATTTCTCAAGGGACTCGACTTCATACTCGCATCCCAGTTTCCGAACGGCGGCTGGCCGCAGGGTTACCCGCTGGAGGGCAATTATCATGATCACATCACGTTCAATGATGACGCCATGACGCATATTCTGGAACTGCTCCATTCGATTCAACGCCGCGAACCGTGGTTTGCGTTTGTGGATGAATTGAAGCGGCAGGAGGTGGAACGTGCGTTGGCTGCGGCACTTCGCTGCGTGCGGCAGTTGCAGGTTGTGCAGAACGGGAAAGCAACCGCGTGGTGCGCGCAATACGACGCGCTCACCATGCAACCAGCCCAGGCGCGCCTCATGGAACCGGCTTCGTTGAGCGGCTTGGAGAGCGCCCACGTCCTGAAGTTTCTGATGACGATCACCAATCCTTCGCCCGAGATCGTAACTTCCATTGAACAGGGCCTGGCCTGGCTCGACCAGGCAAAGATCACGAGTCTTTCGCGGACGAATCGGTCGGCGAAAACGACTTATGAGAGGAATTCGACATCCACCGAAGTTTATTGGGCGCGGTTCTATTCCTTGACGAACAGCACACCCATATTTCCCGGCCGGGATGGTGTGCTCTACAAGTCGTTCGATGAAATGGCCGCACACAACAGGCTCGGCTATGACTATCTCACCACTTTGCCCGGCAGCATCCTGAACAACGGCCAGAAGAAATGGCGCCGCATGCTGAATGCGGATCGCAAGTAATACCGGATCACACTGTCAGTCGAACAACTAAATCCCTCCTATGCGTGTCCCATCCCATCCCAGCCGGTCCCCAAATCCGCCGCCCGCGCACCCGCATCCCGCATTGCGTCTTCGCTGGCTCGCTGGTTCGTGGCTGCTCGCCGCGTTCTTTCTGCTCATTCCCCACGCTCAATCCGCGGTTTCGCTGCCCTTCTATGACGGCTTTGATTATGCCGAGTCAACCACGCTTGGCGCGTCAGGGAGCGGCAGCGAGGCTGTGTGGGATCGGGGCAACAGCCCAGGGATCACTTCGCCCTTTGTGACTGCACCCGCTGCGCTGGATTATCCCGGCCTGCCGTCTGGAACCGGCCTCGGTGTTCTCCTTGATTCTCCTGAATCCAGCTCGAAGGAGCGCGGCGTTGACACGGAGACATTCGCGATGACAGGAGCCGGCGAAACTGTGTATGCCTCATTGCTGATTAACATCGTTGCGTACCCGGTTGAAAGCAGTGGGCTTGTCTACTTCGATGACAACGCGAGTCCGTCTGGTTCGATGCAAGGCGTCGGGTTGCTCTCGGACGGCCGTTTAACGCTCCATCGAAACGCGGCCATAACGTCGCCGGGTGGAACGACGACAACCGCCCTTGGACTCAACACAACCTATCTCCTTGTATTTCGCTACAAATCCGTCGCGGGCGGTGGCAATGATGAACTCGCGCTGTGGATCAATCCGGCGCTCGGCGAACCTTCTGAAACGACGCCGGATTTGACAATCACGACTGGCGGCAGTGATCGAAGCAATCTGGACGGCTTCTTTTTCAAGCAGGATACAAGTTTCACGGCGGCGGTCTATGCGGATGAATTGCGGCTGGGCACGAGCTGGACGGATGTCACCCCCAGCTCAGGCACATGCGTGACGGCGGGAATTACGAGCGAGCCGGTGAGCGCAGCCGTGGAATCTGGCACGGCGACGAATTTCACCATCATCGCAACGGGGACAAGTCCAACATTCCAGTGGGAGGTCAGCACGGATGGTGGCGGAACGTGGGCGCCCGTTTCCTCGGGCACAGGTGCCGATTCGGCCAATTACTCCACTGACGTTGTCACAACGGCGGAGAACGGCCATCAATACCGCGCCATAGTGAACGTTGCCTGCGATTCATCGTCCATCACGTCCGCTGTGGCAACGCTCACGGTTAGTTGCGATTCCGCAAACATCAGCTCCGGACCGCTTCAGCAGGACGTTGAGGCAGGGCAGACTGCAAACTTTTCGATATCGGCGGCGGGGAGCGGCGCGGTGTACCAATGGGAGGTCAGCACCGATGGCGGCGCGAATTGGAACCCGGTTTCTTCCGGGACAGGCGGGAACAGCACCAGTTACACGACCGCGAGCACCACGACGGCTGAAAACGGTTATCAGTATCGCGCCATCGTGAACGTCGCGTGCGACTCCTCGTCCGTCACTTCTGCAGTGGCGACCCTGACCGTCAGTTGCAGCACGGTCGGAATCCTTCAGCATCCAGCGAACACCTCGGTGTTTGCCGGCAACGCAGCGGCTTTTTCAGTGAGCGCGAGCGGCAGCAGCCCAACCTACCAATGGGAGGTCAGCACCGATGCCGGTCAGACCTGGAATCCAGTTACGACGGGCAGTGGCGCAAACGCATCCACCTACACGACCGCGCCGATCTCGGTTTCAGAGAACGGTTACCAGTATCGCGCCACTGTGAGCGTGGCGTGCGACTTCTCCGTGATCTCTTCATCGTCCGCGCAGGTGACGATTGCGGATCCGGCGTCCGCATCGTTCAGGAGCGTTGTTTCTGGTAACTGGGAAGATGTTTCAACGTGGGAGCTTTCGACGGATGGAGGAACAACCTGGAACCCGGCGTTTGCCGCGCCGACAGCCGCGAACTCCACCAACATCCTGATCAAGGATGGCACAACAGTGACCCTCACCGCGAATCGCACAGTGGATGAATTGGTCGTCGAGGCGGGTGCCACGTTGACTGCGGGCGCAAATCTGACAATCGCCAACGCGGCAGGCGTTGATCTCGACGTTTCAGGCACGGTCATTGCCACGGCAGGGTCTTCGGCGATAACCCTGCAGGTTGATACTGAATTCAATGTCCGTTCCGGCGGCGTGTTTGTGCATGCCGGTTCGAGCAGCAGTTGCGTGAACAACGGCGGTGGCATTCTGACTGTTGAAAGCGGCGGCAAGTTCATCCTCCAACGCGCGGGAGGCACGATTCCAACGGCGGCGTGGAACAGCGGTTCGACCTGCGAAGTGAACTACAGCACGGCGAGCACGTCCCGGCCGAACGGCAACAGCCATGGCCAGCCGTTTCATCATTTCCACTGGAATAACATCAACCAGAACAGCGGGAATGATCTCGCCAACGTACTGACCAATATCGCCGGAAACCTCACCGTCGATGCGGGCTCTCCTGGCAGTTTGCTGGAGTTCAAGTTGAACAACAGTTCGGGCAATGCCAACGGATTTTACGGCGGCGATATCATTGTAAACGCCGGCCGTTTCAATTGGGCAAGCGGCGGCGGACCGTACGTGTGGACGCTGCGCGGCGATCTCGTGATCAAGGAATCCACAGCCATGGACGTCTCAGGATCGGCAGGCGGTTCATACACCCTGTTGCTCGACAGTGGGACGGTGCAGAACTACACCTGCGAAGGCGACAATCTTGCAGTGAAGTTGAATTGGACGGTCACCAGCGGCACCACACTGAACCTGAATGACAGCCTCCCCGCGACAGCTCCCGGCCGCACGGTGACGGCAGACGGGATTGTCAATTTGAATGGAAACACGCTCGCGACAGATCTCCTCGCCGGCAGTGGAACGGTACGCAATCAGGGCGGTGGCAACGGCCTGCTCGTTGTCGGCGCTGGCAACTCCGACGTCAGCCTTGATGGAACCGTCGCTCTGCTCGATGGCGCGAGCGGCAATCTCGGCCTGGGTAAAGCAGGCTCCGGCACCTTGAGCATCGCCGCCGCCCAGACATTCAGCGGCGGCCTGGTCGTTTCGAACGGAACGGTGCTTGTGAATAACGCGGCGGGCAGCGGCACGGGCGCGGGCGCGGTTGTTGTCCATGGCGGCACGCTCGGCGGCGATGGAACCATCGCGGGGTTGGTGACGGTGGAGGCGGAAGGCGCGTTGTCGCCAGGAACTGCGATTGGTGACATGACCATCAACAACACAGTGACCCTCACGGGGAACACCGTGATCGAACTGGACAAGGGAAGCGCCATGCACGACCGCGTCATTGCAAATGCCGCGAATTACGGTGGCACGCTGACAGTCACGGATATTGGGGGCGGATTGAGCGTTGGCGACGCGTTCGTGATTTTCAACGTGACCGGTGCCAAAACCGGAAACTTCGCAAGCATCACACCGGAGCCCGGACCCGGCATGACCTGGCAGTTCAATCCTGCCACTGGAACGCTTTCGGTCGCGGGACCTTCCGTAGAACAACCCACACTGCATGTGTCGCAGGCCAATGGGATCCTCACGTTCTCGTGGTTGGAATCCGGTTTTAAACTGCAGTCTCAAACCAATGCTGTTGGAGCCGGACTCGGCACGAACTGGTTCGACGTTCTCGACGGTGCAAACAGCCCAATCGACATTGGAATCGATGCTGCAGGCGGATCGGTATTCTTCCGCCTGGTTCCGCAATAACCCGGACAAAGCCGGTCAGACTTGGAAGTCAGCGCTACGTAGCGCAGGTGTCCCAACCTGCTGTATCGCCGGCTTCCAAGCCGGCACGGCGCGGGACGCGACTGTGCGGGTTGAAAAGCTGCACGCCCTGGAGTCAATTGATCAGATCGGCAGTCGGTTTTCGCACAAGGAGCTCGACACGTTCAGCTGCATGCTTGAATAATCACGATGCCAACTATGCCCGAGACGGACGCGTTTCATTTCCCCAGCACGTATCCCACGAAGTTGAACCCATGAAAGACATTGCCAAGAAAGTCCGCCGAGTCGCCTCGATTCGTTGCCTCCCGTTCCTGCTCGCCATTCTCGTCAATATGCTGTTGCTGCAAAATGTTCGGGCGGCACTGCTTTTCCACGACAGCTTCGATTACGTGGTTGGCGAGGACCTGGGCGAAGGATCATCCACCGGAAAATGGGCCAACCCCAAGTCCAACATCACGATCGCCGAGGGAAGTCTGAGTTTCAGTGGATTACAAGCCGCCACGGGAAACTGCGTCAGCGTGAATGGCGGGAGTTCCAACCTTGACGGTGCGCGAACCGCCAGTGGTTCATGGAGCAACCAAACAAGCGGAGCCGTTTACTTTTCCTTCCTGCTGAGGTTGAACACAGCGACCGGCCTCGCAACAAGCGGTAATGGAACTCCGATCCTGAACATCAGCCACGCGAGTTCCGCGTCCCAGCAGTTGATCTCGCTGAACCTCTTGAATAGTTCGGGCGTGAAGATCGGCGTTCTCAAGTATCCATCCAGCAGCACTTCGGTTGCGTCAGCATTTTTTTCATCCGGCCCCGGATCCAATTTATCGGCCGACGGATCCACCACTTACCTGGTTGTTGCAAAGTATGAATGGATTGACGGTGCCGCGAACGACACCGTCACGGTTTGGGTCAATCCGACAACGCTCGGCGGCGAGGAGGAACCAGCGAACCGCATCTCAGCCAGCCTCGGCGGCGATGGCGGCGGAAATGCAGGCCGCTTGTACATCAATCGCGGTCCCAATCTCAGCATCGACGAGTTGCGAATCGGCCAGACATGGGCAGACGTGACGCCCACCGGCGCGGCCGTTCCCCAGAAGCAGCCGTTTATCACGGAGGCTTTGGTTGTTCCTGAAGGTCTTTTGCTGCGCGGCACAAACGGCACGCCGCTGGGAGTGTATCAGGTTTTGCGCTCAAGCGATTTGGTGGCGTCTTCGACCCTTTGGGCAAGCATGGCAACGAACGTATTTGACGCGAGCGGCAATTTCGCGAGCACCAACCCGGCGCCAGCGAATGGCGGGCCCCATTTCTTTCGCATTTTGGCAGGGGGAGAATTCCCCGTGGCACCCTCGATCAGCGAGGAGCCTTTCGATCGAACCGTGCTGGCCGGCCAGACTGCTGCATTTGACGTCAAGGCATCGGGTTCCGCCCCGCTGGCTTATCAATGGTACTTCAAAAACGAACTGATTTCAGGCGCTACCAGCGCGTCTCACTCGATCGTCGATGCGCAGGTCGATGACATCGGCGGTTACCATGTTGTGATCACCAACTTTGTTGGATCCGTCACCAGCATCGTTGCAAACCTGAACGTCGTGTCGGTTCCTGAAACGGGAGTTCCCGATGGTTATGCCACGCTAGGAACAGGAACAACAGGCGGCGCGGGAGGACCCACGGTGACGGTCAGCACCTTCGAAGAGTTTCAGTCCTACGTGAACAACAACACCGGTCCGTATACTGTGCTCGTCCAGGGCACCATCAATCTCGGCGGCTCAAACGTGCGGGTGCGGGACAACAAGACGATTATCGGACTAGGCACAGACGCGAAGCTGGTCGGTGATCTGAAGGTGGACGGCAACAATAACGTCATCATTCGAAACATTACCTTCACCAACCCAAGCGGGGCAGGGGACAGCGATGGATTGACCCTCCAGGATTGCCGCAACGTCTGGGTGGATCACTGCACGTTCGTGGATTGTGATGATGGAAGCCTGGATATCAGCCATGGTGCCGACTGGATCACGGTGTCTTGGTGCCATTTCTATTACACGAATCCTTCCGCGGATCATCGCTTTTCAAACCTTGTCGGACACAGCGACAACAACGCGGGGGAGGATGCCGGCAAGCTGCACGTGACGTTTCATCACAATTGGTGGGGACAGTTGGTACATGAGCGCATGCCCCGCGTTCGCTTTGGCCGCGTTCACGTGTTCAACAATTATTACAACAGCCCCGGCAACAACAACTGCATCCGCGCTGCCATTGGTTCGGAGATTCTGGTCGAGAATAACTATTTCAGCGGCGTGAAGAATGTCTGGGAACTGTACCGCACTTCCGGCACTGACGGTAAGGTCTTCGCTTCGGGAAATGTCCAGGTGAACACCTCCTGGGCGGCGGGTGATGATTCAAGTTCGGTCCAGATTCCGGGCACCGACATCCTGTCCGCCGAACCCAATGGGCTCAATCCAGCGCCGTATGCCTACGCCCTGGATGGGGCGGATGGAATTCCCGCGGCAGTGACCGCTGGCGCTGGAGCTGGAAAAGGTCCTTTCGCGCCCTGATGTACGTTGATGGATACGGAATGCGAAAGGGCAAACGCGTCTACACAGCCCTGGAGAGCCGCAACCAAAACGGGAAGAGAGGAACTTTAACCGCGAATCACACGAAAAGAGAGCAGCGGAAATGAAATCCAACCACGGTTGGACACGGATTCGGACGCAGCGTCCTCGGCCCTTTCTCTGGTTGCTCCCGTTGAACGTCCAGGCGAGTCGAGTCGCGTTGCTTCATCGGCGGGAAACTGGGCGGATCAACTCGTCGCGGTCCTTGTGCAGCGCCAATCCCTGCTGGCGTCCAGCGCAGCGAATGATGGCTTCGAAAAGGCCCGGAGGTGGCCGGATCAGCAGGTCTTTAAGGACATAGAAATCTGCGCCGAGTTCGAGAGCTCGCATGCGGTCTTCCGGCTGGTTGGAGCCCGTGACGACAATGACCGGAAGGCGCTGCCACGCGGGCTGAGAACGAACCCATGCAAGGAGTTCCAGTCCTCCGACGCGTGGCATCTGCAGGTCGGTGAGAAGAACGGACGGTACAGGAAATTTCATTCTATCGGCGTAGCGCCCTTTGCCTGTCAGGTATTCTATTGCGAGGGCGCCATCGGAAACGAACTGGAGGAAGAAAGGGAAATGTGCTTTTTCAAAACCCAGCTGGATGAGCATCATGTCGCTCTCGGAATCTTCTGCAAAAAGGATCGTGGGTTGTGCGTTCATTCCACTCTGCGTTCTATTCGCGTGCACCTAGTATCGCGCACATCATGCGCATTTCGCATGGGCAATTGCCCTCAAAGTTGACTTGGTTCCGGATCGGCGGGGGTGAATTCAATCCAGAAACGGCTTCCGCCGCCCGCAGCCGGATCAATGCCGAGCCCGCCGCCAAGCCGCCGCGCCGCGCGCTGCACCAGGGCGAGCCCCACTCCCGAGCCTTCGTACGCCTCCGCTGCATCCGCGCGGGAGAAGAGCTGGAAGATTTTTCGCTGATCCTCCGCACTGACGCCGATGCCGTTGTCTTCAATCCAAAGGCGCACTTTGCCATTCCGCCGTTCAGTCCATAGGCGCACTTTGGGCCGGGTTCCCGGTGACACGAACTTGACCGCATTGCTGATGAGGTTGACCACCATTTGCGTGATCAAACCGCGGCTGCCCATCACGTTCAACAGCGGACGCTCGATCTGCAGCTCGGGTCTGGCTTCCTGCAGATGAGGGTATTGTGTGACAATGTCGTGCAGGATCGCATCCAGCGAGATGCTTTCAAGCCGGACATGCTCGTTGCGAATGCGCATGTAGGAAAGCACGGTGTCCACCAACTGGCTCAAGCCTTCGCAAGATTCCAGGATCCGCCCGAGCAGGTCATTGGCTTCCGCGTTGAGTTGCGTCCCGTGGTCCTCCTTCAGGCTCGCGGCCAGACCGTAAACCGTGCGCAACGGCGCGCGCAGGTCATGCGAGAGGCTCGAGGCAAATGTTTCCAGATCGAGCACGCTTTCGGTCAAGTCTGTCGTCCGGGCCGCTACCAGCTGGTCGAGATGCAGCACATGCTCCTTCAACTGTTGATGAGTTCTGGCCAGCTCGCGTTCCGATTCCTTTTTTCCGGTGATGTCCCGCGCAATCTTCGAAGCACCGACAACGCTTCCTTCCGAATCACGGATCGGCGAAATCGTCAGTGATACGTCAACCTTTCGGCGATCTTTCCCAATGCGGACGGTCTCAAAGTGGTCCACCCGTTCACCCGCGCGAATTCGACGGAGAATTTCAGTTTCCTCTCCAAGCCGCTCCGGAGGAATCAGCATCGTGATGGGCCTGCCCAGCGCCTCCTGTTGCGAATAACCAAAAATGCGTTCCGCGCCCCGGTTCCAGCTGGTGATGCGGCCCGTAAGGTCTTTTCCGATGATCGCGTCATCCGAACTTTCAATGATCGCAGAAAGGCGTTCTCGAAATGAATCAATGGCACGCATGGCCGTGACATCGCGGAAAACCAGGACGACACCCAGCACTTTGCCGGAGTCATCCCGGATCGGCGCGGCGCTGTCGTCGATGGCCACTTCAGCGCCGTCGCGTGAAACGAGCAGCGTGTGATTGGCGAGGCCGACAATGACGCCTTCGCTCATGGCCCGCGCGGCGGGACTTTCCACGCGTTGCCTCGTTGTCTCATTGATGATGCAAAACACCGATTCAAGCGGCTTGCCTTTTGCCTCCTCCGTGCTCCACCCGGTAAGGCGCGCTGCTACGGGATTGACGAAGTCAATGAACCCGCGCGCGTCCGTGACAATGACCGCATCGCCAATGCTCGCCAGTGTGATGCGCAATCTGTCACGCTCCATCCGGAGGTCGTTCAGGCTCATCCGTTGCGAGGTGATGTCGCGCATGATGGCCGTGGCGCCAATGACGCTTCCCGATGCATCACGGATTGGCGCGGCTGTCAGCGAAACCACCAACTCGTGGCCATCTCGAGCAACGCGGGTGGTTTCAACCTGATGCGAACTTTCGCCGCGACGCAGGCGTGCCAGCAACTCGAGCTCATCGTCACAACGCTGTGGAGGAACAATGATGGAGATCGGGCTGCCAACAGCCTCCGCCGCGCTGTAGCCGAACATCTTCTCCGCTGCCGGATTCCAGCTCGTAATGATGCCATCAATCGTCTTGCTGACGATCGCGTGATCAGAAGACTGCAGGATCGCGGCGAGGTGCAGCTCTGCTGGCGGACTATGGCTGGCGGGTTCGGGCACGGTACCTTTTATTGGGACGAGGGCAGAGGAGTCATCCCATAGGGTCCGCCCGGCGCTGCGTTGGGCTCGACCAGGCCGACCCGTTGCAGGATGCCGCGGATCACCTCGCCGTTGGGAGGCTTCGGAAGATATGCTTTGACGCCCATCTGGAGCGCATGGCGCTTGTCGCGTTCGTCCGAAGAGGCTGTCATGACAACGACGGGGATGCGGGCGCTCGGATGATCGTTGAGCCAGGTCAGAACTTCAAACCCGGTGATGAGGGGAAGTGTGAGATCCAAAAACAGAAGCCGTGGCATTGGATACTGGGTGCGATCAGCAAAGGCTCCGCGGCCGCTCAGGTAATCAAGGGCTTCGCGACCTGTGCGTACAACCTGCACGGCGCACGCGGCTCCTGCCACTTTCAGCGCGCGCTGCAGGAGAAAAGCATCGTTGCGGCTATCTTCGACCACCAGGACCGTCGGTACAACTTCACTCATAAGGGATCCAACCGTTCGCTGAGTCGTCTGAAGAATTTCGCGGATGCGGCACCGTCAGATGCATTTTCAACTTGAGCAAACCTCACACCATTTAATCGAAAGAGGGTCGCGCGGCAACCGCAGTGCGGTGGGGTGTACGCCTACCCGCGCACGCAATCTGATCGTGAAACGGTAACCAGCGCTTGAAGCAACCCTATGAAATCCCTGACGGAACATCTTTGGTTTGAAGTGAAGGGACGCCGCGGGTTCGTGAATATCACGGACACGGTGGAAAATCTCGTTCGGGAGAGCGGCGTGATGGAGGGACTCTGTCTCGTCAATGCGATGCATATTACGGCATCGGTCTTCATCAACGATAACGAGTCCGGCTTGCATCATGATTACGACGCGTGGCTGGAGAAGCTTGCGCCGCATGCGCCCACGTCGCAATACCGGCACAACGAAACGGGGGAGGACAATGCCGACGCTCATCTGAAGCGTCAGATCATGGGACGCGAAGTCGTGGTGGCGATCACGAAGGGCCGGCTCGACTGCGGGCCGTGGGAGCAAATTTTCTACGGTGAGTTCGACGGCAACCGCAGGAAGCGGGTGCTCGTGAAAATCATCGGAGAATGATGTGCAAAAAAAAAGCGGCGGAGGAAAATCCTCCGCCGGGAAATTCAAGAAGCCGGATTACTTTGCGCCGAGGATCGCGTCTTTTGCGGCTTTGGCGATGCGGAATTTTACAACGCGCTTCGCTGCGATCTTGATGGTTTCGCCGGTCGCAGGATTGCGGCCCATGCGTGCCTTGCGGTTGACCAGCACGAGCTTGCCGAGACCGGGAATCGTGAAGGTGTTCTTTGCATTCTTGTAGGCCAGCGCAACCAACGCTTCGATGGTTTCGTTCGCCTGCTTTTTGGTGAGACCGACTGTTTCCGCCACGGAGGCGGCGATTTGTGATTTAGTTAGAGCTTTTGCCATGCGCAGAGGAATATCGGCATTTGCTGGGGGTTTCAAGTGAAACCACGAGGAAAATCTTGAAATCTTTTCCCGATTTTCATTGCCCGAATTTTTTGAATGTTGCATTGGAGCACGCGCTCAGCTTGTGTCAGCGAGAAGCGCGCGGGCGCTGCGCAACTGGCCCCCGCGTCTTCCTGCTTTCGGTCCCAACCGCGTGAACGCCGCGCCACGCGATGATGAGACTGCTTCCGATTGCATTGCCATGCAACGCGCTCTACCGTTGAGGCGTGATTGCCTTGCTCGATTATGGTTCGGGAAATTTGCGCAGCGTGCATAATGCGTTGCTCAAAGTCGGGGCCGACGTTCGCGTCGTTCGCGACGCCGCCGAATTGCATGGTGCAGACGCAGCCGTGCTGCCAGGGGTGGGCGCCTTTGACGATTGCATTCACGCGCTCGAGAAGCAGGAGTTGCTGGCAGCGACACGCACGTTCATCGACAGCGGCCGGCCATTTCTAGGAATCTGTGTGGGTTACCAGGCGCTGTTTGACCGCAGTGACGAATTTAACAGCTGCGCGGCCGGATTGGGCATTTTCAAGGGCAACGTGGTGAAGTTCAGCGCTGGCGAAGGTCTCAAGGTTCCGCAGATCGGATGGAACCAGCTGGAATCCATCGCGCCCGGCTGCCCTCTGTTTCGCGACATCAACGAAGGCAGCTACGTCTATTTCGTCCACAGCTTTTTTCCGCGGCCTGAAGATCCGGGAATTGTGGCAACGAAGACTACCTACGGCGAAACGTTTGCGTCATCGGTGTGGCGCGACAACGTCTTTGCCACGCAGTTTCATCCGGAGAAAAGCCAGAAGGTGGGCCTGCAGCTCCTCAAGAACTTCAAGGATCACGCGGAGACAGCGTGACCCCCGGGTCTCACGGCTAAACGCTCATGCCGAATTCTTCGCCGGATTCGGGCTGATCCGCCGCACAGACGGAATCAAACGCGTGGCGCTCGGTTCTTCCTGTCGATTGCATCACTGCGCGGAGTGCCAGGCGCAGATCGTTTGGAAAGAACGGCTTGCTCAGGATGTAATCGACACCAGCAGGCTTTTCGAGTGTTCCGGCGAGGCCGCTGATCATCACGATAGGCTGATCCGGGCGCAGTGCCTTGATCCCCGCCGCAAATTCATCGCCGCGCATGCCGGGCATGGAATAATCGGTGCACACCACGTCGAAGCGGCGGGATCGAAAAAGTTCGATGCCGTCGCGGCCGCTGTTTGCGGTCGCCACGTCATGACCGTCGAGTGCCAGAATTAATTTCAGGCATTCGCAAACGTTCGGCTCGTCGTCAACCACCAGGAGCTGTAACTTCCTTGTCGATCGCGTCAAATCTTCGTGCCCATTCATATTTCCCGGAGAAACCTTGTGGCGCCCAGCTTCGTGGTTCCAACAGTCTCTGTCAATCCAATGCTCCGACAATTGAAACGCACGAAGTGTTCATTGCGATTCGCATAGACCCTGCCGTTGCTCGCTGCACCATCGATTCTAACGGATTTCGAACGCCTCGGCGTCGTGGATCACATGCGGATTCCTTGCCCAACGCGAGATGTCGTGAATTTTGATGTCATCAGGCTTTCGATATTCATTCCCCACGCTCGCTGCGACTGCCAGATCCACGCCAGACATAATTCCATCGAACCGCGCAACCTTTCCGCGGATGGGTGCGTCTTTCCGCCCATCACAGGAATTCACGTCGTCATCGCTGCTGTACATCAGCCTGCGGCTTTTCAGGCCGATCCAAGCCGGATGTCGAGATTCCCGTTGCGCAAGAACAACCAATGTACATAGTAAGCGCATGCCTCGCACGACTTGCGAACTTGGAACAGTTCCGGGACTGAACGACACGGTTCAGTGGCACGCCCCCTTGCTTCCTCAAATATGAAAACTTCAATCAGCCGCCGGGATTTTCTGCGTGCATCGACGGTCGTCGCCGGAGCCGTCCTGGTTTCACCATGGTCTCTACCACAGGCGTTTGCCGCCGCGCCGCGCCGCACTGCGGTCGACCAGGTTGCGCTCGGAAAAACGGGCCTGAAGATCAGCCGCCTCGGGATTGGCACCGGGAGCAATAACGGCCATCTGCAAACAGCCGAAGGCAAGGAAGCGTTCATCAAACTGATCCGTTACGCCTACGATCAGGGGGTTACCTACATCGACACCGCCGAGCGCTATGCGACCTTCCCCTGGATCGCTGAGGCCATCAAGGATTTGCCGCGTGAAAAGCTGTTCATTCAGTCGAAGGTTCCGGACCGGCCGGAGGACGTTCTCGCCACGATCGACAAGCACCGCAAGACGTTCAAGACGGATTACATCGACAGCCTGCTGATTCATTGCATGACCCGCGGCAACTGGACCGATGCGGATCAATGGAAGCGCGTGATGGATTCGTTCGATGAAGCAAAGGAAAAGAAGTGGATTCTTTCCAAGGGCGTTTCATGCCACTCGCTGCCCGCCCTGCAGGCGGCAACCCGCACGCCGTGGACTGAAGTGCATCTCGTCCGCATCAATCCGCAGGGTAAACACATGGATACCCCTTCGGGCGCGTGGAATGGTGATGCCACCGCAGAAGTGAACCCCGTCGTCGAAGAGATTGAGGCGATGCATGACAAGGGCAGGGGAGTCATAGGGATGAAGATTTTCGGCAATGGCGATTTCCGGGATCCAGCGGAGCGCGAAAAATCGATTCGCTACGCGATGAGCCGCAAGGACGTTCACGCCATTGTGATCGGGTTCACAACGCCGGGCGAGATCGACGAAGCAATCGAGCGCATGAACCGCGCCCTGGCGGAAGTTTGATTGCCGGGCGCTAACGCAAAGCTTTGATCAGGTAAAAGCGCTGCTCCCCCGGGGTGCGGCGCGTGTCGGTCCACTCGGTCGCCTGAATGCCATCCTCGAGCAGGCGCCAGTCCGACAAGTCGCTCGATCCATACACCGCGTAGCGTGATGCCTCGCGCTCCGCTTTCCAGCGAATCACGACTGCGTTGCCTTGGTCGTTGAACGAAACCGATTCCGCATTGAGGCTGCTGATTCCGAAAATCCGATCCAGCCCGATCCTTATATGCGGGTTTCGATCCATGAGTTTCCATATCATCCGGGTGCGATAATTTTCCACCGCCAGCAGCATCGGTCCGACGTTTACGCCCATGACCATTGGATTGATCCATGGTCCATTCAGGTGAGTTGCTGCCACAACGGTCGGGTTTCCTTCCGCGTCGTAAGGGGCGACCACGTAATGCGGATCAAGGCTGAAAGCGTCGCCGAAGCCGAAAAGCGGATTCCAAAGTTTCGGGATGCTCAAGAAATGCCGGATTGCGGCGAGCGACTCCTGTGGCGTGTAGTTGATGGCGCTCACTGCGCCGTAGACGGCAATCGTTCCCGCATGGGGAGCGCGCGTGTTGAAGCGGAGGTTCTCCTCAGTCGGCAATGCGCCAAAGCCAAAATACTCGCTGGGGGCGTGCGAAGTCGGTGCGACGAGATTATCGCACGCCGTTAATCCCCAGGCATTCTCGCCATAGGTCGTGAAAAAGCCATTGGTCTGCCCCGAATAATCCGCCGCGTGCAACATGCAGAACCGCCGATTTGCTTCAATCGCCAGGCGGTTGTTGCGCCATAGGTCGACCGGGCTCAACGCGTGCAAATCCATTCCGCGCCTCTCGAAATTCAACCAGCAGCTCGCGAAGAAATAATTGAACATTGATCCCCGCCATGACGCCAGGATCGGCGGGCTGTCGGGACCGGGAAACCTGCCGAAGGAACGCCGCCGCGCAAAATACGTGTCCATTCCGATGGAATACGTCCGCGACCCTAGCGCGAGAATATCGAGCATGAGCGCTTCATCCGTCTGGCCGTCCACGTGACCTTGAAAACGCCCGCCTGCGCCGCCCTCTGGTTTCCATTCGAGACGGAATTGGTTCTGATTCGCGCCAGGCCGGCGGTCCACAAACCAGCTCCATTCCACACGATCATAGAGTTGCTGGCACAACTCGCGGATCTCGGCGTCTCCGGAAAAGTATTCCAGGCACGTCAGCACCCCATACATCAGCAATGCGGTGTCGTATACCGATAGTTCAACGTTCGCATCCTTTCTCAACCCGGTGTCCGCCGTCAGGAAATGATAAAAGAACCCGCGATACCCCGCCCGCCCAGTGCCGGGCTCCGGCCCCGTGGGCAGATGGCGAAGGTTTCGCAGAATCATCCGAACCCGCTGCTCCAGCTCCGCCCGTTCCGCCCATTGCCGTTCATGCCCAATGCAATATGCCGTGAGTTGGAATCCCACCGTTCCCACGCTCACCATGTCTGAGAAGGTTGAACGATCCAGCGCAAACCCCAGCGAGTCGGTAAAGCGCAGGAAATAGGAGAACGTGCGATGCGCAATCGCATCCAGCATCGCGTCATCCACCCAGCGCGATGGGTCCAGGACAGGTTCGTCAGTCACGACGGTGACGTCGTCCAGGTACAGAACGGCGTCGGGGCGATGCTCGTTGCGGATGTCTTCGAACACCCAGACGAGTTCCTTTACTTGCGCGATGTTTGAGTGCTGCAGCAGATGGCTCAGGCCGAAGTCATACCGCCGCCACAAATCATCGTTCGGGATTTCCACGACGGTGTCCCCGATCGATCCTCGCGGGCTCTTCAACTCCAACTTAACGCGATGATCGAAGCCGCCGCTGCCATCGCCGCGCGCCCAAAAACTGACTGCCATCGCGCGGATGTTTTCAACACGCGAGGGATGACCGGCGCTGCTGCGCAAAGCTCCGTGAAGATTGGTGAAGTTCAGTGTGTGCGGTGCAAAGGAAACCTTGCCCATCAACGATTCCCAAACGCCGCAAAAACCTGAACCGACGGAATACTGAACACGCAAGGAAGCGCCGGTCGGGCCGCGGAAGACATTCGTATCGAAGTTTCGGCGTATTGTTGCGGCTCCCGAAGTGAAGGTGCCGCTGTCGCCGGAGAAGTGATTGAAAACGCTGTGGTTATCGAAATCTGCCAGCAGCAGTTCATTTCCCATGCAGTGTCCCAGCCCAAGGATCATCATGCCCATCAGCACCATCCCGTGTTTCACGGTGCGCAGCCACATCACGCGAGAAACCCCGGCTCAACTTGGCAGTCCGCGCTAGGTAGCGCAGTTTTCCCAACCTGCTGTGAGAACCGTCGTACAGCTTCAAAACACGGAATTCCCAAGCCCTTCGCCGTAGCACGCGCGCGGCGAAACAAAGCGCGGGTTCTCGGAAAGGGAGGGCGGAAGGGACTCGGCGAAGCGGACGGCATCAGTGTTTCTCCTGCGCGGGAGGCTGCGCAGCCTTGAGAGCCGAGAAATTCCCTTCCTCACAGCAAGCGACAAATCCCTCGGTGACGGTCTTCAATTCCTCCCAGCGCGCCCGAATCGATGTCGCTTCCTTGAGCGTGATTTGATTGTCGGATGCGGCCGTAGCAATCACTGCGAGCAGGTCGGCGAATTCCTGGACGATCTCGTTGGTGGCAGGAATCAGGAACGAGGGATGCGGCTTGTTGGTCTTTGGATTGAGGATGAAAAATCCTCCCGCGCGCTGGCAGATCCACTGGATCAACCGATGATCGTTCGTGCAGCGAAAGAGCGATTCCACCCGATCGAGCGGATTCACAGCGCCGCTCCCCGTGCCATCGTCGGGTTCGGCCCATTTGTAAATCATCGACATCGAAAGTCCGAGGTCGGCAGCCACCTGCTTTGCGCTGGTACGCTGAAGGACCTCCCGGAGCAGTTCGTGAGATTGCATGCAACCCACTGTGGAAAACGACATTTTGCTTGGCAAGGGAATAGTCCCAGTGCGCCGTGCCGCCTCGAATTGCCAGGACGATGTGGAAGGGCAGTGTGCCCACGGTGGATTCCTGCCAGAGGCCGGCACACATGAATTCGCCGTTGATTCCCAGCCTTGCTTGTCCGACGCAGCCAGGTTTTTGAATCGGCAACGCGCATCTGAG
>Ga0196970_1001272_pt1 | contig 18233 bp, 16 predicted proteins | sample S1v_513CmetaG_FD_148672 | JGI IMG/M metagenome (GOLD analysis project Ga0196970, IMG submission 148672) | Soil microbial communities from Anza Borrego desert, Southern California, United States - S1+v_5-13C | ecosystem: Environmental > Terrestrial > Soil > Desert | place: USA: California...
TGCTGGCCAAGGGCTACGCGGAGCGCGGCATGGCCGCCTACTCCGAGCTCCAGCAGGCCGAATTCGCGGCGGAAGCTCTCGGCTACACCGCGACCAAGCACCAGCGCGAGGTCGGCACCGGTTACTTCGACGCCGTTGCCACCGCCGTGTCGGGCGGTCAGTCCTCGACCACCGCGTACAAGGACTCGACCGAGGCCGATCAGTTCCATTGATCGTCCATTCAGGCTGACGCTTACAGACTGCGGCCGGGGGCAACCCCGGCCGCTTTTTTTTGTGGTACAGCGCGGGGCTTCGGTTCTACCCCGCTCCTTCCAAGCGTTGCGCGCGCGGCATGGCGGCCTTGCGCGGCGGCGCCCCGGGCCGGCTTTCCAGCCCGGTCATATGGCTCAAGCACAAGCTTTCCGGCTGGGAAACGACCCCCGTGACAGGGCTGTGACCGCTCCGCTGCGGCGCGGAAACAACCATTGACTCGAGGGCCTGTTGAGGCCACTTGTGTGCCATGCTCAAAACAATACGACCGGGGCGCCATCGCCCCTGCACCGGCCCCGCATGACAGGACCGGTAGCGGGTCTCCTCGCTGCTCCCGCGCGCACCTCCGTGGTTCCCACGCCTTGCGCGCCGGGCGGCGGTCGCCGTGCCGTGTTCCGCAATCGGGTACGGGCGGCGGGCGGGGTGTGCCCGGTCGTCGGACGCGAGCTGCCACCGGGCGGCGCGCCGTCCACCATCGATTGAACCAAGAAAGGACCCTACCGTATGGATCAGCCCCTCGCAGGAAAGTCCATTGCCATCCTCGTCGCCAACGGCTTCGAGGAAACCGAGATGACCGAGCTGCAGCGCCCCCTCCTGAAGGCCGGTGCGACGCTGCGCACGATTTCCACCGAACAGGGCCTGGTGAACGGCTGGCACGGCCGCAGCTGGGGCCACTACTTCCCGGTCGACCAGCAGCTGGGCGACGTGCTCGGCGCCGACTTCGACATGCTGGTGCTGCCGGGTGGCGAGCGCAGCGTCGCCAAGCTGCAGCAGAACGCCCACACCCGCCGCATCGTCGGCCACTTCCTGGACGCCGGCAAGCCGATCGCCGCGATCGACGGCGGCCTGCAGCTGCTGGCCATCCCCGGCAAGCTGAAGGGCCGCAAGCTGGCCTCCATCGAAGCCTTCAAGGAAGAGCTGGAAGCCGCCGGCGGCGTGATGACCGAAGACACGCTGGTGATCGACGGCCTGACCATCACCGCGCGCGGCCTTGACGAGCTGCCGGCCTTCGTCGAGCAGGTCCTGAAGGTCTTCGGCGACGCCGCGACGGTCAAGAAGGCGGCCTGATCCGCCCCGCTTTCCTGCGTAAAGGGCGGCCGCGCACCCGCGCGGCCGCCCCTTTTTATTGCCTGTGTTCAACGTTGGGTTTTCGCTGCGCTCAACCCAACCTACCGGAACGCCGCGCGTAGGTTGGGTTGAGCGCAGCGAAAACCCAACGTCATGGCCCCCTCAAATCCCCGCACCATCCGCGTGGACGCAGACGCGCCATTCCGGGAACACCAGCCGCACGCTGGTGCCGATGCCGGCGGCGCTGTCGATCTCCAGCCGGCCGCCGTGCAGCTCGATCAGCGCGCGTGTCAGCGGCAGGCCCAAACCGGAGCCGCGCTCGGCCGACAGGCTGCGCTCGTGCACCTGGCCGAAGGCGTCCAGCGCGCGCGGCAGCTGTTCCGCCGTCATGCCGATGCCGTTGTCCTCCACGCTCAGCACCAGTTCGCCGCCGTCCAGCCGCTGGGCGCGCACGACCACGCGGCCCAGCGGCGGGCGGGCGAACTTGACGGCGTTGCCGATCAGGTTGGTCAGCATCTGGCGGATCAGCGTCGGGTCGCCCTGCACGGCCGGCACGCCGTCCCGCGCCGCCTCGTTGACCAGGGTCACCCCTGCGGTGACGGCGCGCGGGTACACCATGGCGAAGGTGGCGTCCACCAGCAGGCTGAGGTCGCAGGCCTCCTCGTTGAGCGGCATGCGCCCGGCCTCGACGCGGGCGAGGTCGAGCAGGTTGCTGACCAGATCCAGCATGTAGATGCCGGCCGCGCCGATCTCCTGGGCATAGCTGCGGTAGCGCTCGTTGCCCAGCGGCCCCATGATCTCGCCGGCGATGATCTGCGCGAAGCCCATGACGGCGTTCAGCGGCGTGCGCAGTTCGTGGCTCAGGTGGTGGACGTAGTCGGACTTGCTGCGGTTGGCGCGCTCCGCCTCGTCGCGGGCGGCCTTCAGCTCGGCCTCGCGCTCCTTCAGGTCGGTGATGTCCGTGCGCACGCCCACGGTCGAGCCGTCGCGGGTGCGCCGCTCCTCCACCCGGATCCAGCGGCCGTCGGCCAGCCGCTGCTCGAACGGCGGGCCGGGCGTGCGGTGCCGCTCCAGGTAGTCCGCGATCCAGGCCTCCAATTGCTCCGGCGGCACCACGTACTGGCCGCGCGCCGCACCGGTGCGCACGATCTCCTCGAAGGTCACGCCGGGGGCGATGATGTCGGCGGCCTTGGCGTAGATCTCGCGGAAGCGGCTGTTGCACAGCACCAGCCGGTCGTCGGGATCGAACAGCACGAAGCCGCCCGGCACGTTCTCCACCGCGTCGGCCAGCAGGTCGTGGGCGCGCAGCGCCGCCTGCTCGGCGCGGGTGCGTTCGGTGACGTTGCGGATGCTGCACAGGATGCGCCCGCCGGCCATCGCCCCCTCGGCCGTCGCCCCCTCGACCATCGCCCCTTCTGCCAGCGCCACCAGCCGCGCCTCGAAGCTGCGCTCGCCGTGCGGGCCGGGCAGGGTAAAGTCGGCCGCCGCCACCGCCTCGCCCGCGGCGACGCGGGCCAGCGCCTCGGCGATGCGGCCGCCGGCCGGCTCCGGCAGCACGTCCTGCACCCGGTTCATCAGGAAGCGGCCGGCCGGCACGTTCAGTTCCGACGGGCTGGCGGTGGCGAAGTCCAGGATGGTGCCGTCGCGCCGCAGCTCGAACCGCATGTCGGGATAGGCGTAGGACAGCGCCACCATCTGCTCGGTCAGGCGCAGCGCCTCGCGGCCCGCGGCACTCTCGTCCGGCGCCTCGACCAGCACGAGGTGCGGCGCCTCCGGCATGCCGCTCAGCCGCCCGTCGACGGTCAGCGTCCGCTCCCCCGTCTGGAAGGTCACGCGCGCGGCCGGCGGCGTCTCGGCGACCAGCAGCGCCGTCAGCGCCTCGGGCGGTACGCTGGCGCGCACGGTGGCGGCGGGCGCGTCGGGGGGAAGGTCCATCAGGTCGCGCGCGGCGCGGTTCAGCCAGACCACGATCCCGTCGGCCCCGGCCAGCCACAAGGGCACCGACAAGCGGTCCATCAGGGCAAGGCCGGCATCCACGGTCTGGACCACGCTCATCGTCGGCGGCGGTGGTAAAAGCTGTCTTCACCAAAAATTACCACAGCACCGATGCGGATTAAACCCCCGCGCGCGCCCCCTTGGAAACGTGGCGTTAAAGTTCGCTTGAGGCGCCGGAAGCAGAGTTGCCGCCGCGTCCTGAGCAATCCGGCAATGGGCAAGCGAATCCCGCCATAGATGGTCGCAGACAAACACGAATTGCTGTCGCGGTATTCGACAGCAATGGCGCGAGAATTTAGCGATGGAAAATTATCACCGCATCTGTGCTGATCTGTGTGCATCTGTGGCAAAAATATTGCCATGTGCATACCGACCATTGCCGGTGGAAATGACGTCCGGAAATATTCAGTCCTCGTTGGCCGCGTCCCAGTAGTGGCAGGCGACGCGGTGGCCGGGGCGGACGGTTTCCAGGTGCGGCGCCTCCTGGGCGCAGTGGTCCCGCGCGCGCGGGCAGCGCAGCCGCGCCGGGCAGCCGGTGGGCACGCGCAGGGCCGGCGGCGGGTCGCCCGCCAGCGCGGGACGGCCGCCCTCCGCCGCCGCCAGCAGCCCGCGCGTGTAAGGATGCCGGGCGTCGTGCGCCAGCACCCCGGCCGGCGCCTCCTCCACCACGCGGCCGGCCAGCAGGACCAGCACGCGGTGGCCGATGCGGCAGGCGGCGTCGGCGTCCTCGGTGGCGAAGACGATGGACAGGCCGTCGGCGCGCTGGTGGTGCAGCAGGTGGGCCAGCAGCTCCTCGCGGTCGGTGGCGTCCAGCGTCGCCAGCGGCTCGTCGCACACCAGCAGGCGCGGCGCCGGGGCCAGCGCGCGGGCGAAGCCGGCGCGCGCCGCCTCCCCGTCGGTCAGTCCGGCCGGGTAACGATCGGCGGCGGCGGCCGGCAGGCCGGCGTCGGCCAGGGCCTCGGCCACGCGGGCGCGGCGCTTGTCCTCCTCCACCTCGGGCGCCAGCGCCGCCAGCGCCTCGGCCACCTGGGCGCCGATCGTGTGGCGCGGGTCGAAGGTGGCGCGCGGGTGCGGGAACAGCGCCTGCAGCGCGTGGCGCCGGTGGCGCAGCTCCTCCTCCCCCATGGCCAGCAGGTCGCGGCCCAGCCACAGCACGCGGCCCGTGGCGCCCGGCAGCAGGCGCAGGATGGCGCGCGCCAGCACCGACTTGCCGCTGCCGCTCTCGCCCAGCAGGGCCACCGTCTCCCCCGCCGCCACGTCGAAGCTGACGCCGTCCACCGCCACCAGCGTGGATGCCCGCCCACCGAACAGCCCGCCGCCCAGCGGGAAGGTCACGCGCAGGTCGCGCACCGACAGCACCGGCGCCCCGCCCGGCGCCGGCCCGGCGGCGACCGGCTCGGCCGCTTCGGGCGGCGGGTTGAGGCGGCCGTTCTCCAGCACCAGCAGCCGGTCGGCCGGGCCGGCCACGCCGTCGCGCGTGTGCCCGGCCAGCACCAGCGCCGCCCCCGTCTCCCGCGCCCACTCGGCGAGCTGCGCCAGCAGCCGGGCGCGCACCGTGGGGTCCAGCCCGGCGGCCGGCGCGTCGGCCAGCAGCACCTTCGGCTCCGCCGCCAGCGCCAGCGCCAGCGCCGCGCGCCAGCGCACCCCTTCGGACAGCTGGTGTGGGTACAACTCCAGCCGCCGCGCCGCCTGCGGCACGTGCAGCCGCTCCAGCCACCGCACGGCCTCCCGCGCGCCGGTCACCTGGGTCCCGGTCACCTCGGCGAACTGCGCGGCCAGCGTCTGGTGCGGCGTCAGCGGCCCGCCCTGCGGCAGCAGCACGACGCGCCCCTCGGGCCGGGTCACGCCGCCCTCCATCCGCACGCCGTCCGGCATCAGCCCGGCCAGTGCCCGCAGCAGCAGGCTCTTGCCCGCGCCGTCCGCCCCGGTGATCGCCAGCACCTCGGCCGGGCGCACGGCGATGTGGGCGTCGCGCACGATGATGGCGGCGGCGGAATGGATCGCCAGCCCCTCGGCCTGCAACAGCGGTTCGGGCGCGCTCACGGCCGCTCCTCCGGGAAGGCGGCGGCCACGCCGTCGCCCACCGCGTTCAGCGCCGCCAGCGCCGCCGCCAGCAGCAGCGCCGGGGCCAGCAGCCCCATGGGGGCCTGCGCCGCCAGCGCCTCGCCGATCAGTGTCCCCCAGGTGTCGACCGGCGTGGGCGCGCCCAGGCCCACGGCGCCCGCGAAGCTCTCCACCGCCAGCGCGCGCGCCAGCACCGGCCACACCGCCGCCAGCAGCGGCCCGGCGACGGTGGGGATGGTGTGCCGCCACAGCACCATGGCCGGCGTCAGCCCGGCGGCGCGCGCCGCCATGGCGTACTCGCGCCGGGCACGGGCGCGCAGCGTGGCGCGCGCGGCCAGCGCCGCCGCCGGCACCGCCGCCGCCGCGACGGTAAGGATCAGCAGGTCGACCCCGCGCCCCAGCAGCCCGCCCGCCAGCACCGGCAGCAGCGCCAGCGGCAGCGCCGCCAGCCCCCGTGCCGCCTGCGTCAGCCGGCGCTCCAGCCGTCCTCCCGCCGCAACGGCCAGCGCCCCCCAGCCGGCCCCCACCAGCGCCGCCAGCGTGCCGCCGACCAGCGCCAGCGCCAGCGTCGTGTGCCCGGCGTCCAGCGCGCGCACGACCGGGTCGCCGGACGGGCCGGCCAGCATCGATTCCACGAACCCCAGCAGGGCGAGCACGGCCAGCGCCCCCACCCCGTGCACCGCCGGCCGGTGCGCGGCGAAGCGCCGCCGCGCCGCCTGCGCGGGCGTCTCCATCACCGGGTCGAAGCGGCCTGCGTCCATATCCTGTCCCATGCCTCACGCCGCCCGCTCGCGCGGGTCGAGCCAGCCGCCGACGATCCGCCCGGCCACATGCAGCGCCAGCACCATGCCCCCCAGCGCCGCCGCCGCCGCGACCGCCGGCCCCGCGGCCCCGGCCCGCGCCGCCTCCAGGAACAGCGCCCCGGCGCCGGGCAGGCCGAACAGCGCCTCGCCCAGCACCGCGCCGGCCGTCAGCGCGGCGGCCATGCCGCCCAGCGCCCCCGCCACCGGCGCCAGCGCCGCCGGCAGCGCGTGCCGGCGCAGCACCCGCCCTGCCGGCACCCCGCGCCCGCGCGCCGCCAGCACGAACCCGCCCTCCAGCGCCGCCGCCAGCGCGCCGCGCGCGATGCGCGCCCCGTCCGCCGCCGGCGCCACGGCCAGCGCCGCCAGCAGCAGTTCCGGCGATCCGCCCCGCCCGACGGCGAAGGCCACCGCCACCGCCAGGAAGGCCGGCACCGCCGGCCCCAGTGCCGCCAGTGCGGCTCCCGGCGCGCCCAGCGGCCCGCGCCGGAAGCGCCCGGCCGCCAGCCCCAGCGGCACCCCCGCCAGCAGGCCCAGCGCCAGCGCCCCCGCCACCAGTCCCAGCGTCACCGGCAGCGCCGCCAGCGCGCGCGCGGCGCCGTCCCCCGCCGCCAGCACGGCCAGCGCGGCGAGCAGGCCCAGCCCCGGCAGCGCGCCGATCAGGCACCGTACGGCGAAACTCAGCATCGCGCGCCGGCCAGGGGGCGCAGGAGGGAAGGCATGGACCGGAAAGACATGGACACGCGGGCCGTTCGTCCTGCTGCGGATCGGTTTTGTGCGACGGTAAGCGCGAATCCCTTGCATCGGCAACGGGAAAGCAACGCGGTGCAGGCCGCCGCGGGAAGGCTCTGGACGGACGTTGCGGGAAAGCCGCTCATCCGCGACGGAGATTTTGAGACACGGATGCACACGGATTTTGCACGGATGGACACGGATGAAAAATCAATCCTCTTTGATCCGTGTTCATCCGTGTCCGGCGCAGCCGGCATCCGTGTGCATCCGTGTCTCCCCTTCTTCCGCCGCCAAGGCAGTACCGCCGCCGAAGCGGGGGAGACGTGGCCGCCGCATGTGTTGACTCCCGCAGGGGATCCGGCAAACACAGGTGACGGCAGCCCATCGCCATGAACGACATGCCCATCCGTGAGCCGCAGGCCGCACCGTGCGCCGCCCCCCTGCTCGTCCCCGGCCGCACCTGCTGGCGGGTCGAGCGGGCGCGCCGCGTCGGCCTCGCCATCGACGCCGCCGACTACTTCACCTATGCCAAGGCGGCGATGCGGCGGGCCAGGCGCTCCATCCTGCTCACCGCCTGGGACCTGGACACGCGCGTGCGCCTCACCCCGCAACGCCAGCATCCCGGCCGGCCCGACCGGCTCGGCCACTTCCTGAACTGGCTGGCGGCGACGCGGCCGGACCTGCACATCCGCGTGCTGAAGTGGGACTACGCCGAGATCTTCGACCTCACCCGCTGGCAGCGGCCGCTGGCGGTGCGGCGCTGGTTCACCCACCCTCGCCTCGACTACCGGCTGGACAGCGACCATCCGACCGGGGCCTGCCACCACCAGAAGCTGCTGGTGGTCGACGACGCGCTGGCCTTCTGCGGCGGCATCGACCTGACCGCCAACCGCTGGGACACCCGCGCCCACGCCCGGTGGGAGCCGGTGCGCCGCCAGCCGGACGGCAAGCCGTACGAACCCTTCCACGACGTCATGATGGCGGTGGACGGCGACGCCGCCCGCGCGCTGGGCGACCTGTTCCGCGAGCGCTGGCGCCGCGCCACCGGCCAGACGATCCTGCCGACGCCCCCCGGTTACGACCCCTGGCCGGACGGGCTGGAGCCGCTGTTCCGCGGCCGTGACGTCGCCATCGCCCGCACCGATCCCGCCTGCGCCGGCCGCGAGGAGGTGCGGGAGGTGGAGGCGCTGTACCTGGCGGCGATCGCCGCCGCCCGGCGCTGCATCTACCTGGAAAGCCAGTATTTCGCCGCCCACGCCGTCGCCGACGCGCTGGCCGCCCGCCTGTCCGAACCGGACGGGCCGGAGGTGGTGCTGGTCAACCCCGTGCGCACCACCAGCTGGCTGGAGAACGAGGTGATGCTGGGTGCGCGCGCCCATCTGGCGCAGAAGCTGCGCGCCGCCGACCGGCACGGCCGCTTCCGCCTGTACGCCGCGGTCACCGACGGCGGCACCTGCATCACCGTGCACGCCAAGGTGATGGTGGTGGACGACTGGCTGCTGCGCGTCGGCTCCGCCAACCTCAACAACCGCTCCATGGGGCTGGACACCGAATGCGACCTCGCCATCGAGGTGCGCCCCGGCGATCCCCAGGCCGCCCAGGCCCGCGCCACGGTCGAAGGCGTGCGCAACGACCTGCTGGCGGAGCATCTGGCCACGTCCCCCGCCGTGGTGGCGCAGGAGGTGGCGCGCACCGGCTCCCTCATCCGCGCCATCGACGGGCTGCGCCGGCCCGGCGGGCGGACGCTGATCGACCTGGAAACGCCGGAGCCCAGCGCGCTCGCCGCCACGCTGGTGGAGGCGCGCCTGTTCGACCCCGAACGCCCGGTCCCGGCGACGGAGCTGGTGGGGCGCGTCCTGCCCTCCCTCATCCCGCGGCGCCGCGCCTGGATGGTGGCGCTTGCGGCGCTGCTGGTGCTGGGCGGCGTGTTCGCGCTGTGGCGCATTCCGGGGCTGGCCGAATGGGCGCGGCTGGACCGCGTGCTGGCGATGGTGCAGCAGGTGCGCGCCATGGCCTTCGGGCCGGTGCTGCTGGTGGGGCTGTATGTTTTGGCCGGGTTCGTGGTGTTCCCGGTGGTGGTGCTGATCGCCGCCACCGCCATCCTGCTGGGCCCGGTGGAGGGGTTCCTCACCGCCATGGCCGGGTCGCTCGCCTCGGCCAGCGTGCTGTTCTGGGTCGGGCGCAAACTGGGGCGCAAGCATCTGGAGCACGTCGGCGGCCGCACGCTGGCCAAGGTCGGCAGCCGGCTGGCGGAGAAGGGAATCGTCGCCGTCGCCACGATGCGGGTTGTCCCCGCCGCCCCCTTCACCGTAATCAATCTCGTGGCCGGGGCTTCGCGCCTGCGGTTCACGGACTATATCGTCGGCACCGTCGTCGGCATGGCGCCGGGGATCCTGGCGTTCAGCCTGCTGGGCCACCAGCTGGCGCGCACGCTGGAAAGCCCGACGGGGACGGACGTGGCGCTGCTGGCCGGGGTGGCGGCCGTGGCGATCGGGCTGGGGTGGGCGGCCAACCGGCTGCTGGCCCGGGCCTCGGAAAAGTGACAAATCAGGGGGACGTGCGACCGTGATCCGATTCAGTCGAGAGCGCATCGAGCGGTTCGCGTCGGCGCTCAAGGCGCGCCGCGCGCGTCGCCGCGGCCGGCCGCCCGACGTGCGCCGCGCGCCCGTGCCGGAAGGCATGGCCGCGCTGGGCATCGCCAGCTGGAACATCCATTCCTGCGTCGGCCTGGACGCCCGCTTCGCCCCCGACCGCATCGCCGAGGTGATCCGCAGCCTGGACGTGGACGTGATCGGCCTGCAGGAGGTCGGCTGGCACCACCGGGGCGAGGTCGGGCTGGACCAGTTCGAATACCTCGGCAAGGCCACCGGCCTCACCCCCTACGCCGCCCCCACCAAGCACCACGCCCGCGCGCACTACGGCAACGCGCTGCTCACCCGCCTGCCGGTGCTCTCCGTGCGCCCGCTCGACCTCTGCGTCGGCCGGCGCGAGCCGCGCGGCGGGATCGAGGCGGTGCTGGCCGTGAACGGCAACCCCGTGCGCGTCATCGCCGCCCACCTCGGCCTCGACCCGTGGGAGCGCGCCAACCAGATCGCCCGCATCCTGGCCGTGGTGGATGAGCGGCCGGACCTGCCCACGGTGTTCATGGGCGACTTCAACGAATGGACGCCGTCCTCCCCGCGCCTGCGCCGTCTGGCCGAGGCGTTCGACGACTGGGCCAGCCCGCGCAGCTTCCACGCCCGCCTGCCGACCCTGCGCCTGGACCGCCTCTACGTCCGCGGCGGCCTGAAGCTCTGCACCTTCGAGGCCGTGCGCACCACAGTGACCCGCCGCGCCTCGGATCACCTGCCGCTCCGCGCGATCGTTGGGGTACCGTAATGGTTTTACCCCCTCCCCCGGCCCCGCCGGGGGAGGGAGGGACCCGCCGAAGGCGGGAGGGTGGGGGCTGGTTGTCCGCGAGTATCAGCGACGCATCGGCTGACGGTGAAAGCGCTGATAAAAAATAAGAGATTGAGAGATTGAGAGATTTGATGATCGTGCATCGGTCGCGGCTTCCGAAGAAGCGTGGGTGTTGCCGAGAATTCCTCTGTCTCTAAATCTCTCAATCTCTAATTTTATGATTGGCACGCCGTCCGCCAGCCGTCGCGCCGCGGATCCTTGCGAACAACTTGCCTGCTTCCTCGGCGGGGCCGGGAGGGGTTCATCTCACCCCGTCGTCACGAAGATCACGCCCAGCACCAGGATCGCCATCACGGCGGCACCCCACACCCAGGCGCGTTCCGACTCGCCGGCCTTGCCGGTGACGATGTGGCCGGTGGCGGTGGAGGCGTCGGTGCGGGGGCCGTGGTCTTCCGGGCGGCGCGGGTCACCCGGCGGCGTGAAATCATCGACGGACATGGCGGCGCCATACAGTTGTCGGTCCGGAACGACTCAACCGCGCGCCGCCGCCCCGGTTCCCACACGGGTTCCCACCGGCCGCAGTTCGTGCAGCAGCCAGACCAGCAGCGTCACCACCAGGATGGCGCCGGCTTGGTGCGCCGCCGCCACCGGGATCCACACCACCGTCAGCAGCGTGGCGATACCCAGCGCGACCTGCGCCAGGATCATCACCCCCAGCAGCGACGCCACCCGGCGCGCCTGTCCCGGCAGGCGGGCCATGTGCACCCGCCCGACCAGCGCCAGCACCACCGCGGCGCTGCCCAGCGCCAGCACGCGGTGGATCAGCTGCACCGCCGCCGTATTCTCGAACGCGTTCAGCCACCAGGGGGTCAGCGTGCCGATCTCCGGCGGGATCCAGTGCCCGGCCATGTCCGGGAAGGTGTTGTAGGCGTATCCCGCGCGGATGCCCGCCACGAAGGCGCCCCAGGCGATGGTCGCCGCCACCGCCGCCAGCGCCCAGCGCGCGTGCCGGCGCAGCGCCGCCGCCTCCGGCCGCCAGCCGGCCAGCGGCAGCGGGTCCAGCAGGTCCAGCGCCACGCGCAGCATCAGCGCGTAGATCAGGATCGCCGCCCCCAGGTGCAGCGCCAGCCGGTAATGGCTGACGTTCGGCGCGTCGGACAGGCCGCTCATCACCATGAACCAGCCGATGGCGCCCTGCAGGCCGCCCAGCACGAACAGCCCCGCCAGCTTCGGCGCCAGCGTGCGCGGGATCATGCCGCGCGCCAGGAACCACAGGAACGGCAGCAGGAAGGCCACGCCGATCAGCCGGCCCCACAGGCGGTGGAACCACTCCCACCAGAAGATCCGGCGGAAGCCGTCCAGGTCCATGCCGGCGTTGAAGATGCGGTATTCCGGCGTCTGCTTGTACAGGTCGAAGACGCGCTGCCACTCCGCCTCGCTCAGCGGCGGGATGAAGCCGATCAGCGGCTTCCATTCCACCATCGACAGCCCGGATTCGGTCAGCCGCGTGATGGCGCCGATCACCGCCATCGCCAGGACCATGGCACAGCACGCCAGCAGCCAGACGGCGACCGGCCGCGTGTCGGGGGCGACGCGCGGGCGCGCATCGTAAGTCACGGTGGTCAAAGGGAGCCCCTCGCCTGTTTCTCTTTGTTGGCGAAAGATATGGTGCGTGCCTCCCCCGGCCGTCAAACATGGGGCCGTCAAATACTTGGCGCTTGAAGAAATCTCGTGCATCGGCGCACGCATTGGCGTGAAATGATCGGCAACCCCGGCAGCGGACGGTTGCGGCATGGCGGACCTGGTTCTGGGCTTCGGCCTCGGCTTTGCTGACCTTTACGAGCGCGACGGCCTTCTGGCGCTCGACCGCGCTTTTCTGGAGCATCTGGCGGCGGCCGACCCTGCGCTGGCCGACCGCCTGACCGCCGCCCGCGCCGCGCCGGAGGCGCTGGATCGCGCCGCCGAAAGCGCGCTGCTGATCGCGCTGGCCCCGCACCTGGACGACTTCCTGGGCGAACTGTTCGGTATCCGGAACGAGTTGAACGAGCTGCGCGCCCGCCATCACGAGCTGGCGCCGCTCTACGCCGCCAAGCGCCTGTTCGTGCAGCGCCGCGCCGCCAAGGCGGTGCCGGCGGAGCAGGCGGCTGCCCTGGACGGTGCCGAACTGACCGCGCTGCTGGAGGACTGGCTGGGCGAACCGCTGACCGAGATCGGCTTTGCCCGGCAGGTGCTGGCCTGGATGGACGCCGAATCGGACCACGCCGACCGGCTGGAGGGGGCCGCCCGCTACGCCGCCTGGGCGCTGTTCAGCGCCGCCGGCCGCGCTCGCCACGGGTCCGGCGTTCTGTTCCAGCTGCCGCACCGCACGGACCCCTTCCACCTCGTTCCGGCCGACACGGTCGACCTGCACGGCCTGCCGGCCATTGCGCTGCCGGAAGGAAAGCGGCGCGCCCGCCAGGGCTTCCACCTGACCGACCCCGGCACCGACCTGGAAGGCGCCCTGGACGAGGCGAACTACTGCATCTGGTGCCACGAGCAGGGCAAGGACAGCTGCTCCCACGGCCTCCCCGACCGCAAGGCGGGCGGGTACGCGAAGAGCGCCTTCGGCGTGACGCTGCACGGCTGCCCGCTGGACGAGAAGATCTCGGAGATGCACGCGCTGAAGGCGCAAGGGGTGCCCATCGGCGCGCTGGCCATGGTGGCGGTGGACAACCCCCTGTGCGCTGCCACCGGGCACCGCATCTGCAACGACTGCATGAAGTCGTGCATCTACCAGAAACAGGAGCCCGTGGACATTCCGCAGGCGGAAACACGCACGCTGAAGGACGTGCTGGAGCTGCCCTGGGGGTTCGAGGTCTACGGCCTGCTCACCCGCTGGAACCCGCTCGACCTGCGCCGCCCGGTGATGAAGGCGGAGAGCGGCTACAAGGTCCTGGTCGTCGGGCTGGGGCCGGCCGGCTTCACGCTGGCGCACCATCTGATGAACGACGGGCACGCGGTGGTCGGCATCGACGGGCTGAAGATCGAGCCGCTGCCGGCCGACCTGTCCGGCGTGCTGCCCAGCGGCAAGCGGGTGGGGTTCCGCCCGGTGCGCGACGTGCGCGACCTGTTCGACCGGCTGGACGAGCGCGTCATGGCCGGCTTCGGCGGGGTGGCCGAGTACGGCATCACCGTGCGGTGGAACAAGAACTTCCTGAAGGTGGTGCGGCTGCTGCTGGAGCGGCGCCGGCGCATGACCATCGTCGGCGGCGTGCGCTTCGGCGGCACGCTCACCCTGGACGACGCCTTCGCGCTGGGCTTCGACCACGTGGCGCTGTGCATGGGGGCCGGCAAGCCCACCGTGGTGCCGATGAAGAACGGCCTGGCGCGCGGCGTGCGGCAGGCGTCGGACTTCCTGATGGCGCTGCAGCTGACCGGTGCCGCCAAGACGGAGTCCGTCGCAAACCTGCAGGTGCGCCTGCCCATCGCCGTCATCGGCGGCGGCCTCACCGCCATCGACACGGCGACCGAGGCGCTGGCCTACTACCCCGTCCAGGTCGAAAAGTTCCTGACCCGGTACGAAACCCTGGCGGCCGAGCGCGGGGAGGACGCCGTGCGCGCCCGCTGGACGGCGGAGGAGGCCGCCACCGCCGACGAGTTCCTGGCGCACGCCCGCGCCATCCGCGCCGAACGCGCCGCCGCCGTGGCGGAGAACCGCCCGCCGCGGGTCGGCGCGCTGCTCGACGGCTGGGGCGGCGCCACCATCGCCTACCGCCGCCGCCTGATCGACGCCCCCAGCTACACCCTGAACCACGAGGAGGTGGCGAAGGGCCTGGAGGAGGGCATCCGCTTCATCGAATCCGTCACCCCGACGGCCGTCGACATCGATGGTTCCGGTGCCGCAACGGCCCTGCGCCTGACCCGCGCCGACGGGACGGAGGCCGTGCTGCCCGCGCGCACCATCCTGGTCGCCGCCGGGACCCAGCCCAACACGGTGCTGGCGCGCGAGGAGCCGGACTGGGTGGAGCTGGACGGCCGCACCTTCCGCGCGCTGGACGAGGACGGCAACCCGGTGACGCCCGAACGCATCGCCAAGCCCGCCGCCGCGCGCGTGCTGATGAGCCGGTCACCGGACGGCCGCTGGGTGTCCTTCTTCGGCGACCTGCACCCGTCCTTCTCCGGCAACGTGGTGAAGGCCATGGGCGGGGCCAAGCGCGGCTATCCGGTGGTCAGCCGCGCGCTCGCCAAGCGGCCGCCCACCCCGGTTCCGGCGGCGCAACTGGTGCAGGAACTGAACGCCGTCCTGCGCCCCTGCGTGCACAGCGTCACCCGCCTCACCCCCACCATCGTCGAGGTGGTGGTGAAGGCCCCGGCCGCCGCGCGCCGTTTCGAACCCGGTCAGTTCTACCGCCTGCAGAACTACGAAACGCTGGCCTACCGGTCCTGCAACACCACGCTGGCGATGGAAGGGCTGGCGCTGACCGGCGCCTGGGTGGACAAGGCCAAGGGCCTCCTGTCGCTGATCGTGCTGGAGATGGGCGGCTCGTCCGACCTGTGCGCCGTGCTGAAGACCGGCGATCCGGTCGTCGTCATGGGCCCGACCGGCACGCCGACGGAGATCCCCGACGGCGGCACGCTGGCGCTGGTCGGCGGCGGGCTGGGCAACGCCGTGCTGTTCTCCATCGGGCAGGCGGCGCGGGCCAGGGGCTGCCGCGTCGTCTACTTCGCCGGCTACAAGCGGATCGAGGATCGTTACAAGACCGAACAGATTGAGGCCGCGGCCGACCGCGTGGTCTGGTGCTGCGACGAGGCGCCGGGTTTCACGCCCACGCGGCCGGGCGACCTGACCTTCGCGGGCAACATCGTGCAGGCCATGCACGCCTACGCCACCGGCGCGCTGGGTGCCGCCGACATCCCGCTGTCGGAGGTCGACCGCCTGATCGCCATCGGCTCCGACCGCATGATGGCGGCGGTGGGGGCGGCGCGGCACGGCGTGCTGAAGCCGCACCTGAAGCCCGGGCACACGGCCATCGGCTCCATCAACTCCCCCATGCAATGCATGATGAAGGAGATCTGCGCCCAGTGCCTGCAGCGCCACGTCGATCCCGTGACGGGCGAGGAGAGCGTGGTCTTCTCCTGCTTCAACCAGGACCAGGACCTCGACCGCGTCGACTTCCCCGGCCTGGGCCAGCGCCTCGCCCAGAACGCCGTGCAGGAAAAGCTGACCGCGCTGTGGATAGACCGCTGCCTGCGCGCCATGGGGGCAAGGAGATAAGAAAGAATGGCGGAACTGGTACGTCGAAAGCAGGAAGCTCAATGGCGGGCGTTCATCGACTTTGCCGACCGGCACGCCCAGGCATACTGGATGTTCCGCGGTGTAGCCGATGCCGAGAACCATAAGCTTATTCCCAAGGTCGGCCGGGCTTCGCCATCCTACAGCTTGCAGAAAGAACGCCTGCTGTTCAGTGAATTCAAGCGGCTTGCCCGACAGTTCATCGACGCATCGCGTTATTCGGAATGGGACCTCCTGGCCCTTGCCCAGCATCATGGCCTGCCGACGCGCCTGCTGGACTGGACGACGAATCCGCTCGTAGCGGCCTTCTTTGCGGTCACAAGCGAACCGCAGAAGACCACGGCGCGGGTGTATGCGGTCCGTGCCCCGGCGGAGTTGCCAATCGATGCCGAGCCGGATCCGTTTGCCGTGGACCGGGTGGAGATGTTCATACCCGGCGCCGTGGCGCCGAGGATCGTTGCTCAGAGAGGCTTCTTCACGATCCATCCGGATCCGACGTCGCCGTGGGAGCCGCCGACCGGATCACGCCGCGACAACCGAGCCATGTCGCACATCTTCGACATTCCATCGGGTATGAAGGCATTCTTTCGCCGCAAACTGTTCGGCTTCGGTGTTGATCCCGCCCACATCCGGTCAGATATTGATGGTCTGAGCGAGACGTTGGCGTGGCGCTTCGTGGACAGCGACGGAAGCGGATGGAGTTGAATGATGATTCGTCCCGTGGCTCACGTATTCCGACCTGCGCGCCGCAGCGATGACGACTTGTCCAGCCGCATCGTGCAGGCCGTGCAGGGGCTTGACCTCACGGAAACGCCCGCCTGGAATGACCTTGACGCGCTCTCTACGCACACCGAAGTTGATGGCGTCGATGCTCACCCGGACGGGATTGCCGTCGAAGGGGGGAATTTTCAGGGGCTGATGACCGTGTATGTTGCGCTTCAATACGGCAAGGACCGGGATGAAGGCTTTATCACCTCGGACAGCATCCCCGGTGAGTTCTCTGGCCACCTGGATGAGAATGGGAAGCCCGTGATCGACCACATCAAAGTCGATACACGGCGATTTTACGAATAGGGGGAGCTCCCTGCGCTCCCCCTTTGGCGACGAAGCAAGGATTGTCCGTCAGCCTTCCGTCACGCCGGCCTGCGGCTGGGCTGTGTCGCTCTGGAACAGGGCGGCTTCGGCGGCGCGGCGGGCGACGAGGCCGGGCAGCTGCTTCTTCTCGCCGCCCACGGTGCAGTACACCCACTTGCCGAACTCGCCGGCCGCACCCTCGTAGTCCTTGGCGTTCAGCTTCTTCAGCAGGGTCGAGGACTGCAGGCTGCCCGCCCCCAGGTTGAACACGAAGCTGGCCAGCGCGCCGCGCTGGTCGTCGTTCAGCGGCACGGTCGCCAGCCGGTCCACCGACGCGGCGGCCGACGTCAGGTCCTGCTGGAGGAACTCGTCGGCCTGCGCCTGCGTGATGGTCTGGCCCATCTGCACGCCGGCGGTGTGGCCGTAGCCGATGGTCGCCACGCCGGCCGGGCAGCGGTAGGCGTTCAGGTACAGGCCTTCGAAGTGCTTCACCAGGTCGACGGCGGCCTGGCAGACCGGCTTGGTGGCGGTGGAGGTCGGCATGGCGTACGGGCTCCTTGGACAGAATGATGCCCCGAGCCTAGTCCATCGCACGCGCGGCTGAAATTTAAAATGTGCGACAAAATGTGACGCATGTCTGAGTATGGAACTCGGCCAAGCCGTCACCGCGGCAGTTCCTCCAGCGCCTTCAGCAGGAAGAACAGGCCGAACAGCATGGCGAACAACCCGGCGATGGTGGCGAACTCCAGCACGGCCCGGCTGAACCAGGGGTCATGCTCCTTCTCATACTCGCACATCACGGCAAACCTCCTCGCGGTCGCGGTATCAAGTAATTGCCTAAAATTTTACACGAATGCGAAGGGGCGGGCTGTGACGGCGGTCACAGCCCCGCGAAAATCGGTCCGGATCGCCCCGGGTCCCTACTGCCAGCGGAACTCCGCGTTCACGTGCCGCAGCTCGCCGGGGGTGATCAGGCGCGTGGTGGCCAGCTTCACGGAATGCAGCTTGCCCTCCAGGTTCTTCTCCCAGAAGGTCAGGAACCGGCGCAGCACGGGGTATTCGGGTGCAAGGTCGAGGTCCTGCCAGACATAGCTTTGCAGCAGCGCCGGATGGTCCGGCAGGTGGTACAGGATCTCGGCGGTGGTCAGGCGGTAATCGCGCAGCTGAAGGGCCAGTCCGGTCATGCGGAACCTCCGTCGTGGTGGGTCCTGGCGGCGTTCCCGGTCGTGTCATCGTCCGCCAGTGTGCCGTTCCCCTGAACAACGCGCCACGGGAAATCCCGTTCCAAATCAATCCGTTAGCAGCATGTTGCGGCGAGTGCTGCCAGGATTTCGCACAAATCCAAAAACGACCCTCTTGAATCCCGCGCGCCACTCGATTAGCTGTCTGGCACTCACCGGGGGTGAGTGCTAACAGCGCCGCTCCCGCAACCGCATTCCTTAATGAGCCTTAGATCTCAGGAGGCACGCATCATGAAGTTCCGTCCGCTGCACGACCGGGTCGTCGTCAAGCGTCTGGAGTCCGACACCAAGACCAAGGGCGGGATCATCATCCCCGACACCGCGAAGGAGAAGCCCCAG
>Ga0196970_1001273_pt1 | contig 18225 bp, 12 predicted proteins | sample S1v_513CmetaG_FD_148672 | JGI IMG/M metagenome (GOLD analysis project Ga0196970, IMG submission 148672) | Soil microbial communities from Anza Borrego desert, Southern California, United States - S1+v_5-13C | ecosystem: Environmental > Terrestrial > Soil > Desert | place: USA: California...
CCAGAAATCGGTCCAAATCAGCGGCAGGGGCTGGATCAACTGCCGTACCAAATCGCCCGTGCGAATCCAATAACCAAGCTGCCATTCGGTCTGTGAGTGGCTGACCAGGATCCGAAAGACCTGCGCCACGAAAAGATAGGTGATCATCTCGGCTTCGGTCATACCGCCGACGATCTCCTTCTGACCGTAAACGGCCCGCCAGATGAAGTAGAGGACCGTAACCTGCAGCACTTCACCCAGCACCTGCAACAGATACTGCGTCCGGTTCGCCAGGACAAACCGGAAGGCCGTCGTGGTGGCCGGCCAATACCGCTCAAGCCCCAAGTGCGGCACCTCCCTGGTAGAGGCGCTGAACCACCTCTTCGATGGGGTTCTCCTGCACCTGGAGGTTGATCGGCTCCAGCCGCCCGACGACCCAGCGTATCGCCGCGATGGGGGTGGCGGTGCTCCCTGGAACTTTCACGACGAGGCGGGCGCCCGGCTCCCAGCGGGCCGTCACCCCCGGTAACTCCGCAGCGAGGCGCAGCGGCACCTGCGGATCGGCAGGGCTCTCCGGCGCAAACTGGAAGGTGATGCGGACCCCGCCGCCCAGGCGCTCCCGCACGGCCTCCAGCCGGTCATCGACGACCACCCGGCCCCTGTCGATCACCACGATGCGTGGACACAGGTCCTCGATATCCCCGAGATCGTGGGTCGTCAGCAGAATCGTGGTGCCCCACTCCTGGTTGATGTAGCGCAGGAACCGGCGCACCTGGTGCTTGATCACGACGTCGAGCCCGACGGTGGGTTCATCGAGGTAGAGGACCGCCGGACGGTGGAGCATGACGTTGGCCAGGTTGCACCGCATGCGCTGGCCCAGGCTCAGCTGCCGGGCATGCACATGCAGCAGCGGCCCGATCTCCAGGAACTCCTCACAGAGCTTCAGCCGCTGGTCAAAGTCGCTCCGGCTGACCTGATAAATCAGCCGGAACTGCTCCAGGGTGTCCCGCACGGGCACGTCCCAGAGCAGGTAGTTCCGGTTTCCCCAGACCACACCGACGTCCAGGTTGTTAGCCATGGCCTCCCTGAACGGGTCGCGGCCCAGGACCCGCACTTCGCCCCGGCTGGGGTGCAGCACACCGAGCAGCATCTTGATGGTGGTTGACTTACCGGCGCCGTTGGGCCCGATATACCCGACGACTTCGCCCGGCTCTACAACCAGATTGACGTCAGTCACATCGGTTTTGGTCTCGTACTGGGGTGCAAAGAGCCGCCGCCAGCCTGACTGACCTTTCTTGGGCACCCGGAACTCACGCGTCAAACCGATTGTTTCTAGCGCGTTCATGCGACCAACTTCCCTTCGCTGGGGTTATCTCCAGGGTAGCAGGTCGATGACGGGCCCCGCCTCGGCTGCTTTCCTCCATTCATGCTCATGACCATTAGGGAATCTTCCCTGATGACGAAGCGAGGCGCCGCCCCTACATCGGGAGCGGCGCCTCGCATTTGTTTCAGCGGTCGAGCCCGTGGCGGGCCGCATAGGTTGCCAGCGCCGTGCGGCTGCCCACCCCGGCCTTCCGGAACATCCGGCGCAGGTGGCCATCCACCGTCCGCGGGGAGATGAAGAGCGCAGCGGCAACCTCCTTGTCCGTCAGTCCCCGGGCGACCAGCCGCAAGACATCAAACTCGCGCTCGGAGAACGCGACTTCCTGGGGCTGGACATGAAGCGCCGCCTCCGCCCGCTGGCGGTCCGCCGCGGCGCCCAGCCGGGCGAAGGTCTCGCAGGCCTGGCTAAGGCTCGCCACGGCGCCGGGCAGCATCGCCTCGGCCCGCGCCAACTCCGTGAGTGCCACTTCGTAGGGAAATTGGCAGCGGTCGGCCACGTCCAGGGCGATGCGGAAGTACCTTTCCGCTTCATCCACTCGACCGCCGGACGCCGCCAACTGCCCCAGTACACGGCTCGCTTCTATCTGCCGGGGTAGGTCGGGCAGGCCCTCTGCCCACCGCAGCCCCTCCAGTGCTTCCTGCCTCGCCCCCTCGCGATCCCCGGTGCGGAGGCAATACTCTGCCCGGGCCAGATGGAAGAGGGGCAACTGTGGTACTACCCGCAACCAGGCCAGCCACCGACCCGCCGCCTTCAGGCAGGCCGAAGCCTGGTTCAGGTCTCCGAGCCGCATGTGGACCCGGGCCCGGGCACACAGCGTGGCCACTTCATCGTGGTTAACGGTAATTCCGGGAGCCTGCACCGGACTGACAGGCGACATGGGTGCCAGCACCTCCAGCGCCCCGGTCAGGTCGCCTTCCGCCACAAGCAGCGCCGCCGCAGTCCGCCGCATTGAGAACCATCCCCGGGCGCTGCGCCGCACGACCGCCACCATGTTCTGCCGGGCGCCCTCCCAGTCCCCCCGCCAGAACTGGTACTCGCCCAGCGGCGACAGGCCGCTCCAGTGCGTGTACCCCGAGCGCTCCTGCGCCTCAGCCTGGATCTCCAGCACCCGTCGGGCCTGCGCATCGACCTCGGCGGGCCGGTCGGCCCGATAAATCAGCATCGCTCGGAGCAACTCCGCCTCCCAGCCCACCACGTTCCGGTAGTACCGCGTCTGATACTGGGCCGCGGCCATCTGGCGCAGGAGGTCCAGGTACTCCTGCGAGCGGCCGTGCAGCCCGGCGAGCCGGACCCGAAAGTTAATCACCGGATAGGGGTTGGAGCCGGGCGCCGTCCGGCGCTCCATCTCATCCACCAGCTGCTCAGCTTCGGCAATGCGCCCCGCGCCCAGGAAGAACTCCACAAACTGCCCGATGCAGCGCGGGTATCCGGCCAGGCACCCGTACAAATCACGTTCCAGCCGCTGATACTCCGGGTCCGACAGCAGTTGCTCTGCCCGGGCCACCAGGCTGCGCAGGTCTGCCTCGTTGGCGTCCATGTAGAAGGCGAGGCGCTGGGTGCGCGACCAGACCGCCGCGGGCCGCTCCGGCGCTTCCCGAGCCGCCTCCGCCCAGTACGACAGGGCAGCACTGAAATCTCCATAGCGGACCGACTGTCCCGTCTTCAGCAAGATCTCGGGCCGGCGGGCGTCACCATCCGGCAGCAGGTCAAGCGCTCGCTCATAGGCGGCCTGCGCCGAACGAAGCATCCCCTGCCGCAGGTCCCGGTCGCCCAACTCCAGTAAATAGGCCACCGCCCGCGCATCCCTCGCCTGCCCCAGGTGAAATGCCACGGCCTCCACGTCCAGGCGCCCGCCGGCTGACAGCAGCGCCTCAGCAACCTCACGGTGCAGCCGCCGCCGCTGAGTCAGTATCAGGCGATTGACCAGCGCTTCCCGGACCAGGGCATGGTCAAAGGCGAGCGTATCTCCGGCTCCGCCGACCGTACGGACGAAACGCAGCCGGAGCGCTTCGGCCATTGCCGCCTCGGTGTCGGCCTCCGCCAGCCCTGCCACTCGCGCCACCAGATCGGCAGAGAAGCGCTCGCCGGCCACGGCCGCTGCATGCAGATACCGGAGGGTATGTGGCGAGAGTTGGGCCAGCCGGCTGTCGATCGACTGCTGAACGGTCTCCGGCAACTCCTGCAGATCTGTCGGAAACACGCCCCGACGAGCCGCCTCCGCGAGCAACTCCCGCACAAACAGGGCGTTGCCGCCGGTCCGCCGGTGCAAATGTGCCCCCACATCGGCAGCACTGGGCAGCATCGGAAACACGGCCCTGACCAGTTCCGTCACAGTCTCCGCCGACAGACGGTCCAACTGTATACGCATCGCTCCCGCCCGCTGTAAATCGGGCAGAACCGTCCACAGGGGGTGCTGACGGTGTACCTCGTCGGTGCGATAGGTTGCGGCGATGAACACGGCAGGCGCGCCAGCCGGGGAGCCATCTGCCGCAAGAGTTCCAGCGTGCCCGGGTCGGCCCAATGGATATCTTCCAGGACCAGCCGCACGGGGCGGCCCAGACCGGTAAGCCAGTTGGCCACCGCTGCCCCCATGTTGCCCTCATCCACCAGCAGTGGATCTGAGGCTGGGGAAAACCCACGCAGCGCTGTCGCGATCTCGCGCCAAGGACCCAGCACCGGTGTCTCCCCCGGCCCCGGGCAACGCCCGACGCTATAGTTGCTTCCTCTCAGAACGGCCTCCAGCAAGGAGCTCTTCCCGCCCCCGGCCTCACCGCCGAGCAGTACCAGATTCCCGGCACCGGTCATGGCCCTCGCAATCGACTGTTCTAGCTGGACCATCTCCCGGGCCCGTCCCGCAAAGGGCAGAACGAATCTCACAACAGTCCCTCCCGGCGCCGAACCTCCCCAGTCTCTTCGGCGCCCTCCCCCCGAAACCTGCACCTGCACCCTCCCAATCCTACTGTCAGTAGCAGTGAAAATATTAGCACTATAAGTGAATGGCAGGAGGATTATAAGAGTTACGCATGGAATATGACTGGTCACTATGTTGAGAAAAGCCGGGCGGAGCTGCGCGCCCGGCCCAAGCATGGGCGCTAACACCACTGTAATAGGCTTACTACCGGCCAGTGCGGTGGGCGAAAGGAACAGAGCGGCCGCGGACCGAATGGGAGGGTAAGCATGGATATCGAAAAGCAGTTTGAGGCCTTGCTGCAAGAAGGCCGGGTATTTCCGCCATCGCCCGCTTTCACCGGGCAGGCGCACGTAAAGGACGAGAGCCTCTACGAGGCTGCCAAGGCGGACCGGTTGGGGTTCTGGGCCGCCCAGGCCGAGCAGCTCGACTGGTTCGAGAAGTGGCACACGGTGCTGGAATGGAATCCGCCTTTCGCCAAGTGGTTCGTGGGCGGCAAGCTGAACGTAGCCCACAACTGCCTGGACCGGCACGTCAAGACCTGGCGCCGCACCAAGGCGGCCATCATCTGGGAGGGGGAACCGGGTGAGGAGCGGGTGCTGACCTACGGCGACCTGCACCGCGAGGTCATGCGGTTCGCCAACGTGCTGAAGAACAAGGGTGTGGCGAAGGGTGACCGGGTCACCATCTACATGCCCATGATTCCCGAGGCGGCCATCGCCATGCTGGCCTGCGCCCGCATTGGCGCCATTCACAGCGTCGTGTTCGGCGGCTTCTCGGCTGATTCACTGCGTGACCGCATCAACGACTGCGGCGCGAAACTGGTCATCACCGCCGACGGCGGCTATCGCCGCGGCAACATCATCCAGATGAAGTCGATCACCAACCAGGCGGTTGAGCAGTGCCCGACGGTGGAAAAGGTGATCGTGGTCAAGCGCATTGGCCATGAGTCCCTGGTCGAGCACGGCTGGGTGGAAGGGCGCGACGTATGGTATCACACGGTGATGCGCAACGCCGCTGCCACCTGCCCTGCCGAAGTGATGGACGCCGAAGACCCGCTCTACGTGCTGTACACCTCCGGTTCCACGGGCAAGCCCAAGGGCGTTATGCACACGACCGGCGGCTATCTGACCCATGTGGCTTCTACCCACAAGCTCGTCTTTGACATCAAAGATGAGGACATTTTCTGGTGCACCGCCGACGTGGGCTGGGTGACGGGCCACAGCTACATCGTATACGGACCGCTGGCCAACGGCAGCACCGTGCTCATGTACGAGGGCACGCCCGACTACCCCGACCGTGGCCGTTTCTGGGAGATGATTGAGAAGTACCGGGTCAGCGTCTTCTACACGGCGCCCACGGCGATTCGCTCCTTCATGCGCTGGGGTCCCGAGGTGCCGGCGAAGTACGACATGTCGAGCCTCAGGCTCATTGGCACGGTGGGCGAGCCCATCAACCCCGAAGCCTGGATGTGGTACAACGAGCATATCGGGCGCAACAACTGCCCCATCGTCGATACGTGGTGGCAGACGGAGACCGGCGGCATTATGTGCACGCCGCTGCCCGGTGTGGTCGCCACGAAGCCCGGTTCGGCCACCAGGCCCTTCCCGGGCATCGAAATGGAGATTGTCAACGAGAAGCGCGAGCCCGTGCCCCTGGGCTCCGGCGGCTACCTGGTGATCAAGAGCCCGTGGCCCGGCATGCTCCGCACCGTCTGGGGCGATGATGCCCGCTACGAGGCCCAGTACTTCGCCAAGTTCGACAAGGGCACGTACTTCACCGGCGACGGCGCCAAGTGGGATACGGACGGCTACTTCTGGATCATCGGCCGAGTGGATGATGTGATCAACGTTTCCGGCCATCGCATCGGGACGATGGAGGTGGAGTCGGCCCTGGTCGACCACCACTACGTGGCCGAGGCGGCTGTGATTGGGCGCAAGCACGATATTAAGGGCCAGGCGGTTTCCGCCTTCGTCACCCTGAAGGAGGGCATCGCCCAGAGTCAGGACCTGGTGCAGGAGCTGAAGGCCCACGTGGCCAACAAAATCGGGGCGCTGGCCCGGCCGGAGGAGATTTTCTTCACGGCCGACCTGCCCAAGACCCGGTCCGGCAAGATCATGCGGCGCCTGCTGCGGGATATTGCTGAGGGGCGGGCCCTGGGCGACACCACGACCCTGGCCGACCCGACTGTGGTCTCCAAGCTGAAGACCCAGTACGAGGAGTCTGAGGGCGCCAACTAAGTACAAAAGCCCGGGATGGCTGGTAGAGCCGTCCCGGGCCTTGTTCTATACTGGTGATGAAAGGGGCTGGTTGCTCATGTCATCATCGCACACTGCGGCCCGGCGGGTGCCGAGGTCGTACGCCATTCTCCCGTGCCCGGCCTGCGGCGAGCCGGTCGGCCGGAATTACGCCCAGTGCCCCGGCTGTACCGAGGCGGTGGACCGCATTTGGCTGGCCGACTGGGCCGCCCTGCTGGCGGCCGAGGGCGTGGCGCCCGGCACCGAGGACGAAAAGCTCCTGGCCCGGGTCGTTTTTGCGGAAGCCGAACAGCATCCGTGGACGGCGGTCAATGTTGCCACGTCAATGCTCACCTGCGGCGCGTGCGGCGCCGAGCTGGCCGGCGGCCCGACGGACTGCACCGAGTGCCACCTGGCATTTGGCGCTGCCATGGCTTCGGAACAGGCGGCGGGGCGTGAAGGCCTGGTCAGCATGAACGAGCACGCGCTGCACATCGGGCGGTGGGTCTTGCGGCACCGGCACCGCATCAGCCCGAACATCGTGAAGGGCTGGCAGCTGACCTACCCGTACATTCTGGCCGGTGCCGAACCACCGGCGGCAAAGGCTGTGCAGCATGCGTCCCGGCTGTGGAACGAAAGAGGCGACTCCGGCGAGACAATTCGCATCTGGGAGGAAGGGCTGGCCAGGGCAGCAGCGCAGGTCAGGGCCTCAACTCAAGCCCATCGCCCGTCGCATTAAAGAAAAGCAGCGGCCGGCGGATCGTCACCCAATCGGCACTGCCGCCAGACATGGTCTGTCTGCCAGCGTTGGGCATTTCCGCCGGTGTCCGAATGGCGATGCCTGTGCCATCTTGCGACTCAACGGTCACGGCCAGGGTGCGGACCAGCAGCTTCCGGCTGTAGTGGACGTCCGCCACTTCCCACATGGCGAAGCCCAGCGGAAGCTCATCAACAACATCAACCACAGCCCAGGTCAGCTGGTATTTGCGGCCGCCCGCTTCCCGGGCGGCTTCTGTCATGTCAAACAGCCAGTCGGCCAGGCCTGCCTCATCCAGGTAGAGCGCCTGCTCCCAGTTGCCATAGTCGGCGGCCGAAAGGAAGACCAGCATGGATGGAGCACCGGCTGTGCCTGTTTCATACACGTCCGACACAGCGACGGTGCCGCCCGCAATCTCGCGTTTGGCGTAGTCCGACATGATACTGATCGTCGCCTTCAGGTCGGAAGCGTCGGGTAACAGGTTTGGCGTGAACGGCGGGCGCCCCACGGTGGGCACCACCGGCACCGTGGCGGTAAAAACATAATGACTCAGGGTCGGCAGATAGACTGTCGTGCCAGGCTTCCAGTTGGCGGCCACCGGCCCAGTGGCCGTGGGCAGGCTGGATGCGGGCCGGAGGATCACCCGGTCCGATTCGCCCAGGTGCGGGGTGTAGGCCAGGGGCCGTACGACCAGGTACTTCTTGTCCGCCCGCCGCACCGCCTCGCTGTCGGTGAAGCCCTTCGGTTTGGCGGTCGTCAAGTCCACCACGGACCACGAGAGCTCGAACTGCCCGGACGCCAGGTGCTCCACCCGCCTGGCCGCCGACGACAGCCAGGCGGTCAGTTCCTCCGGCGTCTTCCGAATGGCCTGCTCCCAGTTCGGGTAATCGGACAGAGCGATCATCCCCACGATGGTGCGGGCCGGGGCATCCTTGGTTGAGTAGCCGGCCACGCGCAGGGGAAGGTCGCCAATCCGGGTCTCCCGGAACGCCTGGTTCAAAATGTCCAGCGCCTGGGCTGTCTTGTCAGGCTCGGCGGCTGCGGGCGCGGCCGTTGCCGCAAATGCGGACAGGTCCCTGAGCGAGGGGAAGTACACCGTACCGGGCGCCCACCGGTAGGTGGCCGGACCGGACCCGGAATAGCTCATGGTGCTCATGTAGACGTACCCGCCGCCGAAGCCGCAATAGAGGCAGGCGGTATGGGCCAGAGGGCGAATTACTCCCCACTTGCCGTCCGACATCATCGTCAGCTCGTTGGGCTCAAAGTTGGCTGGCTTCGTGTCTACGACGTCAAGCACCATCCAGGACAGCTCCAGGCGGCCCCCTTCTGCCAGGGGCGACACCTCGCCGGCGACTCCCTTCAGGAAGTGCTGCAGGATTTCCGGGTCGTTCCGCATCGCCTTGTCCCAAGCAGCAAAGTCGGCGACCTTGACGATACCGGCGACGTAGTTATCTTCGTCGCGATAGACGTAGCGGTCGACCTTCAGCGTAACCTGCCCAACGCGAATCTCCCGGTACTCCTGGTTGAGCGCAGCGGCAACTGCAGCCCGGGCATCGTCCGCCGTGGCTGCCGCTGCAACTGCCGGGCCGGATCCATAAATACCAAGGGCGGTGGCACAGACAAACGTAATCGCGAGCGCAACCGGCAGAACGATCGCGGCCAGTTTTCGATTGATGATGGACAAGGGGGCTGCACCTCCGATTCGATCGTTGCTGCATTTTAGATTCATCGAATCATCATAATTTCCTTCACCGCGCACATATTGGTGCGAACCGTTTGGCGATAGACGGGGTTATGATGAGTGAGAAGCGATTTGTCCCCCGGAAAGGAGCCTCACCGTGGCAACAGCCCCTGATCTGCAGCCGGCCTGCGGTGATGAAGCCAGTTTCCGCACCTTGGTGGAGCCCCATCTGGCCCGTGCGTATCGCGTCGCCTTATTGATTCTCCTTGACCGGGAGCTAGCCAGAGATGCCGTGCAGGAGGCCCTGCTACGGGCCTATCGCGGCATTGGCAAACTGCACCCTGACTCGAATTTCAGGGCGTGGTTCAACCGGCTGGTCGTAAACGAGGCCCGACGCCTGGCGGGGCGCCAGCGGCGGCAGCCGGCCCTGCTGGAGCAGCTGCCGGAGATTGCGACGGCCCCGTGGGAGTCGCCGGAGGAGTGCCTGGTGACGCAGGAGGACAGGGCGAAGGTCTGGGAAGCTATGGCCAGTTTGGACGGGCTCTACCGCACCGTGCTGGTCCTTCGCTATTACCAGGGCCTGACGGACCAGGAAATCGCCGACGCCCTGGGCATTCCCGCGGGCACGGTGAAGTCCCGGCTGCATGCGGCCCGCAGACGGCTGCACGACCGGCTGACCGCCGGCCGACGGCCCGGTTCGTGGCTGCGCAACTTCTTGCCGGGGAGGGTGTCTGAATGAACGAGCAGGCGCTTTCGCAGGAACTGCATCGGGTCGCGGATGCTGCTCCGGTGCCGGCTGACCTGTTCCCGACCGGGTTGCTGGCGCGCCCGGTGACCCGCACGCGCCGGTCCGGGTGGACGATTGCTGCCGCCGTGGCCGCGGTCCTGCTCCTCTTTGCGTTGACACCGCCCGGCAGGGGCCTGGTCAGTGCAGCCGGGGAGTTGATCATGCGGGTCACGGTCAGGCGGTACAAGCCGGACCCCACCGACATGTCGGCCAAACCGCTCACCTGGCCCAAGGAGATTGGCCATTCGACCGACCGAACGCTTAACGGTGTAAAGGAAGTCATGACTCGGCTCCACATCAGGGACTGGCCGGCTGAATGGCCGCTGCCGACTTACAACCCGCCGGATGAAGCTGCGCAGGTCTACCGGACGCAGCGGTTACGGGCGGAAACCGGTGAATTGCTGTGGACCTCCATGAGGGTCCACTGGGTAGCCGCAGCGGACACGAAGAAGACCCTGCAACTGTCGGTGTCCAGATGGTACGGCCCCGTTTCGAGGAAACAGCCGGCCGAGATACCGTTCATGGTGGAGAAGGGCATCAAGGTGGAAACGGTCACCGTGAAGGTAAAGGGTCAGCCCGCAACTGCCGTTCACATCGGTGAGTCCTGGTCCATTCACTGGGGCAACCAGACCAACTCGGGCAGCCTTAGTGGAAACGTGGAGCTGGAGGAACTGCTCAAAGTCGCCGAATCCATGCCTGATCTGAAATGAGCCAAAGGGGGTGTCGACGAATGCGACACCCCCTTTCCCTATTTGAACTGCGCCATATCTGCCCGGTAGACACGCATTGCCAGATCGACCGTGGTATCACCGGTGAGCACGTCACGGGCTGCCGCCATATAAACGCCCAGCGGCGTGCCGGATGAAATGGAGAACGGCACGGGGTACCAGGCGGCCCTCAGCACCGGTTCGACACCGGCAGGCGGAGGCGGCGTGACGTCGAGCCATGCTTGTCGCACGGCATCGGTGGCATAGAGCGGGAAATAGCCTGCCTTCGCCATGGCCGTGGCCCCTTCTGGCCCGGCGGCGAATGCGAGGAACTCCCAGGCTGTGTCTGGGTTGGCGCTGGCCGCACTCACCCCGTACGAAACCATATCCAGCAAGACGACCGGCTTTTTGCTCACACCCGCGGGCGGCGGCGCGATGCCGGGAAGCTTGTCTTGCGGCAGCTGCCGCAGTGTCGAGAGCGTCTGGAACGTGAACGCTGCCCTGCCCTGGTAATAGTAGAGCGTCGGCGGTTCGCGCGGCGTCGAGGGCGGCAGCGATTCGTCGGTGAACATCAGGGTATGGAAGTAACGGAGCGCCGCCTCCACATGCTCCGGCTGCACCGGGCGCCCTTCGCCGGCCAGCTCCAGGGCCAGGGTATAGGCCAGGTATTCGGGCTGGAAGTGCAGCGACATGCCCCACTGCTTGGTGGGGCCCTTGCCCTTCGTCAGTTTCTGGGCCATCTCCTGCAGTTGGTCCCAGGTGAGTCCATCGTCGGGAACGGTGACACCGGCTTCGGCCACCAGCTCTTTGTTGTAGACGAGCACGTAGGGGTTGCCGTAGGTCGGCAGCGAGTGAATCTGCCCCGCCTCCCGGTGGGCGTCCATCAGGGTGCCCAGGGGGGAGGTGTCAAACCGGGTTTTGCGTATGTAAGGTTCCAGGTCCACGGCGGTGCCAAGGCGGACGAAGCCGCCGGCCCCGGCCCGCGCGTTGAACAGGTCGACCTTGCCTACCTTGACGGCTTCCGTGATATCCGCCTGGGTCTTGAAGGAGACCTTTTCGACCATTACGTTGTCGTGGGTCGCCTCATAGGCGTCGATGATCGGGTTGAGGTCGTTGCCTTCGAAGAAGACGCCGACGTGCAGGATGATCTGCCCGGGCTCCGGGGCGGTGGGCAATGTACGTTGGGGCGCTGACTTGGTACAGGCGGTGGTCAGCAGCAGTGCCGCCAGGAGAATCGGCAGGTGTCTTCGCAGCATGAGGGCGCCTCCTTCCTGTTATAGAAAGGACGTGCCCGGTGAAGCAAAGCGTTCAGTTCCCTGGCATACGGTGCTGGTTGATCGTCCCCTCAAGGTGTCGGATCCGATCCTCCAACGCCGACATCCTTCTGTTGAGCATGTAGACCACCGGGCCAACAGTCGCTGCCCAGAGCAGGAGCCACCCCATCATCTCCATCCGATTGAACCTCCCGTTTGGCTGTCATCCGAGCGCAAAGCAGCAGGCCCGGGGCGCCGCCCCGGGCCTGTCCCATAGCAAAAACCTAGATCGCTTTGTACACGATGCTGACGATGAAGAGCGCCGTTAGAATCCAGGTCAGGATCGTGACATCCTTCCACTTGCCCGTCAGGGTCTTCAGGAAGGCGTACGTGCAGATCGACCAGACCAGGCCGTTGGCGATCGAGTAGGTCAGCGGCATCATGATGATCGCCAGGAAGGCCGGAATCGCTTCCGTCAGATCGTCCAACTTGATCTCCCGAATCGGCTCCAGCATGAGGAAGCCGACCAGAATCAGCGCCGGGGCCGTGGCCTGGCCCGGGATAATGCCGGCCAGCGGCGCCAGGAAAAGCGACAGCAGGAACAGGATGCCCACCGTAACGGCGGTCAGACCAGTCCGGCCGCCCTCGGCAATACCGGCGGCGCTTTCCACGTAGGTCGTCGTCGAGGAGGTGCCCACCAGGCCGCCGATAATCGAGCCGGTGGAGTCGGCAATCAGGCCCCGGCCGGCCCGCGGGAAGGAACCGGTCTTGTCGATCCAGCCCAGGCGGGTGGCCAGACCGGAGAAGGTGCCGACGGTATCAAACAGGTCGACGAACGTAAACGTGAAGATGATCGTCCAGATGCCGACATCGAGCAGGCCCTTGAAGTCGAGCTGCAGGAAGCCTTCGCTGAACGTGGTCCAGCTGGGCAGGGCGATCAGGCCGCCCCAGCCCGGCCAGGTGGAGACATGCGTACCTGCCTCCGCCCCCGGCACAAAGAAGCCGGCGATGGTGGTCAGCAAAATGCCAATGACCAGGGCGCCCTTGACCTTCAGGGCCAGCAGAATGCCCATCAGAATCAGGCCGCCAATCGAGAGCAGCACGCCCGGGGAGGTCAGGTTGCCCATACCAACCAGGGTGGCGTCATTGTTGGTAACAATACCGGCGTTCTGCAAACCGATGAACGCAATAAATAGACCAATGCCAATCGAAACGCCAAGTTTGATCGTCATGGGGATCTCCCGGATGATCCGCTCACGGATCGGGAGGATGGTCAGCACCATGCAAATGATGCCGTCCATGACGACCGCCGCCAGGCCGACCTGCCAGGAGATACCCATCTGGGCCACGGCGGTGAACGCGAAAAAGGCGTTCATGCCCATGCCGGGCGCCAGCGCAAACGGGAGGTTCGCAAAGAGGCCCATCACCAGCGTGGCCCCGGCCGATGCAATGGCCGTAGCCATCAAAACCGCCTGCGGATTCATGCCGGTGGTGCCGAGAATCTGCGGGTTGACGAAGAGGATGTAGGCCATGGTCATAAAGGTCGTGAGGCCGGCAAGCAGTTCAGTCTTCACCGTGGTGTTGCTGGCGGCAAGGGCAAAGGTCCTTTCTAGCCAGCCGTACTGCGGAGCAGATGCGTTTTTCGGCATCGCAGACATGTTGAATGCCCCCTGTGCAGTAAATAGCGGGTCGGTCGGTGGTTGATAAGACGTGTGCTTTGAGCCGGACAAAACGGAACTTTTGCGACAAATGTCACCTCCAACTTCAATAAATTCAATACTCGGGCGACAAAAGCTTTTGCGATTTGTGATGAAAATCCCTCCTGCCGAGCAGGAAAAGTTTTATGGTTGGTAAATGTAAGTGTGAGATATGAAGTAGGACTTCATCTCTTTCGGGTACCGACAGGTTCATCTGGCGGAAAAGGGGGCATTTCCATGTTCCTGCGCATGCAGGCCTATGAACGACCAACTGATCTGGGGGAGGCGCTGAGGCTCCTGACCCGGCCGGGCTATCGTCCCCTGGCCGGCGGCACCGCGGCCGTTGGCCCGGTGGATGTGGAGACGGCCGGCCTCGTGGATCTGTCCGGACTTGATTTGCAGTACAGCCGCATGGAGCACGACGGCCTCGTGCTCGGTGCGATGACGCCCCTGGGCGATCTGCTCCGGCTGCCTGAGCTGCTGTTGATTGGCGGTGGGGTGCTGGGCAAGGCGGTGGAGCGGACCGGGCCGCCCACGCTGCTCTCCCGGGCCACCCTGGGCGGGAGCCTGGCGGGCCACCCGGGGCAGGCCCCCGACCTCGTCACCACCCTGTTGGCCCTGGATGCACAGGTCACGGTCGCCTGGCTCGAAAACGACCGGGTCGTCCAGGACACCACAACAGTCGACCGGCTCGACCTGCAGCCCGGCTCCTTGATCGAAGCCGTACGAATTCCGGTAAAGCCTGTGCTGACCGGCTACGAACGGGTCGCCCGCACGCCCCGGGACCTGCCCGCAGTGGCCGTGGTGGCGGCCATGCAGCAGGACGGCCACTTTGTGCAGAACGTGCGCATCGCCGCTTGGGGCGTGGCGCAGAAACCACTCCGGCTGACAGCCGCCGAGGAAGAGCTGGAAGACACTGCCCCCATCGAGGCGGTCATCCAACGGGCGGCCGAGGCGGCAGCAGCCGCGGCCGAGGCCGCCCCGTCAGACCTGCGGGGCAGCAGCGAGTACCGCCGGCACCTGGCCGGCGTGCTGACACGGCGGGCGGTCGAAGCGGCCGCAAGCCGCATGGGAAGGATGTGAGCGCATGCGCATCGAGCTGACGATTAACGGCCGGCGCTTCACGCCTGAGGTGGCGCCGTCTGAGACACTGCTGACCGTGCTCCGCCGGGAAGGCTTCTACTCCGTAAAGCATGGCTGCGAAACGGGCGAGTGCGGCACCTGCACGGTGTTGATCAACGGCAGGCCTGCCACAACCTGCAACCTGCTGGCCATGCAAGCTGCGGGCGCGGCTATCGAGACGGTGGAGGGGCTCCAGGCAAGCGGTCAACTTCACCCGCTCCAGGAGCGCTTCGCCCAGACCGCTGCCGTGCAGTGCGGCTTCTGCACGCCCGCCATGATCATGGCGGCCAAGGCGCTGCTCGATGAAAACCCGGCGCCGACGGAGGCCGAGGTCCGCCGGGCATTATCATCGACCATTTGCCGCTGCACGGGGTACAAGCAGCCGGTGGAGGCCGTGCTGCGGGCAGCGGCCGACCTGCGCGGCGAAACCGCTGCACCTGTGGATAACCCGCCCGAGGCCACAACCGACACCCATCCGACGAAAGACCCCGCCGCCGTCCTCACCAAGACCCAGCTCAAGGTCGTGGGCAAGTCGGTCCGCAAGGTGGATAACAACAAGCTCGTCACCGGGCGCCCGGCCTTTACTGACGACATCGAATACCGCGGCATGCTCCATGCCCGGCTGCTCCTCAGCCCCCACGCCCACGCGCTCATCAAGCGGATTGACGCGACCAAAGCCCGCGCCCTGCCCGGGGTCCATGCCGTCCTGACCCACCAGGACCTCCCCCGGGTCAGCTTCACCACGGCCGGCCAGTCCTACCCCGAGCCGTCCCCCTTCGACACCCGGAGCCTGGACAACAAGGTCCGCTTCGTGGGCGACCGGGTCGCGGCCGTGGCCGCAGAAACCCCGGAAATCGCGGAGGAAGCACTGCGCCTCATCGAAGTGGAGTATGAGCTGCTGCCGGCCATTTTCGACCCGGAAGCCGCGCTGCTCCCCGGCGCCCCCATCATTCACGACGAGCCGGACTGCAGCGGCATCGGCGGCTACGACGCCACGAAGAACATCGCCGCTGAAATCCACGCCCAGGTCGGCAACATCGAAGCTGGCCTCGCCGAGGCGGACATCGTCATCGAGCGGACATACAAAGTCCCGCAGGTGCAGCAAACGCCCCTCGAGACCCACATCTGCATCACACGGCTGGACGAGAATGACCGGCTCGAAGTCCGGACTTCGACGCAGGTGCCGTTCCACGTCCGGCGCATCATCGCCCCGGTCCTGGGCCTCCGCCCGAGCCAGATTCGGGTCATCAAACCCCGCATCGGCGGCGGCTTCGGCGTCAAGCAGGAGATTCTGGTGGAGGATATCTGCGGCCACCTGACCCTGAAGACCGGGCGCCCGGTCAAGCTCGAACTGACCCGGGAAGAGGAGTTCCGGGCCACCCGCTCCCGCCATCCGCAGGTCATTCGCATGCGGACGGGCGTCAAGTTCGACGGCACCATGACCGCCCACGAAATGACCGTGGTGGCCAACACCGGCGCCTACGGCAGCCACGCCCTGACCGTCCAGTCCAATACCGGCTCCAAGGCGATGGCGCTCTACCGCTGCCCGAACATTCGCTTTGACTGCAAGGTGGCCTACACCAACCTGCCGCCAGCGGGCGCCTTCCGAGGCTACGGCGGGCCGCAGGGCTTCTTCGCCGTCGAGTGCCACCTCGACGAGGTGGCGAATGCGGTGAAGATGGACCCCGTCGCCTTCCGCCTGAAGAACTGCCTGCGGGAAGGCGATGTGAACCCCCTGGCCGAGGCCCTGGGCGAAGGCCGGGAAGGCTTTGAGCAGCGAATCATCTCCTGCGGGCTGCCCCAGTGCGCCGAATTCGGGCGCGCCGCGATCAACTGGGACGAAATGCACGTGCCCAGCGGGCTGAACAAGCGCCGGGGCCTGGGCGTCGCCTTCGCCATGCACGGCACGGCGATTCCCGGCCTCGACATGGGCGCCGCGTCCATCAAAATGAACGATGACGGCTCCTTCAACCTGCTGGTCGGCGCCACCGACCTGGGCACCGGGTCGGATACGGTGCTGGCCCAGCTGGCCGCCGAAGTCCTGGGCGTAAAGACCGAGGAGATCATCGTCTACTCATCCGACACAGACATGACGCCGTTCGACACGGGCGCCTACGCATCGTCGACGACCTACATCTCCGGCGGTGCGGTGGTGCGTGCGGCGGAAGATGTGGCCGGCCAGATTCAGGCGGTCGCCGGCGCCATGCTGGACGTGCCGCCGGACGACCTCGAACTGCGGGACGGACGGGTTTACGCCAACGACGGGCGCAGCGTGACGCTGGCCGAGGTGGCGCTGCGGTCGCTGCATCAGGCGGACCAGCACCAAATCGGCGCCATCGCATCGAAGATGTCCTACGACTCGCCGCCACCGTTCGCGACGACCTTCGCCGATGTGGAGGTTGATGTCGAAACGGGCGAAGTGCAGGTCAAGAAGCTGGTCATGTCGGTTGATGCGGGTCGGGTCGTCAACCCGCAGCTGGCCCTGGGCCAGGTGGAGGGCGGCATGACGCAGGCCTTGGGCTACGCCGTCTCCGAGGAAATGGTGTACGACGAGAAGGGCCTGATGCTAGGCCCGAACTTCCGGGACTATCGGGTCTTCCTGGCCGACGAGATGCCCGAGATCGTGGCGCATCTTGTCGAAACGGCGGATCCCTTCGGGCCCTACGGCGTCAAGGCGGTGGCGGAGATTCCGATGGATGGTGTGGCGCCGGCGGTGGCCAACGCCATCTACGCGGCGACGGGCGTGCGGATGTACGAGATTCCCCTGACCCCCGAGCGGGTGTGGAAGGCGCTTCATCAAAAGGAGTGATCTGCCCATGTCGTCTATCCTGATCAAGAACGCCCGCAATATTATCACGATGGATGATCGGCGGAGCCGTGTGCCGGGCGGCAGCATCTATATGGAAGGGCCGGAGATCAAGGCGGTTGGCGTAGATGTGGGTCAGGTGCAGGCGGATGTGGTGATTGACGCCCGCGGGAAGGTCGTCATCCCCGGTATGGTCAACGGTCACCATCATCTGAACCAGGTGCTGACCAAGAACGTGCCGCTGGCGCAGGACAAGGAGCTCTTCGACTGGCTGACGACGCTCTATCAGGTGTGGCAGCACTTGCAGCCCGGCGACCTGTATGCAGGGGCCACCGCGGGACTGGGTGAGCTGTTGAAAACCGGCTGCACCACGGCGGCAGACCACTTCTACGCGTTCCCGCGGGAGAGCCGCAACCTGCTGAATGAGGAGATTCAGGCGGCGGCGGAGCTGGGCATCCGGTTCCACCCCACCCGGGGGTCGATGTCGCGGGGCAAGTCGAAGGGCGGCCTGCCGCCTGATGAGCTGACCCAGCCCGAAGACGAGATTCTGGCCGATACCCGCCGGGCGATTGAGACCCATCATCGCCCCGAGCGGTTCAGCATGGTGCGGGTGGGCGTGGCGCCGTGTTCGCCCTTCTCCGTAACGACCGACCTCATGAAGGCCTCGGCGGAGCTGGCCCGGTCCTACGGGGTGCGGCTGCACACGCACCTGGCTGAGACAAAGGACGAGGAGGCGTATTGCCGCGAGATGTACGGCATGCGCCCCCTCGAGTACATGGAGTCGACGGGCTGGATTGGGCCGGATGTCTGGTACGCCCACGGCATCCATTTCAGCGATGATGAGGTCCGGCGGATTGGCGCGGCCCATTCAGGCGTCTGCCACTGCCCGGTGTCGAACATGAAGCTG
>Ga0196970_1001274_pt1 | contig 18220 bp, 14 predicted proteins | sample S1v_513CmetaG_FD_148672 | JGI IMG/M metagenome (GOLD analysis project Ga0196970, IMG submission 148672) | Soil microbial communities from Anza Borrego desert, Southern California, United States - S1+v_5-13C | ecosystem: Environmental > Terrestrial > Soil > Desert | place: USA: California...
GCCACGTAGGCGAGGCGCCGCTCCTCCGCGAGGTGGTGGGCCGCGTGGGCGGCCGCGTAGTCGGCGAGCCGGGCACTGACGTCGGACAGGTCGGTCGCGCCCGCGAGGGTCATGTCCGGCAGGTGGTCCCGGTCGCCGCGCAGCGCGGTCGGCACCGCGCCCCGGTCGGTGACCCAGCCGGCGCGGACGGTCACCGGGAACGTGCGCTCGACGAGCCCCGGCACGGCGACGACATCCCACTCGAGGCCCTTGGCCGCGTGCACGGTGAGCAGCTGCACCGCGTCGGCGTCCGGCTCCGTGACCGGCACCTCGAGGCCCCGCTCCTCCTGCTGGGCGGCCGACAGCCACGCCAGGAACGCGCCGAGCGTGCCACCCTCGGCCGCGTCGAACTCCGCGGCCACCGCGCGGAACGCATCCAGGTGAGCCCGTGGCACGGCGGAACCGCCCCGCACCTCCACCTCGATGTCGAGCCCGAGCAGCCGTTCGGCCTCACCGGCCAGGTCGGCCACGGACAGGTACGTGAGACCACGCAGCCGGCGGAGGACGCCAGCCAGGTCAGCGAGCCGCTCGCGGCCGGTCGGCGACAGCCGCCTGCCGTGCCCGCTCACCCAGCCCGGCGGCGGCAGCTCGTCCAGCGCGTCGACGATGCTCCGGTCGTGGGCGGTCGCGTCGCCGGCGGCGTGTGCCCGCGCCAGCTGGGCCGACCAGTCCGCGAGCGCGTGCAGGTCGGCCAGGCCCAGCCGTGCGCGCGGCCCGGTGAGCAGGCGCATCAGCGAGTCGCCGCGGGACGGGTCGTGGGCCGCCTCGAGCGCTGCGACCAGGTCCACGACCTCCGGCGTGTCCAGGAGGCCGCCGAGGCCGACCACCTCGACAGGCAGCCCAGCGTCGAGGAGGGCCTGGTGCAGCACCGGGAACTGCGCCCGGCGGCGGCAGAGCACCGCAGCCGTCACGCCCGGTGCCCGGCGGGCCGCGACGAACGCCGCGACCTCCGCAGCCTCCTCCTCGGCGGTCTCCGTGACGGCGACGGCCACCTCGCCCGGCTCGGCGCCGGACCGCGCGCCGAGGGGCTCCAGGGCGAGGTGGGCGCGCGCCGCGACGTCCCGCCGCAGCGGATCAGCGACGACGTTCGCCGCTGCGAGCACCGCACGGTCGTTGCGCCACGACGTCGACAGGGCGACGACCCGCGCGAGGTCGCCGTCAGCCCCGGGGAACTGGCCCGGGAACCGCTCGAGCCCACCCGCGCTCGCCCCGCGCCAACCGTAGATCGACTGGTGGGGGTCGCCGACGGCCGTGACGGGATGACCGACGCCCGGGCCGGCCAGGTCCCCGAAGAGGTGTCGCAGCAGGACGAGCTGGGCGACGGAGGTGTCCTGGTACTCGTCGAGGAGCACGACGGCGAACCGCGAGCGCTCCGCCGCGCCGACCTCCGGCACGTCGCGGGCCAGGCGTGCGGCGAGCGCGACCTGGTCCGCGAAGTCCATGACGTCTGCCGCCCGCTTGCGGGCGGTGAACTCGCCGACGAGGTCCATGAGGCGCGCACGCAGCCGGATAGAGGCACGCACGTCCCGCAGAGCCTTGGGCATCCCGCGGGACGAGCCGGCGGGCAGGGCGTCCAGGGCGGCGACCCACGAGTCGGCGAACCCCTGCACCTCCTCGGGCGCCAGGAGGTGCTCCGCGAGCGCGCCGGCGAGGTCGAGGACCGCCTCCGTCACCGTGGACGGCGCGAGGTCGACGTCGAGGTCCACCGCCCACCGTTCGACGATCTCGTGGGCGAGCTGCCAGCGCGCCGCCTCACCGAGCAGCCGTGCCGACGGCTCGACGCCGATGCGCAGGGCGTGCTCGCCGACGATTCCGGCCGCGTACGCGTTGTAGGTCGAGATCGTCGGCGCCACGAGGGCGTCCGTCGGCGAGACCGCCCGGCCCACCGCGCGGTCCAGCGCCCGCAGGCGCCGGCGGACGCGGTCCGACAGCTCGCCGGCCGCCTTGCGCGTGAACGTCAGCCCGAGAACGCGGTCCCGCTCCACGAGCCCGTTCGCGACGAGGTGCACGACACGCGCGGTCATCGTCTCCGTCTTGCCGGAGCCGGCTCCCGCGACGACGAGCAACGGCTGGAGGGGGGCCTCGATGACGGCGACCTGCTCGGGCGTCGGCTCCGGGCGACCCAGCAGCCTGGCGACCTCGACGGCTCCCAGCGTCATGCGCCCACCACCCTGCCCTGCGGCTGCAGCGGGCAGCTCCGGGTCACAGGGCACATCCGGCACAGGTCGTTGCCCGAGGCCGCGACCGCCGACCTGCTGACGACGGCCGCCACCTCGTCGAGGAGGTCGCTCGCCCACGTCGGCTCGGCGTCGTCGGGGAGGGCCGGCTGGTCCCGCCGCGCATAGGAGCGGTTGTCCGTGCCGACGTAGACGAGCGCCGCTCCCCCGGACCGAGCGCCGCCGGTGACGTCGTCGAACGCCCCGGCCTCCACGGCGACCTGGTAGGCACCGAGCTGGGCGTGGCGCGCAGCTGCCTCCTTCCCGACGGCACTACGGCCGGTCTTCAAATCCACCACCCGCACACGCTCGGTGCCGTCGTCGGCGCGGACCCGCTCGAGGCGGTCCACCACGCCGCGCAGCACGACGCGGCCGACCTCGACGGCGAAGCCCTGCTCGACGGCGACGACGTCCGGGGTCTGCCGGAGGTACGCCGCGAGGTGGGCGACCATCGCGTCCGCGCGGCGGCGTTGGCGCGCGCCGACCCACCCGTCCGGCAGGTCGAGCTCCGGCCAGCGCTCGTCGAGCGCGCGGGCGAGCTCCTCCTGCGTGCCGTGCGGCAGCTCCGCGGCGACCGCGTGCACGAGGGAGCCGAGCGACTGCTCCGTCGAGTCCGCCGCGGTCCCGCCCGCGGCCTCGAGCGCCCAGCGCAAGGCGCACGTCCACGCCGCCTCCAGCTTCGACGGCGACAGCGGGATCCGCGCGTCCTCCGGCCAGAGGGGCTCGGACGTCGACGGCCCACCGAGCCCGTACCACTCCCGCGGGTCGGCGCCCGGCACGCCCTCGGCGGCCAGCCGGGCAAGCAGCGCGGCGGCGGGATGAGCCGACGTCGCCTCGGCGCCGTCTGCGACGTCCCGTTCGAGCCAGGCGCGCGCCTGGGCGACGACCGCCCGCAGGTCCAGCGCCCGCGGCGCTGCCCGCAGCCGTGGGTCCGGGCCGTCGTCCCCCTGCGGCGGCTCCACGAGGTCGACGAACGGGGACGGCTGATGGTCGGCGTCCCGCACCGCCGTGACGACGAGGCGCTCCCGGGCGCGCGAGACGGCGACCGCGAACGACCGCAGCTCGTCGTCGAGCACCGCCGCGCGCGCCTGGACGAACCGCTCACCGTCGGTGCCCGGCGCCGCCCGCCCGGCCAGCACCTCCACGAGGTGCTGAGCGCCCAGCAGGTGGTCCCGCAGCCGAAGGTCCGGCCAGACCCCCTCCTGGACGCCCGCCACGACGACCACGTCCCACTCCCCGCCCGCGGCGCCGGCGGCCGTCAGGAGCTCGACAGCCGGCCCGGCGTCTCCGTGTGCTGCGAGGGAGTCCGCAGGAAGGTCCTGCGAGCGGACGTGCTCGACGAACGCCTCGGCGGTGGCCTGGGGCAACCGCTCGACGAACTGCTCCGCCGCGGTGAACAGCGCCAGCACCGCGTCGAGGTCCGCGTCGGCACGGGCGCCGCCCGTCCCTCCGGCGAGGGCCACGTGCTGCCAGACGGCAGCCAGGTCCGCCGCGTCCCAGACCGCCCACAGCACGTCCAGCGCCGTGGCACCGGGCACGGCCCCGGCGTCGCGCGCCGCCGCGAGCACACGCCCCAACCGCTCGGGCGCCCTGCGCACAGCCGCCGGCAGCCCCGCGACACAGGCGGGATCCGTCACCGCGGCGACGAGCAGCTCGTCGCTGGACCGCACCACGCCGTCGGCCCCAGGGGCGTCCGCCGCCTCTGTCGCCCGGAGCGCACGACGCAGACGGCGGAGCCCCACCGCATCCATCCCGCCGAGCGGTGACGTCAGCAGCTGCGCGGCATCGTCCGGCGTCAGCCCGCGCGCGCACGCCATCGCGAGCAGCAGCGGACGGACTGCGGGCTCGGCGCGCAGCGGAACGTCGCTGCCGCTCACCGCCACGGGCACGCCCGCGTCGACCAGCGCCCGGCGCAGCGCCGCCACCTGCCCACCCGACCGCACCACGACCGCCATGCGGTCCCACGGCACGCCGTCATCGAGGTGCGCGCTGCGGAGCACCCACGCGACATGTGCGGCCTCCTGCGCGGGCGAGCGGAGCAGGACGACCGACGCCGCTCCCGGGCGTTCCACCGCCTCCGCGAGCCGGTGCGACCGGCCGGGTCCGCGGATCGTCCCCGTCACGGCCCGTGCCACGCCGCGCAGCGCCGGCCCGTGGCGCCAGACGGTGCGCAGCTCGACCTCCGTCGCCGCGAACGCGCCCAGCTCGCTGCCCGTGGGCGCGACGCTCGCGCGGTCCACCAGGGCGGGCATCGCCCCGCGGAAGGTCTGCACCGCGGCGTCCGGGTCCGCGAGCAGCACCAGCTCCGCGCCGCCAGCGACCAGCACGTGGAGCAGGCGCGCGGCCGCGGCCGTGGTCTCCTGGTGGTCGTCGACGACGACCAGCCGCCAGCGTGGCCGGGCGGCGCCCGGCACCTCACGCTCCCAGGCCGCCAGGGCCTCCGCGGCCTCGTCGACGATCACGGCCGGGTCGTACCGTGCCCCCGCGTCCGGGGTGCCCGTGCGGAGGCGCGTGACCTCCAGGTACTCGCCGTAGACGGCCGCGGCCGCGACCCACTCGGGACGGCCGTGCCGCCGCCCGAGCCGGGCGAGGTCCGCAGGCCCGAGCCCTCGCTCCGCGGCACGCATCAGGAGGTCACGCAGCTCGTCCCTGAAGGCGCGCAGCCCCGTCGCGCCCTGCGGGACCGACGCCGGCCAGCGCACCCCCGCGCCCTCGCCGGCGGCGTGCCCGGCGAGCAGGTCCGCGAGCACCAGGTCCTGCTCAGGACCGCTGATCAGCGTGGGCGGAGGCTCACCGAGGAGCGTGGCGCGCGCCCGCAGGACGGAGAACGCCGCCGACGACGCCGTGCGCACCATCGGCGTCCCCGTGGTCCGGCGAAGGTGCGCCGAGAGCTCGTCGCGCAACCGCGCCGCGGCGCGGCGCGTCGGCGCGAGGAGCAGGACGTCGTCCGTGTCCAGCTCCCCGCCCTCGACACGGGAGGCCACCAACTGCAGGGCCGTCACCGTCTTCCCCGTGCCCGCGGCACCCCGCACCAGGAGCGCGCCGCCACGGTGACCGATCACCCGCGCCTGGTCGGCGTCCGGCGTCGGCCACGGCGGCCACGGGACCGGTGGGCGAAGGGGCATGGGGTGATCCCATCACGGCGGTCCGACACCTCGGCGGGACCGCGGGGCACCCGCCGCGCTACCCGTTGCCGGGGAACGGCCAGGCGTTCGGCAGGCACGGCGCCACGGAGATCGACTGCTGCTGCATGATCGGCGCCAGGTCGCCGGAGCCGGTGCACGACGTGTGCTGGTGACCGAGCAGGTGCCCGACCTCGTGGTTCACCACGTACTGCCGGTAGACCGTCCGATCCGGGAACTCGTCCGTCGCCTGGACCCAGCGGGTGTAGTTGATCGCCGCGTGGCCGTACCGGCCGCACGAGTAGTCGCCGTGGGTGTTCAGGGGGGCGCACATGGCGTCGACCTTGTCGGGCGAGGCGAGCACCACCCGCAGGTCCTGGTCGTCCCCGTCCGTCCGCGCGAACGTCGTCGAGCCGTCGCCGCCCCAGCTGCGCTGGTCGTTCAGCGTCGCCATCACCATCGCCGCGAACACCTCGCCGTCGACGGCGAGGCCCGCCTCGACCTCGACCCGCACCGTCGTCACCGGGCGGTCCGTGAGCGGCGCCGGCACGACGCCGGGCACCACCAGCAGGTCTCCGCCGGCCGACGTCGGCACCTCTGCGGTGAGCAGGCCGGCGTTGCGGTCGGCGAACGTCAGGCCGGCGGAGTCGACCAGTGTCGCGTCGATCACGGCGGGGACCGCCGCAACGGCTCGTGGCAGGCTCGCGACGTCCAGCACGGGGTCGGGCCGGGGCTCCGGGTCCGGCTCGTCCACCTGGACGTCCCGGCGCACCGGTGCCGCCTCTGCCTCGGTCGCCGCGTCGCCACCCACGAGCGCCGCCAGAGCGCCAGGATCCACCACAGCTCCCACGGCCAGGCCCGCCGTCATGGCAAGGCCACCGGCGAGCAGGAGGGCGCGGGCGCGGAACCCACGGCTGCGCCGCGCCGTCCCCATGGCGCCGCTCCGCCGCGCCGTCCCCATGGCGCCGCTCCGCCGCGCCGCGCCAGTGACTGATGCGGCACCTCCGCCGTGCCGGGGGGACTCCACCGCACCATGGTGTCACCCGTGCCGACGCCCGGGCACCGCGAACCGGCCGGGCCGACGTCGCGCGCGAACCTTCACCCGACGTGCCCGACCACGCCGTCGCGATGGGCCGTAGCATCGCTGCGTGACCGCACCGCGACGTGGCCGCGCACCTTCGATGGCCCGGCCCGCCCGCCGGGCGCAGATCCTTGCGATCGCGCAGGAGCTCTTCGCGCGGGACGGGTACCACCACGTCTCCATGGACGACATCGCGGACCACGCCCAGATCAGCAAGCCGGTCCTCTACCGCCACTTCCCGAGCAAGCTCGAGCTGTACCTGGAGGTCGTGGACCACCGCGGCGAGGCCCTCGTCACGGCGATCGACGCCGCACTCGGCGCGGTCAGCGACGGCGAGACCCGGGGCCGGGACGTCGTCCGCGCGGTCGTGCGCGCGTACGTCGAGTTCGTCGAGCAGGCCGGTGACTCGTCCACCCTGCTCTTCGAGTCGGACGTCACGCGCGACTCCGACGTCCGGCACCGCGTCGAGCAGGCGTCAGCCGCCGCCGCCGAGTCCATCTGCAAGGGCCTCCGCGAGCTCGCCGGACTGCCGCCCGCGCACGCGGAGCTGCTCGCGGTGGCCCTCGTGGGCCTCGCGCGGGTGGCCGCGACGTCGCGCTACCGCTCCCGCGAGGTGAGCATCGACGACACCGTGGACCTGATCACCCAGCTCGCGTGGCGTGGGGTCGCGGGCTTCGTCAAGGACGCTCCCACGGTCCCGCCGCGGCCCGAGGCGCTCTGACCACGCGCCCCGCGGCCACCTGTCCGCCCTCAGCGGACCACGGGCTGCCGATCCCCGGCGTCTGCCTAGGATGACGGTGCCGCCCCGCGCGGGGGCGCACCGGCCGGACCAAGGAGAACACGTGGAGATCACCATCGGGGTGCAGAACGTCCCGCGCGAGCTGGTCGTCGAGACCGACGCGACCGCGGACGCCGTCGCCAAGCAGGTCCGCAAGGCGATCGAGACGGGCACCGTCATCGAGATCACGGACACCCGCGGGCGCCAGATCCTCGTCCCGGCGGCGAACGTCGGCTACGTCGAGATCGGCGACGAGGCGCGACGCGTGGGCTTCCACACGCTCTGACGCGAGGTGGTTGCGGGGGTCTCCCTCAGGCGGTGAGGCCCAGGCGGTCCATCCGCCGCGTGTGCTCCGCGGTGAGGACGGCGAAGACCCGCTGCAGCAGGGGCGCCTCCCCCGTGCCGGGCGGCAGTGCCTCCTCGAGGAGCCCCCGCAGCTCGCCGTGCTCGGTGATCATGCGCTGGACGACGCCGAGCGCCTCCCCCACGAGCCGCCGTCCCCAGAGCGCCAGCCGGGAGGCGAGCACCGGGTCGGAGGCCATCGCCGCGCTGAGCCGGTCGACGACGAAGCCGGCGTGCCCGTCGTCGTCGAGCACCACCTCGACCGCGCGGCGCGTCTCCGGGTCGACGCCGGCAGCCAGGAGGCGCGCGACGTCGTCCTCCACGCCGTACCCGACGTAGGCCTTGAGGAGCCGCTCGCACCAGGTGCCCGCAGGCGTGCGGGCGTCGAAGTCGACGTAGGTGCCGAGGAAGGGCGCGACGACGTCCGGCAGCTCGCCGCCGAGCTCCGCGACCCGTTCGCCGAGCCGCGTCAGGCGCTGCGTGGCCACCCCGCCCAGGCGGCAGAGCTCGAGCCGGTCGCGCAGCTCGGGGGCGACGGCGGCGTCGGCCGCGAGGCGCGTGAAGGCGACGAGCTCGCTGTTGGCGAGCAGGCCGAGGACGGCGAGCGGGGCTGCGGCTCCGGGGGCGGGGGTCACGTCGCCAGGCTAGTGGCGCCGAAACCGGTAGGATGACTGCGTTCTACGGTTGACCGGTCGTCACGACCCCTTCGCCCGGCTCGGTCCGGGTGCTGACCTTCACGATCGGCTGCCGGCCCCTGCTCGACGCGGTGCGGCCCGACCCGGCACGCGAGTGTGCCCGGCGTGTGGCCCCGTGCGAGCCGACCGAAGGTGATCATGACGACCGTTCCCAGCACCCACACGCCCGACGACACCACCCCGACCTTCGAGGTCGCGGAGCCGGCGGTCCCCTCCCACGACCTCTCGCAGGTGACCTTCGCGGACCTGGGCGTCCGCGCCGAGATCGTGCAGGCCCTGGCAGAGGTGGGCATCGTCCACCCGTTCCCGATCCAGGCCATGACGCTCCCGGTGGCGCTCAGCCGGCACGACATCATCGGCCAGGCCAAGACCGGCACCGGCAAGACCCTCGGCTTCGGCGTGCCGATCCTCGAGCACGTGGTCGGGCCCGGCGAGCCCGGCTTCGACGAGCTGCCCGCCCCCGGCAAGCCACAGGCGCTCGTCGTGGTCCCGACGCGCGAGCTCTGCGTCCAGGTGGCCGGCGACCTCGCCACCGCCGGCAAGCACCGCAGCGTGCGCGTCGTGCAGGTGTACGGCGGCCGCGCCTACGAGCCGCAGGTCGAGGCCCTCGCCCGCGGCGCGGAGATCGTCGTCGGCACGCCCGGCCGCATGATCGACCTGATGAACAACCGGTACCTCGACCTCTCGCGCGTCAGCACCGTCGTGCTCGACGAGGCGGACGAGATGCTCGACCTCGGCTTCCTGCCCGACGTGGAGCGCCTGCTCGCCGCCACCCCCGCCTCGCGGCACACCATGCTGTTCTCCGCGACGATGCCCGGCGCCGTCGTCGCGATGGCCCGCCGCTACATGACCCAGCCGACGCACATCCGCGCGGCCGACCCGGACGACCAGGGCGCCACGCTCAAGGCGATCAAGCAGGTCGTCTACCGTGCGCACGCGCTCGACAAGGTCGAGGTGCTGTCCCGCCTGCTCCAGGCCCGCGGCCGCGGCCTCACCATCGTCTTCGCCCGCACCAAGCGGACGGCCGCGAAGGTGGCGGACGAGCTCAGCCAGCGTGGCTTCGCCGCCGGCTCGATCCACGGCGACCTGGGCCAGGGCGCCCGCGAGCAGGCCCTGCGCGCCTTCCGGCACGGCAAGATCGACGTGCTCGTGGCGACCGACGTGGCCGCCCGGGGCATCGACGTCGACGACGTCACGCACGTCGTCAACTACCAGTGCCCCGAGGACGACAAGGTCTACCTGCACCGGACCGGCCGGACCGGCCGCGCGGGCCGCACCGGTACCGCCGTGACGTTCGTCGACTGGGACGACGTCCCGCGGTGGAGCCTCATCAACAAGGCCCTGGACCTCGGGTTCCCGGAGCCCATCGAGACCTACTCCAGCTCCCCGCACCTGTTCACCGACCTGGACATCCCCGAGGGCGTCAAGGGCACCCTGCCGAAGGAGGCCCGCACGCGCGCCGGCCTGGAGGCGGAGGAGCTCGAGGACCTGGGTGAGACCGGCCGCGCGCACAAGGGCGGCGGCCGGGGGGGCGCGCGCGACGGTGGCCACGGGGGCACGCGCGGTGCACGCGGCGAGGGCCGCGCGCGCGGCCGCGGCAAGGGCGAGGCGCACAAGGGTGGCGGCCGCCGCGGTCACGACGGCGAGCGCCACGAGGGCGAGCACCACCGCGTCGCGGGCCAGAGCCACAAGCCTGATGCCGCGAGCACGCCCGCCCGGGCGGAGGGCGCGGAGCCGCGGAAGCGTCGGCGCACCCGCCGCCGCAGCGGTGGCGGTGCCTCGACGGGCACCGCGACGCCGTCCGAGGGCTGACGCGGTCGGCGCACACGCACACGCGACAGGGCTCGTCACGGCCGCCGTGGCGAGCCCTTCGCCGTCGGACGTCGGGCACGCGTGCGCCACGCGCCGCACGATGAGGCATGAAGATCTACGCCGACCAGCCGGCCCGCGCGCTCCGTCAGGTGACCACCGACCTGCTCCTCGTCGGCTGGGTGCTGCTGTGGGTCGCCGTCGGGCGGGCGGTGCACGAGGTGGTGAGCCGGCTGGCCGCGCCCGGCCGGACGCTCGAGGCGGCGGGGTCGTCGCTGGAGGAGGACTTCGCCACGGCCGGCGACCGCATGGCGGACGTGCCGCTCGTCGGAGAGGACCTGCGCGCCCCGTTCGACTCCGCGCGCGGGGCCGCGGCGGAGATCACGGCGGCCGGCGTGGACCTCCAGGAGGCGGTGGCGATGACGGCCCTCGTGGCGGCGCTCGCGGTCGCCGTCTGGCCCGCGGTCCTCGGGATCGTGTGGTGGGTGCGTCGCCGGCTGGCGTTCATCCGCCAGGCCTCCGCGGTGGACCGGCTCGTCCGCCGCGGCGCGGACCTGGACCTCTTCGCGCTGCGTGCCCTGGTGCGCCAGCCCCTGCCGGTCCTCGCGCGACTCACGGACGACCCCGCGGGCGACTGGCGGCGCGGCAGCCCGGACACCGTGCGTGCGCTCGCCCGTCTCGAGCTCGCGGAGGCCGGCGTCGTACCGCGCTGAGCGCGCTCGCTACCGGCCGTACGCCCACCGTCTCAGCAGCACCTCGAACGGGCCTCGGCGTCCGGCCCGGTGCAGGGCGAGCGCGACGGCCACGGTCGCCGCCCAGACGACGACGGCGAGCACCGCAGCCTGGGCGGTCCCCAGCCGCTCGCCCCAGCCGAGGCCCCACGCGCTGAGCAGGGGCGCGAAGGCGACGGACTGGAGCAGGTAGCAGGTCAGCGAGCGCTCACCGACCGCCGTCACCCCGGTGAGCAGCAGCCCACGTGGGCGGTCGTGCCACACCGCGGCCAGCCACCCGAAGAGGCACACGTACCCCAGCCCCATCGCGAAGCCGGACACCTCGTGCGCGAGGGAGAGGGCCAGCTCCGCCCCCTCCCCCGGCACCCACACGCGCGCCACCGTCAGTGCCCACGGCAGGTTGAGCACGAGGTTGCCGAGCGACGTCCACCCGACGACGCGGAGCAGCGTGCTGCGGTGCTCCCAGGGCCGCTGCAGCCAGCCGGCCCGCTGCACCAGCACACCGACGACGACGTGGGGCACGAACATGAGGAAGACGACGCAGACGACGATCCCGACCCCGGAGCCGAGCAGGCGCTCCCCGGCGCTGGCCAGGTAGCCGGTGGCCGGCGGCAGGACCTCGCGGGAGCTGTCGAGCAGCAGCATCGACAGGGCGGACGCCGTGACACCGAGCACGACGGACGCCGCGAACCATCGCCACAGCACGGCGGCCCGCCGCTGGACGAGGGCCAGCGCCACGAGGCCGGTCGCCCCGTACGGCGCGAGGATGTCCCCGCCGAACAGCAGTGCCGAGTGCAGGACGCCGAGGACGATCAGCCCCGTGCTGCGCCGCCGGAGCACGCGGCGGATGCCTTGCGGGTCGAGGCCGCGCGCGCTCATCCGCGACGCCATCACGGCCAGCCCGAAGCCGTAGAGGATCGCGAACATGGGTCGTGACCGGTCGTCCACGAAGAGTGCGACGAGCCCGTCCACGACCCGGTCGAGCGTGCCGCCGTCCACGGGACGCCCACCGACGCCGAGGTCACGCCCGTACAGGTAGCCCCACACGTTCGCCAGCGCGATGAAGAGGAGCAGGACGCCCCGCGCGAGGTCCGGGCCCATCGACCGTGCGCCCGGGCCGGTCGGCGCAGGTCGGTACGGGGCGTCGGCGAGCGGGGCGGGCGGCGCGGGGACGAGGCTCATGGGCGCCGACGCTAGGGGTCGCCCTGACGCGGGCGGATCGGGCGCAGGCATGATCATCCGGATGGCGGTGCGTGCCGGGCGTCGTCCGGACGGACGACGCCGCTCCGCCGCCCGGAGGACGCGACGCGAGCAGCGCCTCGGCTCAGGCCGCCTCGATGAACGCCTTCACGGCGTCGGCGACGAGCTGCACGGCGATCGCCGCGAGCAGCAGGCCGGCGATCCGGGTGACGAGCGTGGTGCCGGAGTCCTTGAGCACGCGGTGGATCGAGCTTGCGAACCGCATCGAGAGCCAGAGGCACAGGTGCACGGCGACGACCCCGAGCGCGATGGACACCCACGCCTCGCGGGTGTCGGCGTGCTGGACGAACACCATGGTCGCGACGATGGCGCCCGGCCCGGCGAGCAGGGGCGTGCCCAGCGGCACCAGGGCGACGTTCACGCTCCCCGTCTCCGACGGCATCGGCTCCTCCATCTTGCCCGTGAGGAGCTCCATCGCGACCAGGAGGAGGAGCAGGCCACCCGAGGCCTGCAGCGCCGGCAGCGAGATGTTCATGTAGTCGAGGACCTGCTGGCCGAAGAGGGCGAAGACCACGATCACGCCGAACGCCACCGCGATCGCCTGCCGGGCTGCCCGGTGCCGCTGCCGGCTCGCCATGGTGCTGGTCAGGGCCAGGAAGACCGGGACGGTGCCCGGCGGGTCCATGATCACGAACAGGGTCACGAAGACCTCGGCGAGGAGCTGGGCGTCGAGCACGGCACTCATGGTCGCACCACCGGGAGCCGACCTCGTTCGACGACGGCCGCGAGCACGTCCGGGGCGGTCGTGTGCTCGCCCAGCACGTTCGGCTTGCCGTGCCCGTGGTAGTCGCTCGAGCCGGTGACGAGGAGGCCGAGCTCGTCGGCCAGCGCCGTGAGCCTGGCCACCTGCTCCGGGCCGTGGTCGCGGTGGTGCACCTCGAGCCCGGCGAGCCCGGCGGCCGCCGCCTCGCGGATCGCCGCGTCCGTGAGGATGCGCCCGCGCGTGGCGGCGCCGGGGTGGGCGATGACCGGCACGCCGCCCGCGGCGAGGACCAGGCCGATGGCGCGGACGAGGCCCGTCGCGTAGTGCTGCACGTAGTACGGCGAGTCGTTGGCGAGGATGGACCGGAACGCGGCGGACCGGTCCGCGAGCACGCGGTTGGTGACGAGCGCGTCGGCGATGTGCGGACGGCCCACCGTCGCATCGGGTCCCGTGTGGGCCATCACGTCCTCCCACGTCAGCGGGAAGTCGACGGCCAGCCGGCGCACCATCTCGCGCGCCCGGCCCTCGCGGGACGTGCGGATCCGCGTCGCCTCGGCGAGCAGCGCGGGGTCTGCGGGGTCGTGCAGGTAGCTGAGCAGGTGGACGCTCACGCCCTCGGCGCGGCACGACAGCTCGGCCCCGCGCACGAGGGCGACGCCGTGCCGCGCGACCGCAGCCTCCGCGGGCGCCCACCCGGCGGTCGTGTCGTGATCCGTCAGGGCCACCACGTCGAGCCGCGCCCGCGCCGCCGCCGCCAGGACCCGCTCCGGGGAGTCGGTCCCGTCCGACGCGACCGAGTGGGTGTGGAGGTCGATGCGCACGTCGCCCAGGGTATTGCCCGCCCGACGCCGCCTCGGCGCCCCCCGATGCCGCGGCTCCGCCGGCGGGTGCGACGATGTGCGCATGACGGAGCAGACCAGCAGCCACCCGAGCACCCAGCCCCTGGGGGACCGCGGCTCGAACCGCTCGCAGCGGCCGACGTCGGCGGCCTTCCGCGCGTTCATCGCGGACCGGTGGGCGGACCGCCCGGCCGGCACGCCCGACGCCGCGCCCGTGGCGCCCTTCGCCGCCGCCCGGCGCGAGCGGGTCTCGCACCTCTTCCCCGGTGAGCGGCTCGTCATCCCGGCCGGCCCCCTGAAGACGCGGTCGAACGACACCGACTACCGCTTCCGTCCCCACTCGGCGTTCGCGCACCTCACCGGGCTCGGCACCGATCAGGAGCCGGACGCCGTGCTCGTCCTGCACCCGACGGACGACGGCGGTCACCACGCCGTCCTGTACTTCCGCCCCGCCGCGGGCCGGGACACCGAGGAGTTCTTCGCCGACTCCCGGTACGGGGAGTTCTGGGTGGGCGCCCGTCCCACGCTCGCCGACCTGGCGGCGGTCACGGGCATCGACACGGCCACCCTGGACGAGCTCGTCGACGCCCTCGCCAAGGACGTCGGGCCGGACGGGGTGCGCGTGCGCGTCGTGGCCGACGCCGACGCCGCGGTCACCGCGCTCGTCGAGGCGGCCCGCGCGGAGACGGTCACCGCCGAGGAGGCGACCGCGGCCGACGCCGAGCTCGCCGAGGCGCTCAGCGAGCTGCGCCTGATCAAGGACGAGTTCGAGGTCGAGCAGATGCGGGTGGCGATCGCGGCGACCGTCGACGGCTTCGCGGCGATCGTCGCCAACCTGCGCCGCGCCGTCGGGCACGAGCGGGGGGAACGCGTCATCGAGGCGACGTTCGACGGCCACGCCCGCGAGGTGGGCAACGCCGTGGGGTACGAGACGATCGCGGCGTCCGGGGACCACGCGACGACGCTGCACTGGATCCGCAACGACGGCGTCGTCCGCGAGGGCGACCTGGTGCTGGTGGACGCGGGCGTCGAGGCGGAGAGCCTCTACACGGCGGACGTGACCCGCACCCTCCCCGTGACAGGTCGGTTCACCGACGTGCAGCGGCGCATCTACCAGGCCGTGCTCGACGCGGCCGACGCGGCATTCGCCGTCGCGAGGCCGGGGTCGCGGTTCCGGGACGTGCACGCCGCCGCGATGGAGGTCATCGCCGCCCGGCTCGCCGAGTGGGGCCTGCTGCCGTGCTCGGCCGAGGAGTCCCTCTCGCCCGACGGCCAGTACCACCGACGCTGGATGGTGCACGGCACGAGCCACCACCTCGGCCTCGACGTGCACGACTGCGCGCTGGCACGGCGCGAGCTCTACCTCGACGCCGTCCTGGAGCCGGGCATGGTGTTCACCATCGAGCCGGGGCTGTACTTCAAGGCCGACGACCTGGCGGTCCCCGAGGAGTACCGCGGCATCGGCGTGCGGATCGAGGACGACGTGCTGATCACGGCGGACGGCAACGAGAACCTCTCGGCCGCGCTCCCGCGCCGGCCCGACGACGTGGAGGCATGGATGGCGCGGCACCTCGGGTCCTGAGCCGTCCGGCGCCGACCGTCGGAGGCAGCAGGTCAGGGCTTGAGGCGACCCGCCTGCTCCAGGGCGCGGCGGAGGAGCCACTCGACGTGGGCGTTCGTGCTGCGCAGGTCGTCCGCCGCCCACCGGGCCAGGGCCTCGTGCACGGCCGGGTCCAGGCGCAGGAGCATGGACTTGCGCTCCCGCGCCCGGGCCGGCCCCGGCGGCGGGTCCGCCGGGGGTCCGCCGCCGGGTGTCGTGTCCGTCACGCCTGCCCCTCGGTCGCCCGCGTCACTGGTACAGGGTGCCCGTGTTGACGACCGGCGTCGCGCGGGAGTCCCCGCACAGGACCACGAGCAGGTTCGACACCATGACCGCCTTGCGCTCCTCGTCGAGCTCGACGATCTGCTCGCGACTGAGCTGCTCGAGGGCCATCTGCACCATGCCGACGGCGCCCTCGACGATGCGCGACCGGGCCGCGACGACGGCGGCCGCCTGCTGCCGCTGCAGCATCGCCTGGGCGATCTCCGGCGAGTACGCGAGGTGGCTGATGCGCACCTCCAGGATCTCGAGCCCTGCGACGACGACCCGTGCCGCGACCTCGTGCGCGAGCTCGAGGGAGACCTGGTCGGTGGAGCCGCGCAGCGACTCGGCGTCGTCGGACGCGTCGTAGGGGTACGCACCCGCGACGTGCCGGACGGCGGCCTCGGACTGGACGCGGACGAACTCGGCGTAGTCCTCGACGGCGAACGTGGCCTTGGCGGTGTCGGCGACCTGCCAGACGACGATCGCGGCGATCTCGACGGGGTTGCCCGTGGAGTCGTTGACCTTCATGTGCGCGGTCTCGAAGTTCTGCACGCGGATCGAGACCTTCTTGTGCGTCGTGAACGGCAGGAGCCACAGGAGCCCGGTCTTGCGCACCGTGCCGACGTACCGGCCGAAGAACTGGACGACCTGCGTCTGCCCGGGCTGCACGACGGTCAGCGACGCCAGGATGATCACCATCACGACGTAGGCGACCCCACCCAGCACACCGGCGACGACGGACTCGCTCGACTCGGCCGTGATGAAGCCCCAGAGGCCCAGCGCACCCAGGGCCACCGCGATGCCGAGGGCCAGGAAGCCGTCGGACTTCCAGGCGGCCCGCTCGGTGATGGTGACCTCAGCCGCGCGAATGCCGACCGGGCCGGCGGCCGGCTCCAGCTGCGGATCGCGCTCGACGACGGTGCTCATGACATGCCCTTCTCGTGAAGCGCACGCGTCTCGTGCGCGATCAAAGTGATATCACATTGATCGCGCCGACGTCGAGACGGCCAGGATCAGGGCGCCGGGGGCGTCGGGGGCGTCGGCGGTGTCTGCGCCGTCGGTGGTGTCGTCGCCGGGGGCGGCGTCATCGGGCCGCGCACGCCACCGACCTGGGCGAGCAGGGCGCGTGCGCGGCCGGCGTGCTCGGCCGCGCACAGCAGCGAGTACGAGCCGGCGACGATCTGGCTCGTCGACGTGAAGTCGCGCTTGCCGCCGGTCAGGGCGTACGAGATCACCGAGAAGAGGATGCCGAACGCGGCGCCGATCGCCATGGCGGGCAGGATCGGGAGGAAGGCCTGCTCGCCGGTGGAGAAGATCGACAGGAGCAGCCCGACGAACAGACCGAACCACGCGCCCGACGCCAGGCCCGCGAGCGCGATCCGCGAGTACGTCAGCCGCCCGGTGACCCTCTCCACCATCCGCAGGTCGGTCCCGACGATCGTCACGTTCTCGACCGGGAACTCCTGGTCCGCGAGGTGGTCGACGGCCTTCTGCGCCTCGAGGTAGGTGCCGTAGGTCGCGACCTGGTCTCCGGTGGGCAGGGTGGGGACGCGGGGGACGCCACGAGCAGGCCGGTTCATGGTCATGTGCCCATCTTCTCCCAAGGGCGCACGCCCGGCACTCCCCGCGCTCGCGCGTCCCCCCGCCCGGAGGTGCCCCACGGTTACGCTGGCGCCGTGAGCAGCGTCGGGACCCGGGTATTCGTCGCGCGCCTCGCCGGGACCGCCGTCTTCGACCCCATCGGCGACCAGGTCGGGCGCGTGCGCGACGTCGTCGTGCTGCTCCGACCGAAGGGTGCCCCCCGCGCGGTGGGCCTCGTCGTGGAGGTGCCGGGGCGGCGCCGGGTGTTCCTGCCGCTCACGCGGGTCACCAGCATCGACGCCGGTCAGGTCATCATCACCGGCCTCCTCAACCTCCGCCGGTTCGAGCAGCGCCCCACCGAGACCCTCGCGATCGGGGAGCTCCTGGACCGGCACGTCGAGCTGGTCGACGGGTCCGGCAGCGCCACCATCGTGGACCTCGCGATGGAGCAGCAGCGCAACCGCGACTGGATCGTCAGCCAGCTCTTCGTGCGCCGGCACGTCCACGCCAAGGGCGGGCTCATGCGGCGCCGGGGCGAGACGCTCATCATCGACGTCGATGCCGTGCGCACGCTGGCCGCCGGCGTCGGCACGCAGCCGGCGGACCTCCTGCTGGCCTCGTACGTCGACCTCAAGCCCGCGGACCTCGCCGACGCCCTCCACGACCTCTCGGACACGCGGCGCCTCGAGGTCGCGACCGCCCTGGACAACGAGCGGCTCGCGGACGTCCTCGAGGAGCTCCCGGAGGACGACCAGGTCGCGATCCTCACCGGCCTGAGCCGCAACCGCGCCGCGGACGTGCTGGACGCCATGCAGCCCGACGACGCCGCCGACCTCCTCTCCGAGATGCCCGCCGAGCAGGCCACCGAGCTCCTCGAGCTCATGGAGCCCGAGGAGGCGCGGGACGTCCGGCGACTGCTGGCCTACGAGGACAACACCGCGGGCGGCCTCATGACCACCGAGCCGGTGGTGCTCGGCCCGGAGACGTCGATCGCGGCGGCGCTCGCGCACGTCCGACGGCAGGACATCACCCCTGCCCTCGCCTCGATGATCTTCGTCTGCCGCCCGCCGCTGGAGACCCCGACCGGGCGCTTCCTCGGCGTCGTGCACTTCCAGCGGCTCCTGCGCGAGGCGCCCCACGACCCCATCGGCGGCATCCTC
>Ga0196970_1001275_pt1 | contig 18205 bp, 10 predicted proteins | sample S1v_513CmetaG_FD_148672 | JGI IMG/M metagenome (GOLD analysis project Ga0196970, IMG submission 148672) | Soil microbial communities from Anza Borrego desert, Southern California, United States - S1+v_5-13C | ecosystem: Environmental > Terrestrial > Soil > Desert | place: USA: California...
CGCGAGTACCCGTGACAAGTAGATCGGCGTTGAACTTATCGATCAACTTCGAAAGCTCTTGCCAGACTTCGCCCTGCTCGACGACGATCTGGTGCTCGACACCCTCAAGGCGGCCTTCGATCAGTTGGTTGGTTATCTCCGCTTGGGCGCTTCGCCAGGCATCGTTAAGGGCGCGCTGCACCGCATCCTGCCCCAGAAGCTTGGCCGCTTGCGGATTGACTACGTGAGCGATGAACACTCGGGCACGATAGCGGCGGGCCATTGATAGTGCATACAGCAACGCGGTCTGCGAGGAGGCACTGAAGTCTGTCGCCAGCAGAATGTTCTCGAACCTTACTTTTTCGCCGGTCTCAAAGGCCTGCATTTCCGTCTTCCTCCCGGGTTCTGGCATGCTGCACCTCCAGCCACGTTTAGCCCAATACTATAGGCGCGAGATGCGCTTTCTGAGAAGCGCAGGTGATGATCCCTTTCTGCCTGCCTTCTGCGGACCCGTCCACCGCGCTGCGATGTAAGAAGCGGGAAGTGAGCAAGCTGCCGTTCGCCATTTTCAGAAATGCTCACGTGAAGAGTGGATCTGTTCCTAACTGGGACTGCATCAGCCGATGTATAGAGTCTCGCCCTCGGGACGGATCACGACGGTTAGGGCGGCCTGGCAAGCCAAGATAGCTTGAACGACTCTCGTGCGATCGCTCTGCGCCTCATTGCTCGACTAGAACGCAAGTCCCATTCTCTCCGCCGCGAAACCCAGCATCTTAAGTATTCCTCTGGGCTCTTGTTGGGCTGGCTCGGGGCATCGCTGACACTTGCGAACCGTGCGGAGCAGACGTTTACAGAAACTTCGGGTCCGCGCGAACACGGTCTTGGGCGCGAAAAGGCCCACCGCCCACTAGTTGATGGAAGCGCGGAGGCCGATGCCGCCGTTCTTCCGAACAGAAAATTCTCAACAGGGAGCGATATCATGAGCAGCCCGAAGAAGGGACCGCACGAAAACATATCGAACCTGCTGGCTATTGAAGAGGAGTACCCTGCCCCAGAGATTGTGACCGCCAATGCCATCCAGCAGGACTTTGAGCGCGAATATCGCCGCTCGATCGAAGACCCAGCCGGATTTTGGGGCGATCTCGCGCGCCGATTCGTTTGGTCGCGAAAATGGGACCATGTGCTGGAGTGGAATGGCGCCTCGCACAAATGGTTTGTAGGTGCGCAACTGAATATCACCGTGAACGCACTCGACCGCCATGCCAATTCTGAACGGCGGAACAAGGTCGCTTATATCTGGCTCGGCGAAGATCGTACAGAACGGAAGGTCACCTACGGCGAGCTATACCGACTGGTGAATCGGTGCGCGAACGGATTGAAAGCGCTTGGAGTGAACAAGGGTGATCGCGTCATCGTATACATGCCCCTCACGATTGAGGGTGTCGTATCGATGTTGGCGTGCGCTCGTATCGGCGCCATTCACTCCGTCGTCTATGCCGGACTTGGCCACGCTGCATTACGTGATCGCATCACGGACGCTCAGGCACGAGTTGTGATCTGCGCGGATGTTGGCTATCGACGAGGCAAGCCCGTCGATCTCAAGGGCATCGTCGATCAGGCGATTGACAGTGTGGAATTCGTTGAGAAAGTAGTTGTCTTTTCGCGCCAGGGGCCATTCGAGCAGACGAACCCGCGAGAGATCGATTTCCTATCGCTCTTCGACAATCCGGCTGAGTGTCCAGCGGAAGTGATGGACAGTGAAGATCCTCTGTTCATTCTTTACACGTCCGGAACCACGGGTAAGCCGAAGGGTGTAGTGCACGTGCACGGCGGCTTTATGGTGGGCACGACGTATCACCTCGGCAACTTCTTCGATGTGGGCGAGAAGGACATCTTTTGGTGTACGTCTGACATTGGCTGGATTGTGGGGCACTCGTACATCGTGTATGCGCCGCTCTGCGCCGGGGTCACGACGCTTTTTCGCGAAGGCGCCATCGACTATCCCGACGCGGGCATCGCGTGGGAAATCGTGGAACGGTATGCCGTAAGTAAGATCTTCACCGCGCCGACGGCCATTCGCATGTTCATGCGCTACGGGGAGGAACATCCGAACAAGCATGACCTCAGCAGCCTGCGCGTTCTGGCCTGCGCCGGAGAACCGTTGAATCCGGAAGCTTGGCGATGGGCGCAGACGCACCTTTGCGGAGATGGTAAATGGGGCTACTGCGTCGATAACTGGTGGCAGACGGAGATTGCAGGACCGACCATCGCGACGCATTGCACCATGCCGACACGTCCCGGAAAGGCAGGTACCGCTCAACCGGGCGTCGAAGTCGAAGTCTTGGACGAGAACGGGGAGCGCTGTCCGCCAAACCAGGGAGGACGCCTCGTGCTTAAGCGCCCCTTCCCGCACATGATGCGAACGGTTTGGGGCGACTCCGCGCGTTGGGAAAAAGAGTGGAGCATATTTCCCGGCATGTACAACACGGGTGATGTCGCCATCAAAGATAGGGATGGTTACATCGCCATCATCGGCCGTGCCGACGACGTTCTCAATGTTGCGGGGCACCGCATCGGGACGGCCGAGGTTGAAAGCGCGCTGGTCTCGCATGCGGCAGTAGCCGAAGCTGCGGCGATTGGCATCCCAGACAAGGTGAAGGGCGAGGCGATCAAGGTATTCGTGCAGCTACGATCGGGGCACCTGCCTTCCGAGCCGCTCAAGGATGCCCTGATCGACCACGTGCGCCGAGAACTGGGCCCTATCGCGACGCCGTCGGGATTAGAGTTCGTTACGGCATTACCCAAGACGCGTTCTGGGAAGATCATGCGGCGCTATCTCAAGGCGAAGGAGATCGGCGCCGAAACTGGCGATCTATCGACGCTGGATCAGTAGCTGGTGCGCGATTCGCATCGTCAAGGTAGCGAACAGCATCGTGTGACGAGTGACGAAACGCACTCGTGAGGTGGGGCGGGCGAGTCGTCGCAGGCCAGCCATGATCGCAAAGCAGTTTCTCGAGGGGTAACGTGGGCCCTTTTTCGCGAACGTTCTGCACAAGTTCTCTTTTACAGGCGGAGGAACCGTAAATGGCACAGCGAACAACGCCGATCGTTCCGGCGTCGGACCAGCAAAACATCGATTCCGTACTCCAGGAACAGCGACTGTTCCAGCCACCGGCGGAGTTCAGCACGCAGGCACATATCAAAAGCCTGGATGAGTACGAGGCTATGTACAGGAAAGCTGAAGCGGACCCTGAAGGTTTCTGGGGAGAAATAGCAAAGGAGTTGCACTGGTTCAGGCCGTGGAACAAGGTCTTGGAGTGGGACGCCCCGTGGGCGAGATGGTTCGCGGGAGGGGAAACGAACATCTCCTACAACTGTCTCGACAGGCATGTGCAGTCGTGGCGCAAGAACAAGGCCGCCATCATATGGGAAGGCGAGCCGGGCGAAGTTCGTACCTACACTTATCACCAGCTCTGGTTAGAGGTTCAGAAGTTTGCAAACGTCCTGAAGGGGCTTGGAATCAGGAAAGGCGACCGCGTTGCCATTTACATGGGCATGTCCCCCGAGTTGCCAATCGCAATGCTTGCATGTGCACGCATCGGGGCAACTCACTCCGTCGTCTTCGGTGGTTTCTCGGCGAACGCACTAGTTGATCGCATCACCGACCAGGAAGCCGTTGCGGTCATAACCCAGGACGGCTCCTATCGCCGCGGTTCCGAAGTGAAGCTCAAGGCTGCGGTGGACGAAGCACTGCCAAATTGCCCCACGGTGAAGCACGTTGTTGTGTACAAGCGGACCGGCAGCGAAGTGCAAATGGAAGCTGGGCGTGACCACTGGTGGCACGAATTAATGAGCGGTGCAGGTGATCGGTGTCCGGCTGAACCGCTGGACGCGGAACATCCGCTTTACATCTTGTACACGTCTGGAACGACGGGCAAACCCAAGGGCATCGTGCACACGACCGGAGGGTATTCAGTTGGAACCTACATAACCACCAAGTGGGTCTTCGACATGAAAGATGAAGACGTCTACTGGTGCACGGCGGACATCGGTTGGGTGACCGGTCACAGCTACATCGTGTATGGACCCTTACAGAACGGCACGACTACGTTCATGTATGAAGGCGCACCGAACTGGCCTGAACCCGACCGTTTCTGGGCCATGATCGAAAGACATAAGATCAATACGCTGTACACTGCGCCCACCGCTATTCGAGCGTTTATTAAGTGGGGTGAGGACTGGCCGAAGCGGCACGACCTTTCCAGCTTGCGGCTGCTCGGGACAGTAGGTGAGCCGATCAATCCGGAGGCCTACATGTGGTACCGCGAAGTCATCGGCGGGAACCGCTGCCCTATCGTGGACACATGGTGGCAGACGGAGACAGGCATGATCATGATCACGCCGCTGCCGGGAGCAATACCAGGCAAACCGGGATCAGCGACAAGGCCGTTCCCGGGCATCATCGCCGAGGTGGTCACACGGTCCGGTGAACCGGTGCCCGCGGGTTCAGGTGGATATCTCGTTGTCAAGAAGCCTTGGCCGGCCATGATGAGAACTATTTACGGTGATCCCGACCGCTACGTTCGGCAGTACTGGTCGGATATCGAAGGCGTTTACTTCACTGCCGATGGAGCTCGCAAAGACAAAGACGGTTACTTCTGGGTGATGGGGCGTGTCGATGACGTGATCAACGTTTCCGGACACCGGTTGAGCACGATGGAGGTGGAGTCAGCACTTGTCGCACATCCAAAGGTCGCGGAGGCTGCCGTGGTGGGCCGGCCAGACGAATTGAAAGGCCAGGCCATCTCGGCTTTCGTCAGCCTCGAGATGGGCCATCGACCCTCAGAAGGTCTGAAGAAGGAACTGCGAGAGTGGGTGGCGAAAGAGATCGGCGCACTCGCACGACCGGACGATATCCGTTTCACTGATGCGCTCCCCAAAACACGCAGTGGGAAGATCATGCGACGATTGTTGCGGGAGCTCGCCAGCACTGGTGAAGTAAGAGGGGATACGACAACGCTGGAAGACTTCAACGTGATCTCCAGGCTGCGAGAAGAAGAGGAGTAACTCAGCAACAAGCTCCCCGGAGGGAACGGTGGCGGGGAGCCTCCGTTCCCGGAACTAAATGTGACGTACAGTGTTCGATAACGACGGACGCGGGGTGGCACACAATGTGCTCTTCCCATGTATTTGCATGCCCGACAATGCTTCCAACCGCATTCTGCTGGTCGATGACGACAATGCTGTCTTGCTGAGCCATTCGATCATTCTTGAGAACCAAGGCTACAACGTCACGCGCGCGGCGACATTCGCAAGTGCTCGTGAACTTGCCAGGGAAGGAAGCTTCGATCTGCTAATCTGTGATCTGTCGCTAGACCACGGGGCAAGTGGACTGGATGTCGTAAGCGAAGTGCTTCGCCGCAGACCGACTGCGCCGGTTATTCTTATGACCGGCTACTCAGATACGGAAATTTCACCCGAACTTGCGTCCGCAAGAGTGAAGTTGATCAGCAAGCCCGCAGTCATCCCTGAGTTCCTGCGCACAGTGAAGGTACTGCTTTCGGGAGAAGACGAAAGCGGCGCGTGGAAGCAGGGTGCTCCCTGAGCACCGCGTTCCCGACGCTAGTTCCCCGTGTACTTCAGTTCCAGGATGGTGCAGTCGTCGTTGTTGGGCGTTGCTCCGCAGAACTCGGCAACCTCACTGACGATTTTGCCGAATGCATCCTCCGAACTCGCAGCGTTTTCCAGCCGGTCGTCACCAAAAAATTCGTCAGCAGCATTAGCAGCTTCTGTGACACCGTCGCTGAGGAGGATCAGCTTGTCGCCTGGCTCAAGCTCGCATCGCGCACTTTCGTAGCTCGCGCCAGGGATTAGCCCGACGGGTAGGTTGGATTCGCGCGGACGGCTCACTCCGGAGCTGCAAACGAGAACCGGCGGAACGTGGCCGCAATTGATGAACTCCATGGTGCCGTCGGGCCGCAACTGAGCCATGATGATCGTTGCGTACTTTTCTCCCAGCCGCTTCTGACAGAAAAAGTCGTTGACCGATCTCGCAATGGCCGCGAGCGGAACGTTCGCTTCGAGTTGGGAATAGACCATGCCCTGCAGCGTCGAAGCGAGTAGGGCCGCTGAGATGCCCTTCCCACACACGTCGGCCACAATTACCGTCAGGCAGTCACCCGCCCTGACGACATCGTAGAAATCACCACCGATATCCTTGCACGCCACGCTCTTGGCCCTTATGCGCGCGAACGGCACGTCGGGAATGGTGACCGCCATCAAATTTTGCTGGATGGATGCGGCAATCGTGAGTTCCTGCTGGTAAAGGCGTGCAGCCTCTTCGGCTTCCACAAGACTTGCATTCTCGACTAAAGCGGCTGCTTCCGTCGCGATTGCGCGCAGAGCGTCGTGGCTGACCGCTGACATGTCGCGCGATGCGAAGTGGCTGTCGAGATACAGCACGCCCATAACGTCGCGAGCCGGCGGTGTGCCGGCAGGAGCACCTCGCGAGCTCTGCTTGAATCCCGTTCTGCATAAAGGCAGACAGATAACCGTTCTTAGGTCGAACGCTACGATGCTGTTTCGGGAAGAAACCTCGTCGGAACGGCTAGTATCCGTAATCAGGAACTCACCTCCCGAGGCCGCTTCGTTCAGGATGGAATGAGAGATCGTACTTTGCTCGGTTAGCGGATGCCCCCGGGAATCGCGGCCTGCGGTCAGCTTCAAACGCCCGTCCCTGTCGCGCAAGAACACGAATGCACGATCTGCCCGAGTCAAACGCAACGTCGCCTCCAGCAGAGTGACGAGCACCTCATCGAGAACGTTGGTCGCATTCAGCTTTCGGACTGCGTCCAGGAAGAGCGAGAGTTTCTCGAGATCGGAGGCACCACTGGTTTCCAGTTCCACGACCTCCTTGAACCACTCTCCGCTGGCTTGGGCTTCGAATTCCTCGGGGTCGAATGTGACGACAGCACCGTCGCGAGCCCCGAACTCCAGGCGATCATTTCTTTTCAGCTTCTGCCTCTCGATTTTCACCCCGTTAACGAAGGTGCCGTGCTTGCTGCCGAGGTCCACTATCCAATACTCGGTTCCAATCAACTCGATCCGGGCGTGCTCGCGTGACACCCGTGGATCGGCGATGACGAGGTCCTTGTCAGGCTTACGCCCAATGGTAAAAGGCAAAACTGAGAGCGGCAGAACTCGCTTCTCACCGGACTGCTCACAGATCAGCTTCGGCTTTCTGGGTACAGAGCCTGGCTGAAGTGGTGTGGCGGTGGACGGGTGCGACATGCAACCTCCGCTTTGGCGCGAGTTCGTCGCGCGAGTTCCAGGGGACTGGATCGATCCTAAGGTGAGGAAGATGGACTCAGGCCAGCCGAATACAATCCGATGCCGACCGAAGACCACAAAGCTGCTTGTGGAAGGGTAACGGAGAGGAGAATACGCCGCAACCGGCCTCCCGGTCTTGACGCGTGGTACTGCTACTCAGTGATGCAGCTCACGTCTTTCAGTGATATAGTTGTACTAACGGGAGGAAGGTGTCTCGTGGCTTCGCCATACGGACTGGACATAGTTGATAGCTGCATGGTCTGCAAACTCCGCAATGGGAAATTCTTCTGCGAACTTCCCAAAACGAGTCTGCAGGCTTTCGACAGCATAAAGTATTCTGCCGCTTACCCCGGCGGAGCGATGCTGTTTACCGAGGGCCAATTCCCCCGCGGCATTTACATGCTCTGCAAGGGAAGAGTTAAGCTTTCGATCACGGCTGCTGACGGCAAGACGCTCATTCTCAAGATCGCTGAACCTGGGGAGGTACTGGGGCTGCACGCCACCGTCTCCGGCACTCCGTACGAGATGACTGCTGAGACGCTCCATCCTTGCCAGGTTAACTTTATCAAGCGAGAAGACTTCCTGAAGTTCTTGAAAGAACACGGTGACGCCTGCCTCCAGGCGGCACAGCACCTGAGCCAGAGCATGCAAAGCGCCTACGAGCAGATCCGGTCGTTGGGCTTATCGCACTCCGCACGCGAGAAGCTTGCCCGCGTTTTGCTGGAATGGGCCACGAGCGGCGAAGAGACGAAGGAAGGTACGCGCGTGAAGCTGGCCATGACGCACGAGGAGATTGCCCAGATGATCGGCACCTCGCGCGAGACCGTAACGCGCATTCTTGCCGAGTTCAAGGCGAAGCAATTCGCACAAATTAAGGGATCCAACCTGCTGATTCGCAACCGTGGGGCGCTTGAGCGGCTCATAGCCGGCTAGCACACAGGTTTCAGCACTCTTCGACGGCCGGCACATGCCGGCCTTTTTGTTCTAGGGCAACACCACCACGATGGCTGTACAGGGCTTCCCGCTTCCGCCCCGGTACGCGTGGGGGATGGAAGAATCGAAGTACACCGAGTCACCAGCCTCAAGTTCGTGGTCCTCTAAACCCACTCGAAGACATAGTTTGCCCTTAAGAACAAAGATGAACTCTGCTCCGCTGTGAGCATGGGGACGCGTTTTGTCCATAGATAAGGGTTCGAACTCGGCGAAAAAGGCGCTGGACTTCCGGTCCGTGGAGTTGAAATCAAGACACTCGAAGTAGTAAGCGACATCGCGAAGATTTGGTTTCTCCGGGAAGCGCAGCCTTTCGCCCTGTCTGACTACGCCGACCGCGTTCTTGCGCTTCTCTTCAACGAAGAAGTGATCGAGACCGACGCCGAATACGAGTGCGATTCGAAGCAGGGTTGGAAGCGTGGGGAAAAGACGTCCGCGTTCAAGCTTCGACAGCAAAGCCGCCGAGAGTCCTGTATGCGCGCTCAACTCGACCAAACCCATCTTCTTGCGCAAACGCAGCGCCCGGAGCTTGTCGCCGATGTGGTAGCGTTCCAACCCTTCACTCAGCGTTTTCGACAGCAAACCGCATCTCCGTCCCGCCGCTGAAGACGGCATTCTCTACAACTATTGATTAGATCCCAAAGGCTTGACCCGTTTGCATTGCACGCGAAGGTATTTTAAGCAGAGTAAACATCCAGTTGGCAAGAAACTCGGCCAATCGGCGGATTCACCCCGTGAGTGAGCTGGGCGTGCAACCCTGGGTGTGCTGTTTTGCACCTCATCAAACATGAGAGTCAGCTTTCTCTGGGTTCTCGCGGCAGTAGAAGTGATGCTCTGGCTCTTCGGTGTGATCGTCGGCCAGACGCTCGGCGGTTTTCTGCACATTCTACTTCTGCTTGCGGCGTTGGCTGCCCTGACTGAGATCGGACTGAATTATCGCCGGACCAGCAGGCAGTCGCAGCACGGGACCGAGCGCTCCCGCTCCGCAGCGTAGCGGAGTTCTTCTTCTTTAGGCGAGTTGCAAAACCGAAAGCCGCCCGATGGGGCGGCTTTTCGGTGTGGTGCGAAGTTGTTGTTACTGCACAACCAGGGTCAAGGTTGTTGTATGCGTGAGGGTACCGGAAGTACCGGTGACCGTCACAGTGTAAGTACCTGGCGGAGTGCCCGCGACCGGCTGCGGCGTGCTGCTCTTGCTGTCACCGCCGCAAGCGGTCATCGTGATCAGGCTAATCAGCACGATCACGAGCAAAGCGAGCATGATGGCTTTCTTACGTTTGGTGCAGGCGGCCCCACCTAGCACCACGATTCCAGGCATGCCAAACCAGAACGCAAACAGCGGCGAGCCGGTTCCGAAATGCGGTGCATTGAGCATCGCCGTAGTCGGAGCCTTCGTGGTGATGCTCAGGATCGAGCTAGCACCAGGCGCGATCGAAGTCGGCAAGAACTTGCATTCAGCCTTGTCGGGTAGTCCGCTCCCCGTGGCGCAGGTCAGAGCCACCGCGTCGGAGTGTCCGGTGTCAGTGGACACGGTGATCGTATATTCAGCCGTGTTGCCTGCCTTGACCGTACCCGTGGTTGCCGTGGCTGCCAGCGCGAAGTCGGTCACGTTAACCGTGACATAGTTGGTTTTCACCAGCTCGCCGGCGGTCCCGGTAATCTTGAACGCATGAGGCCCCGGGGTGACCTTGGTGGCATCGAGCTTTACTGTGACTGTTGAACTCGTAGCGGTGGAGCCGACTGTCTCTGGATTGTAAGTGCAGGTGATGCCTTCGGGCAGGTCGGTGCAAGCAACCTTTACATCGGCGTTGAAGGTGCCAAGGCCAGTGTAGTCGACCTTAAACGTCGTTGTTCCGCCGTTCACGACCTTGGCCGTGGAAGGCGTGATCGTCTGAGTGAAGTCCTTGTAGCTGGCGAGGTCGATCTCCCACATACCGCGACCATAAGTGGATACCCGCAGTTTCCTGACTCCGTTCGCAACGATGGGTTCAAGTTTTGTGATAGCGACAGCGGGCAGCGCACCTGCACCGTTCGAAGGCCCGTATTCCGTCCAGTTAGTGCCGTTATTGGTGCTCATGAACACGCCAACGTCGGTGCCGACGTAGAGGATGTTCTTGTCGTTCGGGTCGATGGCAAAGGCATCGGCCGGCGCATCAGGCAGGTCGCCGGTGATGTTCGTCCATGTCAGGCCCATATCAGTCGTCTTGAACACGTGCTTGGGCTTGCCATCGGTTTGGCTGGTGTTGAAGCCCATGATCGTGACGTAAGCTGTGCCACCTGTCGGGTCACTCGGGTCAACAGTAATGCTTGAAACCGGGAACCCGCCCCAGAGCACGTATTTGTCCGTCGTCCCTTCCGGCGTGAACGTCGGCGTCACGAACTTCCAGCTTGTTGCGCCATCGCTCGCTTTCGGCGTAACCCAGATGTACCCGTTTTCCAGTCCTGCCCAGATGACTTCTGACCCAACGCCGTCTACCTTCGGGCCACCGGTAGCCATAGCGCTGACCATCCAGTGCTGTGCCGCATCGCACGCCGTGGAATCGCCTGTGTTGAGATTTGGGCTAAGTGCTCCTGTCCAAGCCGTTGCGGGCTGACTGGCGCCTCGCCACACGCGGCACGTCCCGACAATCATCTGGCTGGGAGCCTGCGGATCCAGCATGAAAGGCGTATAGAACGCGCTGTCGTCGTAGCCGAACGTTCTATAGTCGACAACCCTGACGAAACTGCCACGGCAGTTCACACCGCCGCCGCAGCGACGGATGTCGCCGTAGGGCGTGGAAGCAAACCACTCGTCTGCGTTGTCGGGATTAATGGCGTTGTACCCACCGTCACCGCCCTGATACGACGTCCAACCGAGGCCGCTGGGCCCCTTGTCTGCTTCCGGTATGGCCGGGTTCGTAGTTTCCGTGCCGTTGTCCTGTGAACCAGCAAGGAGGATGGAAGGATCGCTCTTCGTCTGCGAGAACGAGACGATCTGGGTCATCGACCCCATGTTCGCGTTCAAGTTGTCGAATGGGTTCGGCACCGTGCATTGACCGCTGTTCAACTCGGAATTCTTCAGCGTCCGATAGATGCCGCCATCATTCCCGAAATACACGATCTCCGGATGCGCGACGGAAAAATCAATAGCGTGCTGGTCAGGGTGCACGTGAGCGAGCGTACCTACAGTCCCAGTTTCCCTGTAACAGCCATAGACGTGCGTAAGATTCTTGAATGGGTCGGTCGTGCAGGTCGGGTTTTCAGGGGTGATCTGACACTTGAAAAGGTTCACCGCGCCCGCATACAGGTCAGTGCTGTCACCTCTGGGCACCGCGGCGAGAGTCAGGTTGAATGTGCCCTGAGAAGTGCTGCAGCCCGCGGATATCGAGCCGTCGCCGCAAACGTCGATGCCCGTGGTGTCGATGGCCGTCCAGCTTGCGCCATCATCGGTCGAAAGATAAATGCCCTGGTTCGTACCAGCGCTATTCACATACCAGGCATAAAGCTCGCCCTTTTCATTCTTGCTGCCGGGACGCGCCGAAATCTCGCTCCGATATACAACGCAGCTGGCTGCCCCGGCGGTGGGGCACACACCGAAGTCGAGCTTAGCGCCGCCGGGTTGATTCGCCAGTCTCGTCCAGTTGATGCCGTCCGTGGAAGTGTAGAAACCGCGATATCCGAGCGATACGAACCAGTGCTTGGTCGCCGGGTTGTAGGCCAGTCCGTAAGCAGAATGAACGACACTCTTGTTATCGGGGTTTGTGAAAGTCGCCTTGGTCCAGGTGGCGCCAGCGTCGGTTGAATAGTAAACGCCCCGATACGTGCCGTTCTGATAAGAGCCGAGGTCCTTGGCTGTCCACGCGACTGCAGCGAGGACGAGATTCGGATTGTCCTGGCTGAAAACGATTCTGCTGAAACCCATGCCCTTGAACGGGATGGTCGTTGCGCCATCAGCGCTCTTTGCCGACGAGATCAGCGTCCATGTGCTACCGCCGTCGGTAGAGCGGAGAATGCCGAGGCCGTAGTACGAATCGCCAGCATTGTTCGGCTCGCCTGTGCCAACCAGGATCACTTTACCGTCGTTTGGCTTGAGCGCAACTGCGCCGACCGCGAGCGTTGGCTGGTCGTCGAGCAGTTGGCGCCACATCACGTTCTTCGGGTCTACGGCTGCAGCGTTTGTCGATTTCCACAAGCCGCCATACGCGCCGCCGACATAGACCGTGTTACCGGTCGTGTCTGTCTGGTCCACCGCGACGGCCGTGGCTCGTCCGGTTACTGAGCCGTAGTCCTGGAAACCGTCTCCGTACTGGTCGGAATTGATCGGGGCTGGGCCAAGATTTTTCCACTTCAGGCCCATCTGGATGTACTTCTCAAGGCGTTGCTGCGATAACTTGCTCTTCCGCAGCGTCGATCTCTGTTCGAAGGCGCGCTGCAGTAGTTCCGCGGCTGGCCGACCTTCAGCTGTGCGGCCGCGCCTGAACCAGCGTTCGCGCTCTAGTTGCCCGCTCGCCTCTTTGCGTCCTTTTTCTTCTTGCCCATTCCGGTCAAAGGACTTGTCCTGACTGAAAACCACGAGCGAGGTCAGCATGACAAAGAAAACTGCTGCCCCGCGTACCATTGAGTGACACCGACCCATCTTGCCTCCAGGGTTCGAAGCGATTGCGCAAGATTGCGACTGGAAATGTCCAGAGACTCAGGATTTTATCGCGGGAGGCTCAAAAGCTCTAATAACAATCGTCTTTAACCGAGCGGTAGAACGATTCTAAGGCGCGAATTCGCCCGACTTCAGGTGACACGCCGAGCACGGCTATTTTCACGGCTTTGTGAAATTGCATTTCATTATCGAAACGCTTGAGCGACAACCGGTTACATATCTAGTGTAGTTTCGCCCGCTCCATTCGCCCTCCGCACATACCCGTTCAGCTACTGCTCCGCGCCGTTCGCCTCATCAGGTTTTCGTCTCAGTATTTCGGTGGTAAGCTGCTCATTACTCTGCATATAGGTGGCCGGAGCAAGTGTGCAGTAGCGGCTCCGCTCTCGCCCGGGCGACAAGCCGGGAACTCCGAATTGATTCCGTGGCGCAAGAACGCCCGTTCGGAATCCGAGGTGATTGGGTCACATGAGCATTAATATTGGTCTGGACATCGGTGGAGTCAGCCTGAAGCTGGCAGCAATCGGCGACGTCTCCGATGCGCCGCTTCTCCAAACGCTAACGGCGAAGTCCGGCAGTTTTTTCGCAGCCGAGTTCCCCGCCGGCAGCCCCCTGGCAGGACGCCCACTCGTCTTGTCGAAGTACCGTCGCATTCAGGGCAGCCCCATCCAGTCCACCTTCGATCTGCTGAAGGAACTTTACGAGTTTGTGCCGGAGCACATGGTCGAAGGCATTCGCGTGACCGGATCCGGCTCTCAGTTGATTGCCAAGATTCTTGGCATTTACTTCGAGAACGAGTTCCGTGCGGTGGCCAAGGGCATGCGCACCTTCTATCCCGAGGTGCGGACCGTGTTCGAGATGGGCGGTGAAGCTTCGAAGTACTTGCGACTGGAACCGACCGCCACGGCAAAATACCTCGGCATCACGGATTATTCTTCGAGTGGAGACTGTGCCGCCGGCACCGGCTCGTTTATCGACCAGCAGGCTTCGCGACTCCTCTACAACATTGAGGAAGTCGGCCCCGCCGCTTGTGAAGCGACGTGTGCGGCGCGCATCGCTGGCCGCTGCTCGGTTTTCGCGAAGTCGGACATGATCCACGCCCAGCAGAAGGGCTACTCCACGGACCAGATCCTGCGTGGTCTGTGCGACGCTGTTGCGCGAAACTTCAAGTCTGCGATCGTGAAGGGCCGCGAGGTCGTTGCGCCGGTGGCCTTTATCGGCGCGGTTGGTTTGAACCAGGGCGTAGTCAACGCCATGCGCGAAGCTTTCAAGCTCGATGGCGACAGCTTCTTTGTGCCTGAGTACTACTCCTGGGTCGGCGCTCTCGGGGCCGGGATATTTGAGGCTGAGGAACGGAAGAAGCGCACCTTCAAGCGCATCCACCAGCTCCAGCAGCACGCGGCGATGAAGCAGCAGTTCGCCTGCTCTGACGCGCTCTCAATGGAGAACGTCGTCCTGCTGCGCGATCACGTAAAGGACGTGAACTTGCCGGAGAACGGCACGGTTGACGCCTACCTCGGCATCGACATCGGTTCGGTTTCGACGAATCTTGTCCTGATTGATGCTGACGGCAACCTGCTTTACGAGATTTACCTCCGGACGCAGGGACGCCCCATCGAGGTCGTCAATGCTGGTCTGCACGAGATCGAAGAGAAGATCGGTGCAAAGCTCAACATTAAGGGCGTCGGAACGACAGGTTCAGGTCGAGAACTGATCGGTGAACTGGTTGGCGCAGATACCGTAAACGACGAAATCACGGCACACAAGACCGGCGCATACCACGTGTCGAAGACGCTCAACATGGAACCTGTCGACACGATCTTTGAGATCGGTGGCCAGGACTCGAAGTTCATCGCCATCGATCACGGCGTAGTCGTCGACTTCACGATGAACGAAGCCTGCGCCGCCGGAACCGGCTCGTTCCTTGAGGAACAGGCGGAGAAGCTAGGCGTCAGCATCAAGGGTGAGTTTGCTGCGCGTGCCTTGGCGTCCAAGAATCCCGCACGTCTCGGCGAACGCTGCACGGTATTCATGGAACGCGACGTGACGGGGTTGATGCTGAAGGGTGCGGAAGTCGGCGATTTGTGCGCCGGCCTTGCCTACTCCGTTGCTCTGAACTACCTCAACCGCGTAGTTCGTGGACGGAAGATCGGCAAAACGATCTTCTTCCAGGGCGGTACGGCTTACAACGACGCTGTTGCCGCTGCCTTCTCGCAGGTGCTCGGCAAGAAGGTCATCGTCCCGCCGCACAACGGCGTGATTGGCGCAATCGGAATGGCCCTCATTGCACGCGATGTAATGAAGGACAAGCAGCAGCCCTCAAAGTTCCGCGGCTACGATCTGAATAAGGTCGATTACTCGACGCGCGAATTTGTTTGCCACGCCTGCTCGAACTACTGCGACATGAAAGAGTTCCGTATCGAGGGCGAGAAGACCTATTGGGGCGACAAGTGCTCGGATAAATTCCGTAAGCGCGCGAAAACTAGCCGCAAACCGGTTGTTGAAGATCTAATCGAGTATCGCGACAAGCTGCTGGCTGAACTTGTTCGGCCGTGCGATGGCGACGACAAGCGTCCGACGATTGGTATTCCTCGGGCGATGTTTTACTTCGACCGATATCCTTTCTGGGCAGCGTACTTCCAGGAACTCGGATTTAAGGTCGTTCCATCGGCAGCAACCGATAGAACCATCACGGCGGATGGCGAAGAGCTTTCGATTGCCCAGCCATGCTTCCCGGTGAAGGTAGCTCACGGGCACGTCCAGAACCTGATTGAAAAAGGTGTCGACTACATTCTGATTCCGAACGCGGTGAACTACGAGATCCCCGAACAGTTCGAGAAGCAATTGGAATCGCACCTGTGTCCATGGAACCAGACGCTGCCGTTCGTAATTCGCGCTGTACCGCAGCTCGAAGCACATGCTGACAAGGTGGTCTGCCCAACCGTGCATTTCCGCTTCGGCAGGAAGCATGTAGAAAAAGAGCTGGGCGAGTACACGAAGGCGAAATTCAACATCAACGGCAGTCGCGCGCGCCGGGCACTCGAGGCCGCTTACGGCGCCCAGGCCGCATTCACTGACGCGATGCAGGAAGCGGGAAAGAAAGCGATGGAGGAACTCGCCCGAAGCGGTGAGCCAGCGCTGATCCTCGTCGGACGCGCGTATAACCTGTACGACCGCAGCGTCAATTGCGATATCCCGCGGAAGCTGCGCACGCTGTACGGCGTGAATGTCCTCCCGATGGACTTCCTTCCCCTGGACGACATCGACATTCTGGACGTCAACCCGAATATGTACTGGAATTCGGGACGCAAGATCCTGCAGGCGGCCCGCATGGCTCGCAAGTACCCGAACCTTCACGTGGTCTACATATCGAATTTCAAGTGCGGTCCTGACTCGTACATCAAGTCATTCCTGGATGACGCGACGGGCAAGCCTTCGCTCATCCTCCAGTTCGACGGACACGCCAATGACGCGGGCTTTATCACCCGCTGCGAAGCTTATCTCGATAGCAAAGGATTCCTGAGATCATGCCCTTCCGCCACCGTCATGTAACTCGCAAGATCGAACCCGAGCACCCACTGGCGGGCAAGACCGTTTACATCCCGACCATGGCGGAAGGCAGCCCTGAGGCGTTTTCCGCCGTATTCAAATGGCTGGGGATCGATGCGCAGCCGACCCCGATGTCGGACGACCGAACGCGCGAACTCGGCGGCAAGTATACGACCGGCGACGAATGCTATCCGGCAAAGGTAACCGTCGGTGACTTCCTGCGCGTGATTGAAAAACCGGGATTCGATCCGAAGAAGGCCGTTTTCTTCATGCCGACAGCCGATGGCCCGTGCCGGTTTGGCCAGTACACGCCATTTCTGCGCAAGATCCTGGACGGAATCGGCTATGCGGACGTTCAAATCCTGTCGCCAACCAGCAAGAACGGCTATAGCGATCTGGGCAGTGTCTCGACACCCTTCTTGCGTGGCGGTTGGCGCGCCCTGGTCGCCGCCGACACGATTCGAAAGGCGTGCCATCGGACTCGTCCGTACGAGTTGCACGCCGGCGAGACGGACAAGATCTACACAGAGAGCATTAACGACCTGTGCAAGACGATTGAGGAGAGCTGTGCAGATAGCAAGTGCCAGCTCGATTCCATCGTCGCGTCCATGAAGCGCTGCCGATCGAGGTTCCGCGCCATCCCAGCGAATTACGATCGGGACGTGCCCCTCATCGGCGTGGTTGGCGAGATATTCTGCCGCCTGAACACCTTCAGCAACGAAGATCTCATTCGTAAACTCGAGGGCTACGGCGCTGAAGCCTGGCTCAGCGACATCGCTGAATGGGTCAGCTATACGAATTCGGAACAGGTACGCAAACTGAAGCTCCGCGGACGTGTTTTATCGAAGGACATGATTATCGCCATCCTGCGCGATCACATCCAGCACGGCGATGAACACGCCATAATTGAACCTTTCAAGGACGATTTCCGCGGATACGAAGAACCCAACATTCACGAGGTGCTGAAACTGGCGCTGCCCTACCTGCCGGTCGGCGGCGCACTCGGCGAAATGGTTTTAAGCGTGGGAAAGGCCGCTTACCTGGCTGAGAAGGGTGCTGACGGAATTATCGATATAAGCCCGTTCACCTGCATGAACGGCATCGTTAGTGAAGCCGTGTACCCGAAAGTTGCAAAGGACTTCGGGAACATCCCTATCCGTAACTTCTATTTCGACGGCACGCAGAACGACCTTGACCGCGACCTCGGGATTTATATGGAACTGGCTCGCTCTTATGGCGAGAAGAAGCCGTACAGGCGTGAGTATCCTGCGTACTTCCCGCAGACCGTAGAAGTTTGAGGATCGCGCTGCTGAGCCCCGAGGGGATCAGGCGTAAAGAATCAAAGCGACGGGATCAGGCCCGTCGCTTCTTCTTTGGAGAGGTGCCGGCTAACGCTCAGTTCTGCGGCGGAGATGGAGGCGCGGGCTGCATATCCGGCCCCATACCCGTTCCATACCCCCTTCGTGGACGCTTGGCGCGCATGCTTTCTAGGTTCTGTTGCTGTTCGGGAGTCAGGATCGCCATTACTTGCTGATGGTTTGCGTCCCGAAGCTCTTTCATCTTGGTGCGCTTCTGTTCGGGTGTGAGAGACGTGTCCTGGCGTAAAGCCTGCATCTGAGTGCGCTGTTGCTCAAACAGGGGCTGAAGCTTCGACTTCTGCTCGTCACTAAGGTTCAGTTGCTCCACCATCCGGCCCAACTGGCTCCAGCGATCCATTCCTTTGCGACCGTG
>Ga0196970_1001276_pt1 | contig 18142 bp, 16 predicted proteins | sample S1v_513CmetaG_FD_148672 | JGI IMG/M metagenome (GOLD analysis project Ga0196970, IMG submission 148672) | Soil microbial communities from Anza Borrego desert, Southern California, United States - S1+v_5-13C | ecosystem: Environmental > Terrestrial > Soil > Desert | place: USA: California...
CTGAGCGACCGGGTGGTGACCGCCGCCGTCGTGCGGCGGGAGGGCACCCAGCAGGCGGTCGCCACGTGGCTCCTCGACCCGGGGGTGGACATCCCCGCCGAGGCCGCAGCGATCCACGGCATCACCACCGAGCACGCCCGCGCGCACGGCCGGCCCGCCGCGGCCGCCCTCGACGAGATCGCGCGCACCCTGGCCTCGGCGCTGCTGCGCGACGAGCCGGTCGTCGCCTTCAACGCGTCCTTCGACCTCACCCTGCTCGACGCGGAGCTCCGCCGGTACGCCCTGCCGACCCTCGCCGAGCGCATCGGAAGGCCCGTGCGCGTGGTCGTGGACCCCCTGGTGCTCGACCGGCACCTGGACCGCTACCGCCGCGGCAAGCGGAAGCTCGGCGACCTCTGCGGGCACTACGCGGTGACCGCCGCGGCCGCGCTGCACTCGGCCGACATCGACGTCGCGGCGACGCTCGACGTGCTCCGCGCCATGACCGTCCGGTTCCCCGAGCTGGCCGAGATCCCCCTCGAACGACTGCACGACGTCCAGGCCGGCGCGCACCGCCGCTGGGCCACGAGCTTCAACGCCTGGCGCGCGAGCCAGGGCTTCGACGGCCCCGGCGCCGAGCTCGACTGGCCGATGCGCGAGCCCGTCACGGCCCTCGTCGCGGTCTGAGGCCTCAGCCGAGACCGAGCGCCCCGCGCACCGCGTGCCAGGTGGCGTCGTCGGCGGCCACCAGCAGGCCGGTCCCGGGGACCCCGGGCCGGAAGTCGGTGCCGTCGAGCCGGCGGGACACCCCACCCACCTCCCGCACGAGCACCGCCCCGGGAGTGTGGTCCCACGGCCAGGTGCGCCAGAACAGCACGAAGTCCGCCTCGCCGGTCGCCACCTTCGGGTACCACAGGCCCGACCACATCCCCAGGCTGGTCTCGAGCCCGGCGCCGAAGCCGGCAGCAGCGACGGCCGCGACGACGTCGTCCGGCAGATAGCGCGTCGCGACGCCGCCGCGGAGCTGCGCCAAGGCCGCGGGTGGGGCGGGCCGGGTCAGGCGCACGCCGCCGGCGAACGCCCCCGACCCCTGCTCCGCGACGAAGGTGACGCCGTGCTCCGGCTGGTGGATCCAGCCGGCGACCGCCCGGCCGTGCTCGACCAGGCCGACCATCACCGAGTGGTCGCCGGACCCCTCCACGAACCCCCGCGTGCCGTCCAGGGGGTCCACGACCCATGCCAGCGGTGCGTCGACCAGCAGCTCCAGGAGCTCGGGGCGCGCTGCGACGTCCTCCTCGCCGACGACCGGCACGCCGGGCAGCAGCCGGGACAGCCCGGCGGCCAGGAGCGCCTCCGCCTCGTGGTCGACCACGGTCACGACGTCGCCCGGCCCCTTCGCCCGCACGTCGCCGTCGCGCAACGCACGGAAGCGCGGCGTCACCACCGCAGCGGCGACGTCCTCGACGAGCGCAGTGACGGCGTCGACGTCGAGCCGGGTCACCGGCTGGAGTAGTTCGGGGCCTCGGAGATCATCTGGACGTCGTGCGGGTGCGACTCCTTGAGCCCCGCCGGGGTGATGCGCACGAAGCGGCCGCGCGCCTGGAGCTCCGGGATCGTCCGTGCCCCCACGTAGAACATCGACTGGTGGAGACCGCCGACGAGCTGGTGCGCCACCGCAGCCAGCGGTCCCCGATAGGGCACCTGGCCCTCGATGCCCTCCGTGATGATCTCGTCGTCGCCCAGGTCCGCCTGGAAGTAGCGGTCCTTCGAGAACGAGCGCCGGTCGCCGCGCGACTGCATGGCCCCGAGCGACGCCATGCCGCGGTACCGCTTGAACTGCTTGCCGTTGACGAACACCAGGTCGCCCGGGCTCTCGTCGCAGCCCGCGAGCAGCCCACCGAGCATCACGGTGTCCGCGCCGGCGACGAGCGCCTTGGCGATGTCGCCCGAGTACTGCAGGCCGCCGTCGCCGATGACCGGCACGCCCGCCGGCTTGCAGGCCTTGGCGGCCTCGTTGATGGCGGTCACCTGCGGGACGCCGACGCCGGCGACGACGCGGGTGGTGCAGATCGAGCCCGGCCCCACGCCGACCTTCACGGCGTCCACGCCGGCGTCGACGAGCGCCTGGGCACCCTCACGTGTCGCGATGTTCCCGCCGATCACCTGGACCTCACGCGTCGCGGGGTCGGCCTTGAGCCGCCGGACCATGTCCAGCATCAGGCGCGCCTGGCCGTTCGCGGTGTCCACCACGAGCACGTCCACCCCGGCGTCCACGAGAGCGATGACCCGCTCCCACGCGTCGCCGAAGAAGCCCACCGCGGCGCCGACCATGAGCCGACCCTCGGCGTCCTTGGTCGCCTGCGGGTACTGCTCGGTCTTGACGAAGTCCTTGACGGTGATGAGGCCGGCGAGGCGTCCGCTGTCGTCCACCAGGGGCAGCTTCTCGACCTTGTGCTTGGCGAGCAGGGCCGCGGCGTCGGACCGGGAGATGCCGACCGGGCCGGTGATGAGGGGCTGCGCCGTCATGACGTCGCGCACGCGCGTGGACTCGAAGTCGGCGCGCGAGACGAAGCGCAGGTCGCGGTTGGTGATGATGCCGACCAGGCGGTTGCCCGCCTCGACCACCGGCAGCCCGGACACGCGGTACCGGCCGCAGAGCTCGTCCAGCTGAGCCAGCGTGGCGTCCGGGCCGACCGTCACGGGGTCCGTGATCATGCCGGACTCGGAGCGCTTGACCAGGTCCACCTGGTGCGCCTGCTCGGCGATCGGGAGGTTGCGGTGCAGCACGCCGAGCCCGCCCTGACGCGCCATCGCGACGCCCATCCGGGCCTCGGTCACGGTGTCCATCGCGGCGGACACGAGGGGGACGGCGACGGAGATCTCGCGCGTCAGGCGGGAGGTCGTGTCGACCTCGCTCGGGATGACGTCGGTCTCGCCCGGGAGGAGCAGGACGTCGTCGTACGTGAGACCGATCATCCCGAACAGATCGCCGTCGGCAGGGTCGAGAGTCATGCGGAGATGGTACGCGGGCCCCCGGAAGGGGGTGCAGGACGTCAGCGGATGAGACCCTGCCGCAGCCCGATGGCCACCGCCTGGGCACGGTCGGACGCCCCGAGCTTGCGGAAGAGCCGCCGCGCGTGCGTCTTGACGGTGTCCTCCGAGAGGAACAGGTCGGCGCCGATCTGCGAGTTGGAGCGGCCGTGGCTCATGCCGATGAGCACCTCCATCTCTCGACGCGTGAGCTCGACGGGCGACCGCTCCGCGGGACGGTGGCTGCCGTTGTGCTCGCCGTTCGGGGCCTGCTGGACCACCGACGACGTGAGGCTGTGTGCGGCGACCGCCGCGAGCTCGCTGCGGTCGACGTCGGGCGCCAGGTAGCCACGCGCACCGAGGGCGATGGCGCGGTCGAGCGTGATCTCGTCGCCGGTCACCGCGATCATCACGACGATCGGCGGGGCCTCCGTCTCCCGGAGCCGGCGCATGGCCTCGATGGGTCCGGCCCCGGGCAGGTGCGCGTCGAGGAGGACCATGGACGGCGCCGCGCGCCGGGTCAGGGCGAGCAGCTCCTCGGCACTGGCGGCACTGCGGACCGGCGCGAGCGCGGGCACACCGTGGGCGGCCGCGACGATGCGGTCGCGGACAGGTGCGGAGCCATGGCACACGACGACGCCCGCCATCCGCCTCCTTCCGCTGCACTCACCCGGGACAGACCCACCGGGACAGGGGGACCGTGCGCGTCAATCATCGGCCCTGGACGGCCTCGACGTTAGGTCGACGGCGGGTGAAGACGCACCGTCGCGAGCATCTCGTGCAGGGCACCGGTCAGCGTCCGCACGCGGTGGACGTTGGCCGTGACGGGGAGGTCGGGCAGCGTCGCGCCCGGGTGGTGGACGAACACGGGCATGGCGGGCCGCGCGGCCACCAGGGCGCGCACGACCGGCACGACGGCGCCGACGCCGTCCTCCGGGACCTCCAGGAGTAGCGCCTCGGGCGCGGCCCGCTCCACCACCCCGGCGACGACGGCCGGCGCGGTGGAGGCGAGCACCCGGGCACGAACACCCTCGGCCTGGAGCGCCGCGGCGAGGACGTGGGCGCGCAGCTCGGCCGAGGCGCTCGCGGGGACGACCAGCACGGTGGGCGCCCCGGTCTCGTCCTCGTGCCTGGCCACGGCGGCGGCCGCGCGGCTGCGCAGCTCGGCGAACGCGGCGGCGACGAGCGCGGGACCGACGTTCTCACCGGGCCGCTCCAGGGAGGTGCGCTCGGTGACGGCGGCAACGGCCGGTTCGACGAGGTCCGTCCACCAGGCGAGGGTGTCGCGGGGCTGGACGCGGGCGAGCATCCAGCGGACGGCGGCGTTGTCGAAGTGCGCGGCCGCGGCGGCGAGGGCGCGCGGGTCGGCGGCCATGGGAACGGCGTCGGAGTACGCGTCGAGCACCTCGGCGGTGGACGGCACGCGGATCTCGGGTCCCGGCTCGTCGGTCGTCGCCAGGGCCGCGCGGGCCGCCTCGGACGGCGCGACGCCTTCGAGCGTCAGCCGGCGCATGACGAGCAGGCGGGCGACGTCCTGCGCGGAGTACCGGCGGTGCGACCCGGCCAGGTGCTCGGACGGGCCGAGCCCGTACCGCCGGTCCCAGGTGCGCAGCGTCGCCGGTGCCACCCCCAGACGACGCGCGACCGCAGCCACCGTCAAGGATGGGGATGTCACCATGACGCGATTCTGCACAGGTCGTGGCGCGCTACGCCACCTCCGCGCGGGTGATTCGCCCGATCCGTCATTCCTCTTGGCTGCGCCGTGCGAGAGCCGTGGGAGCGCTCTGACCAGGCCATCTGCGGCCGCACCGATGCCGTACCACCTGCGACGCACGGAATGCCCGGGTTTCTGGACATTGACGCACCGTATTTCGAAGAAGTCTGACCAAGGGGCTTGACCAACTTCTGACGCGGTTCTAGGTTGGGGGTCATCGCCGGCGCCACGAGCTGGCCGACGCAGGAGGACACATGACCGAGATCTCGCGACTTCCCGGCCCGGTGATGGACCTGTGGGAGTGGCAGTACGAGGGCAAGTGCCGCGAGGCCGACCCCACGCTGTTCTTCCACCCTGAGGGCGAGCGTGGCGCCGCACGTCGCCGCCGCGCGGAGGCCGCGAAGTCGATCTGCGCCACGTGCCCCGTGATCCAGGAGTGCCGGGAGCACTCGCTCGCCGTCCGTGAACCGTACGGGGTGTGGGGCGGGCTCTCCGAGGAAGAGCGCGCGGACCTGCTCAGCCGGCGGCTCCGCAAGGCGGGCTGAGGCACCGCCCCAGAAGCGGCGCCGGTGCGTCCTCCCCTTGGCCACCGGCGCAGACGACGAGGCCCCCGTCCGGCGGACGGGGGCCTCGTCGTACCTACGCGTGCGTCAGCTGACGACGGCGAGGATGTCGCGGGCGGAGAGGATCAGGAACTCCTCGCCCTTGTACTTCACCTCGGTCCCGCCGTACTTGCTGTAGATGACGCGGTCGCCGACGGCGACGTCGAGCGGCACCCGCTGACCCTTGTCGTCGATACGACCCGGGCCGACCGCGAGGACCTCGCCCTCCTGGGGCTTCTCCTTCGCGGTGTCCGGGATGACCAGACCTGACGCCGTCGTCTGCTCCGCCTCGAGCGTGCGGACGACGACGCGGTCCTCGAGCGGCTTGATGGAGACCGACACAGCGGACCTCCCCTTCACAGTCGTGGGAAACGGACGTTCATGTGTGCCGCGCGGGCTGCCCGTCGTCGCGGGTGCCGGTCAGCCCGACCGATCGGCTGGCACGTGTGCCAGGGGCCAATCTAGATCGCCGTTAGCACTCGGTCAACACGAGTGCCAACCGGCCGGAGCGCGTGCCCGCGTCCCCGAGGTCACTGGGGCAGGTCGCGGCGCCGGCGACGCACCGCGGCGGCCCGACGGCCGCCTTCTGCCGCTGACGCCGCAACGTGCGCCGGACGCCGCGTGCACGGTCCGGGGCTGGGGCGGGTCGGGTGGGCGCCCGGGGGCGCAGCCGCGGCCGGGGGACCCGTGCAAGGATCGTCGCGTGGACGCCGAGACCCTGTCGCTGCTGCTCAGCCCGCCGGGCTGGGCGCTGCTCGCGGCGCTCCCGCCCTACGACGAGTCGCACGCCATGGCCCTCTCGGAGCGCCTCCGCAAGGAGGGCCTCGACGCACGCCTCGTCGCCGGGGCGCTGACCCAGTCCCGGCTCCGCGCCCGCGCCCGCGACAAGTTCGACAGCTTCGCGAACGGCATGCTCTTCACCCCGGAGGGCCTCGAGCAGGCGACGCGGCTCGTCGTCGGCGCCCGGCACGCCCGCCGGTACGTCGCGGCCGGGTGCACACGCGTCGCCGACATCACCTGCGGCATCGGCGGGGACGCGATGGCGATGGGTGCCCTCGGCCTCGACGTCGTCGCGTGCGAGGCCGACGAGCTCACCGCCGCGATCGCGACCGTGAACCTGCGCCACTTCGGGGCCACCGTCCGCCACGGCGACGGGCTCACCACCGACCTGACGGGCATCGACGGCGTCTTCGCGGACCCCGCCCGGCGCACGCGCTCCGGGCAGCGCCGCCACGACCCCGCCGCGTACGCACCGCCGCTCGACGCCGTCCTGGCCCTCCGGGAGCGCGTCCCGGCGCTCGGCGTGAAGGTCGGACCCGCGATCCCGCACACCGCCCTCCCGCCCGACGCCGAGGCCCAGTGGGTGAGCGTGGACGGTGACGTCGTCGAGGCGGGCCTGTGGTTCGGCCCGCTGGCGCCGGACGGCCCCGGCCGGACGGCGCTCGTCCTGCGTGGCGCGACCGCCACCTCGGTGCGCGGGCCGGGCGACCGGCCAGCGACCGGCCCGGTCGGCGGGTACCTCTACGAGCCGGACGGTGCGGTCATCCGCGCCGGGCTCGTGTCCGCCGTCGCCGACGAGGTGCACGGGCGCCTGCTGGACCCCACGATTGCCTACGTGACCGCGGACGCCCCCGTGCCCACCGCACTCGCCGACGGCTACCGCGTCGTCGACACGCTGCCGTTCGGCCTGAAGCGCCTGCGGGCCGCCCTGCGGGAGCGCGGCGTCGGACGCCTGACCATCAAGAAGCGGGGCACCGCCGTCGTGCCGGAGCAGCTCAGGCGCCAGCTGGACCTGGCCGGCGACGCGGAGGCGACGATCGTCCTGACCCGGGTGGCCGGCACGCAGCAGGTGCTCATCGTCGAGCCGCTCGTCGAGCCGCTCGAGCCGCAGCGGGAGGCGTGATGGAGATCCCGTTCGCCCCGTCCGAGCGGTCCACCGTCGGGATCGAGTGGGAGCTCGCGCTGGTCGACGCCGACAGCGGAGACCTTCGCCAGGTCGCACAGACCGTGCTCGACGCGGTCGCGCCGACGGCGGGCGGCGACCACGCCACCATCAAGCAGGAGCTGCTGCTCAACACCGTCGAGATCGTCACCGGGGTGTGCCGGACGATCGCGGAGGCGGGTGCGGACCTGCAGCGCAGCCAGGCCACGCTGCGGGCCGTCACCGACCCGCTGCGCGTCGAGCTCATGTGCGCGGGCACCCACCCGTTCGCCCGGTGGACCAACCAGAAGGTCACCGACAAGCAGCGGTACGCCACCCTCATCGACCGCACCCAGTGGTGGGGCCGGCAGATGCTGATCTACGGCGTGCACGTCCACGTGGGCATCGAGAGCCGCGCCAAGGTGCTGCCGATCCTCAAGGCCGTGCTCGCGCACTACCCGCAGCTGCAGGCGCTCTCCGCGTCGTCACCGTTCTGGGGCGGGCGCGACACCGCGTACGCGTCGAACCGTGCCCTGATGTTCCAGCAGCTGCCGACCGCGGGGTTGCCGTTCCAGTTCGACGAGTGGGCGCACTTCGAGGCGTACGCGGCGGACATGCTGCACACCGGCGTGATCGACGACATCAGCGAGATCCGCTGGGACCTGCGCCCGTCGCCGCGCCTCGGGACCCTCGAGATGCGGATCTGCGACGGAGCCTCGAACCTCACGGAGGTCCTGGCGCTCGCAGCGCTCACCCAGTGCCTCGTGGAGCACTTCTCGTCGATGTACGACGCCGGGGAGCCGCTCCCCCGGCTGCAGCCGTGGTTCGTCCAGGAGAACAAGTGGCGGTCCGCGCGGTACGGCATGGACGCCATCATCATCACGAACGCCCGCGGCGACGAAGAGCTCGTGTCCGACGCCGTGGAACGCCTCCTCGTGGACCTGGCGCCGACGGCGGAGCGGCTCGGGTGCGCCGCAGAGCTCGAGGGCGTGCGCACCATCCTGCACAAGGGCGCGAGCTACCAGCGCCAGCGCGCGGTGGCCCGCCGCAACGGCGGCGAGCTGCTGCCCGTGGTCGAGGCGTTGGTGGCGGAGATGCGAGCGGGCCGCCCCCTGTAGCCCGCGCCCCCGCCGTGCTGCCCTCTCCCGGCCCCGCACTCGAACATCCGGCTGCTGTGCGAACAGAACGTGTTCGCGCAGCAGCCGGGTGTTCGAGTGGCGCGCGGAGTCACCGGGCTTGGAGCTCTGCCGTCCACAGCTGGAGGGCGATCACGCGGGTTGCGGCCTCCTGCAGGCGCGCCAGCGGCACGCGCCCGTCCGCCACCGCCGCGACGATCGCGGTGACGGCGGCCCCCGCGTCGCGGGGCATCAGCAGCAGGTCGGCGCCGGCCGCGAGCGCGCGCACCGCGACCTCGCCGGGCGCGGACTCGGGCACGGCAGCCATGTTGAGCGCGTCGGTCACGGCGACGCCCTGGAACCCCAGGCCCTCTCGCAGCAGCCGGTAGACCGCCGGTGAGAGCGACGACGGGACACCCGGATCCACCGCCGGGACGTCCAGGTGCGCGAGCATCACGGCAGGTGCGCCGGCGTCGACCGCGGCGGCGAACGGCACGAGGTCCCGTGCCGTCAGCTGCGCCAGGCTCGCCCCCTGCACGGGCAGCGCCGAGTGGCTGTCGACGGTCACCGACCCGTGCCCGGGGAAGTGCTTCACGACCGGCACGACGCCGCCCGTGACGAGCCCGCCGGCTGCCGCGCGAACGGTGCGGGCCGCCACGGCAGGGTCCGACGACGGCGACCGGTCACCGATCGTGGGGTCCGCCGCCCCCATCGTGACGTCGGCGACGGGCGCGAAGTCCATGGTGATGCCGAGCGCCGCCAGGTCCGCGCCGAGCTGCGTGAAGCGCGCCGCGGTCGCCGCGTCGTCCGCCGCCGCGCCGAACGTCGCGAAGGCGGGCAGCTCCGGCAGGACGCCGCTGAGGCGCGACACCCGGCCCCCCTCCTCGTCCACGCCGACGACGGCGGGCCACGTGCGCCCGTCGGCCGCCACCGCCTCGTGGAAGGCGGCGGCGGACGCGCGCACCTGGTCGGCCGAGGCGACGTTCTCCCGCATGAGGATGACGCCGCCGAGGTGCCAGTTCCTCAGCGTCGCCGCGGCCAGACCCGGGTCCGTGCCGCCGTAGCGCACGACGAGCACCTGCCCGGCGAGGCGCTCGGGCGACATCGTGGCGACGGCGGCCCGGGCCTCCGCCAGGTGCTGCGCCGACGGCCCCCAGGCCGCGCGCAGCGTCGGGACCACGGCCGGCGGTGCCACCGGGAGCGGGAGGACGCCCGGGATCGCGGGCGCCGCCTCGGGCAGCGCGGTCGTGGAGCCGCCCTGGGCGTCCGACGCCGGCGTCCCGGCCACGATCACCAGCCCGACGCCGACGGCGACGACCGCCGCCAGCGTCCGCCCCCGCCGCCGTAGCACCGGTGGGTCCTACACGGTGATGCGCGTGAGCGGCATCGAGGAGTCCACCGGCAGGTCCAGGCTCGACGGCGGCAGCCCACGGTGCACCACCGCAGCACCGAGCGCCGCGATCATGGCCCCGTTGTCGGTGCAGAACTTGATGGGCGGGATGCGCACCGTGATGCCGGCCTCCGCGCACCGCTGCGCGGCCATGTCACGCAGCTGCGAGTTCGCTGAGAAGCCACCGCCGATGACGAGCGTGTCGACGCCGTGGACGCGGCACGCGGCGATCGTCTTGGCGGTGAGGACGTCGGCGACGGCCTCCGCGAACGACGCCGCGACGTCGGGCAGGGAGAAATCCTCGCCGGCGTCCTGCCGTGCCTCGACCCAGCGCGCGACCGCCGTCTTGAGACCGGAGAACGAGAAGTCGTAGGCGTGGGCGGCCTGGTCCTTCGCGGCGGTGAGGCCGCGCGGGAACCGGATGCTCGGCGTGCCCTCCCGCGCCAGCCGGTCGATGTGCGGACCGCCCGGGTAGGGCAGGCCGAGCAGGCGACCCACCTTGTCGAACGCCTCGCCGGCGGCGTCGTCGAGGGTCTGGCCGAGCTCGGTGACGTCGGTGGCGATGTCGTCGACGAGGAGCAGCGACGAGTGCCCACCGGAGACGACGAGGGCCATGAACCGGTCGGGGAAGCGCCCGTGCACCAGCTCGTCGACGGCCGCGTGCCCGATCACGTGGTTGATGCCGTAGAGCGGCCGCCCGAGGCCGATGGCCAGGGCCTTCGCCGCCGAGGCGCCCACGGTCAGAGGACCGACGAGCCCGGGTCCGGCGGTCACGGCGACGGCGTCGACGTCGGCCAGCGTGACGCCCGCCGTGGCGAGAGCCCGCTCGATCGTCGGGACCATCGCCTCGAGGTGGGCGCGCGAGGCCACCTCCGGGATGATCCCGCCGTACCGGGCGTGCTCGTCGACGGATGACGCGACGGCGTCGACGAGGAGCTCGCTGCCCTCGTCGCTCACACGGACGAGACCGACGCCGGTCTCGTCGCAGGACGTCTCGATGCCGAGGACGAGGGAGGCGCTCACAGGCCCAGGGTAGGGCCGTCGGCGGGCCACCCCGGACAGCGGCGCGGGGTGAAGGTCACGGTCCGGGGACCGCCGCGCCGCCCGGCGCGTCGCCGGACACGTCGTCGGACCCGTCCCTGGGCACGTCGCCGGACCCGTCCCCGAGCTGGCCGCCCAGGTCGTCGTCGGCGACCGCGTCCTGCTCGGCCTGCGCGGCCGCCTCGGCGTCGTCGTGGGGCTCGAGCGCGAGGCGCATGGTCCACGCGTCGGCGTCCTCGGGCTGGTAGTACCGCCGCCGGAGCCGCAGCACCGTGAAGCCGAACTTCTCGTACATCGCGAGGGCCGGGGCGTTGTCCACCCGCACCTCGAGCAGCACGGCGCCCGCCCCGAGCTCGCGGGACCGCTCGACGAGCGCCGTCATCAGCGCGGTGCCCACGCCGTGCCGCTGCACGGCCGGCGCGACCCCGATCGTCATCACCTGCGTCACGTCGCCGTCGAACCACAGGCCCGCGTAGCCGACCAGGGTGTCGTCGCCCTCGACCGCGGCGACGTACCAGCGGCCCGGCGCGTGCAGCTCGGCGGCCAGCATCGCGTCCGTCCACGCGGAGGGGCCGAACAGCTGGCGCTCGAGGTCGGCGACGCGCGCCAGGTCGTCGACGGTGAGGGGCCGCAGCCGGGCGGTGGGCGGGCCGGGCTCGACGGAGGCGTCGATCATCCGGTGACCCGCTTGCGGGACGCCGCGGGGGTGACGTCCGGCCGGCGCAGGTACAGCGGCTCCGTGGGGAGCTCGGCGCCGCGCGCGAGCCGGGTGACCGCGAGCGCCGCGAGCATCGCCGGGTCCACCACGGTGGGGCCAGCCGTGATCGCCCCGAACTGGTCCCCGTACAGCTCCGCACCGGGGCCGACGACCGCCGCGACCCCGTGCCCGAGGGTGGCGGCGACCGCCGCGGGGGTGTCGACGACCGGTCCCGCCACCCGGGCGACGTCCGGTCCCTCGTTCTGCCCCGCCGCGTGGTACCGCGCCGCGTAGACCTCACGACGACGCGCGTCGGTCACGGCGAGGACCTCGCCCTCGGTCGCGACGCCGTCGGCGAACGCCTGCGCGGCGAGGGCGTCGAGGCTGCACACGCCGTGCACGGGGATGCCGAGGGCGAAGGCCAGGGTGCGGGCGGTCACGAGCCCTGCACGCAGCCCCGTGAACGGCGCCGGCCCGGTGCCGACGACAACGGCCCTCAGGTCCGTGCGGTGCACCCCCGCCTGGGCGAGGGTGGACGAGATCAGGGGCGCCAGAAGCTCGGCGTGCCGACGGGCGTCGGACGAGTAGGCGCGGGCGGCGGTCCGGCCGACGCCTGTGCCCACGAGCTCGACGACGCTGACGGCGATGCCGACGGAGGTGTCCAGGGCGAGCAGCACGGCGTCATCCTCCCATCGACAGCGGGAGCGTCACCCCGGCCCACCGCGGCCCGACGCCCCGCACCACGACGTGCCGCACACCGACCTCGGCGTCGACGACGTCGCCCGAGTCCAGCCCGCCGTGGGGCCGCTCGATCTCGACCTCGAGCCGGTCCTCGGCGAGCACCTCCGCGATGCCCTCGCCCCACTCGACGACGGTGACGGACTCGTCGAGCCCTGCGTCCAGGTCGAGTGCGTCGAGCTCCTCCATGGAGCCGAGGCGGTAGGCGTCGACGTGCACCAGCGGCGGCCCGTCCCCGAGCGGGGGGTGCACCCGGGCGATGATGAACGTCGGCGACGCGACCTGCCCCCGCACCCCGAGCCCGACGCCGATGCCCTGGGTCAGCGTGGTCTTGCCGGACCCGAGCGCACCCGTCAGGAGCACCAGGTCGCCCGCTCGGAGCAGCCCGGCCAGCGCGTGCCCGTAGGCCCGGGTGGCGTCGGCGTCAGCCAGGTCCACCCGGACCTCGTTCGTCGCGTCGTTCACTGCGCCTCCCCCAGGTACTCGCGGGGCACACGCACGCCCACGCGGGTGACGATCTCGTACGAGATGGTGCCCGCGGCGCGGGCCCAGTCCTCCGCGGTGGGCTCGCCGTCCGCCCCGGACCCGAAGAGCACCACGGTGTCACCGGTGCCCTGCGCGGCGTCCGGGCCGAGGTCGAGCACGAACTGGTCCATGCACACCCGGCCCGCGATGCCGACCCTGCGGTGACCCACCTGCACCGGCGCCCCCGTGACGCCGTCGTGCCCCGAGGCGTGGCGTGGGATGCCGTCGGCGTACCCGAGCGGCACGACGCCGAGCACCGTCTCGACCGGCGTGACGTACGCGTGCCCGTAGGAGACGCCGTGGCCTGCGGGGGCCAGCTTCACGAGGGCGAGCTCCGCCTCGAGGCGCATGGCCGGGACGAGCCCGAAGCGCTCGGGTCCGGCGATGTCCGGCACGGGGGACAGACCGAACACGGCGAGCCCCGGTCGCACCAGGTCGAAGTGCATGGCGGGGTTCGTCAGCGTGGCAGCCGAGTTCGCGAGGTGGCGGACCTCGAGGTGGGCGCCGGCCCTCTCGGCCTGGCGGACCGCCTCGGTGAAGACCTCGGCCTGACGCATCACGGTCGGGTGGTCGGGCGCGTCCGCCCAGGCCAGGTGCGAGAAGACGCCCACCACCTCGAGCGCCCCGTCGGCCTGCGCGCCGACCGCGGCCGCCAGCAGCGCGCCGAACTCACGGGCCGGCACGCCGCTGCGCCCCAGCCCGGTGTCGACCTTCAGGTGCACGCGCGCCGTCCGCCCCGTGCGGCGCGCCGCGTCGAGCACCTGGTCGAACGCCCAGGGACCGCTGACTGCGACGTCGATGCCGGCGACCAGCAGCTCGTCGAGGTCGGTGTGCGGGGAGTACAGCCACGTGAGCACGGGTGCGGTGACGCCCGCGGCCCGCAGCTCGAGCGCCTCTGTCGCCTGCGCCACGCCCAGCCAGGTCGCGCCGCCCGCGAGCGCGGCGTGTGCGCACGGCACCAGCCCGTGGCCGTACGCGTCGGCCTTGACCACGGCCATGACCTGCGCCGACGGCGCGTGCGCGGCGAGCGCGGCGACGTTCCCCCGCACGGCTGCAAGGTCGACGAGGGCACGGGCGGGCGGCTTCACGGGCGTCAGTCTTCCATCTCACGCCATGGGGATGACGAGGTCCGCCCGCCACCGCGTCGTGGCGATGACCGCGGCGTTCGCCTCGTCGGAGCGCAGCACCCACTCGCGGGCCTCCTCGGGCGAGCGGCCGTGCGCGACGTGCCGCGCGACGAGGCGCTCGACGCGCACGGCGTCGTCCACCTCCACGTACCAGCACTCGTCGAGGAGCCAGGCGACCTGGCCCCACGCGCCGTCGTCGAGCAGCAGGTAGTTGCCCTCCACGAGGATCAGCGGCACGTCGGGGTCCACGCGGATGGCGCCGGCGATGGGCTCCTCGAGGTGCCGGTCGAAGGCGGGCGCGTACACGGGCTCCGGGGTGGGGTACCGCAGACGCCGCAGCAGGGCGACGAACCCGGCGGCGTCGAACGTGTCGGGCGCCCCCTTGCGGTGCGCGCGGCCGAGCCGCTCCAGCTCGGCCTGGGCCAGGTGGAAGCCGTCCATGGGCACGGCGACGACGGCGTCGCCGACCTCCTGGACGACCGCGGCGGCGAGGGTCGACTTGCCGGACCCCGGCGCTCCGGCGACGCCGATGAGGCGGCGGCCGGTCCCGGCACCACCGGGGCCGTCGGCGGCGAGGCGGTGGAGGCGCTCGGTGACCTCCGGCGGCAGGGCGGTCACCGGACCACCCACCGTGGGGCGTGGTGGGTGTGCAGCCGCCGTCGGTGCGCGCGCACCCGCGCGGGGGTGCTGCCGCCGACGACGAGCGTGGCCACCGTCGCGGGGAGGGCGGCCGCGACGGCGCTCGCCGTCACGGGTCCGGCGCCGGCCCGACGCGCGGCAAGCCCGTGCACGAGCGCCGCGGCCGCCGCGAGCCGAGCGACGAGGCGGTGGTCCGCGGCGGCGTCGGCGCTGCGACCCGCGAGGAGGGCGCCCAGCACGCCGGCCAGCACGTCGCCGGCGCCCGCCGTTGCCAGCCACGCGGGGGCGTCGGCCTGGGCGAGCAGCCCGCCCTGCCCCGCCACGACGGTCGTGTGGCCCTTGAGGAGGATGGTCGCCCCCGTGCGGCGGGCCGCTTCGATCGTCCAGAGGACCGGCTCCGCGGTGACGTCCTCGCGCGAGACGGTCACGTCGTGGGCGGCGAGGAGCCGGGCCAGCTCGCCGGCGTGCGGTGTCAGCACGACCGTCGGGTTCAGCCGGCGGGGCAGCAGCTCCAGGCCGCCTGCGTCGACCACCAGGGGAACGGACCGCGCCAGGGCGTGGGCGATGGCGGCGCGTGCCCGGCCGGACTGCTCGTCGTCGTCGGCGACGCCAGGGCCGACCACCCACGCCTGCACCTGCACGTCCGTGCTCGGCCCCGCGACGACCTCGGGGTGCGCTGCGACGACCGCCTGCCGTGCCCGATCCGGCCCGGCGTAGCGCACCATCCCGCAGCCGGCGCCCAGCGCCCCGGCGACGGCGAGGATGCCCGCACCCGGGTACGTGCCGCTGCCGGCGACGACGCCGACGACGCCCCGCGTGTACTTGTGGTCGGTCGGGCCGGGCACCGGCCACAGGGAGCCGACGTCGGCGACGGTCAGGCGCGTCGCGCCGGGGCGGCTGTCGCCGAGGTGCGGACGCAGGCCGAGGTCCACCACGTCCACCTGCCCGGCGAGGTGCGCGGCGGGCGGCAGGAGGAGCGCCGGCTTCGCGACGCCGAAGGTCACGGTCCGGTCGGCCGCCAGCACTGGTCCGGGCAGGGTGCCGTCGTCCACGCCGATCCCGCTGGGCACGTCGACGGCGACGACGAACGGGCGGTCCGGGGCCTCCCGGTCGGCGAGGAGGTCGGTGAGGATCCCGACGAGCTCCGCCGCGGCGCCGCGCAGCCCGCCGCGCGCGCCGATGCCGAGCAGCCCGTCCAGCAGCACGTCGGCCGCGAAGGCCTCTGCCGCGGCCTCCCCGAGCCAGACCCGCTCCCCGGGCGCCTCGTCGACCACCCCGAGCACGGTGCCGCCTGCCCCGGTCAGCGCCGCCAGGCCGCCGGCGTGCACGGACGCCGACGTCGCGACGGCGACCGCCCGCACACCGTGCCCGGCGAGGCGCGCGAGGGCGTGGAGGGCGTCCCCGCCGTTGTTCCCCGGCCCGACGAGCGCCACCACGGTCGCGCCGGTGACCCGCCCGTACCGCCGGCGCAGCTCGCGCCGCACGACGACGTCCAGGGCGGCTGCGGCGTGGTCCATCAGCCCGCCGGCGAACGCGCGCTCGCGCGCGAGCAGCGGTTGCTCGGCCGCGCGCACGTCAGCGGCGGTGAACGCCTCGATCACGGGGTCCATCCTGCCCTCCCGCCCCGTCCGGCGCGGCCGTGCCACCCCGCAGCGCCGCGCGCCCGCCTCGGCTCCGGCACGTCGTCGGCGTCGGCTGGCCCGCCCACCGGATCGTCGGTGCGGCGCGGGGACGGGTTCCCGTACGCTCGACATACCCCCGGGCGTGCGTGGCGGGCCTGGGGTCCGAGCGCCACCCGCCCCCGTGGTGGCCGCCCATCGGCGAGGTGAGCGTGGACATCAGCGACTGTGCGCGCGACCGGATCCTCGTCCTCGACGGGGCCTGGGGAACGATGCTCCAGCGGGCCGACCTCACCGAGGACGACTTCCGGTTCGACGGCGCAGACCCCGACCGCAGCTACCGCGGCAACTTCGACCTGCTGCAGCTCACCCGGCCCGACGTCATCGCGGGGGTGCACGCCGCCTACGTCGAGGCAGGCGCGGACATCGCCAGCACCAACACGTTCAACAGCAACGCCATCTCGCAGGCCGACTACGGCACGCAGGCCCTGGTCCGCGAGATGAACCTCGCGGCCGCCCGGATCGCCCGGGAGGTGGTGGACGCCGCCGCGGCCCGCGACGGTCGCCGTCGGTGGGTGGCCGGGTCCGTGGGCCCCACCAACCGCACCGCCTCGCTCTCGCCCGACGTCGAGCGGCCCGGCTTCCGGGCGATCACCTTCAGCCAGCTCGCCGAGGCGTACACCGAGCAGGTCGTGGCGCTCCTCGAGGGCGGCGTGGACCTGGTCCTCATCGAGACCGTCTTCGACACGCTCAACGCGAAGGCGGCGCTGTTCGCGTGCGAGGAGGCGTTCACCGCCGTGGGCCGTCGAGCGCCGATCATGCTCTCCGGCACCATCACGGACGCGAGCGGGCGCACGCTGTCCGGCCAGACGCCCGAGGCCTTCGCCATCTCCACCGCGCACGCCGACCTGTTCTCCGTGGGCCTGAACTGCGCACTCGGCGCCGAGCTGCTGCGGCCCCACCTGCGCGAGCTGGCCGCCAGCACCGACGTGCTGGTGTCCGCGCATCCGAACGCCGGGCTGCCGAACGCGTTCGGCGAGTACGAGGAGACGCCCGAGCAGATGGCCGAGGTGCTGGGCGAGTTCGCCCGCGCGGGCCTGCTGAACGTCGTCGGCGGCTGCTGCGGCAGCACCCCGGAGCACATCCGGGCGATCGCCGACGCCGTCGCGGGCGTGCCGCCGCGCGCGCCCGCGCCGCGCGAGCCGAGGCTGCGCCTGTCGGGCCTGGACGCCTTCACGCTCACGGACGAGATCACGTTCGTGAACGTGGGCGAGCGCACGAACATCGCGGGCAGCCCGCGGTTCGCCAAGGCCATGGTCGCCGGCGACGACGACGCCGCGGTGGCCATCGCCGCGCAGCAGGTCGCGGGCGGCGCCCAGATCATCGACGTGAACGTCGACGACGCCATGCTGGACGGGCCGGAGGTCATGGGGCGGTTCCTCAACCTCCTCGCCGCCGAGCCCGCGATCGCCCGCGTGCCGGTGATGATCGACTCGTCCGACTGGTCCGTGCTCGAGACGGGCCTGCAGCGCGTGCAGGGCAAGGCCGTGGTCAACTCGCTCTCGCTCAAGGACGGCGAGGCCGCGTTCCTCGAGCGCGCCCGCCGCATCCAGCGGTACGGGGCGGCCGTCGTCGTCATGGCGTTCGACGAGCAGGGTCAGGCGGACACGCTCGAGCGGCGCACGCAGGTGTGCGAGCGGGCGTACCGGCTGCTCACCGAGCAGGCGGGCTACGCCCCGCAGGACGTCATCTTCGACCCCAACGTGCTCACCGTCGCCACGGGCATGAGCGAGCACGACCGGTACGCCGTCGACTTCATCGAGGCCGTCCGGTGGATCAAGGAGCACCTGCCCGGCGCCCTGACCAGCGGCGGCATCAGCAACGTCTCGTTCTCGTTCCGCGGCAACAACCACGTGCGCGAGGCCATGCACGCGGTGTTCCTGCGCCACGCGATCGAGGCCGGCCTGGACATGGGCATCGTCAACGCGGGCATGCTCACCGTCGA
>Ga0196970_1001277_pt1 | contig 18120 bp, 14 predicted proteins | sample S1v_513CmetaG_FD_148672 | JGI IMG/M metagenome (GOLD analysis project Ga0196970, IMG submission 148672) | Soil microbial communities from Anza Borrego desert, Southern California, United States - S1+v_5-13C | ecosystem: Environmental > Terrestrial > Soil > Desert | place: USA: California...
CCAGGACATTCTCGATCACTGCTGCTACGCCTGGAACACCCTCGTCGAGCAGCCCTGGACCATCATGTCCATCGGGCTGCGCGACTGGGCGCATCGGTCATGATCCGCGAGTCTTGGTATTACGGCCTCGCAACATGTGTGCATGCCGTAGGTGCCCCACTGGGGAGAGGGTTTACCGTTTCCCTGTCCCCTCGCGCGCCTGCCGGTAGTACAGCAGGTTGCGCTGCACCTCCGCCTCGCCCAGGTCGAGGCGGCCCATGCGGGCGGCGTCCTCGTCGCGGCCGGCCAGTCCGTACGCCAGCGCGAGGTTCTGCCGCTGCAGCGCGCTCGCCGTCGGCATGCGCGCCAGCGGCTCCAGGATGCGGATCGCCTCCGCCGCGTCGCCGGCCAGCAGGTGCGAGAAGCCCAGGTTGTTCAGCGTCGTCCGGTCGCCCGGCGCCAGGGCCAGCGCGGCGCGGAACTGCTCCTGCGCGCCCTTGTGGTCGCCCATCATGTCCTTGGCCACGCCCAGCCCGTTGAGCGCGCGGCGGTCCTTGGGGTCGGCGGCCAGCACGGCGGCGTACTGGCGCGCCGCCTCCTCCGGCTGGTCGAGCGCCAGCAGCGCCCGGCCGTAGCCGCGCAGCGCCGCGGCGTTGCCGGAGTCCAGCGCCAGCGCCTGCCGCCAGGCGTCCAGCGCCTCGCGCGGGGTGCCCTGGTCCACCAGCACGTCGCCCAGGCCCAGCAGCGGCTCCACCCGCGCGCCGTTGGCGGCGTGCGCGCGGCGGTAGAGCGTGGCGGCGGTGTAGAGGTCGCCCTGGCCGCGCGTGGTGTCGGCCAGCCGCATCAGCGCCTCGTAGCTGGCGCTGTTGGCGGCGCCGGTCCCGGTGCCGTCCTTCGTCGTCTGGCAACCGGCAAGCAACAGCGCCAGAGTCGCCACCAAAACGTGTGCAAGGCGTGTGGTCGGGCGCACGGTTCCAGAAATTCCCAAGGTGTCGGCCGGCGCAGGTTCGGCGGTGACGGTTAAGATATCTTAAACACTTCCGTCTCTAACGTGTCGGAGACCCGCCGGCGGCCTCACAGACTGCATCCCCGTCCCATGACAACGACGCTCGTTCACTCCCAACCCGACGATGCCGCCCGCAAGGACAGGGTTTCGCCGAGCCAGATGTACCACGAGATCGCGCGGATCATCGAACGGATGCACCGCCGCTACCTCGACGTGCTGCGCATCGAGCTGGGCCGCATCGGCATCGACGACATCAGCCCGGTCCAGGTGATGATGCTGCTGAACATCTCGTCCGGCGAGATCAGCGTGCGCGACCTGATCGAGCGCGGCTACTACCTCGGCTCCAACGCCTCGTACAACCTGAAGCAGCTGGTGGACCAGGGCTATGTCGATCGCGCCGCCTCGCCGCGCGACAAGCGGGCCGCCCGGCTGAAGCTGTCGGCGCGCGGGACCGAGCTGTGCGAGCAATTGCGCCGCATGTCGGCGCTGCACGCCGACGCGCTGATCCGCGCCGACGGCGACATGCAGGACTTCGAGGTCACCTACAAGACCCTGCGCCGCCTGGAGCGCAAGTGGACCGACGTCATCCGCTCCGACGAGAGCGAACTGCTCTAGACCACGACCTCCTTCCCGCGGGGCCCGCATGGTGCGCAGAGTCTGGTTGCTGGGCCTGACGTGCCTGCTCGGCCTGCTGGCGGGGGTGCCGGCGCTGGCCGACCCGCTTACGCGGGTGCGGCTGGTCTTCTCCACCGACGCCAACCCGCCGCGCATCATGGGCGAAGGCACCACCATCGACTGGGCGCGGCCGGGCGTGACGCTGGAGCTGCTGCGCCTCGCCGCCGTCCGCGCCGGCGTCGAGTTCGCCTTCGAGCGGGTGCCGTGGAAGCGCGGGCTGTTCCTGGTCGGGACCGGCGAGGCCGACGGCCTGTTCCAGGCCAGCCACCTGCCCGACCGCATGGGCGTCATGGCCTACCCCATGAAGGCGGGGCGGCCGGATCCGGCCCGCGCGCTCATGGAGCAGCGCTACGTCCTCTACACGCGCCCCGGGAGCCCGGTGACGTGGGACGGCGCCCGGCTGACCGGCGCCGACGCGCCGGTCGGCGCCATCTCCAGCTATTCCGTGGTGGACGAACTCACGCGCCTCGGCATCCCGGTCGAGGAGGGCAAGACGCAGGAGCACAACCTCGACAAGCTCGTCGGCGGGCGCATCGCCGCCTACGCCGGGCTGGAGGCGATGACCGACGCCCTGATCGCCGCCCATCCGGGCAGGTACGGCCGGCTGGTGAAGGTGATGCCGCCGCTGGTCGCCAAGCCCTACTACCTGGTGTTCTCGCGCGCCTTCTACAGCGAGCACCGCGACCTGGCGGAGCGGATCTGGGACGCCATCGCGGAGGTCAACGCCTCCGGCGAGTTCGCGGCGATCGTCCGCCGCTATGCGGACTGACGCCCGCATGGACGCGACCGCCGCCCGCCCCGAACCGGACAAGCCCAGGCGCGCCGTGCCCGCGCTGCGCTCGCCCATCGCCATCCGGCTGATCCGGGTCACCTTCGGCCTGTACGTGCTGGTGGCCGCGCTGATCGCCGGCGCCCAGATCGCCGAGGAGTACCTGGGCACGGTGCAGGAGATGCAGCGCGAGCTGACCGTCTACGCCGGCGGCTTCGAGAACGGGCTGGGCAGCGCGCTGTGGGCGCTCGACACCGAGGAGCTGCAGTCCATCGTCGCCGGCATGACGCGCATCCCCGGCATCGCCGGCGTCAAGGTGGTGGACCACCGCCGGTCCCGCACCTTCGCGGTGTCCGGCGCGGTGCAGGACGGCAACGGCACGCCGCTCTGGTACGGCCGCGACGGCCAGCCGGCGCCGCCCCCGGATTCCGGTGCGTTCACCGGGCTGTTCGGGCAGGAGCACGCGATCCAGCACACCCACGCCATGGGCACCGCGCTGGTCGGCTACGTCACCATCTACAGCAACTCGAACGCGGTGTTCGACCGCGTCTGGGTGCCCATCGCCTTCGTGCTGGGCGGTGCCGCGGTGAAGACGGTGGCGCTGTGGCTGATCTTCGTCTTTGTCGCCCGCCGCCTGCTGGTGCAGCCGCTGGCCCGCCTGACCGAGGCGGTGGAGCAGATGGACCCGCGCACCGGCCACGGTCCGCCGGTCGCCCCGCCCACCGACCGCAGCGACGAGCTGACCGAGCTGGCGCAGGCCTTCGCCGATCTGGTGCGCCGCCTGCGCGCCGAAACCGAGGCGCGCAACTGGCTGGAAGCCGGGCTGGAGGAGGAGGTGCGCCGCCGCACCGAGGAAGCCGAGGCGGCCCGCCGCGCCGCCGAACGCGCGCTGGCCGAGCTGGGCGAGACCCAGGCCCACCTGGTGCAGGCGGAGAAGATGGCCTCGCTCGCCACCCTGGTGGCCGGCGTGGCGCACGAGATCAACACGCCGGTCGGCATCGTGGTCACCGCCTCATCGCACCTGATCGACGAGGCGCGCCGCATGGAGTCGCGCGCCCGCGAGGGCAGCCTGCGCCGCGCCGACCTCGACGCCTTCCTCAACGCGGTGACCGAGGCGGGCAGCATCGTGCTGTCCAACGGCCGCCGCGCCGCGCAGCTGGTGCAAAGCTTCAAGCGCGTCGCCGTGGACGAGGCCAGCGAGGAGCGCCGCACCTTCCAGCTCGACGACTACGTGAGGGACGTGCTGGCGACGCTCGGCCCCCGGCTCAGCCGCACGCCCATCGCCGTCGAGGTCGGCATCCCGCGTGACGTCGACCTGGACAGCTACCCCGGCGCGCTGGCGCAGGTGCTGACCAACCTGTTGCTGAACGCGCTGCTGCACGCCTTCCCCGACGGCAGCCGCGGCCGCATCGTCATCGCCGCCCGCAGGGACGCCCCGGACATGGTGGAGCTGACGGTGTCCGACGACGGCTGCGGCATCGCGCCGGACCTGCTGCCGCGGATCTTCGACCCGTTCGTCACCACGCGGCGCAGCGCCGGCGGCAGCGGCCTCGGCCTGCACGTCGCCTTCAACCGGGTGACGCTCACTCTGGGCGGCAGCATCGCCGTGGACAGCACCCTGGGCCGCGGCACCACCTTCACCCTGCGCCTGCCCCGCGTCGCGCCGATGCCGGTGCACCCGCAGCCGGAAGGCGTGCGGTAGAGCGGCTTTCCGGCCCGTGTGTGCGTCCCCCCGCTTCGTGCATGGGCGCTGATTCAAGCGGGCGAGTGCTGCGGCCAGCACCGTCCTGAACCGTCATCCCCGCCTTCGCGGGGATGACGGATGAGAGAAGGGCTTGAGCACCCGCCCCGCGCATATCCGATTGCCCAAGTTGGTTTTTATTCATATTATCGCCACCCTCAATCATCTGGGCCAAAGGCCCGCTCACCAAGGGTTTCGAGGGTTTGGGCTGGATGCGCTCTTCGCTGCGCTGGCTTCCGGCGTGTGTGGTCGTGCTCGCCCTGGCGGCGCTGGTTCTGCCTCTGCGCGGCGGCGCGCCGGAGGCGGCCGGGCGGCCGCGGGTGGTCGGCGTGCTGGCCAACGCGGCGGTGGCGCTGCCCGCCTACGAGGGCTTCCGCGCCGGGCTGGCGGAGCTGGGCGGGCCGCCGGTCTCCTTCCTGTTCGGCGGCGTTGTACCGGACGATCCCGCGCTCGCCGCCGAGGCGCGCCGGCTGGTGGCCGGCGGCGCCGACCTGATCCTGGCGCTGACCACCAAGGCGGCGCTGGCGGCGCTGGAGGCCGGGCGGGAGCGCGGCGTGCCGGTGGTCTTCGCCCCCGCCAGCAACCCGCTGCAGACCGGCTTGGCGCAATCGCTGCGCCGGCCGGGCGGCAACGCCACCGGGGTGACCTTCGGCCGGCAGGAGGCGCGGCGCCTGGAATGGCTGCTGCGGCTGGTGCCGGACCTCGAGTCCGTCTACGTCCCCTACACGCGCGACGACCCCAGCCCGCTCGCCAGCCTGCCGGTGCTGCGGGAGGCGGCGAGGACGCTCGGCGTCTCGCTGACGCTGGAGGCGGTGGACGGCCGGGAGGGCCTGCGGGCGGCGCTGGCGCGGCTGCCGGCGGGCACGCGCGCCATCCTGGTGCCGGCCGACCCGGCGATCTCCTCCCAGTCCCGCGAGATCGCCGCCTTCGCCATGCAGCGCGGCATCGCGCTGTCCATGCCGCACCGCGAGGGGGTGGAGCAGGGGGCGCTGATGTCCTACGGCTTCACCCTGCACGGCGTCGGCCGGCAGGCGGCGCGGCAGGCGCTGCTGGTGCTGTCCGGCGTGCCGCCCGCCGAGATCCCGGTGGAGCTGGCGGAGTTCTCGCTGTCCCTCAACCTGGAGGCGGCGCACCGCATCGGCCTGGACGTGTCGCCGCTGATGCTGCGCCAGGCCTACGTGGTGGCGCCGTGAACGGGGCGGTGCCGGTCCTGCCCGCCGGGCCGCGGCGCAGCATCCGCGCCCGGCTGATCGCCGCCTTCTTCGGGCTGGCGCTCGGGCCGCTGCTGGCGCTGGCGCTGTTCCTGCTGCCCTACAGCGTCTACACGCGCCTCGACGCGTCGCTGCTGCGCCAGGACGAGGCGGCGCGCCGCGTCACCCAGGACGTCGCCGCGCTGTTCGGCGAGGCCGAAAACGCCCTGCGCGCCGCGCTGGGCGAGGTGCAGGCCTACCGGCTGCGTGGCCTGCCGCTGCTGTTGCGCCTGGACGCGCTGATCGCCGACGGGCACCGCTTCGCCGCGGTGTCGCTGGTCGATGCGCTGGGTGTGGAGACCGCGCGGGCCGAGTACGACGCCGTGGTCGCCCCCGGCGACCGCCGCGACCTCCACGGGCTGGAGCCGGTCGCGCGGGCGCTCAACACCGGCGCCACCGCCTACGGCCCGGCCGAGTTCGACGCGGAGACCGGCGAGCCGACCATGCTCGTCGTCCTGCCGGCGCCCAGCCCGGACCGCCGCGGCATCGAGGGGGCTCTGGTCGGCCGTCTGCGCCTCAAGCCGATCTGGCACGTGGTGGGGCAGGCCTGGGCGGTGCAGGGGCTGGACGCCTACGTCGTCGATTCCGTCGGCCGGGTGATCGCGCACCGCAACCCGTCGGTGGTGCTGGGCGGCCGGCGCGTCGCGCTGCCGCTGCCCGGCGGCCTGACGCGCGGCCTGGACGGCGGCCTCGTGGCGCGCGCGGCGGCGGAGCGCACGGTGGGCGGCGAGCCGTTGACCACGGTGGTCGAGGTGCCCGCGGCGGACGCGCTGGAGCCGACACTGCGGCTGCTCGGCGTCATCCTGGCGTTGCTGCTGGGCGGCGTGGCCGTCGCCGCGCTGCTGGTGCGCCGGGCGCGGCGCGGCATCACCCGGCCGTTGCGCGCGCTGGTGGAGACGGTGCAGGCGATCTCTGCCGGCGACCTGACCCGCACCGCCGAGGCCCGGCGCAACGACGAGATCGGCGACCTTGCCCGCGCCTTCAACGAGATGACCGCGCGCCTGCGCGCCCTGATCGACGCGCAGCGCCGCCTCAACGAGGAGCTGGAGGCGCGCGTCGCCCACCGCACCGCCGAGCTGGCGGCCAGCGAAAGCCGGCTGCGCGCCGCCCGCGACGACGCCGAGCTGGCGAACCGCGCCAAGTCCGAGTTCCTCAGCAGCATGAGCCACGAGCTGCGCACGCCGCTCAACGCCATCCTGGGCTTCGCGCAGCTGCTGGAGATGGACGCGGGCCGCGCCGCCTCGCCGAAGCAGGGCGAGTACGTGCAGTTCATCCTGCGCGCGGGCCGGCACCTGCTGTCGCTGATCGAGGACGTGCTCGACCTCGCCAAGATCGAGGCCGGGCGGATCGAGCTGGCGGTCGAGCCGGTGGCCCTCGCCGAGGTGATCGAGGAGGCGATGGGAATCGTCGGCCCCACCGCCGACTCCGCCGGCGTGGCGCTGGTCGATGAGGCCGGCGCCGACGCCCCGGCGGTGATGGGCGACCGCCGCCGGGTCTGCCAGGCGCTGGTCAACCTGCTGTCCAACGCCGTGAAGTACAACCGCCCCGGCGGCCGGGCGACGGTGGCGGTGGACGCCTCCGACCCGGCGCGGCCGCGCGTGCTGGTCGGCGATACCGGCCGCGGCATCCCGGACGACCGCCTGGGCGAGCTGTTCGAGCCGTTCAACCGCCTGAACGCCGAGCGCAGCGCCATCGAGGGCACCGGCATCGGGCTGGCGATCACCCGGCGGATGATCGAGGCGATGGGCGGCGAGGTCGGCGTCTCCAGCCAGGAGGGCGTCGGCTCGACCTTCTGGATCGTGCTCCCAGGCGTGCGCTGAGCGCGGGTTGCCCCGCGCGTCATCCCCCGCCACAATGCGGCAGGTCCAGCAGGGAGATCCGAATGCCCGCCGTCGTCGTCCGCCCCTCGCGCGCCGAGGACATCGACGCCATCCAGGCCATCTACGCGCACCATGTGCTGCACGGCCTCGCCTCCTTCGAGGAGGTGCCGCCCGACGCCGCCGAACTGGCGAAGCGCCGCGAGGCGATCCTGGCGCAGGGCCTGCCGTACCTCGTGGCGGAGATCGGCGGGCGGGTGGCGGGCTACGCCTACGCCAGCCTGTACCGGACACGCTCGGCCTACCGCTACACGCTGGAGGATTCGGTGTACGTGGACGACGGCTGCCGCGGCCGGGGCGTCGGCCGGGCGCTGCTGACCCGGCTGCTGGCGGAGTGCGAGCGCTGGGGCGCCCGGCAGCTGGTGGCGGTGATCGGCGACAGCGGCAACGCCGGCTCCATCGGCCTGCACGCCGCGCTGGGCTTCACGCACGCCGGCCTGCTGCCGGCCGTCGGCTTCAAGCACGGGCGCTGGGTGGACAGCGTGCTGATGCAGCGCCCGCTGGGCGAGGGGGGCCGGACGCTGCCGTGAGGCCCCCTGCTCAGGGACGGCCGCTCACCAGGGCACGTCGCGGCGGTCGATGAACAACGGGGCGTAGCTGGTGCCGCCGTTGATCGGGGCCAGGTACTCCTGGATCTCGGCGGTGGACACGCCGGTCAGCACCACCGACACCGGCGGCGCGCCGCCCGGGTCGTGCAGGAAGTCCTCGTAGACGAAGCGCGTGTCCTGCCCACCGTTCACCGCGGTGACGCTGCTGATGCTCAGGTAGTCGGTGCGGTACAGCCGGTCCTCGCCGAGCTGGAAGTCGTCCACCGTGACGGTGCAGCCGGGCGTGGTGACGCCGTTGACCATGAAGATGTCGCGGCCCCCGCCGCCGACCATGGTGTCGTTGCCGCTGTAGTACATCAGCAGGTCGTCGCCGGTGCCGCCCAGCAGCCGGTCGTTGCCAGTGCCGCCGTCCAGGTGGTCCTTGCCGGCGCCGCCGGTCAGCGTGTCGTTGCCGGCGCCCGCGTTGACGACGTTGTTGCCGCCGTTGCCGGTCAGCGCGTTGTTGAGCCCGTTGCCGGTGATTGCGCCGTTGGCCGACGCCCCCTTCTCCTGCAGCGTCACGTTCTCGACGTTGTCGCCCAGCGTCCAGGAGTACTTGGCGATCACCGTGTCGCTGCCCTGGCCGGCCAGCTCGACGATCGTGTCCTCCGGCCCGTTGGCGTAGTACACGTCGTTGCCCCAGCCGCCGTGCATGGTGTCGGCCGCGGAGTCGTCGCCGGGATACAAGGTGTCGTTGCCGTCGCCGCCGTAGACCACGTCGGAATTGTTGTTCCCGCCCAGCACGTCATTGCCGCCGTAGCCGTAGATCGTGTTGTTGCCGGCCGGCGCCCAGATGGTGTTGTTGGCGTTGTTGCCTCGTAGGATGGCCATGGCAGCCTCTCCGGTGTGCTGTGATGCCGCGTTGGTGGCGGCGTTCACTTAGTTTAGCAACGGGAGGTCGACAAAGTGGCAGCGTTAAAAAGTTGTAAAGCACGGGCGGACGGCTTACTCCACCATAACTCGCCGTGTCTCACGGAAATCACAACACGAAGTGCAAAAAACACGAAAGGCCGCGCGGGTGCGCGGCCTTTGTTCCGTTCGGCGACCGCTGGTGGTCGCGGAAAGCCTTACTTGATCTTGCTTTCCTTGAACTGCACGTGCTTGCGGGCCACCGGGTCGTACTTGTTGAACGACAGCTTCTCGGTGGTCTTCTTCGGGTTCTTCTTCTTGACGTAGAAGAAGCCGGTGTCGGCCGTGCTCACCAGCTTGATGAGGACCGTGTTCTGCTTGGCCATGATCGCAAATCCTGACAAAAATCCCGTGACCCGCCGGCCCGGCAGGACGGCGACTGAGAGCGCGAAGATACGCAGATCCGCCGGGATGTCAAGCTTTGGAAAGCCCCTCTCCCCTTGCGGGAGCGGGGCTTTAAGGGCGTTCAGCGCTCCGCCACGGCGGACGACGTGGCCAGGGCCACGGCGCGCTGGTAGAGCTGCGGTTCGGCCAGCAGGCGCTTGGCGACCTCGATGTCCAGCTCGGCGCCGTGCTCCTTCCAGGGGCAGGCCTCGCGCAGGCGGGTCAGCGCCGTCTCGTCGTTGGAGGCCTGGGCGCGCCAGCCGGCCAGCTGCACCGCATGCGGGCGGGCACCGCCGCCGCGCAGCTCGTCCACCAGCGAGTCGGCGGCGCGGCCGTCCACGCTGGTGCACACCATGGGCTGGACGCCCTGGCGGTGCAGCGAGTAGCCGGCCGGGGTGTAGATGCGGCTCCAGGTCAGGAACAGCTCGCCGTCGTTGGGCAGGCGGGTGACCGTCTGCACGCTGCCCTTGCCGTAGGAGGCGGAGCCGACCACCACCGCCCGCCCGCTGTCCTGCAGCGCCGCGGCGACCACCTCGGCCGAGCTGGCCGTGCGGGCGTCCACCAGAACCACCAGCGGCAATCCGTCGGCGACGTCGTCGGGCGCCGCCTCGAAGCGCTGGCGGCTGTCGGGGTGGCGGCCCTCGGTGGTGATGATGCGGCCGCGGCGGATGAACAGGTCGGCCACCGCCACCGCCTGGTCAAGCAGGCCGCCGGGGTTGCCGCGCAGGTCGAGCACGACGCCGTGCGCCGCCGGCCCCAGCGCGGCGCGCGCGTTCAGCACCGCCTCGCGCAGGTTGGCGACGGTGCCGGCGTTGAAGCGCTCCACCTTGATGACGGCGGTGTGGGCGGTGAGGGTGGTGGCCACCGTGTTGGGGATGACGCGCTCGCGGCGGACCGGCAGGCGGCGCGGGCTCTGGCCGTCGCGCCCGACGGTGAGCAGCACCAGCGTGCCGCTGGGGCCGCGCAGCCGCTCCGCCACCGCGGGCTCGTCGGCGCCGGCCGCGGCGCCGTCCACCGCCAGCAGCACGTCGCCGGGGCGGATGCCGGCGCGCTCGGCGGGGCCGTGCGATTCGCTGACCAGCAGGCGGCCGCCGGCCGGCGTGAGCGCCAGCCCGACCCCGCCGTAGCCCTCGCGCTGCGCGCGCTCGCCGGTGGCGCGCTGCGCGCCGGTGTAGCGGGAGAAGCCGTCGAGCCCGCCGACCACCGCGTCGAAGACCGCCTGGTAGATCCGCTCGGCCGGCGCGGCGCGCAGCGCGGCCGAGTGCAGGCGGGCGCGCTCCACCGCGCGGACGGTCAGGGTGGCCCAGGCGGCGGAGTCGGCGGGCTTCGGCGCCGGCGCCTCGAAGGCGGGGGTGCCGGACACGTACAGGCGTACGCTGTCCTTGTCGCGCCCGACGCTGATGGAGGAGTCGATGGTCGCCAGCGCCTTCAGCCCGTCGGTGCCGAGCTGGCGCAGGTCGACCGGTTGCAGGTAGGCCTCGGCGATGCGGCCGTAACCCACGGAAAAGACTTGTTCGCTGATCAGGCCGGAAGCGTCGGCGGCGGCCGGCGCGGCGGCGGCCGGCCTCGGCGCGTCGCCGGTGCACCCGACCGCGAAGGCCAGGGCGGCGAGGGGGACGGCCAAGTGCCGCCGCAGCGATGCTGATCCGCGATGCCCGATACCCATGACGGCCGAACGCGCCTCCGCCCGTACGCCGGACCGCACGTACGGCGGGCGACACGCCCGCACCGGTCCGACACACTTCGATGGAGGTATGGAATAGCACTTCCGGGAGGGCGCCGTGTTGCGCAATTTTTGAGTCGGCTACGCCTCGTGCCCTATTTCCCACGTGATGTGGCGCGTCCGCCACGCTGTTTCGAATGAGCCCCGCGAAGGGCGGATTTGCGTCCGACGGAGGGTGTGTTGCCGGATTGCCACGGAAGGTCCGCCCCATCCGTGTTGAGTAGGGCGAACAGCGTGCTGCCCGTCAGCGGGTCGGCCTCCTTCACCGCCACCTTCACCGGCGCGCCCAGGCGGTACACCCGGCCCCAGCGTTCGCCGACCAGGGCGTGCTCGTGCTCCCGGTGCTCGTACGTGTCGTCGGGCAGCGTGCTGGCGGGCACGAGGCCGTCGGCGCCGCTCTCGTCCAGGCGGACGAACAGGCCGAAGCGGGTGACGCCGGTGATCCGCCCGCTGAAGGTCGCCCCGACATGCGCCGACAGGAACGAGGCGGTGTAGCGGTCGATGGCGTCGCGCTCGGCCGAGGCGGCCCGCCGCTCGGTGAAGGAGATGTGCTCGGCGATGTCGGCCATCTCCGCCACCGCCGCGTCGTCCAGGACGCCGACGCCCAGCCGGTGCGCGCGGATCAGCGCCCGGTGCACCACGAGGTCGGCGTAGCGGCGGATCGGCGAGGTGAAATGGGCGTAGCGGCGCAGCGCCAGCCCGAAATGGCCCAGGTTGTCCGGCGCATACACCGCCTGCGCCTGGGAGCGCAGCACCACCTCGCTGACCAGCTGCGCCTCCGGCGTGCCGGCGGCCTTCCTGAGGATGCGGGTGAAGTGGCCGGGCGTCAGCACCTGTCCCTTGGCGAGGCAGTAGCCGATGCCATCCAGGAACTCGCGCAGCGCCTCCAGCTTGTCGGGGGCGGGCTGGTCGTGGACGCGGTACATGACAGGCATCCCGGCCGCCTCCAGGCTTTCCGCCGCGGCGACGTTGGCGCAGATCATGAACTCCTCGATCAGTCTGTGGCTGTCCAGGCGCTCGCGCGGGGAGATCTCCGCGACGCGGCCGAAATCGTCCAGGCGTACGCGTCGCTCCGGCAGGTCGAGGTCGAGCGTGCCGCGCTTCTCGCGCGCCGCCCACAGGCAGGCGTACGCCGCGTACAGGGGCGCGATGACGCCGGCCATCAGGGGCTCGGTCGTGTCGTCCGGCCGGCCGTCGCGGGCGGCCTGCACCTGCTCGTAGGTCAGGCGGGCGGCGGAGCGCATCAGGCCGCGCGCGAAGCGGTGCCGCCTCAAGGACCCGTCGGCGCCGATCCACAGGTGCGCGGCGAGGCAGCCGCGGTCCTCCTGGGGCCTCAGCGAGCACAGGTCGTTGGACAGCGCCTCCGGCAGCATCGGCACGACGCGGTCGGGGAAATAGCAGGAGTTGCCGCGCTCGAACGCCGCGCGGTCCAGCGCGGTGCCGGGGCGGACGTAGTAGGCAACGTCGGCGATGGCGACGATCAGGTGCCAGCCGCCCGGATTGGCCGGGTCGTCGTCGGGCTCGGCGAACACCGCGTCGTCGAAGTCGCGGGCGTCGGCGCCGTCGATGGTGACCAGGGGCACGGCGCGCAGGTCCTCGCGGTCGCCCAGCGGCGGCACCTTGGCGCGCTCCGCCTCGCGCTCGGCTGCGTGCGGGAAGAGTGTGGGCAGGCCGTGCGTGTGGATGGCGATCAGGCTGACCGAGCGCGGCTCGGCGGTCGGGCCGATCACCTCCACCAACCGGCCCTGCGCGAGGCCGAGGCGGGTCGCCGGCAGCACGTCCACCAGCACGAGGTCGCCCTCCGCCGCGCCGCCGGCGTTGGCGGGCAGGACCAGCAGCTCGGCCTTGTTGCGGCGGTCGGTGGGGACGACGCGGCCGCCGTCCGGCCCCAGGCGGTAGACGCCGAGGATGCGGCCGGTGGTGCCCTCCAGCCGGCGGATGGTGCGCGCCTCGTACAGCCGGTCGTTGAGGCGGGAGAGCTTCGCCAGCACCCGGTCGCCCTGCGCCAGCGCCGGGTGACCCTTCTTCTCCGGCATCATGAAGATGCGCGGCGGGGCGTCCTCGCCGGCCCAGGTGAGCGGGCGGGCCAGCACCTCGCCGTCCGCGTCGACGCCGGTGACCTCCAGCACGGCGACCTCGGGCAGACTCTGCGGCGGCGCCATGCGCCGGCCACGGCCGCGCTCGACGGCGCCGTCGGCTTCCAGCTCCTTCAGCAGGTCCTTCAGGCGCTCACGGTCGGCGCTGCCGCCCAGCTTGAAGGCGCGGGCGATCTCCCGCTTGCCGACCGGAACTGTGCTCTGGCGGATGAAGGCGAGGACGGCGTCCTTGGTGGGGAAGGGGGGCAACGGGCGGTCCGGCGTGGGGGAGGGTGTGCGGAAGGTATGCGTTGTGGGGGTGGAATCCAACGGGCGTCCTTGCGTCGGTCCCCCCTCCCAGCCTCCCCCCACTTCGCGGGGGGAGGAGTTGAAGCCCTCCCCCGCTCTCGGCGGATCCAGAGGATCCGCCTGCCGCGTCAGCGGGATCGAAGATCCCGCGAGAGCGCAGTGGGGGAGGGTTTGGGTGGGGGACCGACGCGAGGGCCTACCGGTCCTTGAACACCCGCATGACCCTTGCCGCCCGCGCCATGCGGTGCGCTTCGCGGCCCACATCCCTGCGGGATTCGGCCTCGATGCTGCCGACCAGACGGCCCTGGGCGTCGCGGATGACGATTCCCTCGTCGCGCGGCACGGTGAGGTCGGCGAGCAACTCGGCCCGGCGGTTGTGGGCGGACAGGACGATGGTGGCGATCGACGCGGCGATCATACTGGCGAGCAGGCGCATGGCGGCCTCCATGGGGTGATGGATCCCCCACGGTGCCCGAACGGGCCGCCCGGTTCTGTGGCTCAGCTCACAGGAACCGGCTGGCCGTCGCGCACCGCCTCGTAGGCGGCCTTGACGGCCTCGGCGCCGTACTTGCGCTCCAGCCGGCGCACGGTGAAGTGGCCGCGCGCCACCTCCTGGAAATGGTCGATGAAGGCGAGGTTGACCAGCGCGCCGCCCGCCGCGCCGAGGACCGGAACCGCCTGCACTGCGAACTTCTGCCCGACGGTAACGCCGAAGCGCGCGGCGATGCCGCCCAGGAAACGCACCACCACCGGCGCGCCCTCGGCGACGAAGCCGCGCTCGGCGATCACCTGCGCCGCCTGCGCCATGGTGCGCGCCAGCGCGCCGCGCACGGCGAAATAGCCGGCGTCCATGGCGTCGTCGCTCTCCGACCGGCCGCCCAGCGCGAAGACCTGCAGGCAGGCCAGTGCCGTTTCCGGGCTGTGCAGGTCCTCGCCCTCGCAGCGCGCGATGTCGGCGATGGAGCGCAGCATGATGGTGGTGGACACCGGCAGTTCGATCACCAGCGCCGGCAGCCCGAACAGCCCGCCCATGGCGCCCGACAGCCCGACCGCCGATTTGTGCAGCATGTCCGCCGGGCCGCCGGTCTGGCCGCGCATGGTGGCGAGCGCGACGTGCAGCGCCTTTTCCAGCGCCGTGCCGGTGGCCTTGGTGACGACGGCCTTGGCCTTCTCCGGCAGCACGCCGCCCAGCATCTCCACCGGCGTTCCCACCATCGAGGCGAGGCGGGCGGCGAGGCTCGGGTTCTCGAGGCGCTGCACGGCGGCGTGCAGTTCCTCCAGGTCGTCCACGTCGATGGTCATCGGGCCCCCATGGCTGGGGTGCAGGACCGGTGGAGGATCCTCGCGACGGATGGCTTTACCACAGAGACACAGAGGCACAGAGAAACATGGGGATTTTCATCCTCTGTGTCTCTGTGTCTCTGTGGTTCACCGCCGTCATGGCGAGGTTTGCCCTTTTACGCCTGCACCCGCTTCTTGGCCGGCGCCTTCGGCTTGTCGGTGTTGGCGGCGGCCTTCTTGGTGGTCGACGCCTTGGCGGCCGTCTTGGTTCCCGCCTTCTTCGCGGGGGCCTTCTTCTCCTCGGCCGGAGCCTCGGCCTCGGCCGGGGCCTTGCCCTTCTTGGCGGCGTCCTTGGCCTCCTTGGCGGCCAGCAGCTCCAGCGCCTGCGCCAGCGTCAGCGTCGCCGCGTCGGTCCCCTTGGGGATCGAGGCGTAGAGCGAGCCGTGCTTGACGTACGGGCCGAAACGGCCGGAGCCGGTGGTCACCGGCTTGCCGGTCTTCGGGTGGTTGCCCAGCGCCACGGCCGGCGTGCTCGCCTTCTTCGCCGCCTCGCCCAGCAGGTCCACCGCGCGGTTCATGCCGACGGTCAGCACGTCGTCGTCCGGGGTGAGCGACTTGTACATGGTGCCGTGCTTGAGGTACGGGCCGAAGCGGCCGATGCCGGCCTGGATCTCCTGCCCGGTTTCCGGGTGGTTGCCCACCACGCGCGGCAGCGCCAGCAGGGCCAGCGCCGTCTCCAGGTCGATGTCGGCCGGCGCCATGCCGCGGGGAAGCGAGACGCGCTTCGGCTTCGGCGTGTCGTCCTTCTTGGCCTTGGGCTTCTTGCCCGTCTTGGCCTTCTCGTCCTCGGCGGCCTTCTTCTCCTCGGCCTGCTTCTCCTCCCAGCCGCGCGGCGGTCCGAGCTGGACGTAGACGCCGTAGGGGCCGCGGCGGACGGTGACCGGCAGGCCGGTCTCCGGATCGTCGCCCAGCTCGCGCGGGCCTTCCGCCTCCTGCCCGTCGTCGTTGGCGACGGCCAGCGGCCTCGTGTAGCGGCAGTCGGGATAGTTGTTGCAGCCGATGAAGGCGCCGTTCTTGCCGAGCTTGAGGCCGAGCCGCCCCTTGCCGCACTGCGGGCACACCCGCGGGTCGGTGCCTCCCTGGCCGCCGGACCCGGCCGGGAAGAAGTGCTGGCCCAGTTCCTCGTCCAGCGCGGTCAGCACCTGGGTGATGGTCAGGTCCTTGGTGCCCTCGACGGCGCCGGAGAACGCCTTCCAGAACTCGCGCAGCACCGTCTTCCAGTCGATCCGCCCGCCGGACACCTCGTCCAGCTGGTTCTCCAGGTCGGCGGTGAAGTTGTATTCCACGTACCGGTTGAAGAAGTTCTTCAGGAAGGCGGTGACCAGCCGGCCGCGGTCGGACGGCTCGAACCGGCGCTTGTCCAGGCGCACGTACTCGCGGTCCTGCAGCACCTGCAGGATCGAGGCGTAGGTGGACGGGCGGCCGATTCCCAGCTCCTCCAGCTTCTTCACCAGGCTCGCCTCGGTGTAGCGCGGCGGCGGCTGGGTGAAGTGCTGGGCGGGGTCGATGGGGCCGCGGCTGAGCGCGTCGCGCTCGGCCATGGCGGGCAGGCGGCGGTCCTGGTCGTCGCCGTCGGCGGCGTCGTCCTTGTCCTCCTGGTAGACGCGCATGAAGCCGTCGAACACCAGGATCGAGCCGCTGGCGCGCAGCACCACGTCCTTGGTCGTCGAGGCCACGTCCACCGAGACCTGGTCCAGCACCGCGCTTTCCATCTGCGAGGCCAGCGTGCGCTTCCAGATCAGCTCGTACAGGCGCTGCTCGTCCTTCTCCAGATAGGCGGAGACCACCTCCGGGCGGCGGAACAGGTCGGTCGGGCGGATCGCCTCGTGCGCCTCCTGGGCGTTCTTGGCGGCGGTCTTGTAGACGCGCGGGGCGGCGGGGACGTACTTCTCGCCCCAGTGCTCGCCGATCAGGCGGCGCGAGGCCTCGATGGCCTCCTGCGACAGCGTGACGCCGTCGGTTCGCATGTAGGTGATCAGGCCGACCGTCTCGCCGCCGATGTCCACGCCCTCGTACAGCTTCTGCGCGAGGCGCATGGTGCGCGTGGCGCCGAAGCCCAGCTTGCGCGAGGCCTCCTGCTGCAGGGTGGACGTGGTGAACGGCGCGTACGGGTTGCGGCGGACCTGCCGGCGCTCGACCGCCGCGACGGTGTAGCTGGCGGCCGCCTTGATCTTGGTGACCGCCCGGTCGGCCGCGTCCTTGTTGGGCAGGCCGAACTTGTCGAGCTTCTTGCCGTCGAGCTGCGTCAGGGATGCGTTGAAGGCGGCGCCGGCCGGCGTGGTGAAGCCGACGTTGACGCTCCAGTACTCCTGCGGGCGGAACGCCTCGATCTCGGCCTCGCGCTCGCAGACCAGCCGCAGCGCGACCGACTGCACGCGCCCGGCCGACTTGGAGCCCGGCAGCTTGCGCCACAGCACCGGCGACAGCGTGAAGCCCACCAGATAGTCCAGCGCCCGGCGCGCCAGATAGGCGTCGACGAGTTCACGGCTCACGTCGCGCGGCGCCTTCAGGGCGGCCTGCACGGCGTTCTTGGTGATCTCGTTGAAGGTGATGCGCTGCACCTCGACCTTGTCGGACAGGCGCTTTTCCTTCAGCAGCTCCGACAGGTGCCAGGCGATGGCCTCTCCCTCGCGATCCGGGTCGGTGGCGAGGTAGACGCGCTTGGCGCCCTTGACCGCCTTGGCGATCTCGTCGATGTGGCGCTTGGAGCGGTCGCCCAGCTCCCACTCCATGGCGAAGTCCTCGTCGGGCCGCACGGAGCCGTCGCGCGCCGGAAGGTCGCGCACGTGCCCGAAGCTGGCCAGGACGGTGAAGTCGTCGCCCAGGTACTTGTTGATGGTCTTCGCCTTGGCCGGCGACTCGACGATGACGACGTTGCTGCCCGTCAAGAGCCCCTCGCCCGATGCTGCCTCGTGTGGAACCGGCTGTTCAGATCAGCGCGATCTGGTTGCCCGGCAGGCGCTGCACGCGGCCGGCCAGTTCGAGTTCCAGCACGACGGTGAGCACCACCGGTGCGGACAATTGGCACCCGCGGACCAGTTCGTCAATGGCGACGGGGGCAGGGGACAGGTTTTCGATAACAATGCCGCGTGCCTGATCCACGTCCGCGTCCTCGGGAATCAACGGTGCGGAGGGCGCGAACAGGTCGCCCTGGCGTTCGCGCAGCGGCGGGGCCTTGAGGTGCTGGAAGACGCGCAGCACGTCGTCCACCGTCTCCACCAGGGTGGCGCCCTGGCGCAGCAGGTTGTTGGTGCCCTGGCAGCGCGGGTCGGCCGGCGAGCCCGGCACGGCGAACACCTCGCGCCCCTGCTCCAGCGCCATGCGGGCGGTGATGAGCGAGCCGGACTTCATCGCCGCCTCGACCACCAGCACGCCCAGCGAGCAGCCTGAGATGATGCGGTTGCGCCGCGGGAAGTGGCGGGCCTGCGGCTGGGTGCCGATCGAGCTTTCCGCAACCACCGCGCCCTGCGCCACGATGTCGCGGTATAGGTGCTG
>Ga0196970_1001278_pt1 | contig 18113 bp, 19 predicted proteins | sample S1v_513CmetaG_FD_148672 | JGI IMG/M metagenome (GOLD analysis project Ga0196970, IMG submission 148672) | Soil microbial communities from Anza Borrego desert, Southern California, United States - S1+v_5-13C | ecosystem: Environmental > Terrestrial > Soil > Desert | place: USA: California...
CCCTCAATACGAAGATTTTGGATGGCTGCAGGAATCAAATAAGTCTTTCTTTCTAATAAGGATTCTCTATGACCGTCTGCAATCATAATACCTTCTCCTTGCTGGCAAAACAAAATCTGAAACGTTGTTCTCTCTACAGGCATATTCCACCGATCTTTTATCTTGATTCTATCCATAACAAAATAAGGACAGTTTACTAAAAATTGCATTTGATGATGGACATCTTCTTGCATGGTATGAGGTATGATTTTTGTCTCTAAATTTTGATTCCAGTTAATAGATGCCATCGCTTTTTCAAGATGAAGCTCTCGCGAAGACCTCCCCCAGTCATAAAGACGATAAGTGGTATTAGAATTTTGCTGAATTTCCCAAAGAAGAGATCCTCCTCCAATAGCATGGACCGTGCCCGCAGGAATATAAAGAGCATCGCCTGATTGCACTGTTTTCAATTCAATCAGGTCCTTTAAAGTATTTTTATGAATAGCTTCCAGAACACAACTCTGCGCCACTCCTCTTTTAAACCCCGTATACACTGCTGTATTTTTTAAAATGATCCAAGCTTCATTCTTAGGCTCTGCCTGAAAAAGGGCTGCTTTTTCTTCATCAGGGTGCACTTGAAGGCTCAAACTTTCTTGAGCATCGATTGTTTTAACGAGCAAGGGGAATCGAGTGCAAAAACGACCTTCCCCTAATAGTTTTTCTTTCCACAAAGCAACCAGATCTTGAAGTGTAGATCCCTTCATGGGACCATTGGCCACTACACTCAATCCCTCGAAGCGATCCGATAGCTCCCAAAACTCGTTACCCCAGATATACTGATGATAGATGCGCTCAAAGTGAATAGGATACATGGGTCATCTCGGTCTCTATCGCGGAATCAAGAAAAGAAACAAAATCAGGATATTTTTGCAAAAGCCAACGACGGAATCGATGGGTTGCTCGCCACCATTCTTGCCTTAACATATCAGGCTGCCAAAGATTTTCCTCAAAAAAAAGTCGTCCTGGGTCCAAATGGAAGATTTTTCCATCGATTACCCCAAAATTATGCTCCACATCCTGATCTGCATCAGCAATTTTCTTCTCTATTCTATGAGCAATCAGGGTAACAAATTGCCGTATCCCCTCCTTAAGCCCATCAGATCCCTTGGAAAGGTACATCGATTCAAGGGCCGGATAAAAAGGCTCCCCTTTTTTTTGCAAAACAAAAGAAACAGCATTTAAATCGATCCAAAAGAAACGGCTCGCTTTATCTGTAATAGGAAGAAAAGGTAAAGGTTTTTCTGATTTTCCTAAATGAACGTAGAGAATTTCAGAATCCTCATCCCAAGCAATCGAATAACTTTCTCGGGCAAATTTTTGTCTTTGCTCCCTCTTTGACCTCTCTCCTTGCAACCATTTTCCATACCAAGGCAAAGTTATGTATTTTTGATTGAAAAACTTAATTACACTTTTTCCATCTTCGCTTACAAAAACATAACATTGACGTCCTTTACCTAAATAACGATAAGGCTGCAAAAGAGCTCTAAAAGACTCTTCCGAAGGAGAGACTGAAACAGAAGAGGGTAGAGAATCTACAATCGAATGGTTCGAAAAAAAATCAGTGCGAATATACGCCAAAAAAGAAAGACACAACCCAACAATGCAAATCATCCAATTCATCTAAATAGAGTCCATTTTCTGATCTAAATAAGCAGTCCACTCAGGTGCATTGTAATTGAGCCAAGAGCGCAAATTCAAGACAAAACGACTGATCTCTTCTTTCTGACGATCGGGTAAAAGTAAATCAGAGCTATACCCGTAGTTACCAAAATCAATCTCCACTGCCTGATGGCCAATGAAACCAAAATTGCGGAAAAGATTCCCATCTGAATTACTAATTCCTTTTCCGCTTCTCTGCAGTAAAAGAGAAAAAAGAGAATCGATACAGCTTTTGATGTGGCCCGAATCAATAGAAGAAAAAAGAACTTTTTTAAGAGGCTCTGCTTTTTTTTGCAGAGCAAATCGATAAGAGTCCAAAGGTAAAGAAAAAGAGCGGCCTAAAGGTCCTCTCAACGAAATGATCGGAAGCAAATTCTTGGTAAGATTGAGATGAAGATAGAAAATCTCCGTCTCTTTTTTAGCTAAAGTATAAGCTAACTTACAGGCCGAAAAAAGATGTGCAATCTTTTCTAAAGGATCCGAGTTAATAGATCGTTTTTTGATTTGAGTTCGAAAAAATGTCCTTATAGGATTTTGAGGTTGATCAAATCGGAATAACTTAATGACATAAAGGCCGTCTTCACTTTCAAAAACATAGCATTGAGCTCCTCGATCTAAATAACGAAATGACTGATTGAGAATATGAATCAATTGCTGTTGATCCTCACTAGACAAAGAAGGAACTTCCCATTCAGGATTTTGAGGAAGCTCTAACTTCATTTTCTCAACACGAAAACCATGAGTCAACCTCTTCATGCAAACAGGTGCACATAAACACAGGCTATTAAACAAAAGAAAAAAAACAATCTTCTTCATGACGCTTCTTTTATGATTTCAGACATCCTCATCTTAAACCAACTCTGCATGTCCGAATCTATTTCCCCTAACCATTCTACCAGATGGACCGTGGCCCTTTCAAAAGAAAGAGCAAAAGAAAAATCCTCAACAGCCGGACGATAAAAATCACCGATATCCACCTGGATCACCCGATCTCCATCATAGCCAAAATTGCGCAAGAAAGAGCCATCTTTACCAAAAATCCCTTTCTTAGCTCTTGTAGCAATAAGATCCATAAAGGCCTCTAATATGACCTTAGCGCCTTCCCTATCTCCTTCATTTAAACGTTGCTTAAAAAGAGGAATCATCAGTGGTTTTTTCTCTTGAAAAACAAAAGCCGTCTTATCTAAGTCCAATCGATGAAGCCGACCTAAACGATCATAAATAGAAACATAAGTCTTTAGATAATCTGTTGGACTCAAATGGACATAAAGAAGACCTGTCTCCTTTTTAAGTTCAGAATGAGCCAAGGAAAAACTATTCAATAAGAACTGACATCTTTTCTTATGAGAAGCTAAAGAAACCTCTTTACGTGGATTCAAGAAAGCAAAAGAACAAGAGCGAAGCCAAAAAGGAATCCTATAACAATCCGATCGAGGAAGCTTTAAAACATAGCGATCATCATCGCTCACAAAAGCATAACATTGACGTCCCCTACCCAAATAAGAATACTTTTTAGAAAAAATTGGTTGCAAATCAGGCTCTAAAAAACTGACGGCTCCTGCTTCAGAAAAATCGAAATGAATCCGCCTAGTACTAAACCCATCTAGGCAACAATACCAAACTTTGCCTACAGAAGCGCAAAACAACACAAGGAAAAGCAAAACGCTCAATTTTTTTAAGATCCCATTTCTCAAACAACACTCCCTTACGAAGTTCAAGAGACTATCCATTTTTAAATTATTTTTTAATATAAATAAAAGCCAAGTTGCTAGACAGACTCTAAAAAAAATTAAAAAAACTTATCTAATATTCAAAAATAGCACCTTTTAAGTAAACTATAAACATATGGCAACTGAACTAAATAGATCCAAGTCATTAGATTATTATAATCTACCTCAGACTGCACAAGATCGAAGTAAAGTAACAAAGAAAAAAACTGAAACGGAAGAAAAAGCTAAAGCAGCCTTTCTTGGAACGACAGCAGCTATTATCTCGCTGCTTGCCCTTCCTATCATCCTTTGTGTAGCATTGATACTATCTGCGGCCCTCCTCATCTTTTCTCCCGATTTCTTCTTTTATCCCATGCTCGTAGGAATTGTTGCCTCTACGGCTTTTTTAGGAAAACTGGCCCTACAAAATTTGACCCAATTTTATCAAAAAGAAGTCATCCATCGCTGGGAAAACAGCACTCAAATATAGTAAATTTTTTAAAAACTCTAGCATTAAAAATTTGTCTACTCTAAATTAGAGCTTCAAACTTTTTTGAGGTCTTATGCACGATTACCCCCCACCTAAACCTTATTATTTCTTTTTGAATCAAAAACTGAAGCCCAATTATTTTGGATCTATTATTAAAATTCCACCCGCTCCACAGGCCGAGGTGTTGTACAAAGATCTAGCCTTTACAGAACAAGATAAAGCAAATATTTACGAGTTGATTACAACCATGGCCCAAAGCAATAAATTTCAGCTTCTTTTTAAACAAAGCCACCTTAAAACGATTGGAGCTCAAATCAACCATGTTCACCCATTAAAATTCCTATCCGCCGTCTTTTGTGATCCTGAGTTAAAACCCTTGATGGTCCATATTCGCAATGATGGTTTTAAATGGAGCGGATTAATGGATGGTCTGGGACCTAGTCTTACAAGAGAAGCCATTAAAGGAAAGTTAGAATTTTATTTAAATGATTTTACTAGCGAACTGAATCTGCCTACAGAAGAAGTTCGCTCTCACTTCCTGTCGCGCGATTGGGAAAATTTTGTGCAATTTCTGATCAATCATGAATAGCATTAATCTAAACAGCGAGAGCCCTAAAGAGGAACTTGACTTATCCCCTTCCTGGGAGACAGGAGGAAAACGCCTTTTCTATGGATTTTCATCAATTGCTGCAGGAGCCTTCTGTTCTTGCTTTTCCAAACGCAGAAGACACATCACTATAGGTGCTGTCTCAGCTGAGAGACATCTTATGCAACCCATTTCAACAATAGCCAATCAATCTATCCAAGCAGACATATCTAGCGATTCAGACTTCGTATACATTGAAGACCCCCTGAAAAAAGATAGCGCCCAACAAATAGTCCCGCTAACTTGCACACCCGAAGAAAAAGAACATATTCGCTATATTTTCACAAGCCTAGGAAACGATAGTTGGGCCACTCTCGCTAGTAAGGCCAAAGAACTAAAAAAGCGTGGTAAAGCCATTGAAAATCTTCATCCCTTTACTTTACTTGGAGTTCTTTTTTCCGATGTAGAGCTCAAAAAATGCATTGACTCTATCATGAATCCGGGATGGGGTAATTTTGCTTTATCTCAAGCTAAAAGCGAATTTCTCCAAGGAATTCAATCTAATATGGAAAAAGAAATCCAACGCAATAATGTAAATTGCCACATCGCCGTATTTACTAAGAAAGTTGCCATCAAACCACAAAAAGTTACCCTGTTGATTGAAGCTGGCGAATGGGAGTCGCTAATCTATCATTTGCTCGCAAAAAGCGGCGAGCTAAGGGCGCAAACGTCTCCGGAGTAACAATTTTTGCATTACATATTTTCTGTAGATAACAAGCATTAGCAGCTTCCCAACCTGGGATCCCCTCTAAAAGCTGCTCTAACGTAAGTTCTTTTCTTTTATCCTGATCTTTTTTAGTTTCAGAGTGAATCCACATCTCAGTTGAACCTATACACATAAGTTCCATCGCTGTTTGTCCTCCGGAACGAGTACAAGTAAGATCACTTCGATAGAATAAAGAAGCAATCACATCATCACTTTGAAATGAGAAAGGGATGAGAGAGAAATTCTTCGGATATTCCTTCATCCTAGCAATATAGTCTACCACCTTGCGAAACAAAGACATTTCGCGAGGATTATGATCAGCACAAAAAACGAAAAGACAAATTGGTATTTTAGGAGAGTTAGATTCACGGGCAATCTGAGCAAATTTTTTCACATAGTTCAAAGTAGCTTCGCCGGCAGGCTGAGATCCCAGCAAAATCGTAAAGACACGCACTTTTGGATCTATAGAAAAATGAACCTCATCTTCTTTGATTTGAGCTGTTAAAAAGCTTCTTGAATAGCTTTTTCTCAACAAATCTAATTCTTCTTTATTTTTGTAACGAATAAAAAAAGGAAAAGAAGTTTCTATTTTTGGCTTATTTTGAAATTTACGAAACGATTGACGTACATAGACATCTTCGTAATGAATATTCGATTCAGAGAGCCGGCAATTCTTTTGCCAAAAATCTTCAGACGTCTCTCCTTTTTCAAGAAGAGGACTGATAGTAACGAGCTTCAAGAACAAGCGATCCGCTTTCCCTAACCGTTTAATTGGGCCAAAAAAGTGCGTTGCTAGCTTAGTAGGCAAATCAACTAAGATTTTCTCTAATTTTATCGTCTTCCCTTTTTTATAATTGTATATCCTAATTGCTTTTAAAATAGCCGAAGTTCCCATTGGCTGTGTATCGACAACACGATCTACATCTTCTTTAAATAAAGTCCAAAGAGAGCGAAAAAAAAATATAGGCCAAGATGCATAATCAAAAAGAAATTGCACGCCAATCAAAAATTTCAAAGCAGCGACATCCCCTTTAATTTGAGCCTTGTTCCATCGGTCCGAACAGAACTTACCAAATCCCTTCCCCATCCAGTCTCTCAAGACATCTTTCCGAATGACTATGAGGTTAGGATCTTCTGCTCTAGCTTCTTGCTCTTTAGCATTAGCAGCCTGAATCAATCCCCCTCCACCTGATGAAGTGATGATGAATAATTTCTTAGGTTTTTCCTGGCCATACGGTGAAAGCGGCATAACTTTTTCTCTCATTGTTCCTCTGTTTTCTTCTAATAGGATCAGTATGTTCTGTCAATAAAGAAGCTCTGATTTTTAAGCTGCAAGGACACCGCTCATAACCAAAAAAGAGAGCAATTTATAACCGGCATCGATAAAGAAAAGTTTCACAGGTCTCGCTTGCCAAATCACCGGAGAGATCTGTGTTGTAAAAACAAAACCTAACCAAAAGTAAAAACCAATAAACATTCCATCAGAAACATTTGTTATATCAAGATAGCTCTGAAACAAAGCTAAAAAAAATGCAGTTATGACTGAAGTGATTAAAGTGAAAAAAATAGGCAAAAGAGAGAAACAATTGCTCCCTTTTTTATGGCAACTATTAGATCCAAATAACCATTGAGAATACCAGACAAAGCCGATGAACATGTTTAAAAAAACAGCAACACCTACCGCCATCCAATCTATTTGAATGCCTTCCATGTACAATTCCTTACTGATCTAAATCAGTAAAGATTCCTTTTCACTTGTTTTGAGTCAAGAAAAACGAAGAAAAAAATTGAATTCATCAATTTTTTTGAGATTTTCAGAAAAAACAACAATTTTAATAAATTTAAAATTTTAAATTAAATTTAAAATTAAAAATAAGGTTAATTAAAAATATAAAAGTATGAATAAAACAAAAACAACATTATAATAAAAACAAAAAAAATCAAGGAATTTTATGTCAATACAACCCGTAAAAAGAGAGAGCGAAAAATCTTTTTATCAGTTTTGCCAAATCGATTCGGATCATTCCGAACAATTAACCAGAACCCTTTCTTCAATCACGCTCAATCCCTTAAAAAACGGTTTTTTCTATTTCTTTCCCTTTCTTCAAGTATGGACTACTCAATGCACCCTCATCAAAGAAAGAGATATTACCCATGAGTCCATCATGGAACCTCAAGCGAAAAAAGAGATATTAAGAGAGCTAAACTTACTCAAAGCGGCTGCTAAGATCGACCGAGAAGTAGTTCCGTATACAGCACTTCGCCATAATTTTTTAAGCTGTGGAGGATCCCTTTCTCTAACTTCTCCGGCCATCATTCTTCCTTACCAACATCTTTTTCGCCCTAATAGCATACCTTTTACTCAAGAGAACAAGCATATATCGATTAAAACGGATGATATTTGGCGTTTTTCCGATCATGAAGTACGTTTTTTGATCGCTAGAGAGCTCTCTCATATCAAGCAAAATGATGCATTACTTCGTATGATTACCAAAATTGCTATTGTGGCAGCTCTAGGGTTCCTCTGTTTAGGATCACTTTCCTTTGGAGGAGGCATTCTCTTTTTTGCCGTGACAATTACAGTTCATCTTCTTTTAGAAAGACAATGCCAAGCAGAAATGGATATAGCTGGAGTAGAAATTTTAGCTCGTAGACTAGGAAACCATAAAGTCGCAACAGCTGTAGCTATTAGCGCGCTAGAGAAAATGCGAAAGAAAAATTTAGCAAGAGACCATTTTTATATCACCAAAACAGGTGATAATATTTTCGATCTCAATAATCCCCGCTTAACAGCAAGGATTGAGGCCGTTAAAAAAAAAGAGAGCTTATACGACTCCACAAATGCAGGCCGGCATAAGCTCTCTTAAAAAGTCTAAAATTAAGGCTTCACATACACTTTAAGAATTTTAACAGGCTCTACCGGGCGATCTCGAGCATCTGTTCGAACGGCTTCCATTTTTTTTACAATATTATAACCCTCTGTGACTTCACCAAAAATTGTATGCCGGGAATTCAGCCAAGGAGTTGCAGCTGTTGTGATGAAAAATTGGCTTCCATTAGTACCGGGACCTCGATTTGCCATAGCAAGAAGCCCAGGCTTATCGAATTTGACATTAGCACTGAATTCGTCCTCAAATTCTTTTCCCCAAAAAGAAGATCCCCCTGCGCCTGTACCTGTAGGATCTCCCCCTTGAATCATAAAATTCTTAATGATTCGGTGGAAAACAACTCCATCATAATATTTCTTTTCAACAAGCCCTAAAAAATTCTCACAAGCTTTAGGAGCCACTTGAGGCATTAAAGTCACTTCAACATTACCAAGGTTTGTCTCGATAACAACAACTGAATTTTTCACAACCTGATTCTCCTGGGTTTGAATCTTAAAAAAAGGGAACAATACGGCTGAAAGTAAAGCCATTAAACGAACGAAGAAAAGCATAAGACCTCTTTACTAAATTCAGTCAAAAGGATAAAAAAAAGCCGATAATATCGAAAGCAATAAATAATAGCCGTATTAAAAATCACAACAAACTAAAGACCATGAATTTCATGATATCATTCTAATAATCTGATATTTAGGATCTACGTCTTTTGATATTCTCATGCAACCAATCGGTATAAGAGTATACTGAAATATTGTCTCTCAGGTATTGATCTAAGATATGGAAATCGTAGTTCTGATCGTCATTTTAGCTCTATTTTTCGACTATACGAATGGATTTCACGATGCAGCTAACGTAGTCTCTACAGTCATAGCTACACGTGTCTTAACTCCTGTACGAGCCATCATGATCGCAGGATTTCTTAATTTTCTAGGAGCTACTCAAATCAGCGGAGTAGCTCAGACGATAGCAACCGGTCTCATTAATGCAGCAGACACTTCACAGATTGTAGTTCTTTGTTCCGTAATCAGCGCTATTTTCTGGAACTTACTCACATGGTATTACGGCATTCCTAGCAGCTCTTCTTACGCGCTTATAGGAGGACTTTTGGGAGCTGCTTGGAGTCATCAAGGAATAACGACTATTCTGTGGAAAGGAGTTTTAGGAAAAGTACTTATTCCCATGGTACTTTCTCCGTTACTAGGCTTTACCATTGGCTTAACTTTAATGAAAGTTCTCTATATCTATCTTAGAGCTCATCCTAAAGCCGCCGATCGAAAAATTTTTAAACATTTACAAATTGCCTCTGCCTGCTTTGTTGCCCTTTCTCACGGCCTGAATGATGCACAAAAAAGCATGGGATTGATTACCCTCGGCCTTTTTGCCGGAGGTTATCTTTCTGAGCCCCATATCCCATTATGGGTCATTTTATCTTGCGCTGTCATGATAGGATTAGGAACTGCCTCCGGAGGTTTCCGTATCATCAAGACTATGGCTTTTTCCATTACCAAAATCACACCCGTACAAGGTTTTGCAGCAGAGGCTACTTCATCTCTTGTAATTCTCGGAGCCAGTTTAATGGGAATGCCCATCAGCTCCACTCACGTAATTGCCGGCGGCATTACAGGCGTAGGAACAGCTAAATCCTTCCAATCAGTTCGTTGGGACACGCCCCAGCGGCTTCTTTTAGCTTGGGTTTTGACTTTGCCGGGAGCTGGCATCGTTGGAGCTTTAAGCTGTTGGATTGCGTCGAATTTCGGCTATATTTAATACTCTAAATTCAAATATAAACTTGAAAAAAATCTAAAAAAAATTTTAACTTTATCTTCACATTAAACCAACCCAAGAGGAAAAAATGACGACGAATTGTCGATGTGAGTTTAAGTTAGTTTCATCTATAGACATCCAGCAAGTACAAAATGAACTCTATACAATGCCCTGTGAGGTTGCTAAAGAATTTTTACAAGGATTAAGCAATCGTATTTTTATATATCCAACAAGTAAAGAGGGACATCGAGTAGAGCCTCAACACAAAGTTCTGTACACATTGATTAATGGAGATACAAAATATCGCAACCCAGCAGCAGAAACTATCGACAAGGCGGTAGCTAAAATTAAACTTTTCGAAAAGAACTCTGATTACTTACCTAAGCATTAAAATCAAAACTTTCCGGAGAAAAAGTGCCTTCACTTTAGGCACTTTTCCCATATCCCAAAAAGTTTTCAAAAAAACTTAAACCAATCCAAATCCTCAATTGATTATTCCTTGAATTTTTATTTATTAGATTTTTCAAAATACTAAATTTTATTTTATATTGTTAAATTCCAAGAGATCGATCAATATATCCCCCCTTAAAAGCCTCTAAATCTATTAGAATATAGGTGATATTTTGAGCGGCTCAATTTTTTCACTTTCTCAAGGTCTTGCATACGGCTTGATATCCACTCATATCCAACGAGAGGAAAATTCAGTTAAAGCAGGAGAAAACGACTATCTCACTGCGATTTGCCAGATCACTCAAGGATTGAAAGCTCTCGATTTTGCCGGCAAAGTATTGAATGCAACTGGCCAAAAGCCTTTTTCTTGGGCAGGATATTCTGTTGTTTATTTAACCTCTTCTCTTTTGTCTTTTTTAAAAAGTAAAAATCTTGTTCCCGAGAACTTTCATCCCGCTTTAAGGTTCTGTCGGAATCATCTCAGCAGCTTTTATCAACTAACCTCAATCGTCTCTGCTATAGCCCTTCTCTTTTTTGGACAAACTATTTTTGCTTGTAGCTCTCTATTCATCTTAAGTATCGGAATTATGGATCAAAATGGTTGGCTGTCTTTACCTTATAGACACTTTTTACATCAATATAGCAGTCCATTGCTCATTGCAACAGGACTAGTTACCGGAGGGACTTTTGATCGAATTTTTATTCTTCTAACCATGATCTCATGGTGTGCCAATATACATCTTTCTCGACAGACTTTTTATGATAAAAAAACTCGTCCTCAAGGAAATCTCACCCTTCAAAACATGCGCGATTTTTTCAAGGGACAGCTTAAAGTCAAAATCAATCCAAAATACATTCACTATCAATCTATTCCTCAAGTACCTAACATAGACATCCAAATTTTAGTGAATCTATTTGATCAAATTGATTGGAAAAACCATCTTATTCCTTTAAGAAAAAAACTAAAACATGATGTTCGTTTTATAGAACGACATAAAAATCCGGATCTAAAAACTGACCAAGAGATCATCGATATCACAAAGCATTCCTTACAGACCTTCATCAGTCAAGTCAAAGAAAGAAAAATTCTTCAAGGTGAACCTGCTGATTACGAAAAATTACACACCTATCTCAAAATCATCACACAATACATTGAAAATCAAAATGATGAAATCACCAAAACAGATATCCTTCTCCGTCTTGCTGTAGAAGGAGGGGAATATTGCGGACCTGGGAAATTTGAAGTTGCTGAAAGCGTTTATGCAGACATACGCTATCAGAAGACAGACACAAAAGATAAAGATGCCCTAACAGATAAAATCTATTATTGCTTACAAGACGAAAGAAAGCTTTGGATGGAAAATTTCTATTCTAAGATCTGTATACAAAGCGCTACGCTGTCTTGGCTGGGAAATATCATCGATTGGCATGACATACATAATTATAACTTTTTTATGAATCTCTACGGAAATGAATTTGGCTTAATGAAAGCCGCTGCTGATAATGACGAGACAGCAATCATTGGATCTCTTACCAAAGGTATAGTTTCTCTTACTTTAGGAAAATCCATTCAGAAAGCTTTTTGGAATGATCATACTCTTTACCATCATGAAAAAACATTAATCGATTCTATAGGAACAGCCAAACTCCCTAAACCTGAAGTTTATGATTTCTGGAAAAATTGGATTGAAAAACAAGAAATCACAGACACCGAGAAAGACAACCTCATAGAAGAGCTGGAAGAAGCTCGACTTTTGGACCAGCCGATAGAAGAAAATGGAAAAATGAATCCAGACTTTATCGACCTCATACTTTTAGACATGGGCATTTTAGAGATCATCAAGGAAGAGAATAATCTTCCGTCAAGTTTGTAGTCGATTAAAAGTTGAATGATAATTTTGGGCTGCGTTCAAGATCTCTGTTATTTTTCCTTGGTTTGAGCGCAATCTAAAAGAGCTTGTTTTAAATCGTTAGACAAGAGAACTAAAATTACGTGTCGAATTGTAAATCAGCCTGTTTGTACGCTGCATTTAGCACTTTAAACGCTTCTTCACTTGATTGTAATTTTAATTTATCGGGATGGATAAGCAAAACGGTTTTTAGATAGCTCTTCTTGATATCTTTATCTAATGGATTTTTATCAAGCTCTAACAATTGACATAGAATGCCCTTGGCTTTCTCTTTGGAAACATTAGTCTTAGTTAAGTCTGTGCCTAAAAGATGATTCTGTTTTAAAATTCTGCGAACAATATTTGCTCCATCAGAAGTATTGCTTTTTAAATCATCTGGCTCAGACCATCCTATCGGGACTGTAACTTGAGGAGTTTGATGAGAGGTCCTTTGGGTATTGGAAGATGGAAATCTATAAAACGTTCTATGTTGAAAAAAGTTCGGAAACGATCCGTGTTGAGAAAAGTTTGGAAACGGTCCGTATTGAGAAAAGTTCGGAAATGCACCATTAAAAGTTTGGTCTAGGAAAAAGTATGGGTATTTTTCCTTCACTTTTGTTCTTACTTCTTTATTCAACTGAGCATTGATCCCAACAGAACTCCAAATTTTTTGAATTGTATGTTCTGTGGATAGTTCTATGGCCAAAAGCACTACATTCAGATCATTTTTTGTAGAGGAATTGAGTTGTCCCAATAGAGTAGGGTCTATTTTCACAAGAACAAGAGCTACTTTCTTACTGTTTTTTACATTGTAGTGAGCATTGCTGATCACCTTTTTGGCTTGTTCGGAGTTTTTACAGCCGTTAAGTGCTGCAACGACAACATCCTCATCGTTTTTTGCATTGTAATTGAGTTGTCCTAATAGAGTAGGGTCTATCTTCACAAGAGCAAAGGCTACTTTTTTACTGTTTTTGGCATCGTAATGAGCATTGCTGATCACCTTTTTGGCTTCTTCGGAGTTTTTGCAGCCGCTAAGTGCCGCTGCAACAACATTCTCATCGTTTTTTAGATCGTAATTCAGATTTGGAAAGCTATTTGGATCTTTCATCATCCTATTTATCACAGATTGCTTGTCTAACAGCTGACTTTTAGTAAAGTTTGTGCTATCACTCACTGAAAAATAAGGAGGTTTTGGAAATGAAGTAGTTGAAGGAAGATCTGTCCTATATGTGGTATTTGCATTCCCTTGTTGTGGGCTGTCGGGTTCTGTGTTATTGGTTAAGAAACAATTATAACACGACTTATGAAATCCACTTTCTTGAATATGATATTGACCATATCTGTCATTCAATAACGTAGCTGACCAACCAAGAGATTCTTGTAGATCTCTAGCTATATAGAAGAACTGCGCCTTTAAATAGTTATTACCACCTGAACAGGCTATCACTCCTACTAAAATTGCTTTGGCTAAATGGTAAATCGTTTTAACAATTCCAGACCAAATTGCTGCAGGTAGAGCAATAACTTTACGTCCAACCCAACCTTCTGGCGAGTATTTTTGTTTGAATTCTTTAATGCTGACATCTACATATTTAAATTGCAGGCCTGCCTTGGCATAATTAAAAATTTCGCTTTCACTATTGAGATGTGCTTTTTCTTTCACAGCACTTAAATAAGAATTTATTTCAAAATTAATATTCATTTATTGACTGAATGTTAATAATTAAATTTTTTAAATGTAATTATATTATATTATCAATTAAAGCTCTATTTATTTTATTCAGGATAGTCAAATTGGTGTTTTGGAGGAGTTATCGCATAAAGAAATGAGGATAAAAAAGGCAATCAGAACACTGCTTGAGCGCTTGATAAGCTAGTAACAGTGTCCGATCATCCCAAATATCGGAAGAGGTAGGATTCGAACCCACGGACCCTTTCGGGACTTCTGTTTTCAAGACAGACGCAATCGGCCACTCTGCCACTCTTCCAAAGAAAGGTTATAGCTTAAAAGTTTTATGAAAAAAACTCAAGGAAATTGAGAGAGAAACCTCATATCATTTTCAGTGAATAAGCGAATATCAGGAATATCAAACTGCAACATGGCAAGTCTTTCAATTCCCATTCCCCATGCATAACCCGAATAAATTTCCGGATCGATATTTCCTCTTTTTAAAACATTCGGATGGATCATTCCTGTACCTAATATCTCAAGCCAGCCTGTATGTTTACAAATACGACATCCAGAACCTTTACAAGCCGTACAGCGCACATCCACTTCCATCCCCGGCTCTACAAAGGGGAAATAACTAGGGCGAAAACGAACTTCAGCTCTGCCTCCTAAAAGTTTAGACAAAAACTCTTCCATGGTAGAGAGAAGATCTCCAAAAGTCACATGTTTATCTATGTAAAATCCTTCGATCTGATGAAAAAAGACATGAGATCTTGCCGAGATATCTTCATTACGAAAGGCTCTGCCCGGAGCTACAATCCGAAGAGGCGGCGTGAAGTTCTCCATGGCGTGAACTTGCACATTGCTCGTATGGGTACGCAATAAAAGATTTTCTCCAAAATAGAAAGTATCTTGCATATCGCGAGCCGGATGGTCCGGTGCGAAATTAAGGCCTTCAAAATTGTAATAATCGCTATCGACATCAGGACCTAATTGAACGGAAAAACCCATGCCGATCAGAATATCTACAATCCGATGAAGCATCTGATTGATGGGATGCTCTCTTCCTAAAAAAGGAGAGCGACCAGGTAGAGTAGGATCAATCCATTCTTTTTCAAACTGGATTGCCATTTCCTGATTTTTCAAGCGGGCTAAGCTATTTTCACAGTGAGAGACAAACTCTTCTTTAAGATCATTGATGAGCTTGCCGAAATGAGGTCTTTCCTCTGAAGAACAATTCTTGAGCTCTAGCATAAGAGCTTGAATGGATCCCTTTTTACCTAGGTATTTGAGTTTGAGATTTTCAATGTCTTTTGAAGATACAGCTTCCTGAAGCTCTTTGATAAAATGGACCCGTAACCGACTGATCTGATCAACTAACGAATTCATAGAAAAACCTTCAAAAGAAATAGAGCAGCGAGAATAAGAAGCTCAACTACCCTATTTTAAATCTGACTTAAGCTGTGAGGCCTAGTTTTGCAATATTGGCAACAGCACCAAAAGCTACCGGATCATGGATAGCCAACTGAGACAAACTCTTACGATTGAGCAAACAATTTTGTCGACTCAAACCATCAATGAGCTTGCTATAAGAAATCCCATGCATCTTAGCGGCAACGCCAATACGAGTGATCCAAAGACTACGGAAATCTCTTTTCTTCAGTTTTCTGTGCTTGTAGTTGAATGCCATTGCAGACATGAGCGCATCTTTGCTCAGCTTAATATGGTTTTTACGATCTCCATAAAAACCCTTACAGCGCTTGAGTAATTTTTTTGTTCTTGCGCGAGATGCGACTGAATTAGTAACCCTAACCATACTCTCTTTAAACTCCCATCATGATCTTAAACATTTTCACTTGCCCTTCATCCACGAGCCGTGACTTAGCTAAATGACGCTTTCTATTGGCACTTTTCTTTGTGAGAATGTGACGGCGGCCAGGTCGGGTACGCTTTAGCTTCCCTGTTCCTGTAACTTTAAATCGGGCAGCTACTGCTTTCCGAGTTTTCATTTTAGGCATTTGGTTCTCCTTGCTTTTTCACCGGTTCGGCAGATTTAGGTCTCTTGCCATTAGGTGAAAGAACGGTTGTAATTGTACGTCCCATCATTTTGGGAGTTGATTCTACTTGAGCTATGTCAGATAATTCAGTACAAAAATCGCGCACCACTTTTTCACCAAGATCGATGTGAAGCATTTCCCTTCCTCGAAACATGATCGAAATACGCACCTTGTTGCCCTTAAGGATAAAATCCCTAGCATGCTTCAATTTTGTCATGAAGTCATGAGTATCGATATTAGGCTTCAATTTGACTTCTTTTACCTTGATCTGAACTTGCGCCTTCTTGCTATCTTTTTCTTTCTTCTGTTGATGGTATCGGAATTTGCCATAATCGATGATCTTAGCCACCGGCGGCTTAGCTGTAGGAGAAATCTCTACAAGATCTAGACCTGCCTCAGACGCTAAATTGAGCGCGTCGCGCAAACTCAAAATCCCAAGCTGTTCCCCATCTTCCTTAATTACACGTAATTTATCTGCTCGAATTTCTCTGTTAATTCTCAAAATAAATCTTCCTGTACAATATTTTTCTAGTTCTTAAACAGATCTTTCTAACAAAAGAGCATATAATCTTTCAATAGATCCTATCAAGAAAAAGCCTTTTTCCATCAACTCCCAAGAAAACCCTTCCCAGAGGCGACCTAGATTATCTTTTACTAAAAGATCGATCCTTGGAACATGGTTTTCCTGAAGGTCTAGTTCAAATTCTACTTTCAATCCTTGCAAAGCTTTTTCTAACCTTAGCAAGCTCTTTTCAGATCGGCTTCGTCCCATGAGACGAAAACTATACTTAAAGCCTAAAATATTAAGTGTTTTTCCAACGGATTGCAAGGAAGAAATTAAAGCGCCTTCCAATTCTGAAGAAGAAATATAAGAACTGATTTGAATCCAAGAGCCCCCTTCTCCGGAAAGCAACCCAGAATCAGGGTCCCAAGGGGCTAAAGGAGTTCGGTAGATTTCGCCTAAATGAAGAGGAATTTTTTTTATTTCAACAGCCAAATTGCCGTGCAATTTGATCCGATCCTCTTCAGATGAAAATTCAACTTCTAAGGATTCTTTAAAAAGATGACTCTTTAGACATTCAATCAATTCGCTACGACCTTTGATTCCTTCCCGCAGCCAAAGAACCTCGCCTTTCCAAATTTTCCATAAAGATTTTTTTTCACCTAAAACTAAATGACTTTTATCTTTATAAGCCCGGAATTTTTTCAAAAAATTCTTCAGCTCTTCTTTTGTTGAAAAGGCGCACCCTGTAAGTCGGTACTGGCCTTGCTGCAAAGTCTCAATAGGCCATAATTTAAAAGAGGAAAGTTCATTGGAATTTTTCAAATGAGGACCGAAACTTAAGTCTATAAAAGATCCCATCTCAATGATCTCAACTAAAGTATTTTCAAAACCTATTTCTTCAACACGAGAGGCTCTCCCCTTTTTGATCAAAAATTCCTTTGCACTCACAGGAACCATCTCTAGAGTTCGTATAGGACGCCTTTCTCGAGCAATCTGACGCATCCTCTCTTCTAGAAAAATCTCACTTTCACTTGATAAAGGGTGAGGAAAATAAAAATCGTAAAAAAAGCCAACAGAAGTATCCCTACCACCCAAAAGTTCGACATCGGGAAAGGTTTCAACAAGGGCTGCTGCAGCAATTTCAGCAGCTGTACGATTTAAAGTAGACAAAATCAAACTTTTCTTAAGATGAAATGGGATGTAGCTGACTCGAACAGCCGACCTCCACGATGTCAACGTGGCGCTCTAACCAACTGAGCTAACACCCCATAAAACAGAAAAGATTATAAGGAACCAAGGAATAGTCGACAAGAAAGATTTCAGTTATATTAAACGGAAGAAATTTTATACTGGAATCTCGTTGTGAGGTATCGAATGTATCAGAAGTTCTCAGCTCATCTAGATCTCGCAAAATCCTATTGGACAAAACACTTAAAAGCCGGCGATACAGTGATCGATGCCACCTGCGGCAACGGACATGATACTTTATTTTTAACTCAATTCCCCCTAAAAACTCTCTTTGCGATCGACATCCAACCAGAAGCAATTATCAGCACAAAAAAATTACTTGAAAAACACCAAGCGTCCGATCGAGTTTCTTTACACCAAGGATCCCATGAAAATTTTAATTGGCTACCCCCTCACT
>Ga0196970_1001279_pt1 | contig 18104 bp, 14 predicted proteins | sample S1v_513CmetaG_FD_148672 | JGI IMG/M metagenome (GOLD analysis project Ga0196970, IMG submission 148672) | Soil microbial communities from Anza Borrego desert, Southern California, United States - S1+v_5-13C | ecosystem: Environmental > Terrestrial > Soil > Desert | place: USA: California...
CGAACGTAATGTTCGCAACCGGCACCAGCGTCTCATGCGACGAGGTCGCACTCACCGTCAGCCCCGCGGCCGCCGTCTCGGCGTCGCCCACCGTGAAGGTAATCGGCCCAACAGCAACATCCTCATCCGTCGTCTGGCTGGTGATGTTACTGATGCTCGGCGCCGTGTTCAACTCCGTCACAGCCACGAGAAAATCCGTCGAGTCTGTGAGGTCACCGTCGCTGACCGTGAGGGTGATCGTCGCCGATGCGCCGCTCTGTCCGGCAGCCGGCGTCACCCGCACTGTCCGGCTCGTACCAGTCCCGGAAACGACGATGTTACTGTCAGGCACCAGCGTCTGATTCGACGAGCTCGCTTGGACCGTCAGGTCTCCGATCGCCGTATCCACGTCGCCGAGCGTGAAGGCAAGGTCCCCGGTGCTGCTGCCCGCGGAAATCTCCTGGTCGCTGATCGCGGAGATGGTCGGCGGGTCGTTCACCGGCGCTACGGCAATCGTGACCGATTGGGGCGGCGTCGTCTCCGTGCCGCCCGTGGCGGTGTAGGTGAACTCGTCGGTTCCGTTCCAGTTCTGCTCGGGTGAATATGCAAACGACCCATCGTCCATGAGCGTCAGCGTTCCGTGCAAGGGCCCCGTATCGACGGCGGCTGTCATAACTGGGTCATCAAAATCAGAGTCGTTCGACAGGACACCAGTCAGCCCCGTAGTGACCAGGTCTGTGTCCTCTCCCACCGCGTAGCTGTCGGAAAGCGCTGTGGGACTGATTGATACGTCAGAAGTCGACCCATCCGGGTTAACCTGAAGGGCGCGCACATCTGAAGTCTCGTCCGGAACCCTGTCCTTAATGTTTGAACTGTGGCTCGCACTGGTATGCGCCTCTGCCCAGAGCCAATAGAACGGTCTTGAGGGCTGCACGCCCAGGGAATCGAGCCGGAACTTGGCCTCTACATAAACGATTGCATCTGAGGCGTTCGTGGGGTTTACGAACTGAAATGCGCCGTCAGGGGCCGTAGATTCGGCACCACCCGGCTGTGTTTCGATCTTGACTCTGTCCTGGTTTGCAAATTCAACCCACCCAATGTGGTCCACTGCACCATTCCGGTCGGAGTCAAAGTACATACCGAACCCTGCCTGCCCAATAGAGTCAAGGTTCTTGGGGAGATCGATCGTATACAAGGCATAAACGAAGGTCTCGGTGGGATCAATCGCCATGCAAAACTCGATGATTTCATGCTCTGCACCGCTGGTGTCTTCCATCGTATCCGTAAGGCAGTTTGCCACACTGCTCCAGTCGCCAACGCTGCCATCGGTAAGGCTAATGTTGAAGAAGTAATCGGACTTTGCGCCCCGGGGAACGCTCAACGCAGTCAGCATCACAAGAAGCGCGGCAACGATCTTCATCCACGGCAAACGGCGCGACGTGTTCATTAGGATGCTCCCCCCGAGTGGTAACCCCGACCACCATGATGTCGAATTTCGTCTGGTGCACCGGACCATATCAGTGATACATCTGTGCATTCTAATGGTCAAGGTTGCCCCATACCACTATACCGCTACCGAACGAATAGCACAATTGACTACATATGGTACTTATCTACTAGTGATCAATGTCATATCCTTCAAGCAAAAAAGTGGCAGGTCCGGGGTGTTCCCAGACCTGCCACGCTTGCTACCTACCCTCGTAACCTGGTCAACAAAGTCTCCTGATCGCTCCGGGCAACCCAGGTGCGGAACCGTTCCCCTTCTTCCCGGCTCTCCTGGAAGAACCGGAACAGCCGCTCCAACGCATCAGCCACTTCATGGGGCGGCAACCGGAGTCCGACACGCTGTGAAAACCCGGCATTCTCCCCCAGCCCACCGCCAAGGAAAATGTCGAAGCCCCCCGCCGCCCCCTGCAGCCCAACATCGGCAATCCAGTGCTGCCCGCAGTCATTGGGGCAACCCGTGACATGCAGCTTCACCTCATTGGTGTAGCCGGGCAGGCGCCGCTCCAACTCCTCAGCCAGCTTGATGCTGAACGCTTTCGTTTCAATGAGCGCCAACTTGCAGAACGCAATCCCCGTGCATGAAACCGTCCCACGCTGGAACGGCGAGCCTCCCAGGGGAAGCCCCAGGTCGGCAGCAGCCGTGCGGAACGCCGCGAGCCTATCCTCAGGAATGTCAAGCAGCACGACGTTTTGCGTCGTGGTCAATCGCATGGCCCCGCTGCCATAGGTGCGGGCCAATTCTGCCAGCCGGAGGAGCTCAGCCGGCGTAAGCCTACCCCCGGGCACCGAGAAACCGGCATAGTACAGCCCCGCCTGCTTCTGCTGATGGATGCCCACATGATCCCGGGAGGTGTGCTCCGGCACCGCCTCATCGCCCGCCGGCGCCAGCTTGTACCCGAGCCTGCGCTCCATCTCGGCCAGGAAGGACTCAGCAGTCCACCCATGGTCGAGGAACAGAAACTTGAGGCGAGCCTTTTGCCGGTTCTCTCGCAGCACGTCGCTGTCCCGGAAGATGCCGGCAACTGCCTTTAGGGCATCGAGCACTTGATCCGGCTTGAGGAAGGCGTTCAGCCTAACGGCCAGATGGGGCCGGGCAGAGAGTCCGCCGCCGACGCGCATATGAAACCCTACATCGTCACCGCGACGGGCAGCCGTCAAGCCAACATCGTTGATTTCCGGATAGGTGCACCAGTGAGTGCAGCCCGTAATGCTGATCTTGAGCTTCCGGGGGAAGTTGGCGAAATCGGGATGGCCGTTGAAGAACCGGTCCAACTCCAGCGCCAAGGATGTAACATCGATCAGTTCGTCGTGCTGATGGCCGGCGAGCGGGCAGCCGACGACCGTTCGGGTATTGTCGCCGCACGCGCCCATGGAGGTAAGGCCCAAGGCGGCCATCTCTTCCCACGCGGCGGGCAGGTCTTCGATGGTCAGCCAGTGGAGTTGGAAGTTGCCGCGTACGGTCACAGCCAGGCTGGACCGGGCGTACCGCTCGGAGATGCTCGCGATTGTCGCCGCCTGGTCAGCCGTCAGCACGCCGCCCGGCGTGCGAACCCGCATGAGAAAGAACGGCACCGCCTTGCCGCGCACACCGGCCCCGTCGCCCTGCGTGTAGATGCCCCAGTGTTTCAAGCGAATGTTCAGGTCCTCGTCCGGAATCGAGGCGATTCCTTCCCGGGCGTACCGTTTAATGTCCTCCAGGATCGACCACGGAGCCTTTTCCCGCTTGACTCGCTCTACGCGCTGGGCCGGCGTTTCTTTAGGGGGTGCGGACATGCGGCAACAACTCCTACTATGTTGGTCGGAATACTTTGCTTTGATGATTATGGCTAATTGTACACCCGCCGGGCGAGCCGGTCAACGGGCGAACGCTACCAGCTTCCGCCCCCGCCGGAAGTGTTGTCGTCGTTGCTCGAACTTGACCCGAAGTGGTTGTCATCGTTGCTGCTGAAAGTCGAATGGGCTGTGCGGTGGGCCGCCTCCTCGGCCTCCCGGCGCCGGCGCTCCTCTTCGAGCTGTGCATTGACAAAATCGCGGTAGGCCCACTCAAGGCCCCGGCAGCATTCCAGAGCCCGCTCGGCCTCCATTAAGGCTGATTGATAGTTCCCGGATCCGATGGCCATCTCCGCGGCGGCGAGGGCGCCCCTCAGGACCCCCGCCCGGCCGTGCCGGTCGTACCGCTCGTAGCCCAGGGCTTCACTGGCCTGCGTCTGAACCCGGGCCAGCTCGGCCCGCGCCGAAGCCGCCAGCCGCTCCAGTTCTGCCACAGCTGCGCGGGCATCTATCGCCGCCGTCAAACCCGCTGCAACTTCAGTAGCCCAGCGGCGTACCGGGAGGGGTGTCTCCAGCCCCAGCTGTTCCACGGCCAGATACCGCCGGCGGGCATCGTCAAGCAGGCCCGCGGGCTCCGGCGGCAGCACTAGCCGGCCGCGCACCATCAGGTCATCAGCCTCGCCAAGCACACATCCCACTGCGTCCAGATTGCGTCGCGTTTCGTCGGCGAGAGCGCCCAATTCGGCCGGCCTCTCCAAAAGCCCTCGCAGGCCCTCGCGCAGCGTCTCCCGCCGGTCGAGCATTTGCTCCAGCAGCTCAACTGCCCGCAGGTAAAGCTGCACAGAAGGATCGGTCATCCGGGCCGCCTCGGCCAGGGCGCCGGCCCCCTCCGCCCGGAGCCGGGCCAAATCGTCCGCCAGTCCGGCAACATCTTCCCAGTCCTCCGCCGCGTACGACGCCATCAGGCGGGCCAGCGTCTGCGCCGCCTGACGTTCCTCATCCGGGAGGGCGCCCAGCTCACCACTCAAAGCTGAACGCTTGAGCGGATACTGCTCCAGTGCCTTCCGGTAGCGCTGCACCACCGACACAGCGGAATCCGAAGCGGCATGGGCGGCCTCAATCGCCTCCCGAGCACGGCCGACATCGCCTGGCGGCAGCGCCGCACCCGCCTCCGCCTCCGCCGCTGCAGCCCGTGCCAGCGACTCATCCGGCGAAAGCTCCACAAACCGCAGACCCAGCGTCCGGCGGGCTTCGTCCACCGCTGCAATGGCGTCCAGCCGCCGCCGGTGCTGTTCGTCCAGCGCCTTGCTCAACTCGGGCAGGGCTTTGAGGTCCCGGACGAGCGCCGCACCCTGGTCGCCTGACTCCCGGGCCAGCCTGACCGCCCGCACGGGGTCCTCATCTCGAGAACTGCGGGCCAGGGCCAGCCCCGCCTCCACGCGTTCATGTCGGGCAACCAGGTTCGTCAGCGGCCAGCCTGTCCGCACTTTTTCCGCGCTGAAAACAGCGCCGGCTTCGCTCAGGCGGGCGCCCGCATCCGACTGCGCCTGGCTCCAATTTGCGAGGGCGTCCGCCACGGGCGCCCAGGTCTCCTTCGCGGCGGCCAAAAGACGGGCACTCTCGTGGTAGCGGTCCGCCGCCTCACCAATCAGAGTGGTCGCGGCCGAGAACCGGCTGAACCGGGCCCGGCGCTCCGCCCGCTCCCGGAGCTGCTCAGCTTCCTGCTCAGCGGCCAGGGCCATGTCAGCCGTGGCGGAAGCATCAAAAACGAGCTTCCGGGTCTCATCGCCGGAGAACATGGCGCCCTGGGGCAGTTCCTTTTCGATGAGCCTGAGCAGGTTGCCCAGGAACTTGTCGCGGGTCTTCAGGGCATCTCGATGGGCCAACCGGTAGCGGCGGAACTTGACCGTCCAGAAGACGGACGCGGAAAAGAGCACGGCTCCGCCCAGCCACGGCCATGGGTCTGCCGATGTCCGGGGGCCGACCGGCGAAACGGGCTCCCGCGATGGCCCCGGCGGCTCAGAAGGCGCCACCGGCCCCGGCGCTCCAGGCGCCTGCACCGATGGCGCTGGCGACTCGGGCACGACCAGGGGCCGTTCCAACGGGTCGATCAGTTCATCAATATACTCGGCGGCCGCAAGAATCCCCCCGGGCACATCGCCGGCCCGAGCCGGCACGCGGTATACCTCCAAAATCGCGGCAGCGTGGTCCCCAAACGGGCGCCCCGTCCGGGCGATGAACTCCTCGTTCACCGGCCCGTCCGCGTGGACGCGAAAGTCCACCAGCCGGTCGCTCAGGGCCACCGTAATCAGGATCGTATCCTTCTCCGTAAAGTATTTCAATAATTCAGCCGCGTAGGCCTGGAATCGGGCTTCCGCGTCATGGGGCCGCCCACCTGGGAAAATCGAACTGTTTACGATCACCCGGACCGGATACCGCAGGCCCGAGAGTCCTTCATCCAGGTCGCTCAACTGCTCAGCGGTAAATGTGCTCGTATCATCCCTGACGATGCCCGCGGGGCTCGGCCCCGCATCGGCAGGGCGCCCCCCGAACGCCACCAGGGCGCATAGGCACGCGCAGATTAACAGCGCTTTTCTAACCACCGCAACGCCACCTCCGAGACTATGACTCGCCAGCGGGACGGAAAGTTCTCACATCCACAGAGTTGACGGAATACCGTGAGAGGGAACCGTCGGAAGTAGAGGACGTGAGACCATGTCAACTGCTCTCTGTGTGGCCATCATGGCCGGCGGCCGCGGCCTGCGGCTCTGGCCGCGCAGCAGCGACCGGGCGCCCAAACAGCTCCGGGCCTTCTTCGGCGGTCCCGTGCTCCTGCAGCAGAGCCTCGCAGCGGCAGGAGCGCTAACCACCCCGGCACGGATGTACATCGTAACCGCCGCCGATCTCTCGGAACCCACCCGGACCCTGGCCGGACCCGACGTACGCATTCTCACGGAGCCCCGCGGCCGGGACACCGCCGCCTGTGCCGGCCTCGCCGCCCTGCACGTCGAGCGGGAGCATCCCGGAGCCGTGCTGCTCCTGCTGCCTGCCGACCACTGGGTGGGCGACCAGGCCGCCTTCGTCCGCTGCCTGCGCCGGGCTGCCACCCTGGCGGGCGCCCACGACTGCGTGGTCACGCTCGGCGTCCGGCCCAACCGCCCTGAAACCGGCTACGGCTATATTGAAGTCGCCGAAACAGATGACGTCTACTGCCTGCGAGGCGTCAGGTTCATCGAAAAACCGGATCGCGCCAGGGCCGCGGCGCTGGCCCAGCAGAGCAACGTGCTCTGGAACGCCGGCATTTACGCAGTACGGGCTGCCACCCTGCTCGATCTGATTCGGCGGCATCTGCCCGCCCTGGGCGACGGCCTGGCGCGGATCGCCGGGGCCCTGGGCTCACCGGAACAGGACGCTGCCACGCGCGAGGTATATGGTGGGCTGAAGCCCATCTCCATCGACCACGGCATCGCGGAGAAGCTCGACAGATTCCTGGTGGTGCCGGCCGAGTTCCCGTGGGATGACCTGGGCTCCTGGACGGCGTTCTCACGGGTACTGCCGCCGGACGGTGCCGGCAACCTGACGGCGGGGCAGGTACGCGTGGCGGACGCCAGCAACTGCCTGGTGGACACCCCGGACCTGGCGACCACCCTGCTGGGCGTCAGCGGCCTGATCGTCGTCCAGGACGGCCCGCATCTCCTCATCGCTGCAGCGGAGCGGGCCCAGGACATCAAACGGATCGCCGAGGCCAGCCCCGAGGGCGGCTCATGACGCGCCGCGATCTGCTCTACTTCGGGCGCTTCTTCGAGACCTCCGGCTACGCCGCCGAGGCCCGCAGCTATGCCCTCGGGCTCAGGCGCCTGGGCTGGAACATCCGGCTCATGACACTCCAGGAGCGGTTCCCCAGCCAAGGGCTGCTCGACCCGGCGGACCTGGCAGAACTCCAAGCCATGGCGAGCTCGCATTTGATGCCCGCCACCGCACTTCTCCATCAGAAGCCGGATACCTTCCCTGATCTGCATTGCCCGGTTCGAATCGCCAGGACCACCTTCGAGACGGACCGGATTCCGGCAGGCTGGGCAGACCGCCTCAATGCCATGGCGGAAGTCTGGGTGCCGTCCTGCTTCAACCTCGAGACGTTCGCCGCCGGAGGGGTGCGCCCCGAAAAGCTCCGCCGGATCCGGCAGGGGATCGACACCCGGCGCTTCCACCCCGGTGCAGCGCCGTACCCGGGTCTCACAGCCGGTGACGAGTTCACACTTCTGTCCGCGTTTACATGGCAGGACCGCAAGGGCTGGGACCTCCTCCTGCGGGCGTATCTGTCCGAGTTCAAGCCCGATGAGAACGTCAGGCTGATCATCTGGGCGCAGCCGTTCTACCGTCGCCCTGATGAAATGGTCGCAGCGATGCGCTCGCTGATTGAGCGCGAGTTTCCGGGGCCGACGGCACCCGTCGAAATCCTCGCCGCCCCGTGTCCGGACAGCGCCATGCCCGGCATCTACACCGCGTGCGATGCATTCGTGCTGCCGTCCCGGGGCGAGGGCTGGGGGCGCCCGTTCGCCGAGGCGATGGCCTGCGGGCGCCCCGTCATCGGCACCCGGTGGGGCGGCAACCTGGACTTTATGACCGACGAAAACAGCTACCTGATCGAAACCGACGGCCTCGTCTCGGTCGATGCGGGCGTGGAAGTCGCCAGTTTCCGGGGCCACCGCTGGGCCAACCCGAGCGTGGAACACCTGCGGCAGTTGATGCGCAAGGTGTATGCCAACCCCGCCGCTGCGGCGGAGAGGGGCGCCCGTGCCCGGGCGGATATGGCCGCCCGCTGGGACCTGGACCTGACCATCGCTGAACTGTCGGCGGCGCTCACTGATCTCATGGCACAAGGGGAGGGAGATGCATGGCGGGGGCCCGGGTAATCGTCTGCAACACCATGGATCCCTTCGTTACCGGGGGCAGCGAGCTGTTCGCCGCCAGGCTGACCGATGAGCTGAACCGGGCCGGCCACCGGGCAACGCAGGTGACGTTTCCGTTCCGGCTGCGCAAGTTCCACCAGTACTTCCTCGCCCAGGCGACTCTGCCGTGGGAGACCCTGAATCTGACCGGCTTTGCGGATGTAGTCATCCCCCTCCGCTTTCCCACCTGGCTAGTGCAGCACCCCAACAAAGTCGTCTACCTGAACCATCAGTTGCGCATCGCCTACGATCTCTTTGATGCGCCGCATGGGATCCGCTCAACCCCGGACACCCTCGCCGCCCGCGATTATGTAAGGGCCTGCGACACCCGCCTCTCCGAGGCGAAGAAGCTCTTCGCCGTATCCCGTAACGTAGCGGCGAGGCTTCAGCATTTCAACGGAATGGAGGCCGAACTGCTCTACCACGGATTGCCGCTGGAAGGACGCCACCGCCGGGGCGAATACGGGGATTACGTGCTGAGCATCGGCCGCCTGGTCTCCATGAAGCGCCTCGACCTCCTGATCCGGGCGATGGCGCTGACCACCACCCCCGTCCGCTGCCTCATTGGCGGCCAGGGGCGCGAGCAGGCGGCCCTGGAAGCGCTGATCGCCAGCCTGGGCGTGGCGGAAAAAGTGCACCTGTTGGGCTGGACCTCGGAAGACGACCTGATCGACCTCTACAGCGGAGCCCTGGGCGTCTACTATGCGCCGGTCGATGAAGACTACGGCCTGGTCACCCTGGAAGCTTTCCAATCAGCAAAACCGGTGCTGACGGCCACTGACTCCGGCGGCGTGCTGGAATTCGTGGCAGACGGCGTCAACGGCTTCATCCTGCCCCCCGAGCCCGCTGCTTTCGCCATGGCTATCGACCAGCTATACCTCGACCGCAGGCTGGCCCGCACCATGGGCGAAGCGGGCGCCGACGCCGTCCGGCATGTCAGCTGGGCCAACTGCATCAGCCGACTGAGCGAATCGTTCTGAGACCGAGGGGGAGGAACGTGAACGACGAAGGCGCCCGCCGGGCGCTGGCGCGATTCGGCATCGACCCGATGCTGCTGCAGGTTCCGGCGCTGGCCAGGCAGCGAAAACGGGCCGTCTGGCGGGCCGGCGGTTTTGCGCTCAAGTGGCTGTCAGTTCAGGCGCAGGCGGAGAAAGTCGCCGCCGTCAGCCGGCACCTGCATGAGCGCGAAATCCCCGTGCCCGTCCCGCTCGAGCCCGGTGTCGTCCAGATGGAGGGCGGGTGCTTCCTCCTCTTTCCCTGGATTGACGGCGTTCAGCCCGGGTACGGCGGGCCGGGCGAGCTTGAGGGCATCACCGCGCTGCTGGCGCGCTTTCACCGGGCATCCGCCGGGTACGTAGCCGGTGGCGGACCTGTTGACCGGTGGATGCTCGACTGGGAGCGCCTCTGGTCGGACCGGCGCCATGAACTGCACAAGCTCGCCGCCCGGGCCGCGCAGGTCAACGATGCCTTCAGCCTGCGCCTCCGGCCCGCACTGCCCTGGCTCAGAGATCGGATTCGCTGGTGCCAGAAGGAACTGCCCCGGACGGGCGCCGCCAGGATGGCGCAATTGTCCCTGGCGGACCCCCTGCTGGGTCACGGCGACTACAGCCGCCAGAACTTGCTGGCTCGTCCAGATGGCAGTCTGGTCGTCATTGATCTGGACCAGACCAACGTGTCGCTGCGGGTGCGTGACCTCTCCCGACTGATTTCCTGGGCCGATCACGACCTGCAGAGCTGGTCAGGCGAGCGCTTCCACCGCATGCTCCGTTTCTACGGTGACCTGGCGCCCGCGGAAGTGGACCTGCTTTGCCTCGACCAGGTGATGCCGCACCTTGCCATCGACATCGCCCGCGATTACTACAACCAGGCCCGGGAAACCCACCTGGAAGAACTGGAACGCTGCCTGGGAACAGACCGGGTGAAGCTGGCTGACCTTGGCTGCGGACCGCGGCCGTAATAACTGGTAGATTTCGCGAGAGTCTGGCAGGATAAGGGAATGGTTTCGCTTAATACTAAAGGGATTGCTGACCCAGGCAAGGAGGCTTGGCATGGCGTCCGAAATGCCGACTGCGCGCATACAGCCGATGGACTTCGGCGAGATCCTGGACACCGCGATCCGCGTTTTCAAAAGCGGCTGGAAGCCCCTCCTGCTGATTGGGTTACTCAGCAGCGTCCCCTGGATCATCTATAACGCGTTGTCAATTCTGCTCATGCCCACCCGGTTCAGCGAAGACATGCTGGTTTCAAACCCGTTCTTTCGCGCCGTGATGGCTGCAGACAACGGCGACTGGGAGCAGATGCTGGGGCTCGCGGGCTACTTCGCGCTGGTGGGCCTTTTCATGGCCCTGCTTTTCCCGTGGCTCAAAGGCGCCCTGATCATCATCTCTTCACGGCTTTACCTCGGGCTGCCGGTCACGGTTGGGATGGGCCTCCGCCTTGCCGGGCGCCGGTACTTCGCGCTCCTGGGCACCGGACTGCTGGTGCTGGCCGGCTCTGTCGCCGCCATCATCGGCCTGACCATCGCCGGGCTGCTCTTTCTGGCCTGGCTCACCGTGCCCGTCGGGCTCGGGGTGCTCTGGGTCTGGATCATTTTCAACCGCCACGCAATGCTGATCGAATCGGCAGGCGGCGGCATGCCCGCGATCCGGCGCAGCTTCGGGCTTGTCAACGGCCGGTTTTGGCCGCTGCTGGGCCTGGGCATCGTCTTTTACCTGTTCACCGCCACCCTCGCCGGCCAGATCGCGATCATTTCGCAAATTCCGGCTCAGCTGGTCCTGACCTATACCACCAACGAAAGTCTGGTGCCTGTTCTGAGCTGGGTCGTGGCCGCGGTCTCCGGCCTGCTCCAGGGGCTGGTCGCGCCGCTCTATGCCGTGGGCCTGACGCTGGCCTACTATGATACCCGCATGCGCAAAGAAGGCTTAGATATTGAAATGATGGCTGCAAAACAGGTGGGACAATGAGAATACTACGAATTCTCTGCATTGCCGCGATCATGGGACTTCTGCTCCCGGTCGTGGCACGGGCGGCGCCCTCGCCCATTTCACCCGGTGACTACGAAGCGCGCCTGAAGCGGGTGGCCGGGCTGCTGAACACGGCCATCGGCGCCCGATCCGAAGGAAAAATCTACATCACGGTTGCGCAGAAAGAACTGGGCGAAACCTGGGAAATCCAGACCTCGCCGCCGGCTACGGCAGACCTGCGGCCCGTCCGGGAACTCATCGCCGGCGCCGACCCGGGTCTGCCTGCCGGCGCCAACAAGCTGCGGGAAGCCGTCGACCTGTTGGACGAGCACCGGCAGGCGTTGAGCGACCTGGCAACGGCAACGCCCAGGCGGCTGCCCGACGCGAGAAAACGACTGGATGAAGCCCTCAAAGCAGCGGAGGAACAGGAAGCCGCGGGCAACGCCATCTCAAACTGGCTCCGCAACCTGTGGCGCCGCCTCTTCGGCAACCCGAAGCCCGTCACTCCGGCCGATGTACCCGCCGAAGAAGATGAGGCCCGCACAGTCCCCTGGGCCACATGGATCGCCCTCGCCATCGGCGCCGTCGGGGTCGGCGTGCTGGCATGGAACCTCGTGCGCACTCTGCGTGACAACGCCGCCGGCACCGATGTAGCCCTGCGCACCGGGGGGAGGACCGCGAGACCTGACCGTCCCCCCACCCCCGATGAACTCTGGGAAATGGCTGGGCGCCAGGCCGCGGCGGGCGACTTCAAAGAAGGGCTGCGGCTGGCGCATCTCGCACTGCTGCAGCACCTGGACCGCTCCGGGCTGCTGCGCTACCTGCCGTCCCAGACCAATAGGGAACACGAATCGATGCTGCGCCGCAAACAGCCCGACATGGCCCGTACCATGCATCAGCTAAACGACCTGGTTGAATCCCGGCTATATTCCGGCCATGGCGCCACAGCCGAGGACTATCAACGGTGCGAAAGTCTGGCAGGGCATCTCTGGCGAGAGGGGGAAGCGCTATCCAAAAGCGCTCAGGCAGCTACTGGGGCGTCATCGTCGGCGTCATCGTCCTGATTTTCGCCTCCGCCCTGTTCGCCGGGACGGACACCGGCGGCGGCAAGGGAGATGCGCCTCCCGGCTCGACATATGCCACGGCCCCGGGCGGACTCGCTGCCATCTACACCGTTCTGCAGGGCGAGGGTATGGCCCGGCGTTGGGAGCGGGAAATCCGGCGGCTCCCGCCGGATGCGGAGCGGCTCGTCGTCTGGAACGTGGACGCCCTCGAGAACGATGAATGGGAGCAGCTGGAGCAGTGGGTGGCAAACGGCGGCACGGCCATCCTGGCGATTGATCAGGCGTCCCGGCTGACCGGATCCACCAGAGAGACGGACCAGCATACCGCCGGCTCGGCCGCAGCCAGTCCCGTCACGGCGGGCGTCGGCCGGGTCTCCACCGGCGGCGGGGTATTCTCCCTCATGCGGGAAGGCGTCCTGACACTTATTACCGCGCCGGACGGCACCCCGGTGCTGGTGACCTGGACGCACGGGCGAGGCCGCTTCTACTGGTCGGCCGATACGGGCTGGCTCACCAACGAGCACGTCGGCCAGGATGACAATCTGCCCCTGGCGCTCAGCCTGCTTCTGCCGGCTCAGGGGAGATTGGTTTACTTCGACGAGCTACACCATGGCTTTCGGGCCGCCGACACGTGGTGGCAGCTGCTGCGGGGCCATCTGCGCTGGTTCGTCGTCATTGTGGCCCTGGCGGCGGCAGTGCTGTTTTGGGCGTACGGGACCCGCTTCGGCGCCCCGGTGCCTACCCAGGCAGGCCCGGCACGGGCTTCGGTGGAGTACATCATCTCCATGAGCCAGCTGTACCGGCGAGCCGGCGCCCGCGCGGTGGTGCTGCAGAACCTGCACCGCAGCCTCATGCGCGATCTCTCCCGCCTGCTGGGCGGCACCGAGGGCCTTTCCCATCGGGAAATCGCCCGCCGGACAGCGGAGCGGACGGGCCTCGCACCCGACCGCATTGAGGCGGCGCTGGAACAGACGAAATCCCTGGTCACGAATACCCAAAAGGACCTGATCCTCCTCTCCCGGGAGGTCGAGGCCATTCAAAGGAGCGTGCACAATGCCGGATACCGCGACCAGCGGCGCCCTGGAACGGGTGCAAAGTGAGCTACGCAAGGTGATTGTCGGTCAGGACCGGGTCATGGAGCAGCTGCTCGTCGCCCTGCTGGCGGGCGGGCACGTGCTGCTGGAAGGCGTGCCGGGCCTCGCAAAGACGCTGCTGGCCCGCAGCCTGGGCCAGATCCTGGGCATCGGCTTCAAGCGGATTCAGTTCACGCCCGACCTCATGCCGGCGGATGTAATTGGCACGTCAATCTTCAACCCGAAGGAACTCTCCTTCCAGGTCAAGTACGGCCCCGTCTTTACCAACCTGCTGCTGGCGGACGAAATCAACCGCACGCCGCCCAAGACCCAGGCCTCCCTGCTGGAGGCCATGGAAGAGCGACAGGTCACCATCGACGGGCAGACCTGGCTGCTGCCCGATCCCTTCATGGTCCTGGCCACGCAGAACCCTGTCGAGTTTGAAGGCACCTACCCCTTGCCGGAAGCGCAGCTCGACCGCTTCCTGATGAAGATTCGCATCGACTACCCCGACCAGGCCGAAGAGCGGCAGATTCTTGAGCGGCACTACAATGGCTTCCGGGCCCAGGAACTGGCCCGGGTGGGCCTGCAGCCTGCCATGGACGCGGCCGGCCTCACCGCCCTGCGGGGCGCCCACCGGCAGGTCGTGGTCGAGGCGCCGGTGCTTGACTACATGAATGCCGTGGTCCGTACGACGCGGGAATGGTCGGCCTTCGCCATGGGGGCCAGCCCGCGCGGTGCCGTGGCCCTGCTGGTAGCGGCCCAGTCGCTGGCGCTGGTGCGCGGGCGTGACTTCGTCGTGCCCGACGATATTAAGGAGATGGCCCTGCCGGTGCTCCGCCACCGGGTCATGCTCCGTCCCGAAGCGGAAGTCGAAGGGGTGCAGGCCGACCAGGTACTGCAGCAGATCCTGCAGAGCCTGCCGGTGCCGCGATGAAGGGGCGGTTTGCCCCCACACCCCGGCTGGCCGCCCTGCTGGCCCTCGCCGCCCTGCCCAGCGTCTACGGACCGGTGGCCTGGCTCAGCCCGGCAGCCCTCGCCACGCTGATTACCGTGGCGGCGGTCGATCTGGTGCTTTCGCGCCGGCAGCTTGAGGCCGTCCGCAAGCCCGGGCCGGTCATGTCCATCGGAGCAGAAAACCCCATTGAGGTAGAAATCCAGAACCTCTCCGCAACGCCGGTGCAGCTGACGCTCAAGGATGATCTGCCCCTGCATTTCGAGCGGGCCGGCGACTGGCCGGTGGTGCAAGTGGACCCAGGCAAGTGGAAAACGGCTGCTTACCGGGTTCGCCCCATCCGCCGTGGCCAATACGTCATTGGGCCGCTGCACGGGCGGTACACGAGCCGATTCGGCCTCTGGAATCGATACCTGACCTGGAAGACCACCGAGACAGCACGGGTCTATCCAAATCTGAAAGCAGCCCGCCAGTGGGAGATCGCCATCCGGCAGGGGCGCCATCTGGAAGGACTGAAGCGGGCTCGCCTGCGGGGCAACGGCACCGAGTTCGAGTCGCTACGAGAATACCAGCAGGGCGACCAATACCGGTCGATCAACTGGCCGGCCACGGCCCGCCAAGGCAAACTGGTCAGCACGCTCTATCAGGTCGACCGCAGTCAGCCCGTCATGCTCCTGATCGACGCCGGACGGCTGATGACGCCCTACGTGAAGGGGCTTGCCAAGCTCGACCACGCCCTGAACGCCGCCTTGCTCCTGGCAACTGTTGCCGCTGAACGCGACGACCACTGCGGCCTGATGCTCTTCGGTGGCGAAGTAAAGGCATTCATGCCGCCCCGCAAGGGCCGCGGCCAGGTGATGGCCATGGTGGAAGCGCTATACAGTGTGGCGCCCGAACAGGTCGAACCCGACTACGGGCGGATGCTGGGCTGGTTCCGGGCCAAGCACAAGAAGCGGAGCCTGGTCGTCCTCTTCACAGATATGGTCGATCCATACATCTCCAAAGGTCTGATCGATCACCTTTCGGCTCTGGCGGCCCACCACGTGGTGCTGCTGGTCTGCATGTCGGACCCGGAACTGCTGCGCCTGAGCCGCCTGTCGCCGGCCGACTCCCGCGAAGTCTATCAGAAGGCCGCCGCCCTGGAGATGCTCGCCCAGCGGAGCGAAACAAAAGCACGCCTCCAATCCAAAGGCGTGCTGGTGGTCGATGTCCCCCCCGACGAGTTCTCGACGGCGGCGGTAAACCAGTATCTGACGGTCAAGGAGCAAGGACGTCTGTAGGCCGCCGGCGGCGCCCCGGGAAGAGCCAGTAGGCCAGACCGAGCAGCCCGGTGCCTGCGGCCACCCCGTATTTGGCGGTGTCGGTGAGGCTGAGCGCCGGCGTGATTTGCGATTCGATAATCGCAGCGATCACAAAGAACGGCACCGAGCCCATCACAAGCACAATCGCTTCGCGGCCGCCCCGCGTAACGGACTCGCTGCGCGGCAGATCGCCGGGCGCCACAATCGACCAGCCAAGCACCAGCCCTGCCGCCCCGCATAGGAAAATCGCCATCAGTTCCAGCGAGCCGTGTGCCATCAGGTGAGCCCACAGGGAGCTCATGTTTCCCTGCCAGACGGAGTGAGCCAGTACGGCCCCGACGATCAGCCCGTTGCGCACCAGCACAATGACGGTGCCGACGCCGAGAGTAAGCCCGAGGCCGAAGGCCATTGCGCCCACCGACACGTTGTTCAGCATGATCTGCGTTCCAATGGCGGGCCGCTCCGCCGCCTCCATGTTGTAGCGCTCCTGCGGCGACACGATCCGCTGCAGGATTTGCTCAGGAATCAAAGCGTTTGCGAGGTCCTTATCATACAGGGTAGCGACGCAGCCGATGGCCATGCCGCCCGCCAACAGGGCAAAGGAAAGCACCACGGCCAGCCAATGGCGGCGGATCGTTTGCGGCACCGTGTACCAGTAGAAACGCAGGAAAGACTTCAGCCGCTGGGGCTCCTCGGCGTATAGCACGGCATGTGCCTGCGAGACCAGTTGGTTGAGGTAGCCGACCACCTGGCTGCCCGGGTAATAGGTGCGGGCGTAGGCCAGATCCGAGGCCGTCTGGCGGTAGAGCCGGCCGACTTCCTGCACCATCTCCGGCGGAAGGCGCCGGGCGCCCCGCCCCTGCATTTGCCCGAGGATCCGCGACAGGGCCTGCCAGTCGGTCTGACGCCGTACCACGAACTGATCCTGGTTCATCCATCTCCCTGCCTTTGAGGTGATCTGCGGTCATGTCGGAAACCTTTCGTGTGGATACGCCGGAGAGTGTGGATCTGGCGCTCGAACCGGCCGGATTAGGCACCCGATTCCTGGCCATCATGGTTGACGCGCTGATTCAGTGGGGAGCCGCGTTCCTGCTGATGCTGGTCGTATTGCCCATGACCGCCCTCAGTGAAGCTTTCGACCTGTTCGGCTCCGGTGAAACAGTGAACGGCTTACTGGTAACAATTCTTCTTCTGGCGGTAGGTTTCCTGTTTTTTCTATACAAACTGGTGCTGGAAGCGTTCTGGAACGGCCAAACCGTGGGCAAGCGGGTTGTCGGCATTCGGGTAATCAAGGCCAACGGCCTGCCCGTCGATTTCCTTCAGGTCGTGATCCGGAACGTTCTGCGGATCGTTGATTTTTTGCCCGCGCAGTACCTGATCGGCTCCATCGCGATTGCCGCCAGTCCGCGGGGACAGCGCCTGGGCGATGTCGTAGCCGGCACCGTAGTGGTGCGCGATCAGCGGCCCATGGCGCCCCTGGCGCCCATGCAGCTTCACCACGAACCGGCCTATGACCTGAACCTCCTCCGGGAGCATGTGCTCCGCCTGACCGATGAAGACCTGGAGCCGGCCCGCCGGTTCTGGGGGCGGCGCTTCCAGTTGGAATCCCGGAGCCGCTGGCGGGTGGGCGCCCGCATCGCCGAAGGGCTGGCAGCCCACATGGGCTGGCAGTGGCAGTTGCCACCGCTGCCGGAGATGTTTATTGAAGCCGTGCTATACGTACGGGCACAGTAGAAAAGAAGGGCGGGCTCCCGTTCGGGGACCCGCCTTTGCGTCAGCTCAGCGTCACCAGCCAGTAATGGACGAGCATCCCGATCTCCATGGGTATCGCCCAGAGCGGCACGCGATCGCGTATGGACCACAGGGTCGCCGCGAACAGGCCTGCTGCGATCAACATCGCAACGGTGGATACCTGGCGCTGTAGCAGCTGCTCCATGCTCACGTGCTTGCTGGATGCATGTGTCCGCCAGGCTGACCGTGCCGCCAGGCCCAGAGGAATCAAGGAAAGGACCATAGCCGGCCCGGGTCCAGCCAGGCGGGCAATTGCCGCAAGAATGCCCCAGGTGGCGCCCACAATCAGGATGCGCTTGCCGAATTGTGGCCGCATGTTCGGCATGGGCGGTCCCCCCTTGCTCCATTGCATGTAGGGGGCGCGCCGCTGGTGCCTTGTCCACTAGATTCGGCCGGGGCACCTGATCTTTTCTCCTTCTACGAGGCTCGAGCCTGAGAGAAGGTAGCCTATACGAATAAGGACCGCTGCACATGCAGCGGTCCAAATAGTTTGGGCGGCGACCTACTCTCCCACGCTCGAAGCGTAGTACCATCGGCCCTGAGAGGCTTAACGGCCGTGTTCGGAATGGGAACGGGTGATCCCTCTCGGCATAGCCACCCTAAACTTGTATAGGGTTTGTACCCTCAAAACTCCACAGTGGTGATTGTGATCTCTGCATCAACCTAGAGGTCAAGCCCTCGGCCGATTAGTACCGGTCCGCTCCACGACTTACGCCGCTTCCACTCCCGGCCTATCTACCAGCTAGTCTTGCT
>Ga0196970_1001280_pt1 | contig 18104 bp, 13 predicted proteins | sample S1v_513CmetaG_FD_148672 | JGI IMG/M metagenome (GOLD analysis project Ga0196970, IMG submission 148672) | Soil microbial communities from Anza Borrego desert, Southern California, United States - S1+v_5-13C | ecosystem: Environmental > Terrestrial > Soil > Desert | place: USA: California...
GCCTCGCTGGTGGTGGCGACCGGCGGGCTGTCCATCCCGAGCCTGGGCGCCACGGGCTTTGGCTACGAACTGGCGCGGCAGTTCGGCCACGCGGTGTTGCCGACCCGCGCCGGGCTGGTGCCGCTGACGCTGTCGGGCAAGCACCAGGAGCGCCTGCAGGACCTGGCCGGCGTGGCCCTGCCGGTGGAGGCGCGCTGCAATGGCGTGGCCTTCCGCAATGCGCTGCTGTTCACCCACCGCGGGGTCAGCGGCCCGGCGGTGCTGCAGATCTCTTCTTATTGGCAGCCCGGCGACGACCTGCGCCTGGACCTGCTGCCCGGCGAGGACGCCGAAGCCTGGCTGCGCGAACAAAAGCGTGCGCGCGGCGCCACCGAACTGCGCAACGTGCTGGCCGAACGCCTGCCCAAGCGCCTGGCCCAGCGCCTGTGCGAGCTGTGGCTGCCGGACAAGCCGGTGCGCCAGCTCGACGAGCGCGAACTGCGCGCCGCCGCCGCGACCCTGCACGACTGGCCGCTGGTGGCCAGCGGCACCGAGGGCTATCGCACCGCCGAAGTCACCCTGGGCGGGGTGGATACCGACGCGGTGTCGTCCTCGACCATGGAATCGCGTCGGCTACCCGGCCTTTACTTCGTAGGTGAAGTGCTGGACGTGACCGGCTGGCTCGGTGGCTACAACTTTCAGTGGGCCTGGGCGTCCGGCCATGCGGCGGGCAGCGTCGCCTGAGCCACGGGCGTGACGGCCTGTGCCAGCCAGCGCACACGCATGGACGGCACACCACGGCATCGTGTATTAACAGCAGGCCATGGATCTTGGGGAAGATTGCGTGGACCACGCCGGCCGGCTCCCCCGGGCTGCCCGGTGCCGCCCGCGCGCATGCGCCGTGGTGGCTCGCGGTCCGTGCCTCGTGGTCCCCGCCATGCCCCACCCTGTCTCCCGGAACACCTGAATGCAGAACGGCAAAGATCTGACCCTCCGCCTGATGATCGTCGATGACAGCGGCGAGAGCGCCGAAGGCATCGTCACGACGCTGCGCAACAGCGGCATCGCGGTGCGCCCCTCGCGCCCGCAGAGCACGGACGACCTGGCGGCGATGCTCCACGGGCAGATCGACCTGGTGCTGGCCTCGCGCTCGCGTGACCTGCCCCTGGCCGCCGTGCAGCAGGCCATTGCCCGCAGCGGCAAGGACGTGCCGCTGATCCTGCTGACCGACAAGGTCGACGAGCAGGAATGGGTGGAGGCCGCGGGCCATGGCGTGCGTGCCATTGCCTTGCGCCAGCGTCCCGAGCATCTGCTGGCGGTGGTGCGGGCGGAGATGACCGACCTGCACGCGCGCCGCGGCCTGCGCCGGATCGAGGCGCAGATGCGCGAAACCGAGCGCCGCTGCGATGCGCTGATCGCCTCTTCGCGCGACCCCATCGCCTACGTCCACGAAGGCATGCACATCCGCGCCAACGAGGCCTACCTGGAGATGTTCGGCTTCGAGTCGTTCGAGGATGTCGAAGGCATCTCCCTGCTTGACCTGATTGCGGCCCAGCACGTGGAGGATTTCAAGCAGCTGCTCAAGGCGATGAGCAAGGGCGAGGCGCCGCCGCCGCAATACAAGGTGGACGCGCGCAGCCTGGAAGGCGACACCTTCCCGGCGACGATGGAGTTCGCCACCGCCACCTACGAGGGCGAGGCCTGCGTGCAGGTGGTGTTCCGCCGCCGCGAGGAGTTCGACCCGGAACTGGCGCGCGAAGTGGAAGACCTGCGCCAGCGCGACACGGTGACCGGCCTGCTCAACCGGCCGACCTTCATGGTGGCGCTGGAAGACGCGGTGGCCCAGGCCAGCCGCGGCGGCCAGCAGGCCGGCTTCCTGCTGGTCGAGCCCGATCACTATGTGCGCATGCTGGCCGACATCGGCCTGGATTCGGCAGACACGCTGATTGCCGCGCTGGCCAGCCACCTTGCCGCGCACGTCGATGCCGACATGCGCACGGCGCGTTTCGGCGAGAACAGTTTCGCGGTGCTGCTGGCCGGTGACCATCACCGTACCAGTGAGCTGGCCGAGAAGATCCGCACCGCGTTCGCGCAGCACGTGTTCAGCGTGGGCGAGCGCTCGGCGACGGTGACGGTGAGCATTGGCGGCGTGCAGATTGGCGAGAAGATCGCCAGCATCGGCCAGGTGCTGCAGCGCGCGACCGAATCGGTGCGCGCGACCAGTGAGCTGGGCGGAAACGGCGTGCAGATCTTCGATCCGGGTGAGGTCGATCGCGCGGAGGAAGAACGCATCCAGCGCTGGATCGAGCAGCTGCACGAGGCGCTGGTGGGCAACGGCTTCCTGCTGCATTTCCAGCCGGTGCTGCACCTGATGGGCGAGCCGCTGGAGCTGTACCAGGCGTTCCTGCGCCTGGAGCGCAATGGCGAGCTGATCCCGCCGTCCACCTTCCTCAGCATTGCCGAGGAACATGCGCTGATCGCGGACATCGACCGCTGGGTGATCCGCGAGGCGATCCGCACGCTGGCCGAGCGCCAGCGCGCTGGCCACGCCACGCACTTGCTGGTGCGCATTGGTCCGGCGGCCTATTCGGACCCGCGCACGGTTGCGTTGATTCGCCAGGAGCTGGCGGCGCATGGGGTACCGGGCGAGCGCCTGTGGCTGCAGACGCCGGAATCGAAGGTGTTCACCCACCTGCGCAATGCGCAGCAGTTCCTGGCCGAGGTCGGCGCGCTGGGCTGCAAGCTGGGTCTGGAGCAGTTTGGCTCGGGCCTGGATTCGTTTCAGTTGCTGTCGCACTTCCAGCCGTCGTTCCTCAAGCTCGACCGCGGCCTCACCGCGGACGCGGTGCAGGGCAAGGAGAGCCAGGAGAAACTGCGCGAAATTACCGGGCGCGCGCAGCCGGAGGGGATTCTGACGCTGGTCGAGTTTGTCGGCGACGCGGCGTCGATGAGTCTGTTCTTCAATGCCGGCGTGGATTACGTGCAGGGCGATTTCATCGGGCTTGCGGGCCCGGCGATGAATTACGAGTTTTGATCGCGCGACGCGAGTCGCCACTGGGGCGTTGTGGGAGGGGCTTCAGCCCCGGCGAGCGGAGTCGCGAGCTGACAGATGGCAGTCGCGGCTGAAGCCGCTCCCACAGTGCACCCATCAGGCATTTGGAACGCCGCTGGGGCCGTTGTAGGAGGGGCTTCAGCCCCGGCGAGCGGAGCCGCGATCTGCCAGATGGCAGTCGCGGCTGAAGCCGCTCCCACAGTGCACCCATCAGGCATTTGGAACGCCGCTGGGGCCGTTGTGGGAGGGGCTTCAGCCCCGACAAGCGGAGCCGCGATGTGACGGATGGCGGTCGCGGCTGAAGCCGCTCCTACAGGGCGCTCCTGCGGGTGCAAAAGAAAAAGCCCACCGTCAGGTGGGCCTTTTCGTCGCATAAACCGAATCACATCACCGTGGCATTCGCAGCCCGCAGCGCCGCGATGCGCTCGGTCAGCGGCGGGTGGCTCAGGAACAATCGGCGCAAACCCTGGCCGATGCCACCGGAAATCCCGAACGCCTGCACCTGCGCCGGCAACGTGCTCTGGCCGTGGTTCAACGACAAACGCTCCAACGCCGAAATCATCTTCTGCCGCCCGGCCAGCTGCGCACCGCCCGCGTCCGCACGGAACTCGCGCCGGCGCGAGAACCACATCGCGATCATCGTCGCAAACAGGCCAAACACCAGTTCCAGCACCATCACGATCGCAAAATACGCCAGCCCGCGGCGACCATCCTCGCGGTTGCCCGACAGGTAGGTGTCGATCACCCCGCCAACCATGCGCGCCAGCACGATGACAAAGGTATTGAGCACACCCTGCAACAGCGCCATCGTCACCATGTCGCCGTTGGCCACATGACTCACTTCGTGCCCCAGCACGGCCTCGGCCTCGTCCTGGCTCATGTTCTGCAACAGGCCCGTGGAGACCGCCACCAGCGCGTTGTTGCGGTTCGCGCCCGTGGCAAAGGCGTTGATCTCCGGGCCATCGTAGATCGCCACTTCCGGCATCCCGATCCCCGCCGCCTGCGCCTGCCGGCGCACCGTCTCCAGCAGCCAGCGCTCGCTCGGCGTGCGCGGCTCGGTGATTACCTGCGCGCCGGTCGTGCGCTTGGCCATGAACTTGGACATCAACAGCGAAATCAGCGAGCCGCCGAAGCCGAAGATCGCGGCCATCACCAGCAGCCCGCTCATGTTGGCCGGATTGACGCCCAGCAGCGACATCACGATCCCGGCGAGGAACAGCACCGCCAGGTTGGTCAACAGGAACAACGCGATACGACTGAACATGGAAGCACCGACTCCGCGGGACTTGATGAGGGGACGCCGGCAATCTGCGGGGCAGCCCGCTTGAAATCAAGCAACAACCTGAAAGACGATTCAGCCTTCATGTCCCCCCTTCCCTACCGCGGCCGCTTCGCCCCCTCGCCGACCGGCCCGCTGCACTACGGCTCCCTCTACGCCGCCTTCGGCAGCTGGTTGCTGGCGCGCAGCCACGGCGGGCAATGGTGCGTGCGCATCGAGGACATCGACCCGCCGCGCGAGGTAGCCGGCGCGGCCGCCGCGCAACTGCGCACGCTGGAGGCATTCGGGCTGGTCGCCGACGAGCCCATCGTCCGCCAGAGCCAGCGCTACCCGCTGTACGCCGACGCCCTCGCCCGCCTGCTCGACCAGGGCCGCGCCTTTGCCTGTGCTTGCAGCCGCAGCGAACTGGCGGCCAGCGGCGGCATCCATCACCAGTGCCTGCATCCCCCGGGCGACCGCCCTGTTGCCTACCGCCTGCGCGTCGAACCGACCGCCCTGGTCAGCTTCGACGATGGCCTGCAGGGCCGGATCACCCAGGACGTGCATGCCGAAGTCGGCGATTTCGTCCTCAAGCGCGCCGACGGCTACTGGGCCTACCAGCTCGCCGTGGTGGTGGACGACGCCGAGCAAGGCATGACCGACGTGGTGCGCGGCGCCGACCTGCTCGATTCCACACCACGGCAGATCCTGCTGCAGCGCGCCCTGGACCTGCCAACGCCACGCTATCTGCACCTGCCCCTGATCACCGATGCGCAGCGGCGCAAGCTGTCCAAGTCCGAAGCCGCGCGCCCGCTGGACGATGCCGACCCGCTGCCGGCCTTGCGCTGCGCCTGGCGCGATCTTGGCCAGGCGCCACAGGCCCTGGCCACGGCCGGGTCGGTCGATGCGCTGCTCGCCGCGGCCGTGGCCGCGTTCCGCGCCGAGCGCCTGCCACGCCAGTTGCAGCCGCTGCCGGGCTGAGCACCCGCGCAGCGCGCCCGCGTGCTCGTCTAGAATCCATTGATCCCCGCGTCTTTCGGAGCACCCATGACATCCCGCGTCGCACTGGTCACCGGCGGCACCGGCGGCATCGGCACCGCCATCTGCAAGCGTCTGGCCGACCAGGGCCATCGGGTGGCCACCAACTACCGCAATGAGGAAAAGGCCCGCGCCTGGCAGCGACGCATGCAGGACGATGGCTACGAGATGGCGCTGTTTCCCGGCGATGTCGCCTCGCCCGAGCATGCGCGTGCGCTGATCGAGGCGGTGGAAGCCGCGCTCGGGCCGGTGGAAATCCTGGTCAACAATGCCGGCATCACCCGCGACACCACCTTCCACCGCATGAGCGCCGAGCAGTGGCACGAGGTGATCAACACCAACCTCAACTCGGTGTTCAACGTCACCCGCCCGGTGATCGAGGGCATGCGCAAGCGCGGCTGGGGCCGGGTGATCCAGGTCAGTTCGATCAACGGGCTGAAGGGCCAGTACGGGCAGGCGAACTACGCGGCGGCCAAGGCGGGCATGCACGGTTTCACCATTTCGCTGGCGCGCGAGAACGCGGCCTACGGGATCACGGTCAATACGGTGTCGCCCGGCTACGTGGCCACGGACATGGTGATGGCGGTGCCGGAAGAGGTGCGGGCCAAGATCGTGGCCGACATCCCCACCGGGCGGCTCGGCAAGCCGGAGGAAATCGCTTACGCAGTGGCGTTCCTGGTGGCCGAGGAGGCGTCGTGGATCACCGGCTCGAACCTGGACATCAACGGCGGCCACCACATGGGCTGGTGAGTGCGCGGCGCGCTTGCGCGGCGCTGGATGCTGCACGGTTCAGATGCAGCATGGAAAGTCGCGCAAACGCATGTTGCGCAACATTTTTCCGGGGCTGAGGCGCGCCACCCCTGACTTTCGGCGGTTGCAAGCGCTGCTGCACTGCGCCATCCTGCGCACAAACCGTACCGAGTGACTGCTTTCATGGCTGCACTTCGCATCATCAAGAAGTACCCGAACCGCCGGCTGTACGACACGGAGATCTCCAGTTACATCACCATCGAGGATGTGCGCCAGCTCATCATCGACGGGGAAGACTTCGAGGTGCGCGACGCCAAGAGCGGTGAGGACCTGACTCGCTCGGTACTGCTGCAGATCATCGCCGACCAGGAATCGGACGGAGAGCCGATGCTGTCGACGCAGTTGCTGAGCCAGATCATCCGTTTCTACGGGGATTCGCTGCAGGGGTTCATGGGCAATTACCTTGAACGCAGCATGCAGGTATTCCTGGAGCAGCAGCAGCAATTCCGGCAGCAGATGGGCAATCTGCTGGGGCAGACGCCGTGGGCGATGATGAATCAGCTGACGGAGCGCAATCTGGAGTTGTGGCAGGAGTTCCAGCGCAATTTCGGCGCCGGATTTGGTCGTGGGCCCGGGACGGGGACGGGGACTGGCACCGGGACGGGAACTGGCGCGGGTGGTCCGCCGCCGGGGCCTGCTGCGGCGGCTGGGGGCAAGACTCGGCGCTGATGGCGCTGTGTTGCTTTGGGAAACAGCTGTTTGTCGGCTGTCGTTGATTCGCGCGTGGCATCCGGGCGCAGGCCCTGCCAGGACACGCCGTAAACCCATCCATGGGGGCTCGTAGGCAACATCCATGTTGCCTACGGTCCTGGCAGGGCCTGCGCCCGAATGCCCGATGGGTCGGCGCTGGGCGGATGGGAAAGCGGGTCTACGTTCGCGTCAGCCGGCTTGGAGCTGTTGGTTACTTGCAGGTCTCGCAGATGCGGTCTACCTGGTAGCCGCGAGCGCGGAGTTTCTCCACTACGCCGTCGGGGCCCAGCAGGTGCAGGCTGCCGACGATGACCAGGGTGGTGCCCTGCCCGGCCTGCAGGCGCTGTTCGAGCTTGGGCAGCCAGCGGTCGTTGCGTTCGACGTTGATGTTCCGGTAGAGCGCGGGGTATTCGCGCTTCATGTCCAGGCCCATTTCCGACCACAGACGCGTGGCGTCTCCGCGGCGCCAGGCGTCGTGGAGGGCGCGGGTCTGCTGGTTGCCGTCGCGGGCATCGTCCAGGGCTTCGGCGAGCATCTGCTGTTGTTCGTCGGCGGACATGCCGTCGAGCAAGGCGATCTGCTCGGTGGCGGTTTCAAGGCCGCCGGTGGGCTTGTTGGCCTGCTGCGCGGCGCGCATGAAGTGCTGGTCCAGGCCGAGCGAGGGGTCCAGGCCCTGGGCGGCCATCTCCGACAGGCTCACGGTCAGGGCTACGAACCAGGGGTCGTAGCCGGAGAGCGCGTCGAGGGCCAGACCATGTTGCGCAGCATAGGTCTGCAGCGCGGCCCAGCGTGCCGGGGTCAGGTCATCGCGCAGGCTGCGGCCATCGGTGCGGGTGGCCGCTTGCAGCATCTGCGCGGCCAGGGCCGGGGACTGCACCTGTTCGGCCGGCAGTTCAAACAGCACGCGGGTGGCGTGGGCGAAGGCGGCGTCCACTTCCGGCGCGAGCGGGTAATCGTCCGGGCGCAGCAGGTGGAACGAGCCGAGCAGGTACAGGGTCGCGCCGTCGCGGCCGCTCACCTTCCACAGCAGCGGCGTCGGCGGCGCCTTGGCGGTGGCGGCGCCGGCAGCGCCGCGCGGCACCGCCAGGGCTTCGCCGGTCAGGCCGGCACCAGTCAGCAGCAGGGCCGCCAGGAACAGGGGCCAACAGCGTGCTGCCCAGCGCGAGCGTGGCCTGCGCACTCGTCAGCCCGGGCGGTGGTAGTCCTGCTCGCCGGCTTCGACGGGCAGGTCCAGGCGGTTCTCCGCCGGCGGCAACGGACAGGTGGCGAACGCGGTGAACACGCACGGCGGGTTATAGGCGCGGTTGAAGTCCAGGGTCACATGGCCTTCGGCATCGGGTGCGCCCACGTCGATGAAGCGGCCGGCCGCGTAGCTGCCATGGCCGCTGGTGCGGTCGGCGAACACCACGAACAGCTCGCGACCCGGCTCGCCGATGGCTTCCAGGCGATAGGTCTGGCCGTTGCGCTCGAATTCGATGGCGCCAGCGTTGGGCTGCTCGGTGGTCAGGCCGGTGATGTCGACCACCGGCAAGGTCTGGCCGATGTCGTGCGGCACGAAGCGCGCCTGGATGCGCCAGGACGGATCGGCCGGCCAGTAATTCAGGCCGCGGAAACCGGTATGGGTCGGCGCATCGGCATGGCGCACGCGCAGGGCGCGACGGTCGCCGCGCTGAATCAGCGTGACCAGACCCTTGCCGTCATCGAAGCCGATCACGGTCGGCGCCTCGTCGCGATCGCTGAAAAAACGCACCTTGCCCTTGAGCGGTTTGCCGTCAACGGTCAGCGCCACGCCCGGTTCGGGTGTGAACCAGACCTTGTCGCCGACCACCTGCACCATGCCCATCTTTTCCGGGCCCATCGCCAGGCGGGTGCCGCTGGTGCTGCCGCTGCCGATGTAGTGCGCTTTCAGCTCCAGCCAATGCAGGCCGATCAGGCTGGTCCAGCCATCGGGTTTCTGTAGTTCGGCCAGGCGCTGATCGCGCCACACCTGGTTGTCGGCCAGGAACTGCGGATCGGCCGGTACGGCCTTGTCCGGCTTCCCGGCATCGGCGCCCGCCGGCGGCTTGTCGCCGCCGCAGCCAGCGATGCCCGCCAGCGCGCAGCCCAACAACCAGCCCGCGACCCACTTCCCCCTGTTTGCACCACTCATCAACGCCCCCGTAAGAACCAGCGATCAATTTCCGCCAGCGAAAACCGCGCCCAGGTCGGGCGCCCGTGATTGCATTGCCCCGAACGCTCGGTGGCTTCCATGTCACGCAGCAAGGCGTTCATTTCCGGCACCGTCAAGCGCCGGTTCGCGCGCACCGCGCCATGGCAGGCCATCGTCGAGAGCAGTTCGTCGCGTGCACCCGCCACGCGCCGCGTCTGCCCGTGTTCGCGCAGATCCGAGAGTACATCGCGCAGCAACGCTTCGGGTTCGGCCTGCGCCAGCAGCGCCGGGATGCTGCGCACGTGCAGCGACTGCAGCCCCGCGCGGGTGACGTCAAAACCCAACGCGGCCAGCGTGTCCGACTCGCGCTCGGCCACGTCGGCCTCGCGCTCGCCCACCATCAGGGTGATCGGCACCAGCAGGGGCTGCGCATGCAGGCCGATGCCATCGTGCGCGGATTTCAGCCGTTCGTAGCCGATGCGCTCGTGGGCGGCGTGCATGTCCACCACGATCAGGCCCTCGGCATTTTCGGCCAGGATGTAGATGCCATGCAGCTGGGCGATGGCATAACCCAACGGCGGCACCCCGGAATCGGTCGAGGTCGGCGGCAGGCCGGCTTGTGCGGCGGGCATCGCTGCGCCCGCTGGCGCGCCGCCATAACTGTCCGCTGCGCCCTCGCGTGCGCCGTACAGCGCGGCATAGGCGCCGCGCGCTTCGTCCACGCGCAGGCCCAGCGGCGACTGCGACGGACGCCAATCGCCGTAGCCCGCGCTCGCATTGCCGCCGCCGTTGCTGTGGCTGCCGGCCAATGCAGCCGCGCCACCCTGGCCAAACGATCCGGGCGTGAGCGCCGACTCGGTGGCCGGCTGGGTCAGCGCGGCGCCGGCGCGGGTCTGTGCCAGCGCCTCCTGCAACGTGCGGTAGACGAAATCGTGGATCAGCCGCGAATCGCGAAAGCGCACCTCGTGCTTGGCCGGATGCACGTTGACGTCCACCCGCGTCGGGTCCAGCTCCAGGAACAGCACGTAAGCCGGCTGCCGCCCGTGGTACAGCACGTCGCCGTAGGCCATCTTCACCGCATGGGCGACGCTGCGGTCGCGGACCGAGCGGCCATTGACGTAGAGATACTGCTGGTCGGCACTGGCGCGCGAATAGTGCGGCTGCGAAATCCAGCCATGCAGGCGCAGGCCGGCGCCGCTGTGGTCCACGCGCAGCGACTGCCGCGCGAAGTCCTCGCCGAGGGTTTCGCCCAGGCGCGCATCGGAATACAGGTCTCCGGGCCGGTAGCGCCGCGAGGGCTTGCCGTTGTGCGAGACGCGCAGCTCAACATCCGGCCGCGCCAGCGCCAGCGAACGCAGCCACTCCTCGATATGGCCCAGCTCGGTGCGCTCTGCGCGCAGGAACTTGCGCCGCGCCGGCACGTTGTAGAACAGCTCGCGCACTTCGACCGTGGTCCCGGGCGCGTGCGAGCGCGGCTGCACCTCGCCGACGCGGCCGCCATCGACCTGCAACGCGTGGCCGTGCTCTTCGCCAGCGCGGCGCGAGGCCAGGGTGAAGCGGCTGACCGAGGCGATCGAAGGCAGCGCTTCGCCGCGGAAACCCAGCGTAGCGACCGCTTCGAGATCATCCAGCGAGGCAATCTTGCTGGTGGCGTGGCGCGACACTGCCAGCGGCAACTCGTCGGCAGCAATGCCGCCGCCGTCGTCGCGGATGCGGATCAGGCGTACCCCGCCCTCTTCCAGTTCGATATCCACGCGCCGGGCCCCGGCATCGAGGGCATTCTCGACCAGCTCCTTGACCACCGAGGCAGGACGCTCGACCACCTCGCCGGCGGCGATCTGGTTGATCAGGATTTCCGGCAGCTGGCGGATGGTCATGGCATCCGCCGCGAGCGTGGGCGATCAGGGTGCTTGGCGATCAAGGGCACGGCATTCGGCGCCGCGCGGCGCCGTCTTCATCGAGTCAGCGCAGATGATAGCCGAGCTTCAGCGGCTGCCGCCGGCCACGGTGCCAGCGGCCGCGTCCATTTCGGCCTGCGCGCGCGCGGCGAACAGCGTGCCCGGCGGCGGCTGCCGGGTGAAGAAGGTATTGACCCCCTGCAGCACCGCGCCGGCCAGCTTGCGCTGGTACGACGGATCGGTGAGCCGGCGCTCTTCGTCGGGATTGGAAATGAAGGCGGTCTCGACCAGCATCGCTGGCATGTCCGAGGTGCGCAGCACCGCGAAGTTGGCGCGCTCCAGCTCCGGCTTGTGGTTGTTGCCGATGGCCTTGAGCCCGCCCAGCACGTGGCCGGCCGCGTCTTCGGAAGCCTTCATGTGGCCGCTCTGGGCCAGGTCCAGCAGGACGTTGGCCAGGGTGTTCTCGGTCTGCTGCAGGCGCACGCCTCCCACCAGGTCGGCGGCGTTTTCCTTGTCCGCCAGCCAGCGTGCGCGCTGCGACGAGGCGCCCTTGGTCGACAGCACGTAGACCGACGAGCCGCTGGCGCCGCGGTTTTCCGCGGCATCGGCGTGGATCGAGATGAAGATGTCGGCGCCGGCGGCGCGGGCCTTCTTGGCGCGCATTGGCAGCGGGATGAAGACGTCGGTGTCGCGGGTGAGATAGGCCTTCAGCCCGGGCACGCCGTTGACCTGGCGCGCCAGCTCGCGCGCCACCGCCAGGGTGACGTCCTTCTCGCGCTTGCCGGTCGGGCCGATGGCGCCCGGGTCCTGCCCACCGTGGCCGGGATCGATCGCCACGACCAGCGGGCGCATGCCGGCCTTCATCTTGATTCGCGAGGCGTCGCTGGGCATGGCCGGACGCGGTGGCTCGGGCACGACCGTGCTGGCAACAGTCGCGGCCGGCGCAGGCGTGGGCACCGTGGCGCTGGCATTGCTGGCGGCAGTGCTCGACACCGGCGCGGCCGGTACGGCGGTGCCATTGAGGATGGCCTGCGGCGAAGTGGCGGGGCGACCGGTCGCAATGGTGGTCGGCACCGTGGTGGTGGCCATGGTGGTCATTGCGGTGCCGGTCGCGGGCGTCGTCGCGGACGACACCGGGTTGCCGGCACGGCTGGCGTTATTGGTCGCGACCGTCACCGGCGTGCGCACGGTTTCGACCACCGCGGCGGGCACGGTGGTCGCCGGCTGCGCTGGCACCTGCTCCGGGGTGGGGCCGTTGGCGCGCTGCACGACAGCGGCGGTCAGCGCCGCGGTGGCGCGGGCGGCTTCCTCGCGTGCCTGCGCGGTAGTGGCAGGCGTTGCATCGGCTGCGGCCGGATGCGCCGCATCGGCAGTCTGGGCGTTGGCTGCTGCGGTGACGCTCGAAGTTGCGGCAGTAGCCGAAGCGGTCGTTGACGCAGGCGCCGCAGTCGCTGCAGTGGCGCGGCTGCCTGCCGCGGCAAACTCACCCGGCCATTCGATGACCAGCCGCGCCTCGCCCGTCCCCTTGTCCAGCTGCGGCTTGAACGCCGCGACCTGGTTGGCAAGGTCGAACACCACGCGGAAGGTGCCTGGCTCCGGCTGCCCGGTACGCACGGCAGTGACCACGCCAACCGCAGCCGGCAGTTTCAGCCCGCGGATCGCGCTGGAATCGGGAAAGTCGACGACCAGCCGGTTCGGGCCGGCCAACGACAAGGTCTTGTAGCCACCGCTGCCGGCCAGACGAATCTCGGCGCGGGTACCGGTGCTGCCGGCGCTCAGCGAGACCGCCTGGATCTCGCCCGCAGACGCGCCAACACAGGCCGCCAGGCCCAGGGCGCTGGCGAGCACGCGAACGGCAAGAAGTCGGGGGGCCGGGGACATGGCACGGATTCAATCACCGGGCCGGCCAGAATGCAATAGTCTTTTTCCTTAAATATCCGCCACCTGGGGCACTTTCCTGCCAAGACCTGACAGGAAACCGGGGTAACTGGACCGCCAACTACCCAGGCAACTCATTGGCAGCAGCCAGCCGGGCGAGCCATTGACGACCCGCCGCGCTGTGGGCGACCAGCGCATAGCGCCGCCCCAGCCCGTCCACTGCCAGCTCCAGGCGCAGGTCCATCGGCGGCAGCGCGCCGGCGCCGCGTTCGGGCCACTCGACCAGCCACAGGCGCACATCGCCTTCGTCCAGGCCGAGGAAGTCCAGTTCGGCGGCGTGGCCGATGCGGTACAGATCCAGGTGCCAGGCTTCGCCACCGGCCTCCAGCGGATAGCGTTCGACCAGCGTGTAAGTGGGGCTGCGGATCGCGCCCTGCACGCCCAGCGCGCGCAGCAAGGCGCGCGCCAGCGTGGATTTGCCTGCACCGAGGTCGCCCTGCAATTCCAGCATCGCTTGCGCGGGCCGCGTGCGCGCCAGCGACTGGCCGAGTTGCTCGGTCGCGGCGCTGTCTTCAAGCCAGCCTTGCAAGGTGGTCGCGTCGGTTGCCGCCGGTGCCGTCGTCATGCCTGTTCCCCCACATTGGCCAGCCGCCGCAACCACGGCAGCAGATCAGTCGGCAGCAGGCCGCGCTCGCCTTCCACTGCGGCCTTGTCGCCAGCGGCGGCATGCAGCAGCGCGCCCAGCGTGGCGGCTTCAAAGGCGTCGTGGCCCTGCGCGCGCAGCGAGGCGATCACGCCGGTCAGCAAGTCGCCCATGCCGCCAACCGCCATGCCGGGATTGCCGGCATCGATGAAGCGCGGCGTGCGCGCCGGTGCCGCGATCACGGTGCCGGCGCCCTTGAGCACGACCACCGCGCCAAAACGCGCCGCCAGGGCTTGCGCGGCGGCAAGCCGGTCGCGCTGGATCTGCGCGATGGACAGGCCGAGCAGACGCGCGGCCTCGCCGGGATGCGGCGTCAGCACGGTATCGGTATCGAAGCGCTGCGGCGCGGCGGCGAGCAGGTTCAGCGCATCGGCATCGAACACCTTGGCACCGGCATGCGCGGCAGCCATCTGCCATAGCGCGCGCGCCCAGTCGTCCTGGCCCAGACCGGGACCGATCGCGACCACGTCGGCCTGGCGCAGCAGCGGCGGCAATGCCGCGCCGTCTTCCACCGCGCGCGCCATCACCTCCGGGCAGCGCGCCAGCAACGGTGCGACGTGGCGCGTGCGCGTGGCCACCGCGACCAGCCCGGCGCCGCTGCGCAATGCGGCCTCGGCGCTGAGCATGATCGCCCCACCGCTGCCTTCGTTGCCGCCAATGCACAGCACGTGGCCGGATTCGCCCTTGTGCGTATTGCGCCGGCGCGGCCGCAGGTTTTCATGCAAGGCCTGCGCCGCCCAGGATTCGGCGCGCGGCACCAGCGCATCGAAGGCGGCCGGCGGCACATCGAGCGTGGCCAGCACGCGTTCGCCCACGTGCTCCAGTGCATCGCCGGTATGCAGGCCGAGATGGGCGACGATGAACTGCAAGGTCACGGTCGCATTTACCGCCACGCCGGGGCGCGCGCCGTGTTCGGCATCCACGCCGCTGGGCACGTCCAGCGCCAGCACCGGTACGCCGCTGTGATTGATCGCCTCGATCAGCGCGGCGTCGGCGGCTTCCGGCGGGCGGTTCAGGCCGATGCCGAACAGCGCATCGACGATGACATCGGCCGCACCCAGTTCGCACGGAAACAGCGCCACCTGCCCGCCGCGCGCCAGGTAATCGGTACAGGCGCGCTGGGCCAGCTCCGAGGCCGGACCCCGGCCTTCGGCATGAACCACCTGCACCTGCCGCCCGCCGAGCTGCGCCAGCCGTGCCAGCACATAGCCATCGCCACCGTTGTTGCCGGTGCCACAGGCGACGATGATCCGCCGCGCCTGCGGCCAGCGCTGCTGCAGCAATTCCCAGGCCGCCAGGCCGGCGCGCTGCATCAGCACGTAAGGGTCGCCGCCCAGCAACTGGGTGGCCTGCGCATCGATCATGCGTGCCGAGGCGGTGTCGTGGAGCAAAAGGGGGCCGTACATGGCGGGGATTCTATACTTGGCGCCATGTCCGCCGTCGCCATCCCTACCGCTGCCGACCCGGCCGCGCTTGCAGCGCTGGCCGCGCGCGTGCGCGTGCTGGCGCGCGAAGCCGGGTTCCAGCGCTGCGGCATCAGCGGCATCGACCTGAGCGAAGATGAGGGCCACCTGCAAGATTGGCTCGCCGCTGGCCTGTACGGCAGCATGCACTGGATGGCCCAGCACGGGACCAAGCGTTCGCGGCCGCAGGAACTGGTGCCGGGCACGCTGCGGGTGATCTCGGTGGGCCTGGACTACAGCCATCGCGACGACGAAGCCGCCTGGGCCACGCTGGAAGATGGGCAGCGCGCCTATGTCGCCCGCTATGCGCTCGGCCGCGACTACCACAAGCTGATGCGCAACCGCCTGCAGAAGCTGGCCGAGCGGCTGCAGGATGAGGTCGGCCCGTTCGGCCACCGCGTGTTTGTCGATTCGGCGCCGGTGCTCGAGCGCGCGTTGGCGCGCAATGCCGGGTTGGGCTGGATCGGCAAGCACACCTGCCTGATCGACAAGCAGGGCGGCTCGTGGTTCTTCCTCGGCGAGATCTACATCGACCTGCCGCTGCCGATCGACGCCGCAGCCACGGCGCATTGCGGCAGCTGCGTGCGCTGCATCGACATCTGCCCGACCCGCGCCATCGTCGCCCCGCACCGCCTTGATGCGCGGCGCTGCATTTCCTATCTGACCATCGAGCATGACGGGGCCATTCCCGAGGAGTTGCGCAAGCCGATCGGCAACCGAATCTACGGCTGCGACGATTGCCAGCTGGTCTGCCCCTGGAACAAGTTTGCGCAGCGCACTGACGAGGCCGACTTCCGCGCCCGCAACGGGCTGGACACCGCCACCCTGCCGGAGCTGTTTGCCTGGGAGGAAGACGAATTCCTGCGCCGCACCGAGGGCAGCCCGATCCGCCGCAGCGGCCACGAGCGCTGGCTGCGCAATATTGCCGTGGCCCTGGGCAATGCGCCCACTACCCCGGCGGTGCTAGCGGCGCTGGCCTCGCGCCGCGAGCATGCCTCGGCGCTGGTGCGCGAGCATGTGGCCTGGGCGTGGGCGCAGCATGAGAGTCGCCGTTCATCGTGACGGATGCATCGAACCTCACGTTGTAGGAGCGGCTTCAGCCGCGACCGCGACCTGACGGTTCCCGGCTTCGCTCGTCGGGGCTGAAGCCCCTCCCACAATGGCCCCAGCCGGTCCGCCATTCGCCCTGTAGGAGCGGCTTCAGCCGCGACCGCCATCTGCCAGATCGCGTCTTCGCCTGTCGGGGCTGAAGCCCCTCCTACGACGATCTTGGCACCGCAACACCTCGGAAACGACACGCGGCAGCGTTCCCGCCCACCGCCGCTCCTGGCCGATCAGCCATAATCCCCGCATGCCTGCCCGCGAAGACGAAATCCTCACCCCCAGCCAGCTCAACACGCTGGCGCGCGACCTGCTCGAAGGCGCGTTCCCGCTGGTCTGGGTGGAAGGCGAACTCGGCAACGTCACCAAGCCCTCCTCCGGGCACCTGTACTTCACCCTCAAGGACGCGCGCGCCCAGGTGCGCTGCGCGATGTTCCGGCCCAAGAGCCAGTGGCTGAAGTTCCAGCCGCGCGAAGGCCTGCGCGTGCTCGCGCGCGGCCGGCTGACCTTGTACGAAGCGCGCGGCGACTACCAGATGGTGCTCGAACACCTGGAGGAAGCCGGCGAAGGCGCGCTGCGCCGCGAATTTGAACAACTGCGCGCGCGCCTGGCCGCCGAAGGCCTGTTCGATGCCGCACGCAAGCGCCCCCTGCCCGCGCATGTGCGCCGCCTGGCGGTGATCACCTCGCCCAGCGGCGCGGCCGTGCGCGACGTGCTCAGCGTGCTGGCCCGGCGTTTTCCGATGCTGGAAGTGGAACTGCTGCCGTCGCTGGTACAAGGCGACAGCGCCGCCGCGCAGATCACCGCACTGCTGCGCCGCGCCGATGCTTCGGCGCGTTATGACGTGATCCTGCTTACCCGCGGCGGTGGTTCGCTGGAAGACCTGTGGGCCTTCAATGACGAGCAGCTGGCGCGCGCCATTGCCGCTTCGGCCACGCCGGTGGTATCGGCGGTCGGCCACGAAACCGACTTCAGCCTGGCAGACTTTGCCGCCGATCTGCGCGCGCCCACCCCTTCGGTCGCCGCCGAGTTGCTGGTGCCCGACCAGCGCGAGCTCGCCGCCCGCGTGCAGCGCGCGCAGGCGCAGCTGGCCGGCGCGCAGCGGCATTGGTTGCGGCAATGGATGCAGCGCGCCGACCGCGCCGGCCTGCGCCTGGATGCGCAATCGCCACGCGCGCGTCTGCAACTGCTGCACCGGCGCCAGGAAGACGCGGCGCGGCATCTGTCCGCGCAGCTGCGCGGGCAACTGGAGCGTTTGCAGGCACGCCTGCGTCACGCCCAGGCGCAGCTGCGCCTGCATGACCCGGCGCGCCAGCTCGACACCTTGCGCCGGCGCCTGGCCGCGCTGCGCCTGCAGCCACCGCTTGCCGCGCGCCTGCGTCACGACACCTTGCGCCTGCATGCGCTGGCGCGTTCTTTGGAAGCGGTGAGTCCGCTGGCGACGGTGGCACGCGGGTATGCCATCGTCAGTCGCGAGGATGGCAGTGTGGTGCGTTCGGCTGCGCAGGTTGGCGTGGGTGAGCGTTTGCGCGCGCGGGTGGGTGATGGGGTGATTGCGGTGCGGGTTGAGGGTACGGATGATCAGACCTGACGGGTGCGCCCTGTGCGTCCTGTGCACTGTGCGCACTATGCGCCCTGTAGGAGCGGCTTCAGCCGCGACCGGGATCTGACGGATCGCGTCTCCGCTCGGTCGGGGCTGAAGCCCCTCCTACAGTGGCCTCAGCACGCAATCTCCGCGTCAGCCGGCGCGTTCTCCGGCACTCAACGCAACGCCGGACCCTCGGGGCAGAACTTCTGCCGATACGCCAGCGCCTTCGGCATCAGCGCCTGCAGATTCTGGATGCGCGTGCCGGGGTTGGGATGGGTGGAAGAAAACTCCGGCGGTGACTGCCCGCCACTGTTCTGCTCCATGCGCTCCCACAGAGGAATCGCCGCACGCGGGTCGTAGCACGCCGCTGCCGCCAGCATCAGCCCCACTTCGTCAGCCTGGGTCTCGTGGCCGCGCGCGTACGGCAGCAGGTAACCGTAGCCCATCGCCGCCATCACCATCTGCTGCTGCTGCACGTCCATGCCGCTGGCGGCGCC